>Ga0182024_10003846_pt1 | contig 35191 bp, 26 predicted proteins | sample P32metaG_FD_120480 | JGI IMG/M metagenome (GOLD analysis project Ga0182024, IMG submission 120480) | Permafrost microbial communities from Stordalen Mire, Sweden - P3-2 metaG (Illumina Assembly) | ecosystem: Environmental > Terrestrial > Soil > Wetlands > Permafrost | place: Sweden: Stordalen...
CTGGCTCAAGGCGTGGGCCATGCAGATCGCCAGGCGCCGCGGGATGAAAAAGGCGATCGTGGCCCTGGCTCGCCGGCTAGCCGTGATTATGCACCGCATCTGGGTTGACGGCACCGAGTTCCGGTGGACCCGGGAGCAAGCCGCGGCAGCAGCCTGAAAACCGTTCAGGATCAAACCCGATAGGAGGAAAACTCGAGTTCCACCGAGCAGTGGAAGGATGTCCCTCGCGGGACGATGGATGAGGTGAGTTCGCATGTCCGCTTGGTCCTGCCGCTCGACTGACGGCAAGGCCGCCGCAAAGATTGCTCCGCCTCGTCCTCGAATCCCATGATGGAAGGGCCTTGGTGCCGATTCCGAAGAGAGCACGAGCCCGTGAGTGACATCGACATTGTGGTGGTGGATAGTCTGAAAGCGCTTGACCCCAAATGGCCGATTAGAGAAGCGGACATACGCCGTGATAGGGAATGTAAGTTAGAGGTCGGTCGGTGAACTTGTTTACTCGGATGTGAATGAGGCCGCTAACTGGGAAGGAGAAACCCCGCCGACTATTTTCGGGGTCAATTCGGGCGACCGCGCTTGATTTTGAGAATCCACCCGGCGCGGTGGCGTCTGATCATTCTGCCTCAGCGTTAGCGAGTGTGAAGATCACGTCCGCTAGCACGCACGCTCCCGCGGTCGCATCGACCGGGGTGATCTCTTCGGCTTCATTGTGGCTAATGCCATCTTTGCAAGGGATGAAAATCATGCCGGTCGGGCAAACGTAGTTCAAGTAACGTGAATCATGGCCCGCGGGCGACGGCATTTCGCGGTGAGGAAGGTTGAGGCGTTCCGCGACCTTGTTGATCAACAAGCGCATAGATGCAGGAAATTTTAGCGGGATATCGTAGAGAAGCTCGCGGACGTTCACGTCACAGGTTCCACGGGCCGCCTTGCATATGTGAGGAAGCGCATCACCCAGCCGCTTGATGGTTTCGGCATCGCCATGTCTGAGATCGACAGAGAAGACAACACGACCAGGTACGACCGACGGCGCGTTCGGCAGGACGGTGAACATGCCGATCGTGAAGCGAACGGTATCATCCGGGTCCCACATTGCATTTTGCAGGGCCTGGACAATCGCGACCGCGCTCACGAACGCGTCCCGGCGATTTGCGCGAGCCGAAGTGCCCGCGTGACTCTCTTCACCCTCTACCTCAATGCGAAAGGTGCGCTTTCCCTGAATGCCTGTCACCACACCGATGGTGAGCTTCTCGTTCTGGAGCGTGGTGCCCTGCTCGATATGTGCTTCGACGAAGCCCGCGGGCTTAAAGCCAAGAGGGCGCCGCGGCAGTGTTTCTTCGGCAGCAAGAACCTCAGCCAACGCTTCCTCAACGCTTATTCCAGTCTTGTCTCTGACCTTTGTGACTTCGTCGAGACGACGAACGCCAGTAAAAACAGCGGAGCCCATCATTCCAGGTGAAAAGCGTGCACCTTCCTCATTCATCCATGCGACGAGTTCAATCGAGCGGCGAGGCCGGTGTCCGGATGTCTTGATTGCTTCGATCGCTTCCAGAGCAGCGATAACGCCATAGGCGCCGTCAAACTTGCCACCCGTAGGCTGGCTATCAATGTGAGAACCGGTCAGCAGTGGGGGCAGATGGGGCTCGGTCCCGGGCAGGCGAAGGAATAGGTTGCTTGCTCGGTCGACGGATGGTTCAAGCCCGATTTCTTGCCCCCATTTGACGAGTTGAGCACGAGCCGCGATTTCTTCTTGTGAGAGTGCCAGTCGACTGACGCCGCCTTTGACGGTTGCGCCAAAACACGCCAGCTCCATCAGGCGTTGCCAAAGTCGCTTTCCGTCAACGTAGTCCGCGACACTGATTATGTCATTCATCAATGGTCATCCCTCGGCATGTGGCGGCAGCACAGATTGTTGTCGTCGATGCATAAAACTTCCGCAAGCGTTGTCAGACGATAGCGCCGATGTCTTGAACGGGCGTCTAGGACAATCGCCCGATCATCATGGCGTGCGAGCGACCCGGTTAGAGATAGTCAGGCCGCGTTGCTGATGTCGGTCAGCGCCCAAATCAGGCGATCCATCTGCTTCTGGAGGCTGACGTCGATGCGTAAATAGCGCTTGCCGAGGCCGATGAAGGAGACAGAACCGTCCTTGACGATGACACCGCGCTTGAGCAACTCGTTGAACATCTTTGTCGAATCGAGTGCCGGGTCCTCGATCCGCAGCAGGAAGAAATTCGAGGACGGTTGGCCGACTACCGAGAAGCGGTTGAGGGCGGCGATCTTGTCCATGACATAGCGCCGCATTGATGCGATTGCGTCGATCGTCTTGGCAACGTACTCGTCATCATCGAGGGCGGCGCAGGCACCAGCAACTTGAAGGGCGCCCATGTTCCAGGTCGGCTTGAGATGCATCATTGGGGTAATAATGCTCTCATCTGCGATACCGAAGCCGACACGCAGGCCGGCAAGGCCGAACACCTTTGAGAAGGTGCGCAGCACAATGAGATTCTTATACTCCTTCAGCAAATCCATGCCGCCATTGGTGTTGGAAAAATGGATGTAAGCTTCGTCAAGTACGACCAGCTGGTTCTTCGCTGCCTCGCAGACCCTACGGATGTTAGCGAGCGAAATCAGCCGGCCGGTAGGGCTGTGGGGGTTGGTCAGGAATACGATTCGCACATCGTCCTTGATGGCGGCGATATAGTCGTCCCACTTGAAATCGAGGTCCTCGCCCATGCCGATGAATACGGCCACGCGGCCTTCGTTTTCAGCAGCCATGTGGTAAATCGGGAACGCCGGCACGAACATTAGCACCTTGTCACCCGGGCCGGAGAAACCGCGGATAATCCACGACATGATCTCGGTCTCACCGGCGCCGCAGATGACCTGCTCGGGCTCATAACCATACTTCGTCGCGATTTTCTCGCGCAGGGCGCGTGCAGTCCAGTCGGGATAAGACTGGATCTTCGCTGCGAGTTGGACCGCGGCGAGGGCCTTGGGTGAGGGGCCGAACGGATTCTCCGCCGAGCCGAGTTTGGCAACGTCGTCGATCGGGATGCCATAGGTCTTGGAGACGAAATCCTGCGTGAGCCCGGGGACGTAAGCTTCCTTGGTCCCGAGTACGGGGTTGCTGAGATACACCGAATTCTCCTCTTCTTGATTGGCCATCGCGATACGGCGCTAATCAATCGAAAACAATCAATTAGCGCAATGTGAATGATGTACCGGTACAATAAATGAAGGGCGTCTTCCGTTAAATAGCGGCAAGGAATGCACCGGGCCGGGCCGTCAAGGTCTGACCAACCACGCTCAGGCCCTCCGCGAGCCGTGCGCGGTCGGCAACGCCGCCGAGGCTGATACGAACTGCGTGGGGAGTGGGATTGCGATCGACCGCGAACTTGTCTGCCGGTGAAATAAGGGTATTTCCCAGTCGAACCTGGGCGGCGAATTCGCTTGCACGCCACGGGGCCGGGAGTTCCAGCCAGAGGTGGTAGGTGGGGCAATTCGGAAAGATGTTCGAGCGTCCTAGGATCTCTTGAGCCATTCGCATACGCTCGACCGCTTCTTTCCGATGCCAGGACACGAAGTCTTCGGCAATTCGCTCCTCAATCAGAACCGACGTGATCTCCCCCATCAGACTGGGCGAGGTCCAGGACGTGGCGTGAACGCCTTCACTCAGTCGCGGCATGATGCTGGCGGGTGCGAGCAGGTAGCCAATACGGAGGCCGGGTGCGATGCTCTTCGATGTGCCGCAAAGATAGATGCACCGATCAGGTTCAAGCGCGGCCATGGTTGGGGTTTGGTCCCCGGACAGATGGCCGCTGCTGTCGTCCTCGATTACGTAAGTTTCGAGTCTGGCAGCGATGTTAAGTATTTCACGTCGCCGCTCGAGCGGCATCGTTGCGTTGGTCGGATTGTGAAGTGTCGGCGAACAAAGAATGGCGCCGACGCGGGTATTCCTCGCGGCCTCCATCAGCATTTCGGGGCGGAGGCCGTGCTTGTCAGTTGGCACGCCCCGAATGTCGAGCCGGAACAAATCGGCAAGGCGTTTAATACCGGCGTAGTTCAGGCTTTCGGTGAGTACAGCGTCGCCGGGCTTTGTCACCGTGGCGAGGGCGGCCATAAGGCCTTCTTGTGAGCCATTGCAGAGTATCAAGCTGTCGGGATGAGTCTCGATGCCCCGCAATCGGAGCCATTTGACGCCCGCGGCGCGGTGGCGGAGCAGTCCCGGCACGGGATGATATTCCAGGAGACCGTGGAGCGACTTTCTCCGGGACAAAGCGCCCAGCACCTTGTTGAGAGCATTGTTGAACGGTTCGATTGTCACCGTGTTGACGCTGAGGTCGATCAATCCTTTTGGTCCACTGTCGGCCGCAGCGGCTTTTTCCGGAAACTGCAAGACGTAGGAGCCGCGACCGACGCGGCTCGCGATAAGCCCCAAACGCTCGGCCTCGGTAAACGCCTTGGTGATTGTTCCTACCGTGACGTTCAACTGATGGGCCAGTTGCCGATGGGTAGGAAGCCGCTCGCCGCTCGTCAAATCGCCTTTGGTGATGTCGCGCTGGAGCGCCGCGACGATGCCTTGATACAGTGGTCGTGTTTTTGGCAGCGTCGGTTCCCACATCTTTTGTGCCCTTCAATGTCTGACGGCGGTGAGCTCCACCAGCCGGCGCGTCGAACGGATACACCTTCCGAATGTCAGGGATCCGATTGCTTCCTCGATCACGGTTGCAATTTTGGATACTTTGGACATCACCGGGGGCTAACGTAACAAGAAGATTTTGGAAGGACAACAATGTACCACTACAATTTTTTCTAAACAATGGGGGTCGTCGGAACATCGCTCGAACTTTGCGATTCCAGTACGATGTCGTGGCATAAAAAATGTAATCTCTACAAATAGTTGTGTGGGGCGGTCAGAGCTGCCGCGGCTTACTTGGAAACTAAATGCCGCGAAGGCCCTGTTTGCCGCCGGCCCGTTTTCAAAATTGGTATGTTGACTGCCTCTTGGAATGACATTTAATGCAAACAATCGTCTCTGCTTGTGATTGTGAACACCTCGATGCTCGATCTTCTGATCAAGAACGGTACGCTGATCGACGCACAGGGCTCCCTTCGGGGCAGCCTCGGCGTGTCCTCCTCCCGCATTGTTGTTCGCCTGGCCCATGATGTCGAATTGCCGGCGGCGCGCCGCTCGATTGATGCGAACGGTTTGCTGGTGATGCCGGGGATCGTCGATCCGCACGTTCATTTTTATGGTGAGGGTATGGGAGATTATTCCAGGCTCGCCGCCATGGGGGGCGTTACGACTTACATTGGAATGATCCGCGGTGAGCCCGAGCAGCGTCTGGCCGATGTCGTCGAACAACATCGGCTGGAAGGCACAGCCAGTTCGCTCGTCGACTTCTCATTTCATGTCGTTCTGTACGACCGTGAAGATACGATCAGCCAGCTTGCGGCTATTGCCGCCCGCGGCTTGCGCTCCTACAAAGTGTTTCTCGCCTACAAGCGGCGCGGCATGATGGCCAGCGAGCGTTTCCTTTTCTCTGTGATGGAAGAGGTACGCCGCCATGGCGGCGTTGTCCTTGTTCATTCCGAAGACGGTGAGTTGGTCGACCGTCTGGAGCAATCCGCAATCGCCGCAGGCCGGGTGCGGCCGGAGGATTATGCGGCGACGCGACCTCCCGAGGCTGAAGCGGCCGCAATCAACATGGTAGGTCTGGCCGCGCAGGCAACGGGATGTCCGGCCTATATTGTCCACGTGTCTTCCGCCGACGGTTTGGCTGCGGTGGAGCGCGCGCGCCGGCGCGGTATCCCACTTTGGGCGGAAACCTGTCCGCAGTACATTTTGATGGGTAACGACGAACTGCTTCGTCACGGGGCCCTGGCCCGGATCGCTCCGCCGTTGCGCACCCGCGCGGATCAACAAGCGCTCGGCACGGCACTGATGACGGGTGCCATCAATACAATAGGTAGCGATCATGCAAGTTATAGCCCCGCGGCGAAGGCCAAGGGGCGCGATAATATATTCGATGCGCCGTTTGGCATGCCGGGAGCGCCAACTCATTTCCCCTGCATGTTCACATGGGCACTGGAGAAAGGCGTTCCACTGCCAATTCTCGTGCGCGCGATGTCGCAGACCCCGGCGCGTTTGTTCGGCCTCGATTCCCGCAAAGGATCGCTGTCACCGGGCGCGGACGCGGACATTATTCTGGTGGATCCAGAGGAGCGGCGAGTGGTCGATGCCGAAAAGATCTGGTGCGGTGTTTGTCCGAATCCACTGGCGGGCGCATTGCTCGGAGGTTGGCCGCAAACGACGATTTCCCGCGGTGTCGTGGTTTGGGAGAACGGCGAGTTCACTGCATCCGGCGGCAGAGGCGAACTTATTCCACAGGTCGGGCGTGAGTGTAACTAGCTCCTCGACGGGCCTGAAGAGTCGATCATCTCTTTTCGTTCGGATCGGGTCCAAAGCAAATGCGGGAACGAGGTGAGCAAAGTGGCAACGATAGCAGAGCTTCTTGCTGATTTTGCCGTCAATGACGCCTTAAAGCGCGACAAGGCGTTGGCAGGCGGCATGCGTATCTACGCGCTGGATACGCTCGCAGTCACGCTTGCGGGGACCATCGCGCCTTCAAGCGCGCCGATGACGCGGGCTATCCTTGCTGCATGCGGCAAGCCCGAAGCAACCATGATAGGGGTCGGCAAGGTGACGTCGGCATGGGATGCCGCGCTTGCCAATGGCACTTTCGCGCACGCTCTCGAATTGGATGACGATCACCGTGTCGCGGTTTTGCACCCGGGCGCGGTAGTGGTGCCCGCGGCGCTCGCTTCGGCCGAAGCGGAAACCGCCTCCGGCCTGACCTTCCTGCGCTCCCTGTTCGTTGGATATGAAGTGATGTGTCGGTTGGGCGAAGTCTTTCGCGGTAGCCAGTTTCACCACGGCGTTCATCCGACCGCGCTCTGTGGCGTCTTTGGTGCTGCCGCGGCCGCCGCGGTGACGATGGATCTCGATCGCGACGCCTTCGTTCGTGCACTGGGTATCGCCGGCACTCAGGCTTTCGGTCTGACGGAATGGCGTTCCGACGGATCCTGGATCAAGCGACTGCACCCGGGCCGGGCGGCTCAAAGCGGCGTATTGGCGGCCCGGCTTGCCCGCGAAGGGTTCACCGGCCCTGCAACCATCTTCGAGGGGGAGGGGGGCTTTTTCAACGCATTCTCTTATGGCGAGTCGATTGATCCGGGCTGCATGACCCGAGCCCTTGGCAAGGATCATCATGCGTTCGGGACGGCGATCAAGCCATACCCGTGCTGCCGCTTCGAGCATGGTGCCGTCGATCTCGCCATCGCCGCTAACGAGAGTGGCGTTGCGGCGAACAACATCGACGTGGTTCACGTTAGAATTTATGCGACCGGCGTTCTCTCCTATCACCAGCAGCCGAAAAGCCCTGTGGATGCGCAATTCAACGTGCCATACGCAGTGGCCGTCGCTTTGTTGCGCGGGCGTATCGGACTGGGGGATTTTACCGACGAAGCAATCCGCGACCACCAGGTGCTGGCGCTGTGTTCACGCATCCAGGTTATAGAAGATCCGGACCTCACCGCCAGCTATCCCGAGCAATATCGCATCGAACTCGAACTTGCGCTGAAGAACGGTGAAACGCGGAAATTCTTTAGCGACTGTCCGAGCGGCGATCCGGCCGCCGTTCAATATCGTAGCCAGCCCGATTTGCTCGGACGAGAAGTTGAACGCAAGGTCTCGTCCCTGCTTGCGGAAACAGGATTCGGTGATCGGGTCGGTCGTTTGACGGCCAACGTTGCCGCGCTGGTCGATGCGCCGAACCTTGATGAGCTTTCCGTGCTGTTCGCAAAGGAAATGCCCGCCGCGGCGCAACTACGCCGATCGCGGGCTTAGACAAAGTATATGTTCACCATCAATGCGGCAAAGACCATCGGGGACCGCGGTGAATCAAACGGAGATGACGAAATGAAAGTCGGACTTTATCTGACGACCCAATTTACGCCGGAAACGGATATCATGAAGGCGCGGGTCGAGATGGTCGAGCAGGTCAGACTTGCCCGCAAGAGCGGTTTTTCGTCGCTCTGGGTGCCGCATCACTATTTGACCCACCCCATGCAAATGCTGTCGCCGGTTCCGGTCATGGCTTATCTGGCGCGGGAAGCCGAAGGCATGATGATAGGTCCCAATATTCTCGTGATGCCGCTGCTCAACCCTGCTCACGTCGCAGAGGAAGCGGTGACGCTCGATCTGTTGACGGGTGGCAACTATGCCGTCGGAATGGCCGTCGGTTACCGCGAAGCCGAATTCAATACCTTCAATGTTCCGCTGAAGGAGCGCGTGCAGCGCTTGACTGAGAGCGTGGAGATCATGCGCCGTCTGTGGACTGAAGATCGCGTGACCTTCGAAGGCAAGATATTCAAGATCGAGAATCTCGGCATAGGTTTGAAGCCGGTGCGCCCAGGCGGCCCCCCGATCTGGATCGGCGGGGTCGTGGATGCGGCGGTGAAACGAGCCGCGCGGATCGGCGATGCGTGGCTCATTACCAATTTTGCCCATTTCGACGCGCTCGTGCCGCAAATGAAGCTCTATCGCGAGACCTTGAAGGAAGTGAACAAGCCGTTCCCGACAGATGTGCCGATCACCCGCGAATGCTATGTTGGGCCGACGGGCGCGAAGGCACTCGAAGAATGTAAAGCGGCCTTGGAATACAAGTACGGTGCTTATTCATCGTGGGGCCTGGACAAGCAATCGGAGGGGGCGGAATCCTTCAACCAACCCTTCGAAGATTTCGTGAAGGATCGCTTCATTATCGGCGACAAGGCGTTCGTGAAAGACGAGGTGCAGCGGTATCACGAGGCTCTTGGCGTCAATCACTTTATCATGCGCGTGATGTGGCCGGGACTTGAGCACGCCAAAGCGCTCCGATCCATATCTTCGCTGGGTGAAATGTTTGCATGAAAAAAGACGATGCCGTCGTTCATTTCGAAACAAGGAGAACACCATGACCAAGCAAACGCAACGCCGATCGACGGCGGCCACTTTTGTCGCACTATCGACGCTGATTCTGAGTGCGATCTGTAGCGTATCATCGCAAGCTGCTGACCTGACGCCGGCTTCGCTTCGTCTCAAATGGTTGCCGCAAGCGCAGTTCATTGGCTACTATGTTGCCAAGGCAAAGGGCTGGTATGCCGATGAGGGCATCGATCTCACCATCAATCCCGGCGGCCCCAATATCATTTCCGAGAACATGGTGGCTTCTGGGGTCGACACCTTTGGTCACGGTGGCGGTGCCGCGTCGCTTCTTCAGGCGCGCGAAAAAGGTTTGGGTATCGTCGGCATAGGGATGCTGTTTCAGGAGACGCCGTACCGTTTTGTTGTGCTCGAAAAATCGGGTATCAAGAAATTTACGGACATCAAGGGCAAGACGGTGTCGACCTGGTTCACAGGTCCCCAGTTCATGTTGCAGGGAATGTTGCAAGCAAACAAAATTGACGTCAAGGACGTCAAGATAGAGGCTCAGGCCAACAGCATGGTGCCCTTCATCGAGGGCAAGGTGGATATGGCCATTGTCACCGTCTACAACGAGGCATTGTTTCTCAAGCGCCGCGGTGTGACTCCATCAGAGTCCTTCAACCCGGCGGACATGGGATTCAACATCCCGAATGATTCCATCTTTGTCAACGAGCGGGTCGCGAAAGACAATCCGAAACTGGTCCAAGGCTTTATGAATGCAACGTTGAAGGGTTGGGCCTTTGCGTTGAGCCACCAGGACGAAGCAATCGATATACTTCTTAAGGCGGCGCCAAACACCGATCGCAACGAGCAGAAGGACCAGCTCCAGCAACTAGTGCCGCTAATCACATATGGTGATGCCAAGCAGAAGGGCGTTGGTTATCTTGACGAAAAGCAGATGGAGTTCACCTACAAGTTCCTGCGCGAGAACGAGGTGCTGAAAACAGCAGTCGATGTGAAAGCAGCGATCGACACCAGTTTTTGGGAAAAAGTCCCTGCGGCCAACAAGGTGGTCGCCGTTTTGAATTGATCCCTCGCCGGTGATCCTGTCGCTGGGAAATATCGAGCCGGTAACAGGCTATCGGCTTGTTCAAAGGTTGTGATCGTGAATCCCAAAATCCGGGTTAAAAATGTTTCCAAGCAGTACGATATCGACGGCAAATCGATCCGTACACTCGACAACGTCAATCTGAGCGTTGAGAGCGGAGAGTTTGTTACGCTTGTCGGCCCAAGCGGATGCGGCAAGAGTACGTTGTTCAATATACTTGCCGGTCTGGTTGCGCCCGGCAACAACGCTGAGCTCTTCATCGATGGTGAACTACGGCCAGCCGATCACTTGCTCGGACAGGTGGCGTTCATGCCACAACGTGACATGCTCATGCCGTGGCGGACGGTATTGGATAACGCCATTGTTGCCGCCGAAATAGACGGGATGGCGAAACGTGTGGCCAGAGAGCAGGCCCGGCAATCGATCGATCGGTTCGGGCTGCGCGGCTTCGAAGGTCATTATCCAAATCAATTGTCGGGCGGCATGCGCCAGCGGGTTGCGCTGATGCGCACCTTCATGTTCGATCGAGACATCATGTTGCTTGATGAACCTTTCGGCGCTCTCGACGCGCTGACGCGCACGCTGATGCAGCGCTGGCTTCTTGAAGTATGGGAAGGCGCCAAGCGTACCGTACTGTTCATTACTCATGATATCGATGAGGCGATCTATCTTGGAGATCGCGTGATGGTTATGTCGGCTCGGCCCGGCCATATCAAGTTCGAAGAGAGGGTACCATTACCGCGCCCGCGTTCACCCGATGTCGTGACCCGGTCTGAATTCATCGATCTGAAACGCCGGCTGCTGAGCGTTATTGAAGACGAAAGCCTTAAGGCGTTTGCCGCCATGAACGAACCCACCTCCAACCCGTCGATTTGAAGGTGCCCATCTTGTCCATCTTGCGGACGGCGATATCGCAAGCTCTTTTGGTTTGCGTGGTTTTGGTGCTGTGGGAGGGCTGCGTCGATCTGCTCGATGTCTCGCCGGACAAGCTTCCGGCGCCGAGCGTTATACTGGCGACGATCTGGTCGGATCGCTCGGCTCTGGCAAGCGCGGTTGCGACCACGCTTTATGAGGCTATAATTGGTTTGCTGGCTGCCATCCTGGTCGGCGTCCTTAGTGGCATCGCGTTCTTTCGCTGGCGGCTCCTCGAGCGCATGTTCCTGCCGTATTTCGTAGGTTCGCAGGCGGTCCCCATCATCGCCTTCGGGGCGATTATGATCATGTGGTTCGGCAACGGCATCGCGTCCAAAGCGGTCATAGCGTTCTATTTGAGCTTCTTTCCAATCGCGGTGAATACGCTCGCGGGCATCCGCACGGTGGACGATGGAGAGATCGGTTTGCTGCGCAGCTTCGGTGCCAAACCGCGAAAGATCTTGCTCAAATTGCAGCTGCCAGCTGCACTGCCGTCGATTTTCACGGCGGTGCGGCTTGGCGCAAGTCTCGCTCTCGTTGGTGCTATCGTAGGCGAATGGTTTGGCGCTGCGCGCGGCATTGGCGTCGTCTTGTTGACGGCGATGTTCGATTATCGGATCCCGCAGCTATGGGCTGCCATCGTGCTGATCGGGCTCACCGGCGCCGCCCTCTTCGGAGTGGTGGCGTCCATACAGAAAAAGATTGCCTGGTGGCAAACGGAGGCGTGAGCGCGTGTCAGCCGATGCTCGAATAACGATGCCGGCTTGCTCGATCCAAACGAGAGCGGTGCGCCTCTTTGATCGGCTTTATCCGCCGGTGCTGGCGGGACTGCTGCTGTTGGCGACATGGGAGTTCGTGATCTGGTGGTTCAAGCTCCCCAACTTCGTTCTGCCCAGTCCTGCAGAAATTCTCGTAGCGGCAGCAAACGATCCGCAGAACCTTCTCCATGATACGATAACAACGATCGGCGAAGCCTTGGGCGGCTACATCGCCGGGTCTCTGCTAGGTCTAACAGTGGCAATCGTATTTGTCGCTGCGCCGATCATGGAGCGGCTGTTCATGCCGCTCTACGTCACGATCAACTCCGTGCCGATGGTCGCCTATGGCCCGCTCGCAATCATCTGGCTCGGCATCGGATCGTTCTCAAAGATCGCGCTGATTCTTTTTTCGGTGAGTTACACGGTGCTGATCAATGCCCTCGCGGGTTTGCGAAGCTGCGATCCCGCAGCGATAGCGCTGCTGCGAACCTTTGGGGCGGGCAGATGGACGATCTTGCTCAAGTTGCGTATTCCCGCCGCGCTGCCCTGGATATTCAACGGTCTACGGGTGGCAGTCGTTCATTCGATGATCCTTGCCATCGTGCTGGAAATGCTGGGTGCCAATGCAGGTCTCGGCTGGAGCATCTTCAAATCGACGCAGATGATGAATTTTGTTGAGGCGTGGGTCGCGGTCGGCATGTCGGTCATTGTAAGCCTGATTATCTACTCGATCGTCACACGGATCAGCAGGTGGGCGGTTTGGTGGTAACCGGCACTAACGAATATATGTTGTTGGTAACGTTGGTCGAACTAATTCCCAAAGTGTGGACAACGGTAATGATCACTCGGTCGAGAACGGGCGCAAGACGATCCGGCAACCGCAGGTCAGGGTTATTTGCGGTCATCCGACGAAATCTTTTGGAAGCGCAAAACAACGGAATGCGGCGGTGCTTTCTCCCCGGCAGCGAATGGGACTCGCCGAAGCCGTGCTGCGGGATGTCCTAAGGGCGCTTGTTGCGGCCATGGAACTGGCCGGAATTAATGTCCCTGTGACGTGATATGGATGGTAGGAAGGCGAGGAGAGCAGTAATGGAGCGCATGGCATCCGAGGAGGACCCCGCACGGATCGTCGCCTCGCTGGAGGCGGTGCCGCTGAGCGATTTGTTGCAACAGGCCGCCGCGATGCGCCGGGCCGGCCACGGCAACGTCATCAGCTATTCGCGCAAGGTCTTCATTCCCCTGACGCAGCTATGCCGCGACGTCTGCGGCTATTGCACCTTCGCCAAGGCGCCGCGCGAGGTCGAAAAACCTTATCTGTCGCCGCAGGACGTGCTCGCCATCGCCCGCGCCGGCGAGAAGGCCGGCTGCCTCGAGGCGCTGTTTACCCTCGGCGACAAGCCCGAACTGCGCTACAGCGCGGCGCGCGAGGCCCTGAACCGCCTCGGCTTCGACACCACCGTCGACTATCTGGAGGCGGTCTGCGCGCTGGTGTTGAAGGAGACCAGCCTGCTGCCACACGTCAATGCCGGGGTGATGGACGAAGAAGACATCGCGCGGCTGCGCAAGGTCAGCGTCTCCCAGGGCATCATGCTGGAGACTGTGTCGGCGCGGCTGGGCGAGCGGGGCGGCGCGCATTTCGGATCTCCCGACAAGGATCCGCAGCTTCGTCTGGCGATGATCGCGGCGGCCGGCCGGCAGCGTGTGCCGTTCACCTCGGGCATCCTGATCGGGATCGGCGAAACCCGGCTCGAAAGGATCGAATCGCTGCTGGCGCTGAAAGCGCTTCACCACGAGTACGGCCACCTGCAGGAAATCATCGTGCAGAATTTTCGCGCCAAGCCCGGCACGCGCTTTGCGAGCTGCGAGGAGCCGAATATTGACGACCTGCTGTGGACCGCGGCGGCGACGCGCCTGGTGTTCGGCGCGCAGATGAACATCCAGGTGCCGCCGAACCTGAGTTACGAGGCGTTTCCGCGATTGCTGGACGCGGGAATCAATGATTGGGGCGGGATCTCCCCGGTGACGGCCGACCACGTCAATCCGGAAGCGCCATGGCCCGATCTTGTCAAACTTCGATCCGCGACCGAACAAGCAGGGATGATCCTGCAGCAGCGGCTCGCGATCTATCCGGGCTATGTCGCGAACGCCACCGTCTGGCTCGACCGTTCACTTGCAACCGCCGTGCTGCGGGCCGTCGATGCCGATGGCTTTGCCCGCGAAGAGTACTGGACGGCGGGTTCGCGCGAACCTCTGCCGGTGGCTGCGCCGCTACAGACGCGGACCGATCGTGGTCTCGACGCCCTGCTGCGAACCGCCATGGCGGGCGAGCGGCTGCCGGAAGCCGACGTGACGTTGCTGTTCAAGGCGAGGGGCGGCGAGGTCGATACGATCGGTGCCGCGGCGGACGAACTGCGCACGAAGGCCAGCGGCGATGTGGTGCGTTACGTCGTCAACCGCAACATTAACTACACCAATGTCTGCAGCTATAAATGTAGCTTCTGCGCCTTTTCTAAAGGCAAGGCCCATGATGCGCTGCGCGGCAAGCCCTATGATCTGGACCTTGACGAAGTTGCGCGGCGGGCGCGCGAGGCGTGGGAGCGCGGCGCCACCGAAGTCTGCATGCAGGGCGGTATCAATCCGCACTACACCGGCGCCACCTATCTCGAACTGCTGCGCGCGGTGAAGGACGAAGTGCCGGACATGCATGTCCATGCGTTCTCGCCGCTGGAGGTGGCGCAGGGCGCCGCGACGCTCGATATTCCGGTCCGCCGCTTCCTCGAAATGCTGCGCGACGCCGGCTTGGGTTCGCTACCCGGCACCGCCGCCGAAATTCTCGATGACGAGGTGCGGGCGGTGATCTGCCCTGACAAGCTCTCCACCGGACAATGGCTCGACGTCGTCGGCACCGCCCACGAGGTCGGCCTGCGGACCACCTCGACCATCATGTTCGGCCATGTCGAGCAGCCGTCGAGCTGGGCAAAGCACCTGCTGCATCTGCGCGATCTGCAGGCGCGCACCGGCGGCATCACCGAATTTGTGCCGTTGCCCTTCGTTCACATGGAAGCGCCGATGTCGCTGCGCGGCCAGTCGCGCCTCGGGCCGACCTGGCGCGAGGTCCGGCTGATGCATGCGGTGGCGCGGCTGGTACTGCATCCCTTGATTCCCAACATCCAGACGTCGTGGGTGAAGCTCGGCGAAGCCGGCATCGCCGCGCTGCTCAAGGGTGGCGTCAACGATCTTGGCGGCACGCTGATGAACGAAAGCATTTCGCGGGCCGCCGGCACCGAGCACGGCCAGGAATTTGCGCCCGAGCAGATGGAAGCCGTGATTGCGGCGGCGCGGCGCAGGCCGGAGCAGCGTACCACGTTGTATCAACGGGTCCCGGCCGAGCGCCGCGCGGCGAGTTTTAATGCGGCGGCGCTTGCCGATCTAGTCATGACGCCGTTCAGCAAGGTCGCCGCCGGCGCGCACGCCGCGGCGCGGGGGTGATTCCGGTGGAAATCGGCTGGTGGAACGTGATTGCCAAGGCTCATTGACCGTGGGTTGGCGAGCGGCATGGTTCGCCTGGGACGAAATGGAGTGTTTATGCTGAAGATTGGTTACAAGGCGTCTGCTGAACAATTTACACCCTCCAGGCTGCTGGAGTTTTCCTGCCTTGCGGAACAGGTCGGATTCGACTCGGTTTTTGTCAGCGATCATTTCCAGCCATGGCGTCATACGGGCGGACACGCGCCCTATTCCTTCGCCTGGATGGGCGCCGTGGGGGCTCGCACCAGCCGGATCATGATCGGCACCAGCGTGGTCACACCGACCTTCCGCTACCATCCCTCGGTGGTGGCGCAGGCGATGGGAACGCTGGGAGCGATGTTTCCCGACCGGATGATCCTCGGCGTCGGCACCGGTGAATCGCTGAACGAGGTCCCGGCGATCGGCATCAAATGGCCCGGCTTCAAGGAACGTTTCGGCCGGCTGAAGGAGTCGATCGTGCTGATGAACCGGCTTTGGCGTGAAGAGAGGGTGAGCTTCGAGGGCCAGTACTACCGGACCGAGAATGCCACGATCTACGACAGGCCCGACAATCCCGTTCCGATCTACATCGCTGCGGCGGGGCCCACCGCCGCGAAGCTGGCCGGCGAGGTCGCCGATGGATTCATCTGCACCAGCGGTAAGCCTGCCGAACTCTATCGCGAGACGCTGCTGCCGAACGTCGCGGCGGGACTCGCATCGGCAGGCCGTCCGGCCGATGGCCTGGACCGCATGATCGAACTCAAGGTCTCATTCGATACCGACAAGCAGGAGGCGCTGGCCGATACGCGGTACTGGGCGGCGCTGGCCTTGTCGGCCGAGGAGAAAACCAGCGTCGGGGATCCGCTGCAAATGGAGAAGCATCGCCGATGCCCTGCCGCTGGAACGGGCGGCAAGCCGCTGGATCGTTTCAACCGATCCGGACGAGCAGGTCGAGCGGATCCGGCCCTATGTCGAACTGGGATTCCGCCACCTCGTATTCCACGCGCCCGGACCGGATCAGGCGAGGTTTCTTCGTCTGTATTCCGAGCAGGTGATCCCCAAGCTGCGCGCCGCGTTCGGCTGACGGCGGCGTTCAGGATTCCGGCCCGATCTCCAGACGCGGAAAACGCGGCAGGGTCCGGCCGCCATCGAGAACGATGGAGCGCCCGGTCATGAAATCGAATTCGGATTCGCAGAGCCGTGCGACCAGCTTTGCGATCTCGGTTTCGGTCACCAGCCGTCCCAGCGGCGTGCCGGCGATGGCGGCGCGCTTGTAGTCCTGCAGCGTGTCGGTGCGAGCGCTGGCGATCTGGCTGGGGACCACCGGGTTCACCGTCACCGCGGGAGCCAGCTCAAGCGCAAGGCTCTCGGTGAGATGAATCAGGGCAGCCTTCGCCATACCGTAGATCGAGTGCGATCGGACCAGTGCCGATGTGGCGCCGATATTGATCACCCCGCCCCAGCCCTGCTGCATCATGGCCGGCGCCGTCTCCTGAACGAGCAGGAACGGCGCCTTCAGGTTCGCTGCCAGCACTGCATCCCACTCGTGCTCCTTCAATTCGAGAAACGGCGTTCCCGCGAACGGACCCGCGTTGTTGACCAGGATCGATATCGCGCCGAGTTGCCGGGTGACCTCGGCGGCGAGATGGCGGGTCTCCGCCGCGATGCCCAGATCGGCGCGGAACGCGGTTGCGGAATGCCCCTCGCGGCGGATCTCCGCCGCCACCTGCTCCGCGGCTGCAAGGTTCGACCTGCAATGGACCGCCACGTGGGTGCCCAAACGTCCGAACTCGCGGGCGATCTCCGCTCCGGCGCCGGAGGATGACCCGGTGACCAGTGTTTGCATCGCTTTCCCAAGCCAGAAACGCGTAGCAAATTATTCTCCGTTAATGCGCTCTCGGTTTTGTTGTGCAAAGCTTGTCGACACCCACCAGTCCTAGGATCAATGGTCAAACGGCGCGCACAACATGGCGCTGGCACGAGCCTTGCCGGACTCGACAATTCGCGTTGCGATTCGCTGATCGGATGTTACGGAATCTCGGAGCGCCTATTCATTGCTTCGGACAACTCACGCGCGCGATCTTCCTGAGATCGTCGTTAATAACCATAGCTGCGAGCACTCAAAAGTTGGCACCATCGAGATTAGATATCCGCACGTTCTCGAAGAACTTCGCCGCGGTCGGAAGCAAAGCCACTGGATGTGGTTCATCTTCCCCTAGCTTGCCGGACTTGGGCACAGTGCACGCCGCGCTAATAGCGGCGGCCGACAACCGGCCTCCCTGTGGTGAAGGCTGATCGACGTCCTGCGCCCTGATGGGACGGACGCGCTGTCCCTTCGGACGTAAGCGATACTTTGTCAACCGGCATGCAGAAGCCGGTCTAATCAGGCGGCGATTTCGTTTAACAAGCTGGAGTTTTCCAGCCACGCGACCCAGCGACGAAGGAATTCCAGGAAGTGCTCTTCCCGAATACGCAAGCAGTTGATCGCCTCGGGTGCTTCGTCGGTCCTTTCAGCGTATTTCCCGCTAACAAAGCAAAACATCTTAACCGGACCGCCATCGTACGCAGAGCGACCATCCTCGTTCAGGTAAGCGATGCCTCCATGGGCCAAGGCGTTCCTGAGGCAGCTACTCCACTTCGACGTTTCCAACCTTGCTGCCCGGTCAAAGGCCTCTTTGGAGGCCAAAGCGGCAGACACGTCATCCGGAAGGCCATCGGCTATGTTGAAATCCGCCACCCGCTCTACAAAGCTCCAATGACCAGACACGAAGAACTGAGTCTTTTGGAGCTTGCCACCACCGAGCATATCCTTCAGTGACCGGCTCAGCGCAAGGTTCAATCGCCGATCATCGGCATACCCTTCGCGATCCTTCTTCTGCAGATGCCGCTCGATCCTTTCAATCGGCAAAACCACAATCGGCCCTGCCATGGAAATGAGGAATGTGCTGGTCAGCCCGCCTTGCTCGCGCCGATCGTCGTCAGCAAATACCGTTCCGACCGTTGGCAAAAGCTCGTTTATGAGTTTCATGCAACGACGCGGAAGCTCTAGGCTAAAGTGGGCAGGAACTCCCATCGGGCTGGCCTTTCCTTTTCTGAAGCCTAGCTATAACGCATAAATGCGTGACTACGGAATTTCATGAAAGGCGTAACGTCATCTCGCGTCTCGGATGCGGTCTCCAGCAGATATACGACTGATTGGAGGAACACTTCCGGGTCGGGAAACGACAAGTCCTTGGTCGAGCCCTCTTCGATGGACACGATGCGCTCGCTCGGAATAGGCATGCGGACCATGAATGCCGAGCAAAACTCGGTGCCATATCTTCCGCCAATAACTGTCGTATTCCAGGCGTGCGCGCGGATGACGTCGTCATCCTGGACGGCGAGATGGCAAATGACAATGCGCTGATGGTCACCCTTTTCGGTAGCCCACGCACGCTCGGCATAGCGCAGGATCGCGCTTCCGAACAAACGCTCTAGGATCGGACGCGCACGATCCGGATTTCCCATCTGAAACACCGTGTAGAGAAAATCGCGTCCATCGACGATGACATCGGCAATGTCAGCGTCGAACGTTATGAGAATGGAGGCGGTATCGGTAGGGTTGACATTCTTCTTGCAGGCATAAAACAGGGCGCTGGTTTTGTCGGCGCAGGCGCAAATCCTGTGGGGTGTTTCGTCGCTAGGAACCAGGTCCACGTCTGAACGCGCGATGCTTGGGAGAGACCATAGCCGGTCGAGGTGGGGCTTCAGGTCTTGGGCGATCATTCTCCATCCTGCATCTCGGACCTGCAGACCGTTTTGTTGGACGTTGGCAATTGTGGCTGCCGCTTCGCCGGCCGGAACCGCTATTCCCCTGTAGAAGCGCATCGCTGTTTTCCGAATCCGCCTAGCCGTGTTCAAAAGTCCACGCTGCTCCAGCAATACAGCAAGTTCGACGCGATCGGCGGGCTTGCCGGCCTCCCTGAGGTGCTGCTGGACCTGCAGACCGATCCGGTCGAACGCGGTCTGGACGCCGGTTGGGCAGGTTTTTGGGATTATAGAGCGCTGATGAGTAGGGCCGGGACCTGTCCCAATAAGCCAGACCGGTCAGCTTCGCGATGACGTCGCGGCGCTTCGCAGTCAGCTTCCGCGGGAAACTCTTGGCAACGGCACCTTCAGCCACGAAGCGCCCAAAGCGCCGACAATCCGGAGGTATCGGTCTGGAGATTTTCAGCACTCGGCGGCATCACTTGAGCGGCGATCCCGATGCGCCCGGCGAGATATCAGCGCGGATCGGTGCGATGACAGCATCCAACGCCCTGCTAGCAAGACTTAAGGCGATGGAATCGCCCGAGCATTTTGCGGGCGCCGAAGGCTAAGTCCATGCTACAATTCAATGCACCTTGCCTGGACAACGCGACGATTGGAACAGCACTTGCGATCAAACCCGCTGGCAACAATGCTGGAGAGCAAACGTCAAGCTGACGAGCGCCGCAAAGAGCTTGTGCAACGCCTGAAGTTGGCAAATGCAGTAAGCGTGCCTCGTCCAAGCAATATTGATCAATTACCCACCCAGGATGCAGATTCGATTCTCTTGCCTGCAGTCACATCCACTCCAAATATTCAAGTCGCTGGTGAAGGTTCGAATTCTAGCGAGCCTCTTCGACTGTTAACGGTCGATCAACTCATCGATTCCGCTGACATCAGCGTTCGATTGAACAATTGCTTTATCAACAATCGCGAAGTGTTCCGGCAATTTACCGTGAGGCAAGTCCTTCTTGATCGAGAGACTTTTGTTTCAAAGCTGATCAAGTGCCCGAACCTCGGGAGAAAAACGGCTAACGAAGTCCTCAGCCTCGTCGACCTGTATCACGACAAGCCATGGCCGATCGGAGGGCACGCCGACCCAGCACGGCACGAAATCGAGCCGGTCGCCGAATCGCCAACGACTGAGAAATTGCCACAAAATGTCCTGGATGAACCCATTACTGCCATCCTCACCAATTTGGACACCTCTACACGCCTGTGGAATTTGGTGAAGTTCGGAGCATTCGACACGATAACCCTGGGAGATTTCATCGCTGATCCGGCGGCCATAAAGCAGAACTTTATGGCCGCCAAAAATTCCGGCCGAAAGACAGCGAACGAAGCGATTAAAGTTTTGTCAGACTATGTCGAGCTAGCCCGCGAAAACATTGAGGGCCATCTCGATGCATTCAGGCGTTCGGACAGAGACTCGCTATTGTCAGAGGATATCGAAAATCAGTCGCAATCTCCACGCCAGCGGATCCAAGAAATAGTTGAGCGGTTGCCCCAGAAGGAATTGCAGGTTCTGACTGAACGCTACGGTCTTGACGGCAATACTCCCCAAACCCTTCAAGATATTGCGCATCGCGTTCACGTTACCCGTGAACGAGTTCGACAAGTCGAATCAAAGGCAATCAGGCGCCTTCAGAAAACACAGAGAAGCCGTTCAGCGTTTGAATCCCTTCTCAATGCCGAGCGGGAATCAGCTTGGGCTGCTCTTTGCGGCGATGCCTCATCTCTCAATGAAGCGCGACTTTATGAGGCATCTCAGCTTCTTGACCCTTACCTTTTGCTGGCGATTGACGTGCTTTATATCGACATACGTCAATGGATAACAACGATTGCGCATTCCTTCCCAGGGGGCTGGTTTCGAAATCAATCCGACGCGAACCGCCTAGTCGATTTCGAAAAGGCGGTTCGGTCGGTTGCTGAAGGTTATGCTACCCCCGTTACCCCCGAACAGTTCGGTGAAATTACTGGTCTGCTTGCCGGGGAAAACCTGGTTTACGAAGGCCAAAACTGGGCGTTTTTCGAGAGCTACCTCTGTGTTGGATATCTCGGGGCGAAAGCCAAGAGATTGGTTCGCATGCATCGTATTGCAAAGGCAGCGTTTCCCAGTGGCATGTTCGATATCTGCCAATTGGCGCATTTCTATAGGCAACAGTATCCGGACGATGATTGCGGGTCTCGCATTTTTCAAATGCAGGCTGATGACGCTCCGCATCTGTTCGCCCCACTGTTCGATAATATCTCGGTTTGCCTTCCAACCAAAGGGACCCGCTCAAGCTTCGTATCGACACCTCCGTTCGAGCGTGGCGATTTTAGGGATGACGATTTCGCTGAGGGGACTATCGGAAATTACCTCGCAACCATTTTGTCGACAGAGGGTCCCCAAAGACAGTCGGATCTTAAAGAACTGGTTTTGGCCGCAGCAGGCGATACCAATATCGCGGAATCGAGCATCGGAGTCGTTCTGATTTCGAACCCCTGTTTTCGGAGGGTCGCCCCGGGAGCATTTGCGCTGTACCACGGAGACATTGAGCTCCGACAAAACCTGCAGCCAAGGCTTCTCGAAGAACGGCACTGTCGGGCGTACTGTTACGCTCGCTACGGGGGAGCCCCCGCTGACTACTACCCCGCATGGGGACCATCGTTTGAAATGGCTCTCGCCGAGTGGGCCAAAGCTCATGCCACTACGGATCTCTATCGCTCGTTGCTTGCTGTGGCGGATCCGAGGCAATGGCCTGCGTCAAATTCAACTATCGCGCTGTGGCTTGGGCTGCAGAAAACAGAAGCGTGTTGGGAGATCGGCGCTATCCGCCGCGTTCCGCTCGGAAGTCGTTTCATCGACGTCGAACAGATGTTTTCCGTCCTGATGCATCTTGCGCTTTTCGGTTGTATCAGCTGGTTTGCCATTAATCGCACGACCGGCTCGAAGAATGACAATCACGATGCCGCCGACGTCCTTGCGCTTCTTGTGCTCGCTGGGCTTGCACGACCGGAAGCTGACTGGCAGATCAAACATATTGCAACTGACCTTGGCATCGAAACCTTCAATCGCGCCTGCGAGGAACGCCATATGTGCGGTAAACTATCGTGGGAGAACGGGGTGTTAGGCGGTTTGTTCACAAGACTAGAGGATGCAGGCGCGCAGACCTCGCAACGTGGCTGGATCAGTAGCGAGGAGTCACGACGTGCAATAAGCGCATGGCGATCAGGACCATTGCCTACTGGAAAGGCCTATGGTGGCCGACAGATTATCTCGATCGATGTCGAGCAACTATTCGATTCCGACGCTTGGAACGATGCGTTTGGCGCATAAGCACGCGTCAAGCTGTGATAGCATCAATAAGACCGCCGTTCTCTATCGCCAGGTTCACGATCGCGCGTCCCTCTCGCGCTCGTTTTGGAGTTAACTCTTTTGACCAGCCGCCTGCAGATAGCGCAGCGATTTCAGATGCAATCTCCCGCTGCTTTGGGTCGAGACGACCGCTCTCAGTTCCCCAACTGATAATACGAATCCACTCTTCAGCGCTGATCTGCCTGCATTGGCGATGCGCGTCCAAATCGTCGGGATCGAGCGCGATCCGCGTCTCGGTCGGTGCGACGCCCCAGCTTCCGCCGCTACGCTGTATTTTTTCGAGTTCCTGCGGAAGCGAATCTGGAAAAGCAAGATCAAGCTTTTGGATCGCCTTCCAGCAATCCGGCTTCTTGCACCACTCACCGAAATTGCTCAATCCTCGGACGGCTGCACTGTTTCGAATTCCTTCGAACACTTGCACGGCCCAAATGGCAATCATGTCCTCTGTTGCCTTCGACAGGCGCTGGTGTTGCCACACGTGCATCAGATCGAACTGGCCGCCGGTCCTGAACGAAAGCGCCGATACGGTGTAGGCGGTTATCTGGGAGCGCAAATCCTTGAATTTCGCCTGATCCACGATGCGCCTCGTCTCGTTGAATATAATAGCCTTGGCGATCATCTCCTTGAAGTAGGTCTCATCAGGTGCCCATGATTTGGCCTTCGTTTCCCGCATTCGCTGCGTGAACTGCACGAAGTTTTTTTGTCCTCCCATGCTCACCAAATTCGGCAACTGATCCCACGCATTGATGAACTTCGCGATGTCCAGCTTGGTGAACCTCCGATGGGCAGGGAACTTCTCCTTGAACCGCCGCGCCCTGGCTTCCGTGCTCCCCTCTCTCGAAAGTTCAACGAAATATTGCCCTCTGGCTCTTTCGTAGAACCATTGACCCAGTTGGTCTGGCGTCCAGATCCGCTTCGATAGTCTCTCGAGTTCGATATGATAGGGGTCGTTAGCCGAGAAATCGGCCATCTGGATAGGATTCTGAGTGTTGGCAAATTCAGCAATCTTCGGCGCAAGGGTATCAAGCAGCTCGCGCCGTACAAGCGTAAGCTTCGCTTGCACGAAGACTTTGGAAAGATCGGCATGATCGGTTTTCGCTGCGCGGTGGATAGAAGCAGTTGTCTGCCCACCGTTGACTATCTGCAGACCTGTGATCCGGGCAATGCCCAACGACCCGTCCGCTAACTTCGCGGTCTCAACCGAATCGGCCGTCATGGAGATTCCGTTGTTATACGCCAAAAATCTCGCCGGCTGCAGCTTGAGCGTATCGCGGATGCCACGATTGACCTTCCCTTTCGCCTGCAGAAAGGATCTGACATTTCGTTCGAGGAGGCGCGGCCCATATTCATCATAGATTTGATAGAGAAGCTTGCCCGGGATTATGGCCAAGTAGGCCGCATATTCGCCGCCGTCAATCGGAACTGTCACACAAGGAATTGCTTCGCCATACATGGAAGCAACGTCAATATCGATTTCCTCCTGAGGATGGTCATGCGCAAGCACTCGGGATAAACGCTCAACATCCCAGAACTCAATTCTTAATTCGATGTCGCTGTCCTTGATGGGGAGCTTCTTCGGCTTTTCACGCGATAAATCGGTCAATCCATCCGTCAGAATGAACAGCCTTGCCCTTTTCAATCGCGACGCAACAGAATTTATGCGCAACGCCATGCCGTAACGTTCCTGAGATGGATCTAGTCTTGTATAAAGATCCCCCAGTGCACCCACGAAATATCGGACGGCCTGCTCGGCTGCCTTCCGCATCTCGTCTCCAGGAACTCGGGTGATTTCGTTGAATCCCTTGTACACCGATACGAACAGATCGATTGCGTCCTGTTCCTGGTCGTCATCCGCGAGAGCATATCCGTTGATCTTGGCCTGCCCCCTGTTCACTTCACCCAGGAAATGAATTGCAACCGGGTTTTCTACGACGCCGATTTCGCCTGATAGAAGTTCCATTACATATTCAGTGAAGACATTCTCCGTGAAATCCGGCTCCGAACCGTCTCGACCGCTCGAACGGTGGAGGATTTCAGACTGCATTTCGCTCAGGAAATATTGTGCATCTTCCGACATCACAGCCTCTCAAGCATGTTTGTCCGCGCAGCGGCGGGGTCGACCAGATGGGTCTGGCAAGCATCAAGAGACACGCTGTACGTTGCCTCAGAGACGCCTTGCGCCACGCTATTTCTTGTCAGCCGCGGGAAGGCACCGGCGACCTTGAACCATCGTACCTGCCGTACCGAGAACGATTGTTGGTAGGACTCGGAATGGATATCGAGGTAGCCGCCTTCTAGGAGGGAAGCGTCGAAATCCGCTGCGGCGCCGGCATCGGCGGCGGCCAAAGACGATCTGATACTTGCGATCATTGCGGGCAGTGTTTCGCCGGAGGATGAATTTGCGTCGACGATGACATGGTACACCAGCAGAAGGCCCCTGTGTCCTGGATCCAACTGGTCCAGATTGGCGACCTGAAAGCCGCTCGGCGATCGCGCTGCCGAAGCCTTGACCTCGATCGCAACCGCCCTGAAGCGAAAATCCTGTGGCTCCCTATGAGGCCCGCGCCAAGCGCGAATTCCTGAGGCCGGGTCGACGATTGGAATGATCTCGGATCGAAGAAAATGGAGCTCCGCAAATAGCCCGACAAGTTCCTCGTCGGAAAGACGGTCAGGTCCAAAGCGAGTGATGAACCGCTCCCACGTGCTAAGCCGTACCAGGAGAGCGCGAACTCCAGCAATCTCGGTAGCCGAGGCTGCGACTGCGGCGCCGACATCTTCAGCCAGGGTAGTAAACACGTCTCGGAAGCGCCGGTCCTTCAACAGAAGGCACAGGCGCGCCTTTCCTCCCGGGCCAGGGGTAATTGTCTCGAGTGTTAACTGGAATCCTAGACAGTCCGGGAGATCTGCGCCGGGAGGGATGGACTTGGCAAGCACTTCGAAAAGCACCGCTACGGTCCCATCCGGTCGAATGGCTGCTCTCACGTCGCAGGGCGATTGGGAATGGACACGACGGGCATGCCAGCCCGCTTCTGTTCGCCCCTCCTGGGCCAGTGCCGTCCAGAGGTCCGAGATGGCTACCACGCGCCGGCTCCATATTCCTGCTCCCAGAAGATGTTGTCGACCATGTACCTGACAGGGACTGCGTTATCGCTGGAGGGGAAGCTGACGCCGACTCCGAAGACGGGCTCATCCGACTCGATCTGCGCCACACCCGGATCCAGTGGATACAACAAGAGCAGCCCTCGCTCTGGGTGCCGGCCTCGGACATGTCTGATTGCACCACCGGATGGCGATTCCGGTGGTTCCTTGCGCCTAGATCGCCCGGGATCCCGGTGCCACTCCTGGACTGTCTTGGCGAGCGCTTCATTGTAGCCTCCAGCATCCAGATCGATGGCTTCATCTTTTGGCGAGAGTAGCCTCCGAATGAGGTAACGACCCTGCTTGAGTTGGACTTCCCGCTTGATGAACCGTTCATTCTCCCTGCGATGAACCGTCTTCATGTTCGTGCCTGCAATCTCTTTTGGCGTTCCATCTCCAGAGAAAAGGCCGACTGTCCATTCAGTGAGCTCGCCTCGGTCGATTTGGCCTTCAACAAACTCCGCCAGCAGCAGCGAATTGACCTGATATGAGGTCTTATGGGTGCGGTAGTCGCGCAGCAGCGTGACAATTTGCTTGCCGGGTACACCGGTCCACAGTCTTGCACCTTCCCATCGATGAGGGGCTTCTCCTGTACGCAACCTCGTTGGGCTGACTTCTTTCGGCTTCCCGAGAGATGCCAGGAAACCGGAAACCGCCACGAAGTTGGAATGAATCTCTGTTGGATTTCGATCAAATACGATCGTCTCCTGGATTGCGCCAGCAAAGTCGATTTCTACTTCCGTGGCACTGCGCATCTTGACACGTGACGTTACCATCATGGTGGGATGAGCCATCACCTTGAGTCCATAATCTTTGGGCGTGCCATTGATGGTCTGCATGTGATCGAATTCACGGCGAAGTTCTTCGGCCGCCTGGGTAATATGCACGAACCATTCGTTCAATTCGGCGGTCGTGTACAGACGACAGAGATCTAGGTAGCCTGGTCTGAAGCCGAACCAACGACCCATTTGCATCAGAGTGTCGTACATCTTGCTTGCGCGCAGAAAGTAGCTGATGCTCAGCCCCTCGAGAGTTAGTCCGCGCGCGAGTTTATCGCCTCCAATGGCTATGACCGAGAATCCGGTCTCTCGATGCGTCTCATAATCCAGTATATCGCCTGCCGTACCGTTGATTGTGCGGACGTGTATTGACTCGATCGCATTAAGGATGTGCGGCTCGACCTGGTCCCAGGTCACCTTCTGGAAGGAGCGATCTGGTAGCAGCTTAGCTACGACCTCGCTCGTCGTTGCAAAGCTCGAGTCCCACAAAGGACGTAACTGATGGACAACACCGGATCCCGCTCCCAGCCGGATCCTGTTTCTGAGCGCTTTTACTTCCGATTCGACTTGATCTCGGACGATTTTTTGCACCGAAGTGAACCTGGTGACATGGACAAGCATTGAATTATGCACGGCGATGTCACCACGCGCACGTCGCGTAGCGCAGACAAGGACGAACTCCTGGACCGCCTTTCTCAGACTTGGCGGGACTTCGTTCTTGCCTTCATATGTCGGCACAAAGCCGTTTTTGTGCTTTGGCGGCATCCAGCCTTCGGTCTCGTCGGGCGCCAATGATCTCGCGAAATCGTCGACCACTCGCACCAACGGGAGAGCCGGCACGCCGTCATCGTCGCCGGAGGGCTCAAGACCGAACATGCGAACCGGCCCATCGTAGTTCGAAGGGGCAGGAAGGTTTATGATGAAGCTTCGGGGGAAAAGATCCTCGCCGAGCAGTTCGGTTCTGCCCTGGTCATGGATGAAGATGTTTGCAAACGGGGTCGCGGTATACCCGACATACGCCGTCTTCTGAAACTTTCTCAGCAGTAGCCTGATCTGTCCGTTTATTTTTGTCGGGTCGTGATCTTCATCAAACTTCCCATTCTCGTCGACAGACTGCTCCTTCGTATCTACGGAAGCATGATCTGCTTCGTCATCTATGACGAGCAGTGGATCCTCAAGCATCGCACGACCGTTCAGTATGCTATCGATCCATTTCAGGAGGTTCTTGAGAACCTTGTTGTTCTTCTTGACGACAAACAGGAGAGGCTTTCCGCCTGGGGCAATGCCGAACTTCCGTGCGACGGCCAGGTTGAAATCGCCTTTCTCGTCCCGTGTCGTGATGTAGTCAGGTCGTATGGAAGGGTCGGAGTCTATTTCGCCGACGCCGATGGAATTGATGCGGGTCGCACCTGTGTTGTCGCGCGGGGTCGTTTCGTAGCCCAGAAAGCCCTCGTCCAGTCGCATCTGTGTCTGGCTGCGGAGGTTGTTATGTAGACCGGCAAGCACGATGATGACCTTGTATCCGGCGTCGGTCGCCTTGCAGATCAGCCCCGTGTAGTTGGAGGTCTTTCCAGATTGGACGTGGCCCGCCACTAGACCCTTTCGACTCCATGCGCCCGGGCGAGCCGGATCCTCGAGTCTGGACAGAACTTCGTTGGTGGTGTCGTCCAGAGAATCCACCGCTATTGGCGACCAGCTCTTCTCGAGGAATTGGCGGTATCTTGGCCATAATCGCCATTCGATTTTACGTTCCGGCGTCAACCAAGCAAGATGGTCATCATTCTGCTCGAGGGTTACGGCCTTGCCGATCCAAACGCTGTAGCGCTCCTCGAGACTGCGAATCAGCACCTGCTTGTCTACCTCGCCCACAGCAAGCATTGCGCTCGGCAACAGGAGGACCTGCTGGACAACGGAGACTATGGTCTCCATCGTGATCGGCGCTTCGTCGCGATGACGTTCGATTGCCGTTTGAGCATATTCAAGGGCCGCTTGTTGGGCAGTTTTTTTCACAGCCAATCCCTTACCGTGTATCTTCAGTGGCGATGCTGTCGATCAAATCTGGATAGTTCTGAAACGGTTCAGTCTTACGCAATCGTTCCAGCGCCGTAGCACGCGCGAGGCCGACCTTCGTGACGAGATGCCAGAGCGTTGTTCGCGCCAAGTCTGCGACCTCTGGAGTAGCGGCTTCGGCAAACGCTTCCTTTTGTATTTCACCGTTCTCCACCGTGTCGAGCCAGATGCGTTGAATGGGCACGGTTTCCTCGACCAGGCGAAGCAGCTGCTCGATCGCTGCTCCCCCTGATGCCTCGACGGCTCGCGCCACGGCCGGATGCTCTCGATTGATCTTGTAGGAAGTCGAACCGTTGGTCGTGCGCCCGATCCAGGCAGTCTGCAGGTCAGGAACGGCGGCACGGCGCCCGTATGCGCCCCTGTGGGCGAAGACCTGTTTTGCACTGCTCCGGACCTGATCGGCCAACTCGGTTAATCGTCGCCGCAAAAGGCGCGGCGGTCTCGCTATCGACTTCTTGACATCGATGTCCCACTCCTTGTCCGCTGAGTTTGGGAATTCCAGGCGGAGGCGGGCAAGCTTGTACGGTTCTTCCATTGTCCACACGCGTGGGGTGCCGAGACCCAACCAACCGCCAGCCACAAGCATTCGTCGGCTTCGGTAGACATAGAACCCCTGTTGCGCGGTCCAGCCCTCTGGGCCGGCCGCCAGACTGGCTTCTTGTTCCGTCAACCGATCCTTGTGTGGCAACACGTATCCTTGCAATTCAATTACACCATGGGGGGAATGGACGCGTTCGACCGGCGTGACTTCCGTGGCTGGGTGGTTTTCCAGGAACGGATCCCAAGGCTTGACTCTTAGCCCGTTCAACCAGATCTGCAGCTCCGGTCGCGGTCCATTCAAGAATCTATGGAAAACCATTCCGAGGTGTTCGCCGACCTTTTCGGCCGTAGCCAAAAATGCGTCTTCGGATGCTGGATCATTCGCAAGCATCCCTACCGTAATTCGATCGAGGTCTTGCCAAAGGACGATCGTGCCCGACGTCATTCCATCGAGCGCTTCAAACAATTTCTCTGTTCCTGGTCTCCCATTTGGCAGCAGTCTCCAATCGTTGATTTCGGGTCGTGCAATGTAGTCCAGGTCCCAGCGTCGCTCGAACCGTTGGCCGCCTTGCTTCGTTGCGACGGTAAGGCAGCGGCTCTGGGCAAAAGAAGCCGTCTTTAGTCCCAACCCAAACCTGCCGAGATCTTCTTGAGCGCGAGCAGTCCATGGGTGCGTCCCGCCTAGGGTCATTGCTCGCCTGAGGTTGGCATCACTCATCCCGATGCCGTCGTCAGTGATGGAGATCCAGGATTGAGAGCCTGCAAAATGGAACTGGACCCACACGTTACGTGCTGCGGCCGCAATGCTATTATCGATGATGTCGGCAATCGCGGATTCGGTGGAATAGCCGACGCCCCGTAATGACTCGATCATTGCGTGTGCTGGCGGTGGTACCAGCTCGTAAGCATCCACAGGCATTATAGTACCTTCTTTAGGCGTATATATTTGGACGGACAGGAGAAATTGTTGAGAAAGCTTGAACGGATTGCGGAAACGAGCAAGCGAATTCGTCCCGTACTCCCCCGAAATCTACCGGTTAGGTTGCATCGTGGAGACATCATGACCCCGGAGAAGCGGAGTGCGTTGATGTCTCGAATCCGAGGCAAGGGGACCAAACCCGAACTGATAGTCGCCGAATTGCTGGCCCAGGCGAACTTGTCGTGGGAGGAACATGCCAAGGATCTACGGGGTCGTCCCGATTTTGTGTTGCGGGCCGCTCGGATCGTCATTTTCGTCGACGGTGATTTCTGGCACGGCTGGCGATTCCCCGCTTGGCGATTGAAGCTGTCCGAGAAGTGGGAGCGTAAGATCGAGGCGAACCGGCTCCGCGACGCCAGAAACTTCAAGGCTCTCCGCCGCGATGGCTGGACGGTGATCAGGATATGGGAACACCAGATCAAGAAAAGCCCAGCAAACTGCCTTGCTCGAATTCTTGCTGTACACTGCAGATAGGGCCTGGCGTCCTGCTGGCCGGCCGGCCTGGAATGCTACGCATAATTCGGCCGCACAGAAGCAGCAGGTCGTCCCGCAGGGTAGTCAGGCTGATGCAGACACATCCGATACCAAAGGCGAATGCTCCCGAGAACAATTGGGAGCCGATCAGCGATGTCCCGGAAAACCTGGAGCCCGACGGGCGCAACTACATTGAGTGGGCATGGTCCCTGCTCGATGACGGCATCGAATTCAGCAGCGAAGGGTCATTCTCGACGCTGAAAACGCGCGACGGGCCGCCCCTCCTTGCCGGCTTTGCGGCGGAATATCTGGACGAACAGATGTTGATCGCCAAAAAAGCGGCAATGGAGAAGGGACACGACTTCGCCGACGTGATCCTGTGCTGCAAGGCGCCGAACGTCGATTCGGGCGGAATCGCCGACGATCTGATCCAGCTCTTTCGCGATAAGGCTGCCGCCGTGGCCCGTGCAAAGTCGCTGGGAGAAATCTGCGATGTGGCGGAGGATTTCTGCAAGGCAGCGATCTATCTGAAATTCGACCTCGCTGCAGACAAGACCCTCCCAAAGGCTGTTCGAGACGCGCTGAACGAGCCCGTCGAGGTTCCCTAGGAAGATGCAGCCGCAACTGCAGCGCAGCTAAGCACGTGCGTCTTAAGGTTAACGAGTAAGAGCCGTCGACGGCGGATGCGAGTCCTGCCACCGATTGGATACTGATTGAGAACTGAGGGATCAATGAAGGGCATCGACCTGTTTTCCGGAGGCGGTTGCGGTAGCGCTGGCGCCCGCCACGCCGGCCTGACGATGGTCGGCGCCGTCGATGCCTGGGATATTGCAGCGGCCACCTATGGTGATAACTTTCCCACCGCCAAAGTCGTCAACGCAAGGCTAACCGACCGCAGCGGCCCCGAGATCTTCGGCCGCCTCGGCAAGGTCGATATGCTGATTGCGTCTCCGGAATGCACTCACCACTCCATTGCTCGCGGCAACAGGCCGGTCGACCAGGAGAGCCAGCGTTCGGGCTGGTATGTCATGAACTTCATCAAGAAACTCGATCCGCGCTGGATCGTCCTCGAGAACGTTACGCCAATGAAGAATTGGCCGGGCTTCGATGACCTGATTTCGATGCTGAAAAAGACTTACAAGCTCCGGATCGGGCCTCTCGACGCGTCTGACTTCGGGACTCCCCAGAGCCGACGGCGTCTGTTCATCGTCGGAGACCAGTTGGTGACTCCCACCATCGCTCTGCCCGGCATGAAGGCGACACGGGATGCGGCGTGCATTCTTGAGCGCGAAGGCAACTATGCCGCTGAGCCCGTCTACAACGGGAAACGGGCCGCCTCGACGATCGCACGGGTCGAACGTGGCATCGCGGAATTGGGACGCGGGAAGGATTTCCTGATCGTCTATTACGGTTCAGACCGCGCCGGTGGCTGGCAGCGTCTCGATCGCCCACTCCGCACGCTTACGACGCTGGATCGCTTTGGACTTGTGCAATGGATTGACTGCCAGCCTACGCTCCGGATGCTCCAGGTGCCCGAACTCAAGCGTGCAATGGGCCTAACCCACTTGAAGGATGAACACGGCGAAGGCGTGCAGTTTACGCTCGACCAAGGCACCCGCAGGGACAAGGTAAAGGTGCTCGGCAATGGCGTCTGTGCCCCGGTGATGAGGGCCGTGGTCGGCTCGCTGTTGGGCGCCGGCAGCAGCGACGTCCTTGACGACGACCTGATTCCCGCGCGGCTTCGCTCCCCTTCTGCATCGGGTCGGCGGCCCGCCAGCCAGATCAGCGCCGCGCGTACACTGTCCTACTAGGGTCCTGGCCGGCGACCTGGCCCTTCCTCAAGCGCCTAATCTCTGAAAACGTTTTCCGTGACATGGCGAATCGGGCAGTCTCCCTGCCTCGCAATCGCTTTCATCCCGCGAGATCCTTTTCGGCCCTGGAAGCATTTCATGCCATCCGGCAAAATCGTTCCCTTCGAGGATCTTTCAAACGCAGATCTAGTCATCGACGCGGTCTATCAGAGTGGGCGCAAGGGCAACCACAGCGACGACCCGATCTCCCACATCCTCCGGGTCTCCAATCAAGGCGGATTCAGATATCGCGGCAGCCTCGACTCGCTCGACTTGGTGGCACTCGTTTCGTCGCTGAACGATCCGGATTGGCCTGATACGATTGATCGCGAGTCCGGTACCTTCATCTATTTTGGCGACAACAAGCGTCCTGGTCGCGGCCTTCACGAAACGCTTCGGTTCGGGAATGAACTGCTGCGAAGATTCTTCGAACATACGCATTCGGGATCGGCGGACCGGAGCAAAATTCCCCCGATTTTCGTGTTCGCAAAGACCGGCGAATGGCGGGACGTGCGCTTTATCGGCCTCGCCGTTCCGGGTGGTGCTGATATCGAGAACTACGACGACCTGGTAGCGATCTGGCGGACAAGCAAGGGTCTGCGATTTCAGAACTACCGCGCCCGGTTCACGATACTGAATGTGTCCCAAATCTCGCGTGCCTGGCTGGACAGCCTTGCCGCCGGCGTCAAATCCCTTGATCTGGCGCCGGCGCCGTGGATGGAGTGGCTGGAGAAAGGACGCTATCAGGCGCTGAAATCCGTCCGATCAATCGAACATCGCTCCAAAACAGAGCAGCTTCCGGTGTCAGCAGAAGATCGTGCGATGATCTCAACGATTCACACATTCTTCACAGATAGAGCTCACGACTTCGAGCGATGCGCCGCGGCGCTGGCGAGAATGATGCTGCCGGACATCGTCACCATGGATCTCACCCGCCCATCCCGTGACGGCGGCCGTGATGGGATAGGAAAGCTGAACATCGGGCGCGGCCCCAGCGCGGTCCTTGTGGATTTTGCTCTCGAGGCAAAATGCTATGGCGAAGGGAATTCCGTTGGCGTCCGCGAGATGTCGAGGCTGATATCGAGACTGCGGCATCGCCAGTTCGGAATCCTTGTGACAACGAGCTACGTTGACAGTCAGGCCTATCGAGAAATCAAGGAAGACCAGCATCCCATCGTCGTGATTGCCGCTGCCGACATCGTGGGAATACTGCGCTCGCACGGTCATGCGGGTCCGCAAGCGGTGCAGAAATGGCTAGATGTGGAATTTCCAAGGGAGCCACAGACGCACGTGCTGCCAACCGTTTAGAATTCCAAAATCTGCTCGCTCGGTGACGTCAGGCCTTCTTCGACTTTCGCCGCTCCAGCCACTCTTTCGCGGCCGTTTCCAGGATCACGGAAGCCGAAGTGTCTTCTTCGATCGCGGCCAGCTTGACGGCCTTGATCACGTCCGGGTCCATCGTCGTCAGAAACTGCCGCTTGTCGCCTTCGGCCGGCTTTCGGCCCTTCAGTTTCGGCTTTGTCGGCTTTTTCATCAGTCCAGGTCCGCCCAGATTTCCGGATTATCGCTCAAAAAGCGTCCCATGCGTTGAATCCGTCGAAATCGCCAAAATCGACTCGCGATTCTTGGTAAATCGACTCACAAATCTTTGGAATCGACTCGCTCTAGATTTGCGCGGACATTTACCAGCAGGTGCAGGACCTCCCGGCAGGACTCGAACCTGCAACCAGACCGTTATGAGCGCCTGAAAGCCGAAGTTTCCTGTATGAAAACTTGCAGTATTGTTGAATTTTGACGATGGTTGTGTGCGCTCGTGCACCTCGTTTCTGAGGGATAACTGAGGCGGTCGGTTTTCCCGTTACCTTCGCGACGGCGTCCCGCAAGTGTCCGGACTAACGGCGCGATAAGCACCGATACGAAGACCTCCGTTGAACTGTGCGTCCATCATATCTCGCGGCGCCTCGAGGCTTTGCTTGTAGAGCGCGGCGGGGTAGAGGAGCTTGCACCGTCACAATTCTCGGCCGATGGTTGAGGGAAAAAGCCCTTGCAATCAATCTGGAGTTAGCGCCACAGTTGCATTCGTAGTTGCCGATATGAAATTTGATTAATTCAGCGACGGACGGTTAACTTGTCAGAAAACCCATCGCCCCACCCGGGGGGTTCGCCTGTCAACGAAACGGGCGCGCTCGAGCCTGCCGGCAGGGCTGAAGGTGCGGTGGCCGGACTCCCTGAGCAACTTAGTACCCTAAGAAGGCGAGTGGACGATCTAGAAGCCCGAATTAAACGACCGTTCTATAAGGATCGAAGTTTCTGGATAGGCATCACCACTATCCCAGTAATCTTCGCAAGCGGGTGGCTCATAAAACTTACAACGGATCGACCTTTCTTGCTGCGTGAAATTCATCGGCTTCTTGGGACCGAACCGGCCCTTATAGCCGCGTTAGACGAGAAGCATAACGCTCTCAAAGAAGCCATCGAATCTTTGAGTAAGGATCGGATTCCATTTTTGACGGCAATATTTAGGGTGGGGCTGCTGCAGGAGCGCGCAGAGCCGGCTCCGCAAATTTGAACAGGGCGATAAGTGGAGTTTCTGCCTGAAAGCGGCGATGATCGCCGCGAACAGGAGAGACCATGAACAGACGAGCCCGCCGGAACCACAGCCCGGCTTTCAAGGCGAAGGTGGCGCTTGCCGCCGTCAAGGGCGATCGGACGCTGGCCCAATTGGCCGAGCATTTCGACGTCCACCCCAATCAGGTGACAGCCTGGAAGGCCCAGCTCGAGGGTGGAGCGTCTGACGTGTTCGGCGCGGGGAGCCCCGCGACGGCTGCGCCTGCGATCGATGTGAAGTCGCTGCACGCCAAGATCGGGGAGCTGACGCTGGAGAACGATTTTTTAGAAGGAGCGCTCACCAAGGCGGGATTGCTGAGCGCAAAGCGATGATCGACCGTGAGCACGATC
>Ga0182024_10003847_pt1 | contig 35191 bp, 42 predicted proteins | sample P32metaG_FD_120480 | JGI IMG/M metagenome (GOLD analysis project Ga0182024, IMG submission 120480) | Permafrost microbial communities from Stordalen Mire, Sweden - P3-2 metaG (Illumina Assembly) | ecosystem: Environmental > Terrestrial > Soil > Wetlands > Permafrost | place: Sweden: Stordalen...
ACGCGCGACTGGTCGTCGAAGTGGTATGCGCACTCGAAGAACTTCGCCTCGAATATTCACACCGACTTCCTGGTGCGCAAGTATCTGAATAAGAAGCTTGCCGATGCGTCGGTGAGCAACATTTATATCGAGCGGGCGGCCCGCCGCGCCAACATCACCATTCACACGGCCCGGCCGGGCATCGTGATCGGCAAGAAGGGCGAGGACATCGAGAAACTCCGCACCGCCGTGGCCAAGATCCTAGGCATGGGCATGAACGACGTGCGCCTCAACATTGCCGAGATCCGCAAGCCGGAGTTGGATGCGAAATTGGTTGCAGAAGGAATCTCGCAGCAATTGGAGAAGCGTGTGATGTTCCGGCGCGCCATGAAGCGCGCGGTGACCAACACCATGCGCTCCGGAGCACTGGGCATCAAGGTGCGCATTTCCGGCCGTTTGAACGGATCGGAAATTGCCCGTACGGAAACCAATCGCGAAGGACGCGTTCCGCTGCATACGTTTCGTGCCGACATCGACTACGGTCTGGCGGAGGCACAAACCACTTACGGCGTGATCGGTATCAAAGTTTGGATCTTCAAAGGTGAAGTGTTCGATAAGTCGGAAACCGAGGCCGCAGAGGGCGAGGCCGAGGGCGCAACGGCCACCGGCGCGAAAACCGCCGACACTGCGGCGCCGGCCGCAACTTGATAAGGTGACTTAAGCATGATGCAGCCGAAGCGGACCAAGTTCCGCAAACAATTTAAGGGCAAGATCTCGGGCAGCGCTCACCGCGGCAATTCCGTTGCGTTCGGCGAGTTCGGCCTGAAGGCCACTGATCGATGCCGCATGACCGCACGCGAAATCGAAGCGGCGCGCCGCGCCATTTCCCGCTATGTGAAGCGCGGCGGACGCATTTGGATACGCGTTTTCCCGGATGTGCCCATCACCCAGAAGCCGCTTGAAGTACGCATGGGCTCGGGCAAGGGCAACGTCGAGTATTGGGTGGCGAAAGTGCTGCCCGGCAAGGTGCTGTTCGAAATCGAAGGCATGAGCGAGACCATTGCGCGCGAGGCGTTTCGACTGGCCTCCGCCAAATTGTCGGTGTCGACTGCGTTCGTCAAGCGTCAGGTGCGCACATGAAGGCGAAAGATTTGCGCGCGAAGGCGCCAAAGGATCTCGGCGAGGAGCTTCTCAAGCTGCGCCGCGAACAATTCAATTTGCGCATGGCCCGTGCCACGGGTCAGGCGGCGAAACCGGATCAATTTGCGAAAGTGCGTAAGAACATTGCGCGCGTAAAGACGGTCCTTGCGCAGGTGCGTAAATGATTTCTTGCCCGCGCAGCGGGCCCTATAGGCCGGGGTCGCATCGACCCCGTAGATTCGGCGCGAAGCGCCTGGAGACACTGTGATGTCGACCGAAGCACAAACAACCGAAGCGGCCGCGCCGGGCGCCGCACCGGTTCCGGGACAACGCCTGCTCATGGGCAAGGTGGTCAGCAATAAGATGGACAAGACCATCACTGTTTCCGTCGAGCGTCTGGTCAAGCACCCGACCTATGGCAAGTACGTTCGCCGCACCACCAAGCTGCTGGCGCATGACGAGAGCAATGAATGCAAGGAAGGCGACACGGTCTCCATCAAACCGTGCCGGCCGATGTCGCGTCGTAAATCTTGGGTGCTGGTGCGCGTTGTGGAACGCGCCCGCGCCGAATAAGGGGCCCGACATGATTCAGATGCGAACTATTTTGAATGTGGCCGACAACAGCGGCGCCAAGCGCTTGATGTGCATCAAGGTGCTCGGCGGCTCGAAGCGCCGTTATGCGGCTGTGGGCGATGTGATCAAGGTCAGCGTCAAGGATGCGATCCCGCGCGGCAAGGTCAAGAAGGGCGAGGTGTATGACGCGGTCGTCGTGCGCACCAAGAGCGGCGTGCGCCGCGCTGACGGGTCGTTGATTCGCTTCGACACCAACGCGGCGGTGCTGTTGACCAACAAGCTCGAGCCCATCGGCACGCGCATTTTTGGACCCGTGACGCGCGAGCTGCGCAATGTGCAGTTCATGAAAATTATCTCGCTCGCACCCGAGGTACTGTGATGAAGAAGATTCGCAAAGGCGACATGGTGATTCTGATCACCGGTCGGGACAAAGGCCGCAAGGGCGCCGTCATCGAAGTGCTGGCGGACGATCGCCTGCGCGTCGAGGGACTGAACATGTCCAAGAAGCATCAGAAGCCCAATCCGCAGATGGGCGTGCAAGGCGGCATCATCGAGCGCGAGGCGCCCCTGCATGTGTCGAACGTACTGATTTTCAATCCGGCGACCCAGAAGGGCGACCGCATCGGCTTCAAGTCGCTCGAGAACGGCCGCAAGGTGCGCGTATTCAAGTCGAACAAAGAAATGGTCGACGCCAAATGATGAACCAGAGTAAAGCGGCTGGCGTTGACTATTCTTCACGCTCGCCTTGCGAGCGCTATCCGTCGGGGCTGTCTTTCAGCCCCGTTGAACGGGTGCGTCAGCACTCAATGAGGGTGCGCTAGCACTAAAACTATGCCAGCAAGACTCAAACAAGTTTTCAACGAAAAGATCGTGCCCGAGCTCAAGAAAAAGCTCGAGCTCAAGAACACCATGGAAGTACCGCGGATACTGAAGATCACGGTGAATATGGGCGTGGGCGAGGCCGTGGCCGATAAGAAGGTCATGGACGCCGCAACCGCCGACATGGCCAAGATCACCGGCCAAAAGCCCGCCGTGACCAAGGCGAAGAAGTCGGTGGCGACATTCAAAGTACGCGACGGCCAGGCGATCGGCTGCAAAGTGACCCTGCGCGGCGACCGCATGTACGAATTTCTGGACCGGCTGGTGAGCATCGCTATTCCGCGCATCCGGGATTTTCGCGGCATCAGCACGCGCTCCTTCGACGGCCGCGGCAATTACAGCTTGGGCGTCAAAGAGCAGATCATTTTCCCAGAGATTCAGTACGACCAAATCGATCAAATTCGTGGCATGGACATCACCATCTCCACGTCGGCCAGAGACGACAAGCACGGCCGCGCATTGCTAGAAGCTTTTAACTTTCCGTTCCGCAAGTAGGGTAGCCCATGGCCAAGACGAATATGCTCATGCGCGAGAAGAAACGCCTCAAAGTAGCGAAGAAATACGCTAAGCGGCGCGCTGAGCTCAAAGAGCTGATCCGCGACCCGAAGACCGGTCAGGAGGGCCGTGAGGCCGCGCAAGTGGAACTGCAGAAGCAGCCGCGCGATGCGGGTGCCACGCGGCAGCGCAATCGCTGTTCGATTACCGGCCGTTCACGCGGCGTGTACCGTAAATTTGGACTGGCGCGCACCAAGCTGCGCGAGGCTGCCAATCGCGGTGAAATTCCAGGCCTGACGAAGGCGAGTTGGTGAGGCGCGCACAATGAGCATGACTGATCCAATTGCCGATCTTCTGACGCGTATTCGCAATGCGCAATCCGCGGGCAAGCCCACCGTGGGCATGGGCGCCTCGAAGCTGAAGGTGGCCATCCTCAAGGTGCTGAAGGCCGAGGGCTATATCGCCGGCTTCGGCGTCGACTCAAGCGGCGCGAAGAGCACGTTGTCCATCGAATTGAAGTATCACGATGGCCGTCCGGTCATCGATCGCATCGAGCGCATCAGCCGTCCGGGCCTGCGGATTTATCGCGGCAAGGATGAGTTGCCCAAGGTGCTCGGCGGTTTAGGCGTTGCCGTGGTCTCCACGCCCCAGGGCATCATGTCCGACAAGCAAGCACGCGCAGCCGGTACCGGCGGCGAAGTGTTGTTCGTCGTCCAGTAGTTCCAGACGAAACTTTAGGGTTTTACTATGTCTCGAGTCGCAAAAATGCCGGTAGATCTGCCACAGGGCGTTACCGCCACGATCGGCGCGGAAGCCGTTACACTGAAAGGCGCCAAGGGTTCGCTGACATTGGCGATCAAGAGCGGCGTCAAAGTCGTGCAGCAAGACAAGCATTTGGAAGTCCAGGCCGACGAAACGGCGGAGGGCATGAACGCCGTCGCCGGTTCGACGCGCGCCCATCTCGCGAATATGGTGCTGGGCGTTACCAAGGGTTATGAGAAGAGGCTGGAACTCGTGGGCGTGGGCTACCGCGCCGCGGTTCAGGCGAAGAGCCTGACGCTGACCCTGGGGTTTTCGCATCTGATCAATTTCGCGATTCCGGACGGCATCACCATCGAAACGCCGAGCCAGACCGAGATCATCGTCAAGGGTATCGATCGGCAGCGAGTCGGCCAGACCGCCGCGGAGATTCGCGGCTTTAGACCGCCGGAGCCCTACAAGGGCAAGGGCGTGAAGTATTCGGACGAAAAGATTTCGCTGAAAGAGGCGAAGAAGAAGTAATCATGAAATTGACCAAACAAGACACTCGCTTGCGCCGCGCGCTGCGGGGCCGGGTAAAGATCAAGGAACTGAGCGCCTTGCGCCTTTCGGTGCATCGCACGCCGCAACATATGTATGCGCAGATCATTGCGCCTGAGGGCGACAAGGTTCTGGTCGCCGCCTCGACCTTGCAGAAGGACGTGCGCGGGGAATTGAAAACCACCGGCAACATCGAGGCCGCCAAGGCCGTCGGCCGCGCCATCGCGGAGCGCGCGACAGCCAAAGGCATCAAAAAGGTCGCTTTCGACCGTTCCGGTTTCATGTACCACGGGCGCGTCAAGGCGCTGGCAGAGGCCGCTCGCGAAGCGGGTCTGGAGTTCTAACTGAAGGTCTGAGGGCGTTATGGCGAGAGCAGAAAAACCAATGTCCGGCGATGACCTGCTCGAAAAGCTGGTCGCGGTGAACCGCGTCGCTAAGGTGGTCAAGGGTGGTAAGCAATTCGGCTTTACCGCGCTCACCGTTGTGGGCGACGGCGCCGGCCGGGTCGGATTTGGCTACGGCAAGGCGCGTGAAGTGCCGGTTGCGATTTCCAAGGCCATGATGCAGGCGCGAAAGAGCCTGGTTACCGTGTCTTTGAAGAACGAAACCCTGTTCTATGCGGTCAAAGGTCGGCATGGGACTACGCGGGTTTACATGCAGCCTGCCGCGGACGGTACCGGTGTGATCGCCGGCGGCGGCATGCGCGCGGTATTCGAGTGCGCCGGGGTGCGCAACGTGCTGGCCAAGAGCTACGGCTCACGCAATCCCATCAACGTGGTGCGGGCCACCATGGACGCGCTCGGTAAGCTGCGCACGCCGGATGACATCGCGGCGAAGCGCGGCAAGACCGTCGAAGAGATCGTGGGTTGACCGCATGACTGAAAAGCACGTCAAAACCGGTAAAGCCGGCAACAAGGTCAAAGATACCTTGATCAAGAGCATGTACGGCCAGCTGGCCAGCATCCGCAATTCCGCGCGCGGCTTAGGGCTGCGCAGGATCGGGCACAGCGTGGTGGTGGCGGATACCCCCTCGAATCGCGGCATGATGAATGCGGCAAGTCACATGCTGAAAATTGAGCCAGCTTTGGGCTCGGGGAAACATTCATGAGACTCAATACCATCAAGCCGGGCGCCGGCTCCAAACGAACGCGCTTACGCGTAGGCCGTGGCGCCTCTGCCGGCCAGGGCAAGACCTGCGGCCGCGGCGTCAAGGGACAGCGCGCCCGCAAGGGCGGCTATCACAAGGTCGGATTCGAAGGCGGTCAGATGCCCTTGCAGCGGCGGCTGCCGAAGATCGGCTTTCGATCCGCCATGAAGGCCTCGCGCGCTGAACTGACCCTGTCGGATCTGATGCGGGTTTCCGGCGCCGAGGTTACGTTGGCCGGCCTGATCGAAGCGAATCTGGTGTCCGAAAACACCAAGCTGGTGAAGATCATTTTGTCCGGCAAAGTTACCAAGCCGTTCACCATCAAAGACAAAGTTATCACCGCGACCAAGGGCGCCAAGAGCGCCGTTGAATCCGCGGGCGGAAAATTCGAGGTTTAAGACTCGTGGCCACATCCACCACCAATGCAGCCGCCGCCTTAGGGGACATCACCCGCTTCGCTGAAATGCGCAAGCGCCTGTTGTTCCTGCTGGGCGCGCTCGTTGTGTACCGGATCGGCACGTTTATTCCCGTTCCGGGCATCGACGCGGCGAAGTTTGCCGCCTTCTTCTCGACCCAGAACGGCACGCTGCTCGGCATGTTCAACATGTTTTCCGGCGGCGCGCTGCAGCGTTTCAGCATCTTCGCGCTGAACGTCATGCCCTACATCACGGCGTCCATCATCGTGCAAATGGCATCGATGGTGTACCCGCCGTGGGCGCAGATCCGCAAGGACGGCGAATCGGGCCGTCGCAAGCTGATGCAGTTCACGCGTTACGGCACGGTGGGGCTGGCGGCTTTCCAGGGTTTTGGCGCCGCCTTGGCCATTCAGAATTCGGGCAGTAATCTGGTTCCAAGCCCCGGTCCGCAGTTCCTGTTCGTCGCCACCATTTCGATTACCACGGGCACCTTGTTCGTGATGTGGCTGGGTGAGCAAATCACCGAACGCGGCATCGGCAACGGCATCACCATGATCATCGTGGCCGGCATCATTGCCGGACTGCCGCGCGCCATCGGCAACACCTTGGACATGGTGCGCACGGGTGAAATGAACCCGCTGATCGTGCTGCTGATCCTGGTGGTCGTGGTGCTGGTGACCTTGTTCTGCGTGTTTGTCGAGCGGGCGCTGCGCAAAATCCAAGTGAATTACGCCAAGCGCCAGGTCGGGCGGCGCATGATGCAGGGTCAAAGCACCCATCTGCCGTTCAAATTGAACATGGCCGGCGTTATCCCGCCGATTTTCGCCTCCAGTTTGCTGGTGTTTCCGGCCACGATTGCCCAGTTTTTCGGCAACAGCCCTAATCCAAATGTCATCCAGAGGACCTTGCAAAAGATCGCTGCCATCCTCAATTATGGACAACCGCTGCATGTTGTTCTGTTTGGGTTGCTGGTCATCGGATTCGCGTTTTTCTACGTGGCCCTGGTGTATGACGCCCGGGATACGGCCGAAAACCTCAAGAAGGCCGGTGCCTTCATTCCCGGCATCCGTCCGGGCCTGCAGACGGGCGAGTATTTGGACAAGGTGCTGACCCGGCTGACGCTGTGGGGCGGCCTGTACATCATGGCAGTGTGCTTGCTGCCCGAAATTATTCGCATGGTGAATCCGGCCATTCCGTTTCAGTTCGGGGGCACCTCGCTGCTGATCATCGTTGTCGGTGTCATGGATTTCGTCGCGCAGCTGCAATCTCACATGATGTCGCAGCAATACGAGGGCCTGATGAAAAAGGCCAGCCTTCGGGGCATTGGAGCTAAGAAATGAAAGTTCGACCTTCGGTCAAAAAGATCTGCAAGAACTGCAAAGTCGTGCGGCGGCGCGGCATCGTTTACATCATTTGCTCGTCGGATGCCCGGCACAAGCAGAGGCAGGGCTAAGTGCGTGATTCTCTTCGCGCGCAGCGCGCCTATCAGGCGGGTCGCATCGACCCGTTGAAAGTTGGCGCGAAGCGCCTAGAGAGGCAGGGTTAATTGATTTATAACGAGTTTTCTAATATACTAGCGCGCTTTTTTTCGTGGGCGCGGGTGGAGAAATAGATGGCGCGTATCGCCGGCATCAACATACCGATGAACAAGCATGTCGTCATCGGCCTGACCCACATTTTCGGCGTCGGCAACAGCCGTGCCGCGCGCATCTGCGATGCCGCCGGCGTGAAGTATCACGTCAAGGTGAAGGATCTGACCGACGCTGAAGTGGCCTCGCTGCGATCTCAAGTCGCGAAATTCGCGGTTGAAGGCGATCTGCGCCGCGAAGTGTCGATGAACATCAAGCGCCTGATGGATTTGGGCTGCTATCGAGGAATCCGCCATCGCAAGGGCCTGCCGATGCGGGGCCAGCGTACGCGCACGAACGCCCGTACGCGCAAGGGTCCGCGCAAGCAAGCGGTCAAGATGAACGCGCCGCCGGGCAAGGTCTAATGCTCGCGTAGCGAGCAACTAAAGGACGGCGTCGCAGCGACGCCGTAGGAGTTAAATCAAATTGGCTGATCCGAAACAAAATACGCAGCAGGCCGCCGCGGCCGCTCAAGGCGCGAAACCTGCGCGCAAGAAAGTGCGCAAGAACGTGCTGGACGCAATCGCGCACGTGCATGCTTCTTTCAACAACACCATCATCACGATCACCGATCGGCAGGGCAACACGCTGTCGTGGGCGACCTCGGGCGGCTGCGGCTATCGCGGCTCGCGCAAATCGACGCCGTTTGCCGCGCAGGTTGCGGCGGAGCGCGCCGGCACCGCGGCTCAGGAACATGGCGTGAAAAACGTCGAAGTGCGGGTCATGGGTCCCGGCCCGGGCCGCGAATCCGCGGTGCGTGCATTGAACGGCTGCGGCTTGAAGATCACCAACATTGAAGACGTCACGCCGATTCCGCATAACGGCTGCCGTCCGCCCAAAAAGCGTCGCGTCTAAGCGCGCCGTTTTAGAAGTCAATCAAAGGTTCGCAATGGCAAAATATACCGGTCCGAAGTGCAAGCTTTCTCGTCGCGAGGGAACCGATCTGTTCCTCAAGAGCGGCGTCAAGCCTCTCGAGTCGAAGTGCAAGCTCGAGGTGCCACCGGGCGGCGTGAAGAGCGAGCGCAAGCAGCGCTTATCGGAATACGGCCTGCAGCTGCGCGAGAAGCAGAAGTTGCGGCGTATGTACGGCGTTCTGGAGCGCCAATTCCGAAATTATTATCAAAAGGCCGCGGGCCGTCCCGGTGCGACCGGCGAGACGCTGCTGCAATTTTTGGAGTGCCGCCTGGACAACGTGGTCTACCGCATGGGGTTCGCCTCCACGCGCGCCGAGGCCCGTCAGCTGGTGAGCCACAAAGCCGTGTCCGTAAACGAGAAGTTGGTGAACATCGCCTCATACCAGTGCAAAGCGGGCGATGTGATCAGCTTGCGAGAGAAGGCCAAGAAGCAGACGCGCATCACCGCTGCTTTGACCATCGCCGCCCAAGTCGGTTTTCCCGACTGGGTCGAAGTGGACGACAAGAAGTTCTCGGGAATTTTGAAGTCGGTTCCCGATCGGCAGGAAATTCTGCCGGACATCAACGAGAGCCTGGTCGTCGAATTGTACTCAAAGTAGGAATGCCGGTTATTTGCAGCGTAGCTGTTGCTGCGTTGTCCTAAGGTTTTGTCAACGTAGGTGAAATCCATGCAGGGATCGATCAATGAATTTTTGAAACCGCGGGTCGTCAAAGTACAGCCCCTGTCGCCGCGACATGCTCGCATCGTGATCGAGCCGTTTGAACGCGGCTTTGGCCACACGCTGGGCAATGCGTTGCGCCGAGTGTTGCTGTCCTCCTTGCCGGGGGCGGCGATCACCGAGATCGAAATCGAAGGTGTGCTGCACGAGTACACCGCCATCGAAGGCGTGCAAGAGGATGTCGTCGACATTCTGCTGAATTTAAAGGCAGTGGCGATCCGCATGCACACCCGCGATGTTGCGGAAGTGCGCCTGCACAAGAAGGGTCCGGGACCGGTGACGGCCGGCGATATCGCCGGTGATCATGACATCGAGATATTGAATCCGGATCTGGTCATTGCCAACTTGACGAAGGCCGGCGAATTGTCGATGTCGCTCAAAGTCGAGCGCGGCCGCGGCTATCGTCCGGCGGCGCAGCGCATGGCTTTCGAGGAGCAGACGCGCGCGATCGGCCGTTTGCAGTTGGACGCTTCCTTCAGCCCCGTGCGCAAGGTGACCTACAACGTCGAGAGCGCGCGCGTCGAGCAGCGCACCGACTTGGACAAGCTCATTCTGGATATCGAAACCAACGGGACGATCGATCCGGAAGAGGCAATTCGCCGTGCCGGTGGGATCCTCAAAGACCAGCTGTCGGTGTTCGTCGACCTGCAGGGTCAGGATGAATCAACGACCAAAGCCACTGAAACGCAGTTCGATCCGATTCTATTGCGTCCGGTCGATGAGCTGGAACTCACGGTGCGATCCGCCAACTGTTTGAAGGCAGAGAACATCCACTACATCGGTGATCTGGTGCAACGTACGGAAGTCGAATTGTTGCGCACGCCGAATCTGGGCAAGAAATCTTTGACCGAGATCAAAGAGGTGCTCGAGAGCCATGGCTTGACCTTGGGCATGCGGATCGACAACTGGCCGCCGCCGGGATTGAAGCGCGACGACGAGCGCGACGGCATCTGAGAATCTAAGCGATAAGGTTAAGAGAAGAACATGCGTCACAGAAACAGCGGGCGTCAGCTATCGCGAAATGCCTCTCATCGTCATGCGATGTTGCGCAACATGGCGACCTCGCTGCTGCAGCACGAAACCATTCGCACCACGGTACCGAAGGCCAAAGAATTGCGCCGGGTGGTCGAGCCCTTGATCACCTTGGCCAAGGTGGACTCGATCGCCATGCGCCGGCTCGCCTATGCGCGCCTGCGCGACGAGAACGTGGTTGAAAAGCTGTTTGCCGACCTAGGGCCGCGCTTCAAGGCGCGCGCCGGCGGCTATACGCGAATTCTCAAGATGGAACCCCGTCCCGGCGACTCGGCCGACATGGCGCTGATGCAGCTGGTGGATTCCGCTGTCGTCGCCACTGAAAAGAAAGAGGATACGAAGGCCGCCAAAGCTCCCAAGGCAGCCCCGAAAAAGACCAAGAAGGCCGCGGCCGCCGCGGAGGAAAGCGAGGCGGAAGCGAAGCCGAAGCGGCGCAAGACGAAAAAAGCCGCCGCCTGAGGTTAGCGGCGGCGTTGCCCCTTTAAGCGGCCGCCCCCTTGCGCACAGCGACTCGAGCGAAAGCGTCTCGAGTCATGTTTTCGGGCTTGTGTGTGGTCGCGGCGACATTGTCTTCAATGCGCACGCCGCCGTAGGGTTTGAGTTCCTCCACGACTGTCCAATCGATATGCGCGCGACGCTCGTCCGCATGAGCCGCGGCCAGCAGCGATTCAATCAAATAGATGCCGGGTTCCACCGTCACCACCACGCCCGGTTCGAGCATGCGGGTCAGGCGCAAGTAGGGATGGCCTTTGGGCCGCTCACGTTCGTGACCTTTCGCATCGCCCATGACGCCGCCGACATCGTGTACCTGCAGGCCGAGCAAATGCCCAATGCCATGCGGAAAGAACACGGCAGTCACGCCGGACTCCAAGGCAGCTTGTCCGGGCAGCTTGGTGAGACCCACCTGCTGCATGACATCGCCCAAGATCCGATGCGCAGAGAGATGCACGTCGCGGTAATCTCGGCCGGCAACGATCTCGCTACACAGCGCCAATTGCGCTTTGTCCATCGCTTGCACGAGATCCGCGAACCGCCCGGAAGATCTCGCGTACGTGCGGGTGATATCCGAGGCATAGCCCCGGTATTGGGCGCCGGCGTCGATCAGGAATGAGCGCAGGGGCGCGGGCGTCGAGCGTGCCAGGTGCTGGTAATGCAGCACGGCCGCATTCTCGTTATAGGCGACTATGTTGTTGTAGGGCATCTCCTCTTCGCGCAGCTGGCAGGCTTCCAGGTAGCTCATGTGCGCATCGTATTCGGACCCCCCGCGGCTGAATGCCGCAAATGCTGCCGTGTGGCCGCGAGCGCCCAGTTCACTGGCTTTGCGCAGACACGCCAGTTCATAGGGTGTCTTCACGGCGCGGTCGTAGTCGAGCAGCGCCATGAGATCCTTGGGGTTCACGGACTTGGGGTCCGCGTCCGCCGGCAACGCATCGGGCCCAATGAAGGCTACGCGGCCCAACTTTGTCCAGTGCGCAGAGGCCTTATGGTCATCATCCATGACGATCAAATTGACCGCGGCCGTCCAAGCGGCTGTCGGCACATTGGCAGGTTTGTGCCAAAAATCGTTGGGTTGGTAGAATAAAACCGTGGGACGGATACCCGGCGCATACACCAGAACGCAGCGCGGATTATCGATGAGCGGGACCCAGGCCTTGAACTGTGGATTCACCTTGAAAGGATAGTCCTGGTCATCCAGGAACTGGATGGGCGGTCGCCCTGCGTGAATGACCAACGCGTCAAAGCCGCATTGCGCGAGAGAGCGGTCCGTACGCCGCATGAGCGCTTTCAAGTGCGGTTCATATAGCTGATCGAGACTGGAATCGCTCACGTATCCTCCACCGTCAATGGTTTGTAAATTATGCGCCAGATGCGCTTTGCGCTATAGGCCTTTAACCCCAACGGCGATTTCCAACGTTAAAGGCGTCCGGGCAATCTCGAAAGAGATATGAAAATGAGCCAAAACCCTCTAAAATCGACCGGGACATTTGGGTATAGGCCCAAAACAACACGCTCGGCCTAAATTTTTATCCTTAATTTTTCTGGGGTATCGATAGATGAAGACCAAACTTGCTCTGACCGCCTTTGTCGCTGCATTCATGTTGAGTGCCTGCGGCAGCAAGACCGAGGCACCTGCCCCGGCTCCTCCTTCCGCCGCCCCCGCTGCGGACGCTGCTGCTTCTGCCGCTGCTGATTCGGCCGCTGCCGCGGCCGCGGCTGCCGATTCAGCTGCCAGTGCAGCGTCAGCCGCGAAGCCGTAATACGCTTCGTCGGTAGCTGATCTCACAAGCCCGGGCGGGCTGCCATCAGGCACGTTCGTCCGGGCTGTGTCTTTTTCAACACCAGGATGAAGACTCGTTGCTCGTCAGTATCCGCGATGTCAGACATTCAAAACAGGATCGCCGCTGGATCCAGAGTGTCTACGGCGAATACATTGAGTCCCTAGCTGACCTCAATACCGGTTTTTTTTCCGTCATCGGCGCAAACAACCCGCACGAAGATGAAATCTTCGCCAACTGGTTTTCCAACGATCACTCACACCCGCTGCTCATTCTCAAGGGAACGGACTCGGTGGGTTTTGCCTTGGTCACGCGGCCGCGCATCCCCGCGGCCGGTGAGAAGGCCGCCGACTACAGGATGTCGGAGTTCTTTGTCCGAATGCAGTATCGGCGCGCGGGTATCGGCCGCGACGCAGCGACGTTGATTTTCGACCGCTTCTCGGGCGACTGGGAAATCGTCGAATATATGCGCCATCCCGGATCGGTCGCCTTCTGGCGCCACGTGGTTACCCGCTATAGTGCGGGGCGCTTCACAGAACGCAGCCGCAATGGCGAAGTACAACAGCGCTTCGCCACCCGGCCCTCGACTTCGAAGAAGTAACGGGGAAATAGGTTTGACGCATTTATCGAATACGATGCCCCCGATCTGACCGATGTCGTCGGCATCGCGGTCTTGATGGTCTCGTAAGGCACGGACATCGCCGGCCTCGACGTCACCTTGCAAGAGTTGCCGGCTGCGAAGCGGCTCGGTATGAATGAGTCGAGAACAATGGCCGTCATGCAAGATTCCGCCGCCGAAGTCACTGCCTTGAGCCAAGCCCTGGCAGACTAGCTGCGCTCGCGGCCACGCGGAATACTCAGACAGGCTCCTTCCGTTCGGCCGCGAACGCCTCGGCCACGTAGGTCACGTTGTTCGGCATGATGCCGGCCAGATTCATGCGGCTGTCTGAAGTCATGTAAATGTGATGCTTTTCGCGCAGCCGCTCTACCGCTTCGCGAGACACGCCGAGCAGTGAAAACATGCCGTGCTGTGTTCGGATGAAATCGAAGGCGTTACCGCCCGTCACTTCTCGAAGTCTTTTGGCCAACAAGCTGCGCATGTCCTGAATCCGCGCGCGCATGGCATCGAGCTCTTGAATCCACTCACGCCTCAAGGGCGGCTGCGCAAAGATCTTTGCGGCAATCGCCGCGCCGTGATCCGGCGGCATCGAGTAAATGCTGCGGGCAATGTGCAGCATGTGGCTCTGCACGGCGTCTGCGCGAGAGGCGTTTTCGCTGATGACGATCAGGCCGCCGACGCGCTCCCGATACAAGCCGAGGTTCTTGGAAAACGATACCGCGATGAGCGCTTCGGGCACGCGCTCCACGACCATACGCACCGCAGCGGCATCCTCCTCGATCGAGGAGCCAAATCCCTGATAGGCCAGGTCCAGAAAGGGGACCAGCCTGCGCCGCTCCAGCAGGTCTGCCACGGCTTGCCATTGCGTGAGGTTGAGGTCGGCGCCCGTGGGGTTGTGGCAGCAGGCATGCATGAGCACGGCATCGCCGGCTGACGCGGCCTGTAGGCGCTGCAGCATCGCCTCAAAGCGCAGCTCGTGGGCAGCGGCATCGTAGTAGGGGTAGCGCTCGAGCTTCAGCCCGCAGCCTCCCAGCAAGGGCGCATGGTTGCCCCACGTCGGATCGCTCAAGTGGACCACGGCGTTCGGTGCAGCGGCTTTGATCAGTTCCGCACCCACCCGCAGGGCGCCACACCCACCGGGGGTCTGAAGGGTCCTGGCGCGCCGATCACGGCGGGTGGGGTGGGCGGAGCCCAGCACCAACTCCTCCATGGCGCTGTTGAATTCCTCGCGTCCGGCGGCTCCGACATAAGATTTGGTGGTTTGGGCCGCCAGAACCTCTTTTTCCGCCCTGCGGACGCAGTCCAGAATGGGCGTGTTGCCCGAAAGGTCGCGGTAAACCCCTACACCCAGGTCAACTTTTTGATTAGAGGGGTCTGCTCGATATTTAGCCATCAATCCGAGAATCGAATCGGAGATCAATCGCTCGAGTTGTTGAAACAAAAGTTAACGCCCCAGTCTTAAGTTAGGGAGCATTATATCGTCCACACCAGCGCAGGGCCGGAGAACTCACCGTCTCCATTAAAAGACAGTAGGCCAATGACACCTGCCGGCGTTAGCGTGTACGCTTTAGACAGTCATCAGCGGGAGAGTTACCTTATGGCGCTATGGAATGAAAAACCCACGCCCGGCCCTTCGGGTCCGTCTGTGCCTTCATCGACTTTAACTCCGGAACGAAGTCCGCCGGAACGCATCGTCAACGATCCGGGATTGGCCGTTTCACCGCGCCGTCCCACGCCCAAGACCGCCGTAGAGGGCGGAGAGTCCGTGATTGCCGCGAACCTGTCGATCGAAGGCAAGATCGAGGGCTCCGGAAATGTGCGTATGGCCGGTCGCTTCAAGGGCGATGTGCGCATTGACGGAAATTTCACCATGGATAGCGGTGCTCATTTGACCGGTCAAGTGCTGGCGAGCATCGTGGTCGTCGGCGGCGAACTGCAGGGGAATATCGAATCCGCCAAACGCGTCGATGTGCTCGAAGGCGGCGTCATCGTCGGCGACGTGAAGGCAGGATCCATTACCGTCGCGGCCGGCTCGCGCATGCGTGGGCATGTGGAATTCGGCTGGGACGATGAGAAAGGGAAAGTCAAAGGCGTGGTAAACGGCTAGCGATGGCCGTCGCTCGCCAGAGCACCCTCGGCGGGACCCGGGTGTGTCCGCACTGCAAGGCAACGGTTTTGCAGAGTGCGAACATTTGCCCGGGCTGCCATCATCACCTGCGTTTCAGCACCGTCAATGCGGAGCCGCAAGCCCAGGCGGTCTCCGCGATGCGCATCGAGGGGACCATTCATCACCCCGGGCGCAACGAGCAGTGCGAATATTGCGTGGTCATTGCAATCACCAACCAGCAGGGCGAGAAGATCGCGCGTCAAGTGGTCGGTGTCGGTGCATTGCAGCCCGGTGAGCGGCACCAGTACAGCTTCTCGGTCGAACTGATGCCGGTCAAGGGTCCGAAGTTGCCGCGACTTTAAGGAGCCTGGCCCCTCACAACAGCGGCCTCATGACGGTGCTTATCGAGGAGCGCGGGGGACCGCCTGTCCAGACGCGCCGCTGCGAGTGAACTCGAACTGCAGCAGCCACTGCCGCGAGTCCGGGCTGTCCGCCGGTGCGAACTTCCATTTTTTTGCGGCTTCTAGGCCTAAGCGTGCGAAATAGTTGCTTGAACCCCGATTCTCCAGAGTCTCGCCGACGACATTTCCTGAACGGTCAACGGTCACGAGAACCGCAACCTTGATTTGGCCGCGAATGGAGTCGCGTGTGCCGTGCGAGAGGGCGGGTATTTCTTCATGAAGCACGGCAGCCGCCGCGGACATCGGGGCCGAACTCTGTGAAGCGGCCGCCGCCGCGACTGCTGGTTGAGAAGGTGATTGCGCCGTGCTCGATGTGGGCGGTGTGGAGTTCGGGCGACTCCGAAACGGTCGCACACCGGCCCAAATAGCCACCAATACGATCCCGCTCACAGCGATAGCCGGGACCAGCAAGCGAGTTTTGGATGGGCTCGTCGCGGGACCCGGTTGGCTCAGTGCCTTCATGTCGGCAGGCAGCCGAGGAACAGGCGATGCAGGCGCCGTCGATACCGGCGCCGTCGATACCGGGCTGAATTGGGCCTGGAGGTCATAGATCGTCGGACGGCTGGCCGGGTTGGGACTCAAGCATCGCCGCACGGCACCCGTCAATGCGTCGGATGATTCTCCAAGACCCGCCACGGGGTTTTGCGTGAGCGCCTCAACCAGGGTGATGCCGAGACCCCAGATATCGCCGGCGGCCTCAATCGCGCCGTTTTTCGCTTCCGGAGGGTCGTACACCGAAGGCTTTGCACTGACGGTGGCGGGATCACCGGCGGGCCTGATGGTATCGCTCGCCAGCTTCAGCTGGTCATTGACCACCAGGAAGTTCGTGGGTTTCAGCTGACCCTGCACCAAGTTTTTGCGGTGAAGGTAGGCCAAGGCGCCGAGGGTTGGAATCAGCATTTCCCGCACCTCGTCGGGAGTGAGCGGGCGGTGCGGAAGAATCTGAGCGAGAGTCTGCTCGGCGTATTCCATGACAACGAATAGAAATGGATGTCCCCCAAGCTTGCATCGGCCCGAGTCGAGAATGCGAACCAGGTGGGGATGGGATAGGGCTGCCATCCGTTGCCAGCGCGAGAGTTGTGCCTCGTCCAACGCCGCATCCGCCGGGACGAGCTTGATCGCGGCTTTGGAGAGATTTTGCGCCCGAAACTCGGTCAGGAATACCACGCTGTGGTTCGACCTTCCGAGAAAGCGGCGCAAGGGAAAGAGTCCATTGACAATCTGACTCTCCCACTTCGTCCAGATCTCGATCTCCGTCATCGCTTGCCTCCAGGGGGAAGGAAGATATCACCAAGCGTTGCTCAAAGAGCATGCGTGTCAGCGTTTAACGACACATTGCGGTGCTGAATTTCGACGGCTCCCGCGCTCTGCAATGCCATAATGACCGAAGCTTGAAATCCTCACGAGCGCTATATGGCAATTTTACAATTGGTGCATGCACGGGAGCGCGATTTGGGCGGATTTGTCGTGCGCCGCGTGCTTCCCGCACAGGGACGGCAAATGGTGGGGCCATTCATTTTTTTTGACCACTTGGGCCCAACTCAATTCGAGCCGGGCCCATGGAATCGACGTTCGGCCCCACCCTCACATCGCGCTCGCCACCGTTACCTATTTATTCTCAGGTTCGCTTGAACATCGCGATAGTCTCGGCAATGTGCGCGAGATCCGGCCGGGAGACGTGAACTGGATGACGGCGGGGCGCGGCATTGCGCATTCGGAGAGAACACCGCACCTTGCGCGAGCGGCAGGCGAGAGAATTCACGGCATCCAGAGTTGGGTCGCGCTGCCCGATGGCCACGAGGACATCGAACCGAGTTTTACACACTATCCGGTCAGTGTGCTTCCGCAGCGCGCCCTCGACGGAGTCAGCCTGTCGGTGATTGCAGGCGACGCATACGGCCTGCGCTCACCGGTGTTGAGCTTGTGGCCGACGCTTTATGTGCACGCCGGATTTGCCCGCGGCACGAACCTCGAGATGCCGGCCGAGCATGACGAGCGCGCCATTTATGTGGTGAACGGCGAACTCGCCGTGGGCGATGCCAAGATTACCGCGGGTCAGCTCGCCGTGTTGGGGCCCGGAAAGAATTTCACACTGCGTGCTGCCGGCGAAACAAATGCCATGCTGTTGGGAGGCAAACGCTTTCCCACACCCCGTTTTATATGGTGGAATTTCGTGGCGTCATCCCATGAGCGGATCGCGCTCGCGAAGGATCGGTGGGCCAATCGTCAATTCGCACCGGTGCCGGGCGAGACCGAATTCATTCCGCTGCCGTCCGAATGACGCCGTGAGCTACAACACGAACGAAGGAGTCTCAAAGTGAGCGATAAAACTGCAACTGTGCATTGGGAAGGCCGGGGCAAGCAGGGCGTCGGCAAGATCAGCACGCAGACCGAGGCCCTGAAATCCTATCCCTACGGCTTTGCCAGCCGCTTCGAGGACGACAAGCGCGGCACCAATCCCGAGGAATTATTGGCCGCGGCGCATGCCGCCTGCTTCACCATGGCGTTTTCGTTTGGCTGCGATGCGGCAGGCTTCGCCACGGCGGCCGTCGATACTCAAGCTGCCGTGCGATTGGTGCTGAGGGGCGGCGGCTTCTCGATTGAACACATCGGCCTGCGTCTCGAGGCCAGCGTTCCCGGAATGGACGAGGCGACGTTTCAGAAAATTGCTGCCAAGGCAAAACAGGATTGCCCGCTCTCCAAGGCGTTGGCAAGCGTCCCGGAGATTACGCTGACGGCGACGTTGCGCTAGGGTCTGGTGACCGGCTGCTGATCCTTAAGCACTGCGCGGCAGGCGAAAGGCGCCCAGCAGCGCCAGTATCCATCCGCCGGTAATCAGGAAAAATGCGATCATGCCGCCGCCGAACAATTGATTGGAAAGTTGCGGCGGCACGCTGCGATGCGCAGCCAATTCCAGCCAATGCACGTAACAAGCCATGGCCACCATGGTCGAACCGAACCAGACACCGTAGTTGACGAGTAGCGCGCGCGTCTGCGCAATGCGTTCCGGCGCCAGCCAATAGTCTCGATTCGGTAATTTCATATCCCTGGCGTTCGAATAGACCAGCGTCAACAGCGCCACCATGGCAATCGGCAGGCCAACGCTCATCCCCAGTATGAATTTTGTATAGGAGCTGCGCGTCATGAAGGCGTTCGCGCGCCCGGCGGCGTCGAAATGAGAGGCCACCAACCGCGGCAAATCCGGCACCGTACGGGTCACGTAAAGGATCGCGAACAGCAGCATCAAACCAAAGACGATCCAGGGAATTTTTTTCAATGCAGCTCCCGTTCCCTCGCCGATCATTCGGGCGAGCCGATCAATTCTTCGAGCAATTCCGTGCCTCGGTAGGCGAAGCCCGTATAAACCTGCAGCAGGTTTGCCCCCGCACGCAAGGTCTCACGGGCGTTGGCGGCGTTCACGATACCGCCGACCCCGACAATGGGAAAGTCCGCACCCAGTTCGGCGCGCAGTTGGGATATGACCTTGAGGGACAAAGCGTGCAGCGGCGCTCCGCTCAAGCCCCCGCGCTGCTCCGCGGCAAGAGGCTTGCCCAGTACATTCAAGTCGCTCGAGGTGTTGGTGGCGATCACGCCGTCCGGCTGCAGCGAGCGTAATTGCTGCGCCAGTTCGGAAACCTGCGCTTCGTTTAAGTCAGGCGCGACCTTGACCAGCAAGGGCACACGCTTGCCGTGACGCTCCTGCAGCGCGACTCGCTCATCGAGGAGCGTGCCGAGTATGCGCTGCAGGCCATCGCGATCCTGCAGCTCGCGCAAACGGGCGGTGTTGGGCGACGAGACATTGACAGCCACGTAGTCGGCATGCGGGTAAACCTTGCGCAGACAGGCAACGTAGTCGTCCTGGGCGTTTTCGATGGGCGTATCGAAATTCTTGCCGATGCTGATGCCGCGAATTCCCCGATAGCGGCTGCCGGAGAGACGGGTGATCAGGTAATCCACGCCTTTATTGTTGAAGCCCATGCGATTGATCAGCGCGAGGTGACCCGGAATTCGAAACATGCGGGGCTTCGGGTTGCCGGGCTGAGGACGCGGGGTCACCGTGCCCAACTCGATATGACTGAAGCCTAAGGCACCCAAGGCATCCAAGTAGTCGCCATTCTTGTCGAAACCCGCCGCGAGCCCCACCGCATGGGCAAACCGCAATCCAAAACAACGCACGGAAAATTCGGCAGGGAAAGACCACGTCGGCCACAGCGGCCGCATCCATTTCAGTCCGATCAAGCCCAAATCATGGGCCAATTCCGGATCCAGGCGTGTGAGGATCGGCAGCGCAGCCCCGGCGATCGCCGCCGCGGCGCGTTTCAAACGTATCTCCAAGTCGCCAGCGCGCCCAAATAAAAGCATGCCTCAGTGAGCAGCTGCGTCATGTCGAGAGCATCGCGCGAAGCGTCGGCACGCTTGAACTTGAGGAATGCAATGATACCCAATCCTGCGATGATGGCGACGGCCACGCCAATGAGCCCCGGAATCCCCAACAGCGCTGCCGGCGCGAATCCGATCAACAGCGCAAGACCCAATGACCCGGCGCTGACCTTTGGCACGGACTTCTCAGGCCGCGCCGCCATGACTGCAACCGGCAGCGCGAAACTGGCCGCATAGCCGCAAATCATTATCAACGCCAGTGGGACGTTCGGCGGAACGGCGAAGGGCAGCTTCGCCGCGGACAAGGCCATCAAGGCGTTGTACTTGATCAGCAGCCCCAACGCGCGGCTCAAAATGTCGATGCGCGTTGCCGGCAATGCGCTGCGGATCTCGGTGGTGAGCAGGGCGGTTGCCGCCATGGACAAAATCACCGCCACGCTCGAGGGCCAAATTTGCACTGCCACCCAATAGAGGGCCCCGCCTAAGGTCCCGATCAGTGCCCCGATGAGCGGCGCGAATGGGCCGGTCACGCGCACTGTGCCGTCATGCCCGTTTACGTTCGAAGCCACGCGTCGCTGCCAGCTTGGCACGCAGATAGTGTCCCGTGTAGGAAGCTTTGTTCGCTGCGATTTGTTCCGGCGTACCGACAGCGATGACGCGCCCGCCGTTGTCGCCGCCTTCGGGACCCAAATCCACGACCCAATCGGCAGTCTTGATGACGTCCAAATTGTGTTCGATCACGATGACCGTGTTGCCCTCGTCGCGCAGGCGCTGCAGTACCATGAGTAGCTGTGCAATATCCGCGAAGTGCAGGCCGGTGGTCGGCTCATCGAGAATATAGAGCGTGCGCCCGGTAGCGCGCTTCGAGAGCTCCTTGGCCAGCTTGACGCGCTGCGCCTCGCCGCCCGAGAGCGTGGTCGCGCTCTGACCCAACCGCACATACGAGAGGCCCACATCGAGCAGCGTCTGTAATTTTGGCGCCACCGTGGGTACCGCCGAAAAAAACGGCAATGCATCCTCGACCGTGAGGTCGAGGATTTCTTGGATATTCCTTCCCTTGAAGCGGATCTCCAAGGTCTCGCGATTGTAGCGTTTGCCTTTGCACACATCGCAGGGCACATAGACGTCTGCCAGAAAATGCATCTCGACTTTGATGACGCCATCGCCCTGGCATGCCTCGCAACGTCCACCCTTCACATTGAAACTGAAGCGGCCCGGCCCATAGCCGCGCGCGCGGGACTCGGGCACGGCGGCAAAGATTTCGCGAATCGGCGCGAACAGGCCGGTGTACGTCGCGGGGTTGGAGCGCGGCGTGCGTCCGATCGGGCTTTGGTCGATTTCGATCACCCGATCAATGTAATCCAAACCCTCGATCCGATCGAAGTGCGCGCTGCCGGCCGACGCGTGATTGAGCGAAGTCGCGACGGCGCGAAACAGGGTGTCATTGATGAGGGTTGATTTGCCCGAACCGGAAACGCCGGTGACGCAGGTCATCAACCCCAAGGGAAATTCCGCCGTGACCTTCTTCAGATTATTGGCCGTGGCGCCGATCACGCGCAGCATGCGCTTCGGATCCGGAACATGTCTCAAGCCCGGAATCTCGATGCGGCGGCGGCCGCTCAAGAACTGTCCCGTGATGGACTCGGGGTGCGCGGCCACTTCGGCCGCCGTTCCTTGCGCGACGATGCTGCCGCCATGCACGCCCGCACCGGGCCCCAAGTCGACCACGTAGTCGGCTTGACGGATGGCATCTTCATCATGCTCGACCACAATCACGGTGTTGCCGAGATCACGCAGATTCACCAAGGTGTCGAGCAGGCGCTGGTTGTCGCGCTGATGCAATCCGATCGAGGGCTCATCCAGAATGTACATCACGCCGACCAATCCGGAGCCGATTTGACTGGCGAGCCGAATGCGCTGTGCCTCGCCACCCGACAAGGTATCGGCGCTGCGGTTCAAGGTGAGATAGCCAAGCCCGACGTTGCCCAAGAATCCCAGACGATCGTTGATTTCTTTGACGATCTTCACCGCGATTTCGCCGCGCCAGCCGGCGAGCTTGAGCTTGCCGAAGAACTCCAGCGCGCGCTCCACCGACAACGCCGAGATTTCCGGCACGCCCTTGCCGTCGACAAATACATTTCGCGCGGCGCGATTTAAGCGAGCTCCCTCGCAGTCGGGGCAGGCTCTGGAGGAGCGGTACTTGGCGAGTTCCTCGCGCACCGTCACCGATTCGGTCTCGTTGTAGCGGCGCTCCAGATTCCTGACGATGCCCTCGAAGGTGTGCTTGCGCGATATCGTGCCGCCCTTGCCGTCCAGGTATTTGAACTCGATCTCATCATCGGCGCTGCCAAATAACACCAGATCTTTGATCTTTTGCGGCAGGCTCTCAAAAGGGGCCTCGATGTCGAACTTTGAATAGCGTGCCAGGGACTGAATCAACTGAAAATAGTAGGCGTTGCGACGGTCCCAGCCGCGCACCGCGCCGCCGGCCAGCGACAGATGCGCATTGGCGACAATTTTGGCCGGATCAAAAAATTCCTGGGTGCCGAGACCGTCGCAGGTGGGGCAGGCGCCGATGGGACTGTTGAACGAGAACAGCCGCGGCTCCAGTTCGCTCAAGGAATAATTGCAGATCGGGCAAGCGAATTTATCGGAGAACACGAGTTCCGCGCGCTCCGGATCGTCCATATAGGCGATGCGCGCGACTCCCTGGCCCAATCGTAGAGCGGTTTCAAAGGATTCCGCCAGGCGTTGACCCAACTCCGGCCGCACCTTGAATCGATCGACGATGGCCTCGACGGTGTGCTTGCGGCGCACGTCGAGTTTTGGCGCCTGATCCAATTCCACCACCTTGCCGTCGATTCGCGCCCGTACAAAGCCGCCCGCCTGCAATTCCTCGATGAGTTCGACATGCTCGCCCTTGCGCTCGGCAATGGCCGGCGCGAGCAGCATCAAGGCGGTGCCTTCAGGATGTTGCAGGACCGTGTCCACCATTTGGCTTACCGTCTGGGCGGCAAGATCGATATGGTGATCGGGGCAGCGAGGCGTGCCGGCACGCGCGAATAGAAGCCGTAGATAGTCGTGGATCTCGGTGACGGTGCCCACGGTGGAACGCGGATTGTGCGAGGTCGATTTTTGCTCGATGGAGATGGCCGGCGACAGACCCTCGATGGTGTCGATGTCGGGCTTCTCCATCATCGATAAGAATTGCCGGGCATAGGTGGACAGCGATTCCACATAACGCCGTTGGCCCTCGGCATAAATAGTGTCGAAGGCCAAGGAGGACTTACCGGAACCCGACAGGCCGGTGAATACGATCAACCGATCGCGCGGCAGGTCGAGATCGATATTCTTCAGGTTGTGTGTCCGGGCACCCCGGATTCGGATATTTTGCATCTAACCAATCACTATACGCCCCGCGTCAAGTGCGGGTAAAACGGCCTGAAGGCGCGCTGGTACCGCGTATATCTGCACCAAGACGCGCCTCAAGGACGATATTGGGGTGAGGCTCGCCGTGTACAATATGCGGCATTGAATTGAGGCGGGGGTAAGGACATGGCGCGTGGCGTGAACAAAGTGATTCTGGTTGGAAACTTGGGCGCTGACCCTGAGACCCGTTCCATGCCGAGCGGGATGACGGTGACCAATATCCGGATCGCCACCAGCGAATCCTGGAAGGATAAGACTTCCGGGGCACAACAAGAGCGCACGGAATGGCATAGCATCGCGCTATTTGGCCGTTTGGGCGAAATCGCCGCAGAATACCTGCGCAAGGGATCGCAAGTCTTTGTCGAAGGCAAGCTGCGAACCCGCAAGTGGCAGGACAAGCAGGGCAATGACCGATTTACCACGGAAATCATCGCCGATAATATGCAAATGCTGGGCGGGCGCGCGGGCGGCGCCGGCGCGGCGGGTGGCGCCGATCGCAGTTCAGGTGCCGGTGCGCCGCCGCGCGATGACTATGATCAATCACCGGCGCCGGCAGGCGGAAAAGAGGAATTCGACGACGACATTCCGTTCTGATTCATAAGGAGGCGAATTGGGCGCAAAAGCAACGCGGATACCGGCGGCTGACACTGGGAACGGCAAGACCACCCTCTGCTCCTGGGTCAAGGCTATCTGCCGTGCTTTGGATGCCGCTGGATGCGACAGCGCGGCGCTGCTCGCCGAAGCGGGCTTCGATGCGAAGTCTCTCGACGGCCCGACCGCTCGCTGCCCGGTAACCTATAGTCTGCGGCTGTGGAAAATCGCCCTAGGCGCGACCGGCGATCCTGCCTTTGGGCTCAAAGTGGCGAGCTACATTCGACCGACCAGCTTCCATGCCATGAGCTATGGCATGTCCGCCAGTTCAACCCTCAAAGAGGCTTTCGAGCGGGCGCAGCGCTACTGCCACATCGTCAGCGACGCGGTGGATTACCAGTTCTATCTGCGCGGGTCCGAGTATCACTTCATCATCTCGCCCACGACCGACTTGGGCGACGCGCCCATCGATGCGGTGGTCGGCCTGTACCTGCGAATGTGCCGCTCGCTGATCGGCCGGGAGTACTCGCCCGTGCGCATCGAGTTTCGCCGCTCGGAGCCCGCGAAGCTCGATGATTTTCTGAGTTTGTTGCGCGCTCCACTGGTGTTCGAGGCCCCGCAGACACGCTTGGTGCTCGACCGCGAAAGCGTTGAGCGCCCCTTGGACGGCGGCAATCCGGAGCTGGCACGGCACAACGATGCGATTGCGCTTCAGTATCTGTCGCAACTCGAGCGCGACAACATCGAGGTGCGGGTGCGCGGGGTGCTGACGCAACGCCTCGCGCACGGCGAACCCTCCCAAGAAGACATTGCGGAAATTCTCGGCATGAGTGCGCGCACGCTGCAGCGAAAATTGGGTGAATCCGGCACGACCTATAAAGAGATACTCGACGACACCCGCTACGCCTTGGCGCTGGCTTACTTAAGCGCGCCGCGCCACAGCCTCAGTGACATCACCTATTTGCTGGGGTTCTCCGCCGGCAGCTGTTTTGCGCGGGCGTTTCGCCGCTGGACCGGCCAATCACCGTCCGATTGGCGCGCGGGTGCGCGCGGGATACCCACTACCGAGACGATTGCCTGACGCGCATCAGCTCAAAGTACCCAGCGATGTTTCCAATTCGCTGGCGAGCGCAATGAGCTTCGGCCTCACCTTCTCCAGCAAGAAATCCTTCGAGACCATGTAGGCGGGAGCGCCGCAATTGATCGGCATGGGCGGCAAGCCGCCGCCGGGGCGTACGGGCACGGCAATGCCATTGACATCCTTCTGCCATTCACCGAAGGAGCAGCAGACGCCGAGCTCGCGGATGTCGCGCCTGGCTTGGTCGATGCCCGCGTTGATCTCCAGCCAGCGATCATCCGGAACCAACTCGCGCACGCGTTCCATGATTTCGTCTCTTTCCTGTTCCGACACGGCCGTGATGTAGGCGCGTCCCATCGCCGAGGTGGCGATTTGAATTCGTGCTCCCGTATCCAGGCTCAAGGTGACGGCTCCGGAACCGCGTACCACGTCGATGTACAGCATCGAGAGGCGGTCACGTGTCCCCAAACTCACCATGCAGTGCCCGAACTCGGCCAATTCCTGCATCCGCGGGTGCGCCAGCTTGCGGATATCCAGGCGAGCCAGCATGGCGCTGCCCAAGCTCAAGGTCGCTATTCCTAAGCTGTACTTCGCACTTTCCTCGACGTACACCAGATAGCCCAGCTTGGTGAGGGTATTGGTCAGCCGCGAAACTGTCGATTTCGGCAGGCCACAGGCGCGTGCCAGATCCTGATTGCCGAGCACGCGATCGCCGTGGCGGAAGCAGGCCAGCACTTCGAGGCCCCTTCCTAAGGCATTGACGAAGTGGCGGTCGGCCTTGGCCGCAGCCGTCACCGCGGAGATACTCGGCTTTCTTCTCGGTGTCATTGACAACCCCTGTTCGGCGTCCGCATAATTTTGCACCATTTCAGAATTAAGTTCTGAGCTGCAGAACAGAACTTAAACGGAAATTTCCTATGCGTCTAGAATTTACTGAAGAAGAGCAGGCCTTCCGCGAGGAGGTGCGGGTCTTCTTGCGGGAGAAATTGCCGGCCGCAATTCGCGAGAAGGTGCTGAATGGGTTCGAGCTGAGCCGGGCGGATCACGTGTTGTGGCAGCGCACCCTGCATGAGCGGGGGTGGGGAGGGGTGAGCTGGCCCAAGGAATTCGGCGGTCCCGGCTGGAATTCGGTCCAGCAATATATCTTCGAGGAAGAGACCGCATTGGCCGGCGCCCCGCGTTTGATTCCCTTTGGCACCAAGATGGTGGCCCCGGTGATCATGGCCTTCGGCAATGCAGGCCAGCAACAGCGATTCCTGCCGCCGATCAGTTCCGGGTCCGAATGGTGGTGTCAGGGCTATTCCGAGCCCGGTGCCGGTTCCGACCTGGCATCACTGAAGACGCGCGCGACGCGCGACGGGGATCACTACATCGTCAACGGCCAAAAGACCTGGAACACGCTGGGTCAGTACGCCGACTGGATTTTTTGCCTGGTGCGCACGGACGCCCAGGCAAAACCGCAATCCGGCATCAGCTTCTTGTTGATCGACATGAAGAGCCCCGGCATCACCGTCAGACCCATCACACTGTTGGATGGCGGCCATGAGGTCAACGAGATTTGGTTCGAGGACGTGCGGGTGCCGATCCAAAATCGAGTCGGCGATGAAAACAAAGGATGGACCTATGCGAAGTTTCTGCTTGGACACGAGCGCACCAATATTGCGGGCATCGGCGCCGCCAAGCGAGAACTCGCGCGCCTCAAGCGAATCGCAGCGAGTGAGACGAAGAATGGCCGGCCGCTGATCGATGATCCGCTCTTCGCCGCTCACATAGCTCAGGTTGAAGTCGATCTGTGGGCATTGGAAATTACCAACTTGCGCGTGTTGTCGGGCGAGCGCGGTTCGCGCGCACCCGGACCTGAGGCCTCGATCCTCAAGATCCGAGGCACCGAAATCGCGCAGCGCATTTCCGAGCTCTTGATGCGCGCGGTCGGTCCCTACGCGCTGCCATTTCGCCGCGAAGCGATGGAAGCCGGTTGGCAGTCGGACCCGACTCGCGAGGCGCCGGGACCCAAGTATGCCGCGACCTTGGCCGCTGCCTATATGAATCAGCGGAAACTGTCGATTTTCGGCGGCACCAACGAAATTCAGAAAAATATTATTTCCAAAATGATCGTTGGTCTCTAAAGAGAACCTAGCCAAAGATGAACTTCGAATTCAGCGACGAGCAGCAACAGCTGCAGGATACGGTTGGTCGATATCTTACCGAGCAGTACACCTTCGAGAAATTTCGCACCATCAATGCATCGCCATCCGGGTGGGACAAGGCTGCCTGGAGCGGTTTGGCAGACCTTGGCGTGCTCGCGCTCAACGTCCCGGTGGCGCAGGGCGGCTTGGGATTCGGGCCGCTGGAAACCTTGAGCGTGATGGGGGCCTGTGGTCGCAGTCTGCTGCTCGAGCCCTTTTTGAGCAGCGCCGTGATCGCGACGGCGGTGCTGCGCGCCTTCGCCGATGACGCCGCGGCCGCGGAGCTGCTGACGCGCATGGCCACCGGCGATGCGATTGCCGTGCTTGCGCATTACGAACCCGACTCGCGCTTCGAGGCTCAGTGGGTGAGAACCCGCGCGCAAAAATCAGGCGACAACTACCTGCTCGATGGCCACAAAGCCGTAGTTCTGCATGCCGGCGCAGCCGATACCTTGCTCATTTCGGCGCGCACCTCCGGCGAGCCAAGTGATGAAAAAGGGGTCTCGCTGTTTCGCGTTCCGCGCGACGCCAAGGGCTTGAGTTTGGATCTGTACCCGACCATCGATGGCCAGCGAGCAGCGGATGTATACCTCAAAGGCGTGCAAGTGCCGGCCCGCGACAGGCTTGGGCCTGAGGGCGGCGCATTGCCGGCGATTGATGCGGCGCTGGATGTCGGGCTCGCCGCACTGTGCGCTGAAGCGGTCGGTGTCATGCAGGCGCTCGTCGATGCCACGGTCGCCTATGTGCAGTCGCGCCAGCAGTTCGGTACCGCAATAGGCCGCTTCCAAGCCTTGCAGCATCGCATCGCGGATATGCTGATTCATTTGGAGCAGGCTCGCTCGATGAGTTATCTGGCTGCCCTGCGCTGCCTGGACGAGAATGTCACCGAGCGCCGGCGCGCCCTATCGGCCGCCAAGACAGTCGTCGGCCAGTCATGCCGCTTCGTCGGGCAACAAGCCGTGCAACTGCATGGCGGCATGGGCATGACCGATGAACTTATCGTCAGCCACTGGTTCAAACGTCTTACCGCGGCTGAACTGATGTTCGGCGACAGCGATATGCACTTGCAGCGCTATGCAGCGCTCCACTCTTAAGATATTAAAGGGAACACCGATGGCTCAATTGGCGAGAGCAGTTTTGGCGCGCGAAGTCGGCAGGCCGGTCCTGGTCGAGCAAATCGACGTGGCTGATCCACAGCACGGCGAGGTGACGGTGCGCATGGCTGCCTGCGGGGTCTGCCACAGCGACCTCTCGGCCACCAACGGCACGATTCAAATTCCGCTGCCGCTGGTGCTGGGCCACGAAGGCGCGGGGGTGGTCGTCGCCATCGGCGATGGCGTCGACAATTTTGCCGTAGGCGATCATGTGGTCTCATCGTTCGTGAGCATGTGCGGGCATTGCCATTATTGCCAGACCGGCCGCCCGCAGCTGTGCGTGCAATCGCTCAAATCACTGTTCACCCTGCCAGACGGCACCGTGCGCACGCGCGACTCCGCCGGAAAAGATCTCAATGTCTTTTGCGGATGCGGCGTCATGGCCGAATTTGCAACCGTGCACATGGGCAACGTCGTGAAAATCGACCAAAGCATGCCGCTCGACCGCGCCGCATTGATCGCCTGCGGCGTCATGACCGGCGTCGGCGCTGCCGTCAATACCGCCAAGGTCGAGGCCGGCTCCATTGCGGTGGTTTTCGGCTGCGGCGGCGTCGGCTTGAATGCGATCCAAGGCTGCGCCATTGCCGGCGCGGGCATGATCGTTGCCGTCGATACCAGTGATGAAAAACTCGAGTTGGCGAAGAAGTTCGGCGCCACGCATGGCTACAACGTCACGGGTCAGGCCAACGCCGCCAAAGACTTGTACAAGTTGACGGGCGGGGGCGCCGACTATGCCTTCGACTGCGTGGGTGTGGGCAAGATTTCGGAAATGGCGTGGGGAGTCCTGCGTCGCGGCGGTACGGCGGTGATTGTCGGGATATCAGGACCCAAGGATCAGATTTCGCTGAACGCGCAGCAAGTGGCGATCACCGAGAAGACCTTGACGGGAAGCTACTACGGATCCGCGCGCCCGCAGCTGGATTTTCCGCGCTTAATCGGTCTATACCGCTCAGGAAGACTCAAGCTCGACGAATTGATCAAGCGGAGGTATTCCATCGATGAAGCGCCGCGCGCCTTTGCCGACCTGAATGAGGGCAAACAAGGACGCGGCGTCATTATTTTCGACGCGCCGTAAGCCAAAATCGCGAGGGCTCCTACTCGTCGACCAAGGTTTCCCCGGGAAACAGCGCATCGTTGAAGCCGAACTGGGTGAGATCGCGAATGCGGCGGGGATAGAGGATCCCATCCAGGTGGTCGACTTCGTGCTGCACCACACGGGCGTGGAAATCCTTCACGCTGCGATCCATAGGGGCTCCCGCTGCGTCGAATCCGGTATAGCGCAGTTCGCGATAGCGGGGCACCAAGCCGCGCATGCCGGGAACCGATAGACATCCCTCCCAGTCCTCGTCCAAGGTCTCGCCCAGCGGCGTGGTCTCCGGGTTGATGAGGATCGTGAAAGGGACCGACTCCGCTTCCGGATAGCGTGGGTTGTGCTCGAAGCCGAATATCACCACTCGCAACCCGACGCCGATTTGCGGTGCGGCGAGCCCGGCGCCATTGAGATGGCGCATGGTGTCCTGCATATCGGTAAGCAGGTTTTCGAGCTCGGGCGTGCCAAACTGGCCCACCGGCCGCGCAACGCGCAGGAGGCGTGGGTCGCCCATTTTGAGAACTTCGCGTATTGCCATGGTTCCTAGTATCTTAGCGGCCTTTTCCCAATGAGCCCATGTTGTAAATGCCCGGTCTTTTATACATAAAAACCTTCGGCTGCCAGATGAACGAATACGATTCCGCCAAGATGCGGGACGTGCTCGAATCCGCCCAGGGGATGACGCGCACCGACAACCCGGCAGAAGCGGATGTCTTGCTGGTCAATACCTGCTCGGTGCGCGAAAAGGCTCAAGAGAAGGTGTTTTCCCTGTTGGGGGAATGGCGGCTGTTCAAGCAGCACCGCCCGCATGTGGTCATCGGCGTCGGCGGCTGCGTGGCCAGCCAGGAAGGGGAGGGTATCACCGCGCGTGCCCCCTTCGTCGATCTGGTGTTCGGGCCCCAAACCCTGCACCGCCTGCCGGCCATGCTCGACGGCTTGAAGCAGTCCGGCCGGTCGCAAATCGACGTCAGTTTTCCGGAAATCGAGAAATTTGATCGGCTGCCGGAGGCGCGCACCAATGCTTCCACGGCTTTTGTTTCCATAATGGAAGGCTGCAGCAAGTACTGTACTTTTTGTGTCGTGCCGTACACTCGCGGCGAGGAAATCAGCCGCCCATTCGATCAGGTGCTGGGTGAGGTCGAAGGATTGGCGGATCAAGGCGTGCGCGAGATCACGCTGCTCGGCCAGAACGTCAACGCCTATGCCGGGCCCATGGCCGACGGCACTCTCGCCGACTTGTCGACGTTGATTCACTTCGTGGCCGGAATCGAGGGCGTGGAGCGCATTCGATTCACGACATCGCACCCGCTGGATTTCAACGATAGCTTGATCGAAGCCTATGCCAACGTGCCGCAGCTCAATAACTATTTGCACCTGCCCGTGCAAAGCGGCTCGGACCGCATTCTGGCCGCCATGAAGCGCGGGCACACGGTGCTGGAATACAAGCAGAAGCTGCGCAAGCTGCGCGCCGTACGGCCGGATATCTGCATATCAACCGACTTGATCGTCGGGTTCCCGGGAGAGACGGAACAGGATTTCATGGCGACCATGAATCTGGTGGCCGATGTCGGTTTCGATCAGTCGTTCAGTTTTCTCTACAGCCGCAGGCCCGGCACCCCGGCTGCTGCATTGCCCGACGAGGTGGCGCATGAGGTCAAGCAGCAACGTCTCGAACTGTTGCAGCAGCGTTTGAACGGCCAGGCGCGCGCGATTTCCGAACGCATGGTGGGAAGCCGTCAACGGGTGCTGGTCGAGCGCCCCGCCAAGCGCAATCCTAAGCAATTGGCCGGCCGTACCGATAATAACCGCTGGGTCAATTTCGACGGTCCTGGCGATGATCCCGCGAAGCTCATGAATACTTTTACCGACGTCATGATCACTGAGGCCATGCCAAATTCTCTGCGCGGACGCCTCGCCGGCGCGGGAGCACTGTGAGTTCCGTACCGATGACTCGGGATGTGCTGCTCGCCCCCGCCGACAATGTCCGCCTTGTCGAGCTTTGCGGTCCTCTCGATGAGCACCTGCGCCTGATTGAATCCAGACTGGGCGTGGAGGTGAGACGGCGCGGCAATCGGTTTCAATTGGTCGGCTTGGCGCCGGCGGTCAAGCGTGCCGAATCGGTGTTGCAGGACCTGTACGCGCGCGCGCAGCGCGAGCCCGTGGACTCGGAGCGCGTGCACATCGCATTGCAAGAATTGGACATGGACAACAACCATGGTGAGGCCGCGACGGATTCGGACGAATTGAAGGTCCGCACCGCCCGCGGCGCGGTGCGCGCGCGCGGCGCCAATCAAACCGAGTACCTGAACAACGTGCGTACTCACGATCTGACCTTCGGCATCGGACCTGCCGGCACGGGGAAAACCTACCTCGCGGTCGCGTGCGCGGTGGAGGCGCTGCAATCGGAAAAGGTACGGCGCATCGTTCTGGTTCGCCCCGCGGTCGAGGCCGGCGAGCGGTTGGGTTTCCTTCCGGGCGATCTGTCGCAAAAAGTCGATCCTTATTTGCGGCCGATGTATGACGCGTTGTACGAAATGCTGGGCTTCGAACGGGTCGCCAAGCTGATCGAGCGCAATGTGATCGAGGTCGCGCCGCTGGCATTCATGCGCGGACGTTCCTTGAACGATTCCTTCGTGATTTTGGATGAAGCGCAGAACACGACCAATGAACAGATGAAAATGTTCCTGACCCGCATTGGCTTCGGTTCCAAGGCGGTGGTCACCGGCGACATCACGCAGGTGGACCTGCCGAACTCCAAGCAGTCCGGCTTGCGCACCGTGATCGATATTTTGCGCGGCGTGCGTGGCATTGCCTTCACCATGTTTACTTCCCGCGATGTGGTGCGTCACCCGCTGGTGCAGAGAATCGTTCAAGCCTACGAGGCGAGCGCTCCCAACGACGGCACTTAGGAGCTCCTAGGTTGGCGCTGCGACTCGAACTCAAGGTCAGTTACGCGTCACGCAAGCCCTGGGTTCCGGGCTCGCGGCTTTTGGCCAAGTGGGCCTGCGCGGCGCTTACGCCTTTGAAAAAGCCCGTGGTTCTGTCGGTGCGCGTCGTCGGCAAGGCGCGCAGCCGCAGCTTGAACGCGCACTATCGGCATAAGGACAAGCCCACCAATGTGTTGTCATTTGCGGGCGCGGGGAATGCTCCCGACGGTCGCTGTTTCCTGGGCGAATTGGTGATCTGTGCGCCGGTCGTCGCCTCTGAGGCGCGCACCCAAGGTAAGTCTCTTCAAGCGCACTGGGCGCACATGACAGTTCACGGGGTACTGCACCTGCTTGGATTCGATCACGAACGCGCTCGCGAAGCGGCAAAAATGGCATCCCGCGAGATTCAAATCCTTGATCGGCTTGGGTTTTCAGACCCGTATCGCTGATCCGGTATGCTCTGCCCCCATGTCCGAACAGCCTCATGGCGGCACCACAGGCCGCTGGTTAAAGCGAATTACGCAGTCGATGTCCGGCGAGCCGCGGGATCTTGCGGAGCTGGTTGAGAATCTGCGCGAGGCCAGTGAGCGCGGACTGTTCGACGGCGATGCGCTGGTGATGCTCGAAGGCGTGCTGGCGGTGGCGGACATGCAGGTCCGCGACATCATGGTGCCGCGTTCGCAAATGGTGTTCGTCGAGCGTGATGAGTCGCCGGACAAGCTGGTCGAACTGGTGGTCGAGTCAGGCCACTCGCGCTTCCCGGTGATCGGCGAGGATCGCGATCAAATCCTAGGCATCTTGTTGGCCAAGGATTTGCTGCGCCTGCAGGCCGCGGGCGACGAGGATTTCGAGATTCGAGAATACATGCGCCCGGTGGTATTCGTTCCCGAGAGCAAGCGGCTCAATGTCCTGCTCAAGGAATTTCGCCGCAGCCACAATCACATCGCCATGGTGGTCGACGAGTATGGCGGCGTGTGCGGGTTGGTCACCATCGAAGATGTCATCGAGCAAATCGTCGGCGAGATCGATGATGAGCACGATGTCGAGGATGACCAAACCATCCGCAAGGAGCGGCCGCGCGAATTCACGGTGCGGGCATTGACGCCGATCGCCGATTTCAACCAGTATTTTTCAACGGCGTTCTCCGACGAGGAATACGACACCATCGGCGGCTTGCTGATGCAAGAGTTCGGCCGGCTGCCCCGTCGCGGCGAAACCATCAAAATCGGAGACCTGGAGTTTCGCATCTTGCGCGCCGATCGGCGCCGCATTGATTTGCTGCGGGTGACCGTTCCGTACGATATCGAGCCGCCGTCCGCCGAGTCGATTCCTTGAACATCACTGTGCGCGACCTCAAGGTCGCGCAGCGTAACTTAGGTCTGGTGCGCCTCACCGCCGCTCTTGCCGCGGGAGCGTGTCTCAATGCCGGCTTCGCGCCTTTCGGTTGGTGGCCAATCGCGTTGCTGGCACCGGCGGCGCTATTCGCTCTGATACGCGGTCTGCCGCCTCGCCGCGCTTTCGGTACCGGCGCGGCATTCGGCGTCGGCCTGTTCGCATTCGGCACCTACTGGCTATACACCTGCTTGCACGTGTTCGGCCTCGTCCCCGTCTGGCTCACCCTGGTGCTGCAAACCCTTTTGGTGGCGGCCATGTCGCTGTACTTGGCGATGCTGTGCTATGTCGCGAACCGTTTCTGGCTCAAACCCGGCGCGACGCGAGACTGGCTGGTCTTGCCGGTGCTGTGGGTTCTGATCGAGTGGTTGCGAGGCTGGTTCTTGAGCGGTCTTCCCTGGTTATCGACCGGCTACGCCATGATCGATTCGCCCCTGTCCGGTTGGGCGCCGATCTTCGGTGTATATGGAGTGACCTGGGCGGCGGCCACGGTTTCAGTCGCGATCCACGTTGCGTTCATGCCGGCTGTGCTTTTATCGCGCCGCTGCTTAAGTATAGCCGCCGCCGCGATGCTGTTTGCATTGCCCGCATTGCTGGCGCAACACCATTGGACGCAAGCTGCGGGAGCGCCTATCCCGATCGCCGCCGTGCAAGGCGCCGTGCCGCAGGATCAGAAGTGGCAGGTGAAAAATCGCGAACTCACCATGCAGCGCTATCTGCACCTGACCGACGATGCGTGGGGCTCCCGCCTGATCATCTGGCCGGAAGCCGCGTTGCCTGCGCTGGCGCCCAATATTCAGGACTATTTGATGAACCTGCATGAGCAGGGACGCGCTCACGATGCCGATTTTGCAATTGGGCTCGTGAACTATCTGCCGGAAACCAAGCAGTACTTCAATGGAATCCTGGTGCTCAACAAACCCGGCAATGGCTGGTACTACAAGCGGCACTTGGTGCCATTCGGCGAATACTTCCCGGTGCCGGCCTTCGTGCGTGCCTGGTTGCGGCTGATGAGTCTGCCCTATGACGATTTCACGGCGGGCAGCTCGCATCAGGCCCTATTAAGCGCGGCCGGGCAAAAGCTGGGTTTTACGATCTGCTACGAAGACGCATTCGGCAGCCAACAGCTCAAGGTTTTGCGCCAAGCGACCTTGCTTATCAACGTGACCAATGATGCCTGGTTCGGGGACTCCACGGCGCGGCATCAGCATCTGCAAATTGCGCGCATGCGCGCGCTCGAAGCCGGGCGCTTCTTGATACGTGCCGCGAACGACGGCATC
>Ga0182024_10003848_pt1 | contig 35186 bp, 28 predicted proteins | sample P32metaG_FD_120480 | JGI IMG/M metagenome (GOLD analysis project Ga0182024, IMG submission 120480) | Permafrost microbial communities from Stordalen Mire, Sweden - P3-2 metaG (Illumina Assembly) | ecosystem: Environmental > Terrestrial > Soil > Wetlands > Permafrost | place: Sweden: Stordalen...
ACAAGGCAGAAGGTGCCTGCCAATTCGGTCTGGGAATGGCCGCTCGATTTGATCAGTTTGGCGCTGATCAATTCCGCGCACAACCGGTGTGCAACAACTTGCACCGCAGTCAGTGCCGGCAACATATGCGACTTATTTTTCAGACGCGGGCTTGACAATGGATCTAAAAACTCGCGGCAAAAGAATCGTGCAGACGGCTGCGCTCCATTGTATCCGTACAGGTGCAACGAGTGCGGTGCAAGTTCTAAGCCGGTTTACCCCAGAGCCATCCTTGACCTAACTCAACTCCTACCTCAAGGCAGAGGTCCAGCTCATCGCGCCGCTCGATGCCCTCCGCGATTAATTCTGCGCCAAGGGAATTCACAACTTTGACAAGACGTTTGAGCAAGCGTGCCTTGGCAGGCTCGTCTGCGATACCGGAGACATATTTGCGATCTATCTTGACGATATCCGGTTCCAGAATGATCAAACTTTCAAGCGATGATCTGCCGAAGCCGACATCATCTATAGCCACCAAGATGCCATTCTCCTTTAGAGCGGCGACGTGGTCGCGCAGATAGGCAGGATCGCCAATGAACTGTTGCTCGCTTATCTCAATGCAGTAATTATTTTTCTTTCGATTGCTGGGGAAAAGGGTGAGCAAACGATCTATGGGAGTGTCAATGATAGTCGACGGGAACAGATTGACATGGAACCTGGCATCCTGATTGAATTTGGGATCCATGCAGGCGGCCAGACAGGTTTTCAAACAACGCAGATCGACGATAGTAAGCAGGTTGTACTCACAGCTGACCCGGAACAGGTCATCAGGCATTTCAAAGGCGCCTTGAGGTCCGCGGCTGAGAATTTCGTATCCCAACAAGCTTTCATCTTTCAGGTGCAGTATCGGCATCGATACGGCACGGAAGCAATCTCCCTTGCGCAAGCGCTCAGTCAATTCTGCTAATGCTTCCTTATCGGCATTATCAAGCGTGTTCTTGTGTTTCTCGCCTGAAGAGACCCGGTTCTTGCCGAGCATTTTGCTTTCTCTCACCGCCAGGCGGGCGAGCGACAGCACTTCTTCGATTGAGCAAAATTCGTACGGCAGAGCCAGCACACCAAGGCTGGCAGTTACGCGAATGGTTTCTGAAGCTAAGCGCAACGGGCTTTCAGCTACTGCCAGCCTGATTTTTTCAGCCACCAACATTCCTTCGGCCAACCGTGTGTCTGGCAGCAGCAAGAGAAATTCATCACCGCCAATGCGTGCTATGTGGTCGGTGGGACGCACGGTGTCTCTTAAGCGTCCGGTAATTTCCTTGAGCACCACATCACCGACAGCGTGCCCCAGAGAAGCGTTGATCCGATCGAAATCATCGCAATCAAGCATGACAGCGACCAGATTCCAGCCCTGCCGCTGCGCCCGGCTGAATTCGCTTGTCAGCGCCCGCTCCAAACCAATGCGGTTGAGCACTTCAGTCAAGGCGTCTATGTTTGCCAGTGTTTCCAATCTGCTGGTGGCAGCTTCCAGGCGACAAGTGGCATCTTTTAGAGCTTCCTCTGTCTTCCTCAACTCCAGAGCATGCCGCATAGACTGGACAATAGAGCGGGTGTCCATTCCCGCCTTCATCAGATAATCGTGCGCCCCATTGCGAACAGCCTCGACCGCCACCTTCTCTTCGTCGCTGTTGGTGAGGACAAGAACCGGCACCTTACCAGCTCTTTCCTTGACCCGCATAAAGGTCTCTAATCCCTTCTCGTTAGATATGGAGAGCAAGACGATGTCGACGCCACCCTCTCCAAGCCGCTGCAAACCATTGTTTAGCTGATCGCTAAACTCCATTGCGAAATTGGACCCTGCTGCTTCCTTGAGCACATCTCGGAGCGAGCTCGTCTCACGAGGATTATCTTCAATAAGCAGAACCTTGGTTTTTTCCAATTCCATCGGAACCCGAGTGCTGTGTTTCCCCATTTGTTATAAACCAGAAAATCCTTTTGTTCCAGAGACGCCGTGAACAGATCGCCAAGAAAAAATCTTAGCCCTAACCTTATGTGCTGTTCCCGGAATTTAATGCGGCAAATCAGTTTCACCTTGTAATTGTTCCCAAGAAGTTTGATTTTGTGACCATGCATTAGGATCGAGCGGGGTAACATGGCATCAATATGGAAAGCCAAGCAAGTCAAAAGCCACCACCAAAGGGCAGCAGCAATGTCTGGAAACAGTTAGCCGCAGCAGTTTTCGGGATTGTTCTCTTGTGGCTGTCCTTTCGCAACTGTGATTTCGCAAAGTTGTGGGAGGTGGCAAAAAACGCCAATCCAATTTTTTTGCTGCTTGTTTGTATCTCAGCAATTATCAGTCACATATTGCGCGCGTGGCGTTGGATTTTCTTGCTCAAGCCCCTGCGTGAGAAAAAAGTCGGCCTCTGGAATTCGTTCTGCGCCGTTATTATCGGCTACGCAGTCAACATTGCCATTCCTCGGGGCGGTGAGGTTGCTCGCGTGATCTCGATCAGCAAAAGCGAAGATCTGCCCTGGATGGGTGTTTTGCCTACAATGTTCATAGACAGATTGCTCGATATTGCTGTGCTGGGCGCATTGCTTGGGCTGACGTTGACGCAACTGCCTAAAGAAGTTGTCGCCCAGAGCCCGCTTCTTGTGCCGGGGGGAATTGCAATCACCATATGTAGCATCATCGGTTTGGCTGCTCTACCTTTTATATCATCGGTAATGAATTGGATACTCAGGCACCCACTAGCGAAATCGCTGCCTGAAAAAATTAGAGAGCTGATTGAAAAATTATCGGCGCAATTTGCGGTCGGCACAAAATCGCTGAAGGATCTGGCTGTCTATCCCATCATTGCGGTGCTTACTTTCGCCATCTGGTTTTTCTATTGGCTCAATTTTTATATCATCGCCTTTGCATTGGGATTGAATACGCAAATGAATCCGATGCAATGCCTGGTTGTCTTCACTGTGGGATCGGTGGGAGTGCTCATTCCCACTCCCGGAGGTGTGGGCAGCTTTCATTTTCTCGTCAGCCAGGCAATGCAGTTCACATGCGGATTGGACCAGAATACTGCCCTTGCCTACGCCACCGTTTTGCACTTCATGTGCTTCATCGTCGCCGTCTGCGTGCCCGCGCTCATTTGTTGGTTGATACAGCAATTCGTTTTGAAGAAGAAACCCGGGAGCGCCAAAAAAGAAGCGTGAACAAAAAAGCGTGAACATAAATTTTCGCTTTCTCGCTCATAGTCTCCCGGCGGCTCGCAGTCTGCCGGCGCTGTGCATGACGCTGCATACAATCTTGGCGTTCTCCAATGCGGCACTCTGTCAAACCAATCCATCGACAACGGCTCAAACGGTAAATCGAGACAAGGATCCGCAGTTGCAACAGACCGTTAAGTGGCTGGGGCTCGAATCAAGAGATGCCGGGCAAGATTTCGAAAAGCTGCGATCAAATCCGCATGTGGCAGCATCCTTGCTCGTCGCACAGCTTCATCCCATCTTGCGAAAGGCATATTATCCAGATCACCGCACTAAAGACTCGCAACATGTAATTTGCTGCTTAAGAGCATTGCGTTATCTGACTGGTATCACATTTAGTGCCAAGACAAACGAGAAATTGAGTGATGACGAAAAGCAATTCCTTGATTTTAAAACGGAGATGCATGACACCAACCCGGAACACAAACTCCATTTCTTTGGTGTCTGGATGTCCAGAGATGCTGAATTTGTAGCGCCGGAAGACACGCAAAAACGAATTATCGATCAGTGGAGAAAATGGCAGCACGACTTTGGTGGCACATTCCAATACAGTCCCACGAAAAAACCGTCAGATGCGATGGACGATTGGTATTGGTACGGGTGATCAAAGAGGCGCTAAATTCCCAGCGCTGCGGCAATTACGTCCAACTTATCAATAACTTCCTGGGGTACTTCAGCTGGATTCATCTGTGCTGCGATCTCATAGTACTCGTTCTTAGATATTGCAGTTCCAGACGCCTTGAACAGCTGGGGCAGAAAATCCTTGCTCGCTCTGATGGAATTAAGAAAGGCATGGTGTTCCAGTGGGTTTGACAGGACCGCGGGGGGCAGCTGCGCATGCATAAAATCTTGCGCGGCTTGAGCTGGATTTTCGTGGGTTGATGCGCATGTTTGCACGAATCTCAACAATGCTTCCGGGTGGAGGAGGTAATTTTCAATCTCATACCGAATCCACCTGATGATAGTCAGTCCATCGGCACCAATCTCGTGATCTGGCAGGTTGCGATTATCGCCGTCGACCAGTAAGACTCCCTTTATGTCTGCCTTAATTGCCTTTAGTGCGTGAAGATGCTGACGAGCTTCTTGAATTTTATGACCGTTAATCGGAACAAAAAATGGTCGGGTAAAGAAGTTCGTCATCCGATGTCCAAGACGCTGCGCAAATTCGCGCAGAATCTTCATGTCAGTCTCGCCTTCCCCATACAGCACATTCTTTCCGCTCTCGGCATCAAGAATATCCAGAGACGAAAGTAGACGAAGCGCGTTTTGTACCTCTTTTCTCTCCATTTGCACATTCAGTCGATGAGGGCGTCCATAAAACGATAAGATGTCTGTCGGGGCAGTATCATCAAGGATTACCTCAGAGTGCGTAGCGACAATGAGTTGGCACTTCCGATTTCTGGCAACTATTCTTAGTCTGTCATAGACACGGCGCTGCAAAAAAACGTGCTGGTGGGCATCGGGCTCATCCATCAAAAGGATGGAGGCAGGACGAGAATAGAAAAATCCCAAAAGTGTCAGCACTTGATGGAAGCCACTGCCTGCTGATGCTAAGTCAAAAGCCTTGTGAGTAGAAGCATTCGAGTGACGGTATTCAATCACTATATACGGATCCCCTGGCGCATATTTGGGCTCAAGGATTTCATAACCGAACATAGTGAGAACGTCGTTACGTAACAAGTCCCAGTCTTGGCAGTTGTTGCTATAAACGTCCAGCAGCAAATTTCGTAGAATGTCTCCCGGTTTGCCTTGCCCAATGAGCAAATCCTGATAGCCGTGATCGTATTTGGGTTCATCGGACCCAATACCGGAACAGGCTGGAATGTGCACCACATTCAGACTCTGGACGGCCGCAGGTACTGAAGTGAGAGGAGTTCCAGTTTCGTCAAGGAGGCGCACGTACACCTGTTCTTTGCTCGTATGTCTCAACGTAACCGTGACAGTCCAAGCTACACCAGAATCATCGGCACCAGAAAGCGTAATAGCTATTAACTTCGGTTCTCCGGCCTTAGTTTCTTTTGTTTTTTCGCCACGTTTATAGGCTGTGTCACGTTCAAACCACAGCAAATTCATATCGCGCAGTGGGATGGCGGTGAAATCTTTTCGAGACACTGGCACTCCGGTACGCAATTTAGCTTTTGAAGATCCTGTGCTACGTTCCGCCAGCCACCGTTGCAGAGCCGACCGCCACACCGAGATAGCCTGCAACAGCGTTGACTTGCCTGCATTGTTAGGTCCTGCAAGCACAACCGCGTCGTCAAGAGAGAAGGTCTCATCACGAAAGCGCTTAAAGTATTCAACTCTTACAGTCTTTATCAACGTTTGAAACTATCTTGTCATCTCACAGCCCTTCGTTCCTGACTTTAGCACATCGGGTTGATGAGTCTGGACCGTCCAAATGACTATCCATCGTGCGCAAGGTTGTTATCTGAGCGCTGAAGACTGAATAAAGACCGGTACCATATTTAGTATCATCAGAGACTCAGCAAAGTTACTTCTCGTCCGGCTACCGATAAGTGATCTCAACATAATGAACTTCTGCTTTTGCGCCGCTACCCTCAAACCAAAAACTTGTCCAACCGGAACTTTGCTTGTATTCGTATGCGAAGGTGACATCCTTGAGTGCGGGCTCGGGGTGGACGCGCTCTTTCGGATGTACCCCGAATGATTGTTTTACCTGATCTGCAGACAAATGCAAGTTATGGTTGACATAAAGCAAGACGCTCATTGTCCTTCCACGTCGATCGTTTGTCATTTCAACTTGAGGCACAAGATCACTTTGATTTTGATCAGATGTGGAATGCCAGTATCCATGCGAAGTCAAAGTTCGTCCGCTAACACTTTCAATGAAGTCTGCCTTCGCGTGTGGAGCGTTTTCAATTTTTCGGACCACATCAAAGAGGGATCCGCGCGTCACATCTTGCTTTGCATGGCACGCCAGGCAGATAATCCAAGAACTCAGCAAAGCTACCTTTTTCTTTGACTTGATTAGAGGTGATTCGCATGCCAGCCCAGGGATTTCTCTGACCGTCCCAGTCATTCAATTTGTCTAGATAACGTTGCAGCCTGGACTCCAGTTTTTCTGGAATCTGATAGGTGGCAGCATTCAAGTCCACCGTTCTAAACCTACCGTCCTTGAATATTCCATGGTTCACGCCGCTATTTCCCATGTGGTCCTCGCCTTCAAATCCTCTGACGCTCCAACCTTTGCGCAATATGGAATTAAGTTCTTCGCCGGTGGCTTTTGTAACTTCAATGCCAGACTCAGCGCTAAAAGCCAATCTTTCGCCATTCTTCATCGTAGCCACGCTACTCTCAATGGGCACCATTGAACACACGCATTTAATAGGCCGGCAAAGAATTTAAATCTTTTTTGATAATAGGAAGGGATAAGCGCACGCCTAGCCAGACATTGCCAATCCAGGCAAATCGGTGCGAGTCTTGAGGTGCGCAATAATTATCTCGGCCACTGCTTCGACACCCTCTTCTTTCAAAACACTTGTGTCCAGAACATGTTCTTTCTCTGGACCCCAAGTGCCATCAGGCGCCCGACCCCAAGATACAACTCGAAATTCAGTGTCAAAACATTTTATGGAAAAATAGATGGTTTTGCGCTCAAGATCCTTCCACGATTTTGCATTAATGAGCCTTTCCATCGCGGTCCTTTTCTTTAATTCATCACGGCTGGGAGCAGGTATGACCGGATTGCCTACACGCATTGCCTCCCTTAGCGCTATTGTCAGAGCCGTTTTGTCACGATTATCAAACTCATGAATCGGATCTGATGAATAATGGAAGCCAGCGTCTGTTTCGTATTTGGTCGGAAGCAGAGCCTTGTCAGCGGAGACATACAGACCTAGCCAGCAACGCAACTGAGGCATTACTCCAGAATTGTTTGTCATTCAATCACCGTAAGCTTTACTTTGATGCCGAGGGATTGTGCTCGTCGCCCAAAACTTTCAAAAACTTTGACCTGTCCTTCCGTCATTGCACCCGCTGGCACACCTATTTGTAGCACTCTTTCTTTGACCTTGGTAGGGTCAACTTCCACGCCACCCCAGGGCCTTTCTTGACCTCCCCAGTCATTTAATTTGTCTAGATAGCGTTGTAGCCTGGACTCTAGTTTCTCTGGAATCTGATAAGTGGCAGCATTCAAGTCCACCGTCTTAAAACTCGTAAACACACCGTTCTTGAAGACTCCGTCATCTATTGTTGGGAAGTTTCTGGCAAGAATGCCGCTGTTTCCCATGTGGTCCTCGCCTTCAAATCCTCTGACGCTCCAACCTTTGCGCCAGATGGAATTAAGTTCTTCGCCGGTGGCTTTTGTAACTTCAATGCCAGACTCGGTGCTGAAAGCCAATCTTTCACCATTTTTCATTGTAGGTACGCTACTCTCAATGGCAAGATTGTTCAGTTGTTCCCGGCTCATGTACTTGAGTCCCATCTGCTCTGCTGTTTCCTGTGCAATCGGAGCTTTAGCTCCCACGAAGAAGAAAGCGTTGAAAGTGGCTTCAGCAGACATTTGTGACTTTTGCTCCGGTGTCATCTTTTCAAACGCACCAGGTGCATTCCAAACAGTGTGCATTGCATCTTGGCTCAGCAAGCCGATGTCATTCAGCACCGACTGAACATTGTTCTCTGTATAGTAATGACCTGCTCGGACAGAGCTGCCAAAAATCATATTGTCTGTGGCTCCTGGTTGGCTCATTCCGTCAATAAAGTGCCAGGCAGCGCGCCCGAGATAACGGAACCAATTTCCGGCTGCTCCGCCGAACTGAGCATCTTGGCTTAATTTAGAGGGATCGATTGTATCCAAATCTGGAGTGTTTGAAACGTGACCACTTTGCCGATCTGCCGTTGCCTGAGCCAGTAAAGGCGCCTTGCCAAAATCAATTTCTAGATTGCCAATTACTCCAGCATTCATGAGCTGCTGATTGTCTTGGTTCAGTCGAAGTTGCTCAGCGTTATTAGATTGCTGGTATTCACTGAATGACGGTTGCCACGCCAGGTGCTGGGACGGCGGGGATGCTTCCTGAGGTCTGTATTGCTCGTGTGTTGAATCGCTCATGAAATCAAGGTTACGCGCCAAAAGTGGCAGATTTTTGGCACCGAAATTTTACCAGTAAGGCGGCGGAACTTGAGGGGCACGGGGCGTACCCGCACGCAAAAGCATATGGCAAAAATACAAACAGGAAAGCGATCTAAGGACTTTCTGAAAGGCTTACTGCCAGCCGTCGCCGGCGAGGACCCAGCCAGCCCAGTAATAAGGGTGCTGCCAACCGGGCACTTTGCGCACGGTCTCTTGCGCCAGGCTCAGTGCCTCCAGAGGCGACTGATGATTGGCAAGCAAGTTCGTGTAGAACTCTTTCATGAGGCGGCAGGTGGCGGCGTCGTCCACTTTCCAGAGTGACATGACGATGCTGCGGGCGCCAGCGCCGAGGATGGCGGAGCGCAGCCCGATCACTCCTTGACCGCTCATTTTCTTGCCCAGTCCGGTCTCACACGCAGACAGAGTGACTAAATTGCACTTGTGCAGATCCAAGCCTACGATATCATCTGCTATCAGTTTGCCTTCGCCCGTGGTATCACCACTGATTGACCTCCTGAGAGCAGCAAGCCCGAAGACATAAGAGGATTGCGAGCATCGATCAGATATGACGAGTCTCCGCGTGCTTGTCGGGTGTTTCTTAGCGCTCTCACGCCGCGTGCTTTGACTCCGCGTCCTGACTCTGATGTCGACCCGGAGTAGAAACCGTGCGTGGCAAAATGAGCGTAGGTGCTTGCAGGCAGCGCCGCCGCGATGGCACGCTCGGTGGCTTCTGTGCCACTAAAAGGCTCAACACCGACTTTCTCATTGTCTGCGACTTCTTTGATTGATCTGAACTCCAATTTTGTGCCAGGAAGATCAAGTGCTTTATCACCAAATGTGATACCACCAGCCAGCAACAGCTTTGTCGATTGAGCGTCATCTCTTTTCGTTTCTCTTAGCGATACGAATTCACGAGGACTGTCGATTGTGCAAATCCCAATACGCGCGTCCTCGGGAAGAATGCCCCATGGGATGACAGCGGCATCAGAATCAGGACAAAGCCATATTTTTCGGATTTGTTGCGGCAGTGCTGATGATATTTGAGCCCAGAGCAATTTGCGAAGCTGTTCGCGAGTAGTTGATTCGGGTCTTGGCTTGTTGCCTCTACTGCCGGTATCAGCCGGCTCAACAACTTCGACATTTCGTTTCGCCAGACCGGGAACATCGGCGCTGGCGCGCCAGGCACCGATCGCTTCGTTTATCGTATCGGCGCTGGCCAGACTTATGAGTGTGGGACCGGACTTATTAGTCAGGATAAGGGCAGCATATCCATCTTTGTCTGTGAGCACGTTTCGGAATCCGATGATGTCGACGATTGCCTCCTCATCGCGCAGCAGCTTTTGAATATCGCCAGCGCCCTGGTTCGCCAGCGGATCGATGACTTTGACACCACCAGACTTTTGCGAGATAAGCCGCTCAAGTCCTTCGCTTGATGACGTGAGCCCTGTAATTTCAAGGTCTCGACCCTTTCTTGCTACCTCAGTAGTCGTCCTTGCAGGCAGCAAGTCTGACTGTGTACCGGAACCCGATGGATCTTTTGCTTTCAACGCTCTTTGCGAATACTTGATGGCTTCATCCGTGCGGCCAAGTGCTTCGCTGCAGTCAGCGAGAACATCCAGTGCTTCCGAAGAGTTCAGGCTCAACGCGCGGTGACTCTCTATCTCACGCAGAGCCTGGTTTGCCGCAGTCGACGCGCTCACGTAATCGCCCTCGGCTATATCGACGCGCGCCAGCGCCAACTGGCTCTTTGATAGCAGCGCGCCGTCTTGCAGATGACGCGCAATCGCCGTTGCCTCATCCAAGGCCTCCTTGCTGCTTGTGTACTGTGCCTCTGTTTCGAAATAGGAAGCAATAGATAGAAGTTGCTCGGCATCGTAGGTGGTGGCATGTCCGGTGGTGACCTCTCTGCTGCATGCAAGAGCCAGGCTGGCGGCTGAATTCGCTTTCTCCTCCACTCCAGCATCCGCAAGCAGATATGCAACGCAGAGCATGATCGACGATGACTTGCGACGAGCGTTCTGCATTCCGCCAAGGCTTTCGACCGTCTTTGCCACCGTTGCCTGGGACACTGCGCTTCTATTGCCCTGAGAATCAGCCACCAGGTATTCTGGAAGAGGCTTGAGAAGCGAGAAAGCATCTTGGGCTAAGTCCTTGGTTGAGCCTCCAATTCCAACCAGCACCAGAGCCATTTGCAGCTTAATGTCACCAACTTCCACTGAGCCAGGGCCGAATGTCGCCTCTCTCGATTTAATGGCAGAAAGCAGTCCGGGCAACTGTAGATCGCGCACACCATTGGAACTTTCATCGGAAAAATTTCGTCCAACCAGGAGCGCTACTTCTTTCCTCAAAGCGAGTGCTTTCAAAGCAAGCCCTCTTGCTGCCAGAGGACTGGAGCCCGTCTTGGCTGATATATCAAAGGCGCGCTTATACAGGGGCTCGGCTTCGGCGTAGCGCCCCTGGTTGTAATAGAGCGCAGCCAGGTTAACCAGTGAATTAGCCACATCCGGGTGGTCGGGACCGAGCTTTTTCTCTCTTATCTCCAGTCCGCGCTTATACAGGGGCTCGGCTTCGGCGTAGCGCCCGGCTGCGACAGAGACAACCCCCAGCCAGGCCAAACAATTAGCCAGGTCGGCACTGTCCGGCTTAACTGCTTCGCACAGCGTTACTGCTGCTCGCAGCCTCTCGATTGCAGCGGCGTAGTCTTGCCGATTGTAGGCTTGAGCGCCAGCGTTGAGGTTCGATTGCCAATCTGGTGTTTGCGCATGAGTTGCTGTGGAACAACACAGCAAAACAAAGAGCGAAAAGGCAACGGCCCTGGACGAGATTTCATCCACATTGCGCACGCCAAACCACCAAAGCTTTGCTAAACGCATTCAGATTAGCATACTCATCAAGCAAGGTTCCGAGCCCTCACCTTCAGCGGTTGGCACTTCAAACAGAAGTGAGATGAGCGTCCGCCGATTTTCAGGCGCTCGATTTTCATTGTGCAGACACGACACTTCATGCCGGTTCTGCCGTATACGAGCGCTTCATTTTGGTAGTTTCCGTTGACACCATCCGCATCTCTATAGTCGGATAGTGTAGTGCCGCGATGCTCGATGGCATTCAGAAGGACGACGCGGATTTCTTTAACCAGGCGCTCCAACTCAGCCTTTTTGAGCACACCTGCTGGTTTCAGCGGATGAATTCCGGCGCGGAAAAGACATTCGTCCGCATAAATATTACCGATACCTGCCACCACCGTTTGATCAAGCAACGCACTTTTGATAGCTTGCTTTTTCTTAGCCAGTGACTGGCCCAAACCGGCCGCGGTCAGGTCGGTGAGCGGTTCCACGCCAAGCTGCGCCAGGGCCGGCACCACTTGCTCAAAGGTCATATCCGCCGGTTTGTACCACAAGCGCCCGAACACACGCATGTCTTCAAAGCGTAACTCTCTTCCATCAGCTAATAATATTCGCACACGCAAAAACTTTCCCATCGGAGTTTTTTTCTTTGTTACAAGCAATCGTCCAGACATGCGTAAATGAGCGGCCAGTCCGGTACCACCATCCAAATTGATGAGAATATATTTGCCTCTGCGCCAAACATCGACGAACTTGTGACCGGGCAAAATATTTTCAAATTCGTCATGCGCAGGATAAGCGATCGAATCCACACGCAAAACTTCGGCACCGGATATAGTGGCGCCAATTAAGTGAGATTTCAAGCCGCGACAAACGGTTTCGACTTCAGGTAATTCAGGCATGTGGGTGGTCTCCGGGCATCTTTAATCCTCTAAGACTGGTAGTGTACACCTCTTCAATGCAGGCGAGACGCCTGCGCTCCCGGATCAGATGCAGGCGGGACGCCTGCGCTCCCGGATCAGATGCAGGCGGGACGCCTGCGCTCCCGGGATGCGCTGCCGGCTCAGGCGAAGAAAAACGCCGCCGCCAGAATGGCATAAACAGCCAATAACTGAACTCCTTCCAACCAATTACACTCTCCATCCATGGCCACGAAAGAGAGGATGATCACCGAAACCACGATCGACAAAATCTCCAATGAGCTGAAGCATAAGTTGATCGGTTTGCCGATAGCGAAACTGGCAAACACGATCATGGGCGCGACAAATAAAGCAATCTGACTGCCAGATCCAAGCGCTATATTGATCGACAGATCCATCTTGTTCTTCATCGCCATCAAGACAGCCGTGCTGTGCTCGGCGGCATTACCAACAATGGCCACGAGCACGACGCCAATGAACACCTGGGTTATGCCAAGCATATGGGCCGCCTCTTCCACCGCCAGGACCAAATATTCGCTCAGCACGGCCACCAAAATTGTGGCCACGCCCAAGATCATACAAGACTTTTTTACCCCCCAACCAGTTGTACCTGTGGCCGCTTCTCCGTCCACACCGGCAGGCGAAGTATAGAGTTGACTGTGTGTTTTCAGACTGAACACCAAGCTCAGACAATAAACAGTTATTTGCACAATGGCGATCACAAGCGCGAGCCAGATCTCGTTTTGATGACCGGAGTTGGGCGAAACAAGATGGAAAGTAGCAGGAACAGTCAGGCTAATCGCGGCAAGCGCCAAAAGGGTTGCCGAAGTGGTGGCAGCCGTGCGGTTGAAAGTTTGCACTTCATACTTCAGTCCACCGGCAAGCATCGAACCACCGAGCACCAGCAAAATATTGCCGATAATTGAGCCTGTAATGGAGGCTTTGACAACATCAATCAATCCGGCTCTCAGTGCGGCAAAGGCGATGATCAATTCGCAGGCGTTGCCGAATGTAGCATTCAACAAACCTCCAACTGCGGTGCCCACTCGATCGCTCAAATATTCAGTGGACCTGCCCATCAATCCGGCCAGGGGAATGATGCCTAAACAGGCGGTGATAAAGACGATTGCCGGCGACCAACCAAGAGCCCGTCCAATCATGGGCATGGGCACAAAAATCAAGAGAATGTCGAGAATTGACCCGAGCCTGAATTTCATAACCACTGATTCTGCATGGCATTTTGGCCGGCTTGGACTGGAACAGATTTCCTGGGCGATCTTTTCACACTGCGCTAAATAAAACAAAGGAGCCGAAACTGCAAATTGGGTTAGGATTGAACTGTTCCACTGGCTTGTGAGCTTATGAAACAAACCGCCGGCACGCTGTTATATCGATTCAAGAAAAAGGGGCTGGAAGTACTATTGGTGCATCCTTCCGGCAACTACAACAAAAAATCGCCCTGGAGCATCCCCAAGGGACTGCCAGACGACGGCGAAGAGTTGGAAGAAGCAGCCCGACGTGAAACTATTGAGGAGACTGGTGTCACACCTGGCGATCTGGTGCCACTTGGCTACGTGGAATACACAAAGAGTCGCAAGCGCGTGCACTGTTACGCCGGTCCTTGCCCTGCCGATGCACAGCCCAGTTGCGCTTCCTGGGAAGTAGACAAAGCAGAGTTCGTGGCCATTGATGAGGCGAAAAGAGTGCTTCATCCCGATCAGTGTCTTCTTTTATGGCGCCTGGAGGACCTACTTAGCAACCAGGCTGCCAACAAACCATAAAATGCCTGTGTGCAATCGATAGCAAAGTTGCGAGTAAGAAAAAATTTACGGGCTTGGTGGACTACTACAAGATATACGTGCCACCACTCTAGTAACATAGCCGTCACAATCACGACTTTACTTTACTAGCTCAGGCTAGAGGAGGATATCCGCATGGTAGCTCTCAAGTCGGTCGAACGGCCGACGATGGAGTGCGAAACAGAGCACTTCCTGATGGCGCAGCGTCAATTAGATGAAATCTCCCTGGAAATGGGACTTGACCCTGAGTTGCACGAGCGATTGCGGTATCCCAAACGAGCTCTTATTGTTACGGTTCCCGTGCGCATGGATGACGGCACCGTCCGTACTTTTACAGGTTATCGAGTACATCATGACACCACCCTTGGTCCGGCCAAAGGCGGGCTCAGGTATCACCCAGGGGTAAATCTGGGCGAAGTTTCGTGTCTGGCCATGCTGATGACCTGGAAATGCGCCTTGATGGGCTTGCCTTATGGTGGCGCCAAAGGTGGCATTCGAGTAGAGCCGTGGAAGCTGTCAAACGGTGAACTGGAACGGATGACCCGGCGCTACACATCGGAAATCATCAACTTGCTGGGCCCCGATAAAGATATTCCCGCCCCCGATATGTACACAAACGAGCAGACGATGGCCTGGATCATGGATACCTACAGTATCAACGTTGGTCACACTGTTCCCAGTGTGGTCACTGGCAAACCCGTCTCCATCGGTGGCTCCTATGGCAGAACCGAAGCGACCGGCAGAGGTGTTGCCTTTTGCGCCCGCCGCGCCGTTGAGCACTACCAGATCAAAACCAAGAACCCGACTGTGGTGATTCAGGGTTTTGGCAATGTGGGGGCGGTCACAGCCAAACTTTTACACGAAAGCGGCTACACAGTGGTGGCCGTATCGGATGTTTTTGGCGGTATCTACAACAAAGATGGTCTGGACATTCCGCGGCTGCTCGCTTATGTGTCCGAGATGGGCAAAGTGGAAGGCTTCACGGGCAGCAAGAAAGTGAGCAATGCTGAGTTGCTGGAACTACCCTGCGATGTTCTCATTCCAGCAGCATTGGGCAATCAGATCACAGCCGACAATGTCGATGATTTGCGCTGCAAAATAGTGGTCGAGGGAGCCAACAGTCCCACAGATCCGGAAGCTGACTTGCGTTTGCATGAGAAAGGAGTAGTGGTTGTGCCGGACATTCTGGCCAACGCAGGCGGAGTGACAGTCAGCTATTTCGAATGGGTGCAAGGAATGATGCACCTTTTCTGGACTGAAGAGGAAGTGAACAGCCGCCTGGAACAAATCATGGGACGGGCCTGCGATCAAGTGTTCGAAGTGAGCGCTAAGAGCGGATTGAGACCGAGAATGGCGGCTCTGCGCATCGGCGTCTCAAAAATTGCGGAAGCCAAAAAGCTGCGTGGATTGTATCCATAAACCTGGAAAGCGACAGCCGCGGAGCTTGTGCCGCGGCTGAGCTGATACCACATTTGGTGAGTAGGCAACCAACCCAGTGTCCTATATTATTGAGGATAATCGTCGCAAAGACAGTGCTAAACAGCCATCGCAGGCAAAATATCGGAGATTTAGGCAAAAAAGGGTAGAGAATAAGGTCTTTGTGGAAGATCGTATTAGCCGTATTTAATTTCCGTCAAATCAGGTTGCTCATATATGTTCCAATCCGGTGGTAAAACCCCGCCCGCGCCTCGAAATGTACGCCTGCCGAAACAATCGGCGATGCCCAGTTACGGCGATATTCAATTTCTTATGCAAGAGGCGAACAAGATTCTCGGCAGATGGGTTGAGCTACCCTATACTGCCGCCGACAGAAAGCAAGAGTACGTTCTGGCAGTCAAGTACGACAATCGGGAAGAAGACCCCTTCTGGACCTTGTTCCAGATAAGCAATGCCGGTCAGACGCAGATCTGGAATTATGCCAGTCGCGACCTCAGCCTGATTACCAATTTGATCATGAGCAGCTCGGGCGCTGACCAGCTCGAAGACGTTATTCCAGATTCAGCCCTGATGGGCAAAGCGGGTGAGTCGGCCCTCTCAAATGTGCCAAAGCCAGTGACCATCACGCAGACAACCACATCCACCACCGGCATCGTCTTCGAAGCGCCAAGATCAGGTCTGAAAGCGACTCTCGAGGGCGATCTGAAGAATTTGCAGGTGCCAAATCTGCTGCAGTCGATCATGCTGGCAAAAATGACAGGTCGGCTTGATGTGCGCAATCGCTCCGAGAGCGCTGAGCTATTTTTTCACGACGGCATTCCGCTGCACGCCAAGATCAAAGACACAATTGGCGACAACGCAATCATTGAGTTGATTACCTGGTCTGTGGGCGAATTTCGTTTCTGGCCCGACGAAACCAGCCCGGAACGCACTGTCAACAAGCGACTGGAGTCGATGCTGATGGAAGGCGTCGCCCTGCTCGACCAGAACAAATATCTGGAGACAGCTGGACTTAAACTGGAGTCATGTCTGGTCAAGAAGAATGCCATGATTTCAGAAGAAGAATTTGCTGCCAGAGTGCTAAAAGGCGCACCGATTGGGCTTGAGCAACAACTTGATTTTTATGAGCTGATCGACAACCGCAACAGTTTCTTCGATCTGCTGCGCAATCGGCCAATGATGAAGGTTGACTGGGTGCCCATCCTCTTCAATCTGGTCAGTTGTGGTCTGGTGCAAATCACGGATCAGGCACCGACTCAGAATCGCATCGCCAAACTGAAATCGCTGGGCGTTGACGAACACGCCGTGCAGAGCGTGCTCAAGGGCTTGATTCGGCCAGAAACCGGCATTCTTACTTATCCTGCTTTTATATATCTCTTAGACCAGGAGTATTTGCGCTACGAATATTTCAACCATCCGTTTTCCATTCTCATCTTCAGTATCGGTCAGCGCAAAGGACAAGTTGAAGGAATGGTAGAAGCGCTGCAAATGTTGGCAGTACGCAGAGCCATGCAAAGAATCAGTCTGGTCAAGCGCCACGTTGATATGCTTGGCCACTACGAGACATTCGATTATGCAATGCTTTTGCCAAACACCAACTCTACAGCTGCCTCAGCCCTGGCCTCAAGAATCGCTGATGTACTGCGAGAAGCCCCCCTGTCCTCTGATATGGACTCACGCAGTCTGGCCCTGGCATTTGGCGTTGCCACCGTGCCTGAAGACTGTCAGGAGTTGGACAAGGTCTTGATGGCTGCTCGCAAAGCGAGAGACAAAGCGAAGTTCACTCAGCAACGAGTGGTTCTGGCCAGAGAGATTCTCGGTCAGGCAGGACTCTAAGACAGACAGCAAAGGCCTTTCCAGCACATTAAATAAGCTTGACATTCGATCGTCTTGGCCTAAGATTGAATTCAGCACGTAGTCCCATAAGTGCAACAGTTTTTCAGAAAAGGTACATTCCGTACTTTGTTAGTTCCCTCATTAGTAGGACACAACTGAATGTCTAAGCCTTTTGACAGCCCTGCTGCCAACGGATCTCCATTCGCTAATATTTACCGTCAACGGCAGTTTGCTTTTGCGGAAATCCCGGCAGGCAATGGTGCACAAGGCGAAGACTGGACATCAGGTGAAAGAACAGCAGCATTTTCTCAGCCAGGCAAACAAAATCTGGGCAATCGAAGCGAGAGCGGCATCTCTTTGCCCTCGCTTATCGTCTCAGCCGATGGCAGTGGGGAAAACTTTAGCCCACGCGGAAAACGTGACATGGCCGGCGAGCAAGTTAAGCCGACGATAAAATCATCCCTCAGCTTCAACGACTTCGGCAAAAACCCGGCTTACGACAAATTCAAGCAGCCCGATACAAAAATGGATCAATCCTTCAATGCCAATGGCACGACGGAAATCACCTATACGGCAAAAGACTTCAGCACCTGCAAAATGGCATCCAAGAGTGATGGCACATATGGTATCACTCTGGCAGACCGCTACGGGCGCCCAGAACGCAGCGAAGATATCGACGGGCAAGGGCGCAGCACTCTCACCGCTTATGCTTACCAGGACACAAATGGCAGACCGAGCCCGTGGGCTGCGAGCAAATCATTCAAATATGCAGATGGGACCACGCAGACACACAGTTACGATAAATTCGGCAGAATAACAAGCAAAGCACCGATCTCCGAAGTGGCTTGAGCGCTCGAGATCGGAAACACGACTTTTCAGGAAGACTTAATCAGAAGTGGCGATTCATATCTTTGTCGCCGATCGCCTGGCGCACAAAATTTATTGCCTGGTCGATATGTCCCCAGGCGCGGTTACGCAGACCGGCAGCGCCCATATTATCTTCTTCCTTGTTCAGCTCTTTGCGAGCCTTCTCCAGCTCTTTCAAAGCCTCATGCAATCTGCCTTTCAGGTCTAGTATGTGAATTTGGGGCAAGGCGGCCAGAGGCTTCCAATCATCCCTTGCTGCTTGTTTAATTTCAGCGATCGATGCATCCACTTCGCGCACAGCGCTCATCTCGACACCTTCGACGTTCGGCGCATCCGGGCGCTCGAGCAGCTGACGGGCATGACGAAGGTTGGAAAGGGCATGCAAATAAGCAGGATGCTCGCCGAAGAAACCTGCCAATGCGCCAGGCGGAGCAATGAAGGTAAGTGCAGCTAGAGCCGGCAAGGCTTTGATTATTTTGCCGCTGAGATGCATTTGAATTTCCATTACTTGCTCCTTGCTGTGCCGCACAAACGAGCGCCTATTCTACCTTTTTTCACTTCTAGAATTTGACAAACCAGTATCACTGCAGCGCTTCAGCGAAAGCGTTGAACGTGAATTGATCAAACAAAACAAAGCGCACCTCTTTTAGAGACGTCGCATCCATGCAAAACACCGCCGTCGCACCAATGGCAATGCGCGCCGCTTCATCCACCGGGAATCCATATGCACCGGTGCTGATTGATGGGAATGCGATGCTTGCCAGCTCGTAATCATTAGCTAATTTCAAACAACTCTCATATGCCTGCCGCAAAATATCGGCTTCGTTTGCTGCGCCGTCGCGATAGATCGGACCAACAGCATGAATGACATATTGCGCTTTCAGATTGCCACCACTGGTGATGACAGCATGACCGGGTGGGCAACCTCCATCCATCTGGCGAATGCGGTTGCACTCTTCCATGATTGCCGGACCACCAGCTCGATGAATGGCTCCGTCTACGCCGCCACCACCGCGAAGTCCGGAATTAGCAGCGTTGACGATGGCGTCAACTTCTTGGGCAGTAATGTCACCGCGGTGAAGGGATAGACTAGTGTCTTTAATTTTCTTTTGCATAACGCGACCGAACTAAGTTTGAAGTAAGCCCAATTTTATTGGAATGCCTCACCGATTTCCATGCCCCTCTCAGCCTATTCCAGCCCTCACTTGCCCCCCAATTTACAACCTATTAGCAACGATGGTCTTTTAAGCTGAAGAAGAGCGCACCTGTTACCCACAACATTACTAGCTAGAGCTCTAAACCGATTCTTAAAAGGAGATCTCCAAATGGCATTCGATCAGTTCTCTGCCCCAGACGGGAAACATTCGCTCAATCCGTCACTGAACAATGAAAGTTCAATTGCTCATGCCATCACTCAGGCTCAGTGGCAACCGGCAGATGCAAGTGTTAGTGGACCTGAAGGCAACGCCACAAAAGCCTTTACATCATCATCTGGAGATGACGCAGCCAAGACAGCCAGGGAGATGTCCAAACTTGGCTTTCCAACTCCAGACCTGGTCGGTGAGAAGGAAGCAGCGGGCAAAGACGCCATGAGCAAAGACACTCATTCCTTTTGCTCAATAGAAGACAGAGCGGTGCAACCCGATCGCCAGGCACGCGGTGAACGCGCCCTTGGAAAGGCAGTAATGGATCACCTGACCGATCAAGATTGGCTCATTAGTCATCAGGACGAGGTGCGCAGAGGTATCTCTCGAGCCTGGATGGAAGTGGGTATGAGCGAGTTCAAGTCCTTCATGGATGAAATTCAACGAAAGTCAGGCGGTAACTTGTATTGTGAGCGAGGTAACGGGCTGTTGGGCAGTCTGAATCCAATTAATCCTCCTGGCGATCTAGTATGGCGCGTCTATTTGCGCCGAGGACTGCTCCACCCAGATACCCTCTTGCTTGATTCAAGAACCCAAACCCAGTGCAGCGCTTAGTTACGCGGTTAGCAATTGTCGTGAAAAGTTGATTTCGCGAACGCAAAACAGGAATTGAGAGATTCCTGCCAAAACTTTGTCGAAAAAGAAACCCAGGCGTATATAAATTGATACGCCACAGACTGCGGCGCATGCCCCTCTCTAAATCAAGTTCAGACGGCTTCACCCGTCACTCTTGGCCGATTTACTAACTCAAACCGATCCTCATAAGGAGCTATCCTATGGCATTCGATCAATTGCAACCGACAGATGGCAAACATGCGGTTAATTCATCACTGCACACTGAGAACGCAATCTCTCAGGCACAGTGGCAACCCGCAGATGCGAAATATCCAGTCAATCCATCAGAACACAACGTCAATGCTATGGTCCAATCGTCAGACGACAGATACCCCGTCAATCGAATGGAACGCAATGGCAATGCGTTCGCCGACAGCAGCAACACTGCCTGGGATCCGTATGAGTATCTTGCCAAGCAAGGCAAGACCGGCGGTCAAGTGATGACAGACTATTCTGTAGATGGCGGCTCCCAATCAATCAAGGAGATGGCCAAATTGGGCTTTCCGACGCCCGATTTGAGCGGTTTCGATCAGGAAGCACCAAACAAAGACGGTGGCTTTTGGCATGGATTGAAACATCTTTTTGTCAGAGACGAAACCAATGGTGAAAAGGTGCGCGATTCTGTCCTCAAAGATATGTCGCAGAATCCAAAGGAGCAAAAGCAATACGATCAAGAAGAGAAGGATTTGAAAGACTATCATTCCAAGATGCTTCGCTGGGAAACACAAGCAAACATGAATCCGGGCAACCCACCTTCGCCTCCAGATTGCCCAATGCATGAAGAGGTAGAAAGACGCGTGCAAATGGCGGAAAAACAGATTGCCGCTCAAGTTGAAGCCAGCATGTCGCCGGAAGATCGCGACAGGCTGCACAAACAAATGGACGAATACTCAAAGGCTTGCGGAGATCGCTACAAAGACGAGAATCCAATGGGAACTGGTGGTGGAATGGGACCAATGCCGGAACCGGGTAACGCGATCAAAGACTACTACGATCGCATTGGCGAAGCGACTGAGCGGTACGTCAGCGGTTCCCAAAAATCGGTCGACTGAGCAAAAGCAATTTGCTCTCGCCTAAAAAAACTCAAGTAGGAGCTCGCTTAAGAAATGCGCCCCATATTCGGTGGCGCATTTCGCTGGCACATTTTCTTCTTGATTTTCCCCAAGTTCGTACTGGATTCCTTAAAAAGATGTGTCTCAAGGTGTTGGATCTTTTGGCCCTACACGATTTAAACGAATTAGTTTAAGTCTTTTCAAATCAAAATCAGCCGCGGAATAAGCCCAAAAAGCCTTGACTGGAACAGTTTTACGGCGAATTTCGGCTATGGCAAGGCGCCAATAGTTTTAAGCGAATTAGTTTAAATCACGTAGGTGAACTCAGAAGGGATGCCCGACCTCCGAAAAAAAAGTTGTCCCTATCCGATCAAGGTTGTTTAGTGCCATCTTTGGACTGCTCTATCGCTGCCGTGGGCTCCTTCGCTTCCGTCGATTTTTTCGACGCTTCTGGTGCTTTAGTTGCTTGAGCGGTTGTGTCCACTAGATGCGAATGTGGCATCTGCGCCAGTTTTAGCGCTAAGAGGATGTTCTCGATAGCTTTAGGCGTATCTTTGGCGCTGGCTCCAACTGCTGAGTCCTGCAGATCCAGATACATCTTATGCACGTCTTTGATGTCCACATCCTGCTTTTCAGCCTCGCGAATCATTGCCAATAACACGCATCGGTCGACGACCTGCTTTCCGCGCAGGGGCGCTTCAAGACCGGCTACGTCACGCAGCATATTCTGGGCGCGGTCGCGGGCGATCTTTGCATCTTTAGACACGGCCGGTGTATTCGTTGGTTTTACAAGCAATTTCAAACAGTTTGCCCGATGTCCAAGTTGTTTCGCTTGCACTCTTGCTGGAAGAAATTCCTTTTGTTCCAACAGTCCAAAGACAGTAATGATTGCAGGACGAACATTGGCTGTATCAAAACCTGTGGCTGCCATACCTGCCAGCGTGCGTAGGGCGGAGACAAACGTGCCCAGTGCCACAATCTCGCGTCCTTCGTCCGTTTTTAGAATCACGCTGGAGAGCTTGTCCGGTCTGCCAGAATGATGAACATCTATTGAGCTTAAGAGATCGCTCACGTTTATCGCCTTGCCCGTGTAGGCTTTTACATCTGTTTCCCGAATGAGCACGTCGCTCAATGTGTCATCATCCCCAAAGGAGTAGAAAGCTACTCGTTTTATATCTTTGGAAGCCTCCATAAGTTTCATTGAAACCAGAAGTGCATCAATCACGCAGTCCTTGTCGGTTGCTTTGGGACTGCGCACGGTCGTCACCAACGCCCCCCCTTCTCCGACATCGTCAATACTTAGAGGAGTGTTGGGCTTGAATATTTTTGCTTGCATAACTTTGCCGACCAGTGTAGTCGTGTCGAAAGCACGGACGGGGGCTGCCAGCGCAGTCGACAACGCCAGGCACTGCACAGTTGTCAGTGCCATCCATTTTAGATTGCTTATGTCGCTTATGTTGCGCCCACACCGTCGTTTGCGGTCGGCAGTCTGAATTGTTTTCGCTGGCGTTGTATTGGTTTGCGTTGTTGGCATCATGCCTCTAATTTTAGTGGCAATCGGCAAAAATGGAAAACTCATGTTCCATCGCATGGTGGCACTCAAGCCCCCCAAAACCAGGACTGCACAAGAGCTGCACAAATTTCCAACCTGAGCTTAACCAAATTTTGGGAGCATGATCGATCACTGGGCGTCTTCATTTGCAGAGGGAGTGAGTCCAAGAGATCACCTAACACTCAATGAAAACGAGAGAGGATTTGAATTATGAACACTATGATTGCAAAGGGAAGCACCTTATTAGCGACGGCAGCTTTGTTCCTGGTCAGCGTCAGCCCCAGTCTTGCCTACGGCGGTTGGGGATGGCATCATCCAGCACGGGCAGAGGTTCTGCGACGCGACAACAATTTGAATCGCGAACTCAACCATGATTACGGACATTTGAGCGGACATTATGGACAGTTGAAAGCGGAAGACGCAGGCATTCGTAGACAAGAACAGTTCGAGGCAGCCATGAACGGCGGGCATTTGACCAGGGGCGAGACAGTACAATTGAATCGGGAAGAGAATCACGTGCAGCGTCAAATCAATCGCGATCTCTACTGATCGTCATCAGCTATTGATCATCATCAGTGAGAGATCATTCGAAGCAGGCGGGACGCCTGCGCTCCCGGATCAAGCTTGCGCTCCCGGATCAAGCTTGCGCTCCCGGAACGAGCTAGAAGTCGTCGCGAACGCGGCGACTTCTTTTATTGGCGCCACCACCGATAGTGCCGTCATTACTCTGGCGGCGGGATGCCCTCTACTGTGTCTTGCCAATTGCCAAATTGATCTTTTAGTTCCTCGTCAACGCCACCTGCTGCAGCCTGCCCATCTTCTCCCTCGGGGCCATCTGGTCCGAATTCCTCTTCAATGTCTACGGGGGCCGGCCCTGTTCCATCTCCGCCACGATTGACTGGATCATCCTCGCCGGGCTTGCCCCTTCTTGTCCTATCGCCATCTCTTGAATCACGATCGCCGCGATCACCGCGATTGCGATCGCGATCGCCCCGATCTCCACCTTTATCGTTGCCTGAGCGCGCGGCAAACTCTTTCTCGCGAGCAATCAAACTTGTCAGCAGTGAGGCTGCGTCGACTGCCTTAGCACCATCTGGTGACATGTGAGCAAGGGCGTCAGTAGCAATGGCAACATTTTGATTCACTGCTTCACGGGCAGCCGGGGCATCACCACCCTTGGCGGCATATCCAACCTGCTTAATGGCGTTAAGCATTGTTCTTACCGTGTAGATGTCCGGCGCATTCGGTACCGTCATCTTAAGCAGTTCGGTGTAGTCTTTGAGCACCTGAGGATCCACTTTTCCTCTTCCGGTTGGTGGTTCGAATATCTTAAGCACATCGGCTGTCGCCCTGGCATCTTCAGCACCCAAGCGAAGTAGCGGTTCTTGCAATTCAGTTGGAACATTGTCAACGATACTTGAAAGAGCTGTCAGACGCCCGGGGAGATCGTCGCGCCGCATAGTCACCGCTCTTGGCGGATATTTTTCACCGTCTAACTGCTGCGTCCGCTCAGGATTGTCGGCCAAATATTGCTGCAGACTATCCGGCAGCGATGGAGAATAACTGCCATTCTCTAACTTAAATCGAGCTCTCACATCATTCAACAACCACTCCGGCCATTGTTCCGGTGGAATGGAAAACTCGGGGTTGGATAACCATCCAGACAGTTGCAGTCTGGTATCAGTTGCAGATTCCGGAGAGTCAAGGAAATTGCGCACCAGATCACGACCCTCAACGTTCTCCATCAACTTGGTTATCTCTGGGTTGTTAACGAGCGTCTCAATGCCAGGACTACGCAACTTTTGCCAGTTGGCGATTTCCTTCGGCTGCGAGGTCATATCCCTGGCACCCCAAGCCTTGGCCAGGTCGGCGATGGCGGATTGCGTTGCGGCGTCGGCAGCTACACCGCCTTCGATATGGCTGCCGCGGGCGAACGCGAGCCAATCGGTGAATTGATTATCTGTCATGGCGCCGAAATGATCTTTCAACGTGATGGCAGCGACATTCTGGTCTGCATAGGTGGCACCAGAATCGGGCGCCAGCTTCGCGGCCAGCTCGTTGATTTGCACGTTACTCGGCTGGTTTACGGCTGTTTGCTGTGTTTGTTGCTGTTCAGCCTGGTGTTCTCGGGCCTCTCTGGCAACCTCGTCAGCATTGCTGGCAAATTGCCCATCCTTGCCCGTCTCAACTGTGCCATCACGATAGAGATAGGTATCGACTCCGTTTTCTCTGATGTGGCGCTTCACGTTGCTCGGTCTGCCCCTATCATCTAGATGAGCATCCGAAAATTCTTCCACCAGGTTGCCGTTGCTCAGCTGTGAATACCAGCTCTCATCTGGCAGCACCTTTATGGTTTCACCATTGGTCAACTGCCTGATCACGCTGAGGTTGGTTTTTGCTGCCGTTTCGGCATTGTAGGTAATTGTTCGAGTGCCGTCCGATTGATCCTCAATCTCGCTTATCCCTAGTGGATGACGTTTGAAGTAGGCGGTGACTGTTTTCTCTTCCGGAGTTCCCGGCCCAGCGGGAATGTCCACTGTGATTGCTTGCGGGATCTTGGCAGCATGCGTCTCACCGCCCCACTTCACAAGTTCTTTCGGATCTTGAGGGGCCAGGTCCCAGAACAAATCAATTCCGTTCTGGCTGATTTTCGTAACCAGGTCTGGCGTTATGGTGGAAGCCACCTTCTCATATCTTGCTTTGCCTTCAAAGAATGGCTCCATGTTATTGGTGCCCAAATATGAATCGATGGCCGAAACTACGCGGCTATCAGCGCTTTGCCGAGCATACTCAGCGGCCACAGGGTGCATGTCAGGGTTGCGATCGAGCCAGTTCATCAGTGACGACCTGGCGTCGTCCATCTTGGCAGTGGGAGCGCGAGCGAGTTCGTTGGCCAGATCGTCAAAGTCACCGATTCGGTTTTGCCAGTCTGCACCTTGCTCAGGCACGTCAGTCTTGAAATCGATTTGCACTGTATCCGGTCGTCCGGTTATCCGCTCGTTTTCTGTGCCGAATGCAGCTTCGCGCATGAGGGCGCCGGCCTTTTGCACCTGCGTCAGGTGCGCCGGTGTCTGATTTGCGTCTGCATAAGTCTGAGCCAACTTGAAATAATCCATCAGCGGCTGCACCAGGGCGGCATTGTCTGGGCTCTGTAAGAATGAGCGCAAGAGCTGCCGATATTGAGGGGCCATGCTCACATCTAATCCATCCACGGTGCTTGGATCGACCAAAATCTTGGCGATCTCAATGGCCTGCATGTAGGCTGATTCCTTTTCTGGTGGCACAGGAATGGCTATCTCTTTTGTACCTTCCACATCCACCCAGGCTTGCTTACCTTTATATGCTTCGAGAATGGCTCTTTGAGCCTCTCCCGGCAGGCCAAGCTCGGCCGCGGCACCGGCCATTTCGGCGTGCAGCGCCTTGCCATTGCCTGCAGCAAATTCAGCAAGCGCATCTTGATCTAGCGTCTTTGCCTTAAGCAGGGCAACACCTTCTTTCATAGCGGCACCATGATAGGCCTGGAGAATGGCTACTTGGGCATCGGCGCCCAGTCTCAGTTGCCCGGCGGCTTCAGCCAGAGCATCCTCCATTCCCGGACCGTAGCCTACAGGTGTTGGTTTGGCAAACTGCTCTAATTTGGCTGCATCGAGGCCGTTTGGATCTTGCAGAATCGCAAGTCCCTTCGCGAAAGCGACTTGCTGACCGGGTTCTACCTGAATGTTAACGGTACGTGGGGTATAGGCTTTGTCTACCAACGCCCGGGCGATATCGGCATTCTTCAATGCCTGTGCAGCGGTCGCAAGTTCATCGCGGATGGAACCACCAGCAGTGGAACGGCTGCCACCCCATTTACGAACATACTCCTCAAAGGATGCACGATCCACATCTGTAGCCTCATCTGAGGCAGCTGCCTTAAGAAGCCCTTTCGCTTCCGGAATGGCATAGGCATGGTCGACTAAATTGTGGGCATCTTCAGGATACCTCAGTTGATTGGCAAGTTCGCGCAACAGATCCGCCATAGTTTCCTTGACCTGGATCTCTTGACCAGAAGCATCACGCTCGATATGGATGCGGGCCACACCTACGCCGCGTGCCTCCTGAGCATACTGAATGAAATTGTCCAGGTCTGCCTTTGTGGCACCGTCTCTAGTGGCACTGTTTAAAAGGTTCATGCCATCACGGAAGTCTTGCTCGCGCCCTGCCTCAACTTTAGGAATTTTGATTTTAAGTGAACTTGGCTCGCCTACCGCGTCTGTAGTGGCTTTGGCACCTTTGAGCTGGCTTGTGGTGGGCTCCAAGCCGTGATCACGGGCAAGCTCGTAGTAGGCACGACGATCGGTGTAATCACCTCTGGCTTGATCTTTGCTACCAGTATCGGGCAGATAGACGCCGCCTGCATAGTTGTCGCTATCTGGTGATGCCGAAACCTTCATCACCAGCGCGCCTTGGGAATCAATGCCAAGCAAACCGGACTGCAATCCGGTACTCGTCTCCACGTCTTTCAGTTGCGCGTCGGTTGGTTGTTCACCGGCTTTGACGGCTAGTCTGGTCTTAATTGCCGCAGAGAGCGATTCATCCAATTTTGCCACCGGCTGTGCCGGGCTGGAATCGACTGAGCTCTGAAGAGCCTCACGAGTGACCGTAACTCTATTGGTATCACCAACAGCAGCTGTTGTTCTACCCTGGGCAACGGGAGTTATTAGTGCGGATGTCTTTTGCGCCAGTATGATGCTCAGCCTATCGGCAATTGGCTGCGTCGCTTCCTCATTCTTTGGATAAATGACGAAGCCCTTAGAACTCTCGCCCTTGCCCAGAAGCGTGCCATTAATCGCTTGCACGATATCTTGCGATTGCCAATCAGCAACGAGCGGCTTGAGCACCGGATCATTGATGAGAGCGTCCACCACCACAGGATGGACATTGATCATGTCCGGGGTACTATCGACTCTGACATGCACGTTTGCCGTCGCATCTCCTCTGGGGAAGGCGATGCCCTTTGGATGCTGCCAACCGTCCTCGAATTTAAGTACGACCTGATTGTTGCCCTCACGATATACGTAGGCCTTATCGCCACCAGCTGTGCGCACCATGTTGTAGGTTGCTTTGCTGCCGTCAGGGCGGGTCAGTTCGTAATCATTCCAGGTAAGGGGCTTGCCGCCTTCATTACTTTGATACACGTCAGCGCGAACCACTCCCGCTCCATTGGTGCCGATGTTACTTGTGCCTTGCAATTGCGCACTCTCAGGTCTTACCGTTAAGCGATCCAGGTAAGAGGCTTTGGTTCCTTTATAGGCCGTGCCATCGGGTGCGACGGAGAACTTGGCTCCGTCTGGGCCGACCGTGTCGCCACCAGCCAATTGCGGCTGTCCCTCAAGAGGCGAATTCCAGCCTGCCAGTCCGGCTTTATCGGCGACAAACCCAGAAAGCGACTGCCCTTCTGGTCTAGCCGCCCAGGATGTTTTTGCTTTATCGAACATAAACCCTGGAATAGATTTGCCATCAGTATAGTTAGACTTGATCACTTCATTGGCGCCAAAGACACCGCCAACAAAGGCCATGCCGGCAATTGAGCCGCCGATTTCCTGACCCGTTGCCAGCCTGTGTTGATTAACCAGAGTGGAACCTTCCGCTGCCACCAGTCCTGCTGGCAGACCCGAGAGCATGCCTGCAGCGATTGGATTTCTTAAGAGGGGTACAAGCGATGAAGTGCCAATCGCCTTGCTCTCAGCAAAAGTGCTGAATTTGCCCATTCCATAAGCAGCTCCGGTCAAAGTCATGAACGTAGCGGCTCCTGAGACTCCACTCAGTCCGCGGTTAACCCAGAAGTTGCCAGTGGCGTTGGCATCGGTGGGCTTGAGCACCGAGTCATAGATGAAACCGGTGAGACCAGCCTCTTTCAGGCTCATGCCAAGGGTGGCAGCAGTTTGGGTGCCTTTGAGAGACTCACCCATTAATCCTCTGGCGCCGCCCCGCACCAATAAAAACGGCACCAGCATTCCAGCAGCTCCGCCCAGGTTTTGAGCCATCCAATCAGCCGTGCCGGAACCCTTCTCAGGCGCTGAAATCAAATTGGCTATCGTTGAATCAGCCAGTTTTGTGCCGGCAATATGGTCGACAATCTGGCTGACGCCTTTGATTGGCTCTTGCACAGCCGCATAAGCAGCCGAGTGCAGGAATTCAGCGATCACCCCTTCATGTTCTTTGGGCTTTTCGTTTTTGCTGTCTGCCGGGAGCAGATTGTTGAGCTCAGACATGGCCATGCCGCCGTTAGTTTCGAATCAGGTTTCCTGACCGAACTCAAGGTTACGATTAAGTTTTTCCCCAAACAATGGGGAATCTCCCACGGGGGGCAGGTGCTACCCCGCAATGTAAAGGGCGGCGGCGTGACCCAGGGCGGCAGATTGGCAATACTGGGGGCAGGCATGGCCGGGCTGAGCCTGGCTTATTTCCTGGCAGAAGGCTGCGAAATTCTGGAGAAATCGGCTTCTGCCGGGGGGTTGTGCAGAAGTTTCCAGAAAAATGGCCTCACCTATGATCTTGGTGGTCATGTCATCTTCTCCTCCGATCAAGAGATTCTTTCTCTTGAATTAGATCTTTTAGCAAACAACACCAAGCAACATGAACGAAAAAATTGTGTCTGGTTTGATGGCAGAGCAATCAAGTATCCCTTTGAAAATAACTTGCATGCTCTGAGCAAAGATGATGCCTTCGATTGCTTATGGTCGTTTCTCAACAATCCGCAACGCCAGGTCTCCAATCTGGAAGATTGGATCTACAACAATTTCGGTCGCGGCATTGCCGAGAAATATCTGCTTCCCTACAATGAAAAAATCTGGAAGATGCCACCAAATATGATGGCTTGCGATTGGATCAGCCGCATTCCAAAACCTCCCACAAAAGACATAGTCAAATCGGCAATTGGCATTGAGACAGAAGGAAATCTGGAGCAATTGCATTTTCATTATCCGGCTCAAGGTGGATTCCAGGCGCTTCCTGACGCAATTCGCTCCAGGCTGAAGGTGCCAATTGTTGGACACTTTGAAATCGTCAGTATTGAAAAAGAAAAAAATGCCTGGATAATTTCTGACGGAAAAACAGAAAGGAGTTACGAACAGATCGTCTCGACAATTCCCTTACCGTCGCTAATCAAAACCCTGAAAAATGTGCCTGCTGAAGTGCAAACAGCAGCAGCAAATCTAGTGCACAACGCGCTCATAGTAGTGATGCTCGTCGCCCGAAAAAACAGATCACAACGAAATTTCGGCATTTATTTTCCTCAGCCGGATCTGCTTTTTCATCGCGTTTGTTTTTACGATTTCTTCCAATCTGGCGATCATCACACCGCATCACCTGTGGTGGCGGAGATTACTTGCCGGGTGGGAGATGACATTTGGAAGATGACGGATGAGGAAATTATTTCTCGTGTAAAAACCGATTTGGCACGAGAAGGTTTTATTGAGCTGTCCGATATCGAAGGCGCGCAAGTGCAAAGAGCGCCTTTTGCTTATGTAGTCTTCGATTTGCACACGAAGAGCAATTTGTCGGTCGTCAACAATTTCCTAGATGAGCAATCAATTCACCGCTGTGGAAGATTTGCCGAGTTTCGCTATATAAACAGCGATGCCGTAATGCGTTCGGCCAAAAATCTGGCCGCCAAAATAAAAGGTATCATCGTGTAAGATCATGCGGAAAGGAATTTCCCAAAGTGCCGAAGATTCTCCTGGTAGAAGACGAGCCTGATTTTTCCATTCTCATCGGAGAGTGGCTTCGTAACGAGCACCACATCGTCGAGGTGGTGGAAACCGGCGAAGAAGGTATCGATCGTCTCAAGTTTTACCAGTATGACATCGTCATTCTGGATTGGATGCTGCCCGGCGTCAGCGGTCTGGACGTTTGCAAGAGTTACCGGCAAGGCGGCGGCAAGACGCCTATTCTTTTATTGACAGCCAAAAAGCACGTCGATGAAAAGGAACAGGGCCTGGATGCCGGCGCCGATGATTATTTGACCAAACCTTTCGAGATGAAGGAGTTATCTGCCCGCATCCGCGCCTTGCTCAGGCGACCGAGCGCTTTCAGTGGGTCGGTTCTGCAGGTCGGCTCTCTCAACCTCAACCCCACCACTTTCAAACTCACCCGCATTGGCGAGGAGATAGCACTTTTACCCAAAGAGTTCGCCCTGCTCGAGTTTATGATGCGCCATCCAAACCAGGTCTTCAGTGCCGAGGCCCTGCTTGATCGGGTGTGGTCGTCAGATTCGGAGGCATCTCCTGAAACAATCCGAACCTATATAAAGAGATTGCGCAAGAAGATTGACGTGCCAGGACAGCCGTCTATCCTCTCAACCGTCCATGGGGTGGGCTATAAGCTGGATATTCCCCAATAATTTCTTTCTTTTGAGTATTCCACGTTTTTGCCACATTCTTGTTTTATTCTCTCACCGTCAAGAGATTCAAATCGGTCCGAGGAACAATCACATGGCTAACGCTCAAACATCAATGAAGGGTTTCCAAAAAATGGACCTGACTGAGCTGAGAAGTTTAATGGACGTTCAAACGGAAGAAGAGATTGAAGTTGATGTTTTCGCCTATGTGACAGAAATCTTTTCCGGACTGGTTTTGAAAGTGAAGCATTTCATGCTTATCAAGCAGTCGATGAAACCGATGGTCTTCAAGCACGCAAGCGAAGTTTAGTCGAAGCGCGCACGAGTCGGATGGCACAAGAGTCGGATCGGGCGCCAGTCAAACAATTTTATACGAAGGGGCGGGCTCAGGTAAAATCTGAGCCCGCTGGGGTTTTAGGATTGAGATTAGGTTTGCGTTTGAGGTTTGCGTTTTCGGTTGAGGTTTGAGGGCTTTGAGTTTGAGTTTTTTTCAACCTCATTCATTGACTTGCCGCGGGGAGTTCTCGTTCTCTACCTACGCTGAGTTATCGTTTTCCGTACCTTGGCCACCTGTTCAAGAATTCTCAAATAAGGCTGAAATCCTTTACTGGAAGTCGATTTCGGCGATCCCTTCTCGTCGCGGATTTAATCTTACAAAGTATCGAAAACGATAACTCAGCGTAGTGCCAGATCGGGACAAAGATCTTTTGTGCCTTGCTTATGCAAAATGTAGGCAGTGCACCACATATACAAAAGGCACCATCGGCGGTTATGTCATGAAAGTCTAACTTGACATAGTAGCAGTTTGAAAGCATCCTACTACTGAGGCACTGGGAGGATCGGGCCATCGAACCTTTCGATTTATTGGAATATCAAAAACGGGCACGCGAAATCTGTTGCCCGAAGAAACTGTTTGAACTCTGGGAAGACGTTTGCAAACGCTATGAGCGCCAGGAAATAGGCTCATATCAGCTTGAAGAGATGAAAGAAGTGATCTGGCCGAATCTGGAGGCGCTGGCTTGCCTGCGGCGCACGGTCAATGACACTGCGCCCGCGGCCGAGCACACCAGAGTAAAAGTGCGCAAAGTAGTCTAAGCTCGCATTGAGCTTCACCTTCAACTCTTAGATAGCCGTTGCCGTCCGCGGCATCGCCAAGACTCCCAGTTAGTGCGATCTTAGGCGATAACCGATCTTGGGTATAGTTTCGATGATCGAATCGGCATTATCTGAGTCGAGCTTGTGGCGAAGTCGTTTGACAGAGGCTTTAATAGCCTCAGGGGTAGCTTCGGTTTCCGAATGCCAGACTCTCTCGATAAGCGCTTCTCCGCTGAATACACAATCAGTATTGCGCATGAGAAATTCCAAAAGTGCAAAATCGCGCGGACCAAGATGTATTTCCACACCAGCTTTGGTGACCTGGTGCTTGGTTGGATTACAAACCAGATCTCCAACCTGCAAGGTGCTCGCCAATCCCGGATTGGTCCTGCCAATGAGAGCACGAATGCGTGAACACACCATAGCTATTGGGGCAGGCGTAGCAATAATCATTATATCCTCGCTTTAGCGCCGTCGCCCGGTGTTAGACAAGCTGATCGCGCGCTTTCTCTGGAAAAAGGTGGAAAAGAGAGTGCAAGCCTTACCACAGCCCTTTGAAATGAAAGCCAATAGAATGTCAATCGCAAAAGAGAATTCCGGGAAGTTGCAGGTTGCGCTCGCTCAAAGCTCCTGATCGATCCATCGCTCTCAGTCTTGGCGATGAAAAGGTCTTTTGCATATGTAGAGACTGCTATGTTGTAACCAGTATTGCATCTCACCGCTACAACTTCCTTCACATTATCGATTGGCAGGCGAGAGTTGCGTGGGCCTAGCAATATAAGGTTGGTGCCGGCACCGCAATAGTGAATATAGCTGGACACAAGCAGACCGTTGTGATCGACTGTTTGTCTGGCTTCATAGTCGGTCATGCGAAATGCGACGGGAGAAGCCTGATAGCAATATCTGTCTTTGACCACACCTGAATATTCGTATGTAAAGGTGTTGTCTACGTTGGCAATTGTGCTCGTCAAAATCCTCGATTGTAAGTATCCCCCTTTGGCACCGAAAGTGGTGCCGTCCTTAATTTCTTCGCCAGTTTTGCATTCCAGACCGGGTGTGGCAATTGGATGAACTACGCAGGGCAATACCAGTGACTTATCTCCAGGCAACACTCCTTTACTGCCAGTTGACTGGAATGGCACAATCATCTCTTTGCGCAGAATCGGATGCATCGAGTGTGCCCCTGCACAAGCGGTTGATGTATGAATCAGCATAGAAACTCCAATTAACGAGCGGATTAGCGAAGAATTAGCGAAGATGCCATTTACATGATTCGTGGGGATATTATCGAAAGGCAGGGGGTCTAAATCGGGGCAATTGAGAAACCAAACCGGGGGTAATACTGTGGCTGAATTGTGGCATGGAGTTGTTTAGGACAGTGCAAGACGCAAGTTTTGCTACAAAGGACTCAAGCCTTGGGCTTAAAACGCTTCGCCAGAGAGAATAACGGCCGTGCAGCTAAAGCTCTTTCAGAAACTTCTCTTGCTAATAGTATTGCCGATGGTTTTCAGCCTCGTCGTCTTGAGCTGTTTGAGCCAAGTTTTGCAGCAAGCCGACCTAGAAGCAGAGCGGGAGCTGACTTGCCAAAAAATTATTTGGAGTGCGCAGAAGACTCAGGCTGGCATGCAATCTGCTGGAATTGAGGTAGCCAAATTTTGCGTGTATAAAAGCCCTGAGTGTATTGCCAGGCACGAACAATCAAGCGCAGAAGTAATTGATGGTTTGGCGCAACTGCATCAACTTTGCCGCGACAGCCCGTCCAAAATAGAGGTTCTTAATCAGTTAGATAAACGGGCAAAAACAGACTATCGCCAAGAACGGGCGATTATTGCAGTTGCGGATCGAATCGACCTTCCAGGCAGTAGTACGGCTAAAAGAAAGATTTTGTCCGCGCGATTTGAAAAGGACGTTAATGAACGCTTCCAGTTATTTGATTTCTTGATCAAAGACATCCGTCTTGTGGAAGACACCAGTTCCGCCAGTCGCTTCAATATATACTGGCAAGTGCAGTCGATCCTCCTCCTTACACTTTTGGGGGCAGTATTACTGACCGCCACTTTAGCAATATTTTTTGATCGTGACATTCGTGTGCGATTGCGCAACATCAAGGAAAACATTGTTCGCATTGCCGGACTAGATCCGCTGCTCCCAGCCATGGGAGGACGCGACGAAATTGCCCTGCTGGATCTTTCAGTGCACAAAACTGCGACCTTGATTAAGGCGCTCGAAGCTAACAAGCGCCTGGTGATGTGCTCTCTTGCCGAAAAGCTAGCTCTTCCGCTTGCAGATATAAAGCATACACTTGAACATTTGCGCTCATCTGGGCATTTTGCGGCCAGAGAAAAGGAGAGTTTGGATGCGGCAGACCGAAGTGTCGACAGACTTGTAAGAATGGTCAGCGATCTCATTTTTCTGGATAACGAGCAGACCCGATTCAAGCTAAAAATGGAGGAAATCAAGATTGATGAAGTGATACAGCAGTCGATTCAGGCAGTGAGCAAAGCGGCATCAGACAAGAGAATAGAGATCGAAGCAGCGGCCACGTCTGTGCTTGCATGGGCAGATGCTGACCGCCTGGTACAAGTAGTGGCAAACCTGCTTTCCAATGCCGTTAAGTTTTCACCAGCGGATTCTGTGATCAAGATTGGCATTGAAGAAATGGAGCACGGCATACGCATCTCAGTCAGAGATCGAGGAAGGGGAATCCCTGAAGAATTTCAAAAACACTTGTTTGATCGATTTACCCAGGCACCTGCTAATGACGCGCAGGATAAAGGCTTTGGTCTCGGTCTGTCTATTGTCAAGCGCATAGTAGAAGAGCATCACGGGCGAATCACCTTTAGATCGAGTGCCCTTGATGGTACGACGTTCACGGTTATCTTGCCCAAGGCTGCGTCTGCAACCCGCAGTCTTCAGGTAGAAGAAGAATCGCTGCCAGAGCAGGTTTCAGCTTCAACCGAGGGGACATCGGCAGGAGAAGTTACAGCCGCGACTTGGCCGCCAATTTTAAGTTGGATTGCCACAAGAACTTCGCTTA
>Ga0182024_10003849_pt1 | contig 35168 bp, 33 predicted proteins | sample P32metaG_FD_120480 | JGI IMG/M metagenome (GOLD analysis project Ga0182024, IMG submission 120480) | Permafrost microbial communities from Stordalen Mire, Sweden - P3-2 metaG (Illumina Assembly) | ecosystem: Environmental > Terrestrial > Soil > Wetlands > Permafrost | place: Sweden: Stordalen...
CCCAGAACACTTCCGGCGCATCATCGAAGCCACCAAGGAGTACCAGGCGGCACACCCCAAGAAGCCCAAGCAACGAAAAGTCCAGGATGATACTATAAAGGATTAATTGGACGATGTACTAGTGACGCGCCCGTCCAGCTCGTTTAGCCGCAAGTACAGGGCCACGCAGGCTGCCGCCAAGGCTCCCAGAACTATGCCAATCATCAGCATTGGCCGCACGATATCACATCAGGAACGTGCAAACCTGGGCGGCGGCACTCGGGGCCGCACAAAACCCAGGAAGGCATGGACCACGCCAGGGAATGGCGCAATCAGTCCGATGGTCTCTGCGGCCGGTTGTGGTCGCCTCCTTTAAAAAAATCGTCGTCCAGTTCGGGGATGTCGGAATAGTCGATGTCGGCATCCGTCATCCGGTCAATCCGCTCCAGATCGGACGCAGTCATCTCGGGAGGATTTTTGGGATCAAATCGGAAGCGTTTAATCATGCAGCCACACGTCGTTACGTCGCCGGCGTAGCCGCCAGCTTCGCGCGTTGCTCTTTATACGCCGCCCGCGCCGCCTGGATCTGGCGGACATGCTTTTCGACGTGCTCGGCATGAAGGCGGAGCATATCGAGCAGCGTCATCTGTCCTCTCTCCCGGTGTTGAGCCGTGCGAGCGAACGTCGCTTCGGGCTGGTCTTTTAATAGCTCGTAATTTTCGCCGCGAAGACGGCGGAAGGTTTCAATCGGCTGCGAAAGTTTTCGCTTCTTATAGTCGAGGTTCGCGGCCCATTTGTCCTGATCCCACGGAACCAGCGTCGGGTTATCCTCCGCGATCATCTGCCGGAAACGCATCACGTTGACGGCTTCCGTATCCGCCAGATGACACACGATCGTGCGCACGCCCCATTTACCTTCGGCGGGTGAAAAATCGAGCTCCGGGCCTGCGGCGCCCGTCGTTACGACCGCCAGCAATTCCGCCCCGCGCCGGAATCTTTCTAAAAGTTCTGCAAGTTCACTCACGTGAGACCATTATAATTGGGATGAGTACCCGATGCGAAAAATAGTTGCGTTCTATGTCGCGCTGAATCTTGTGAGCTTTGCGAGCGGGCAGTCCCGCCGCGAACTGGAAAGGCCAGTGCGCCAGGCCGTCCGCGGGGTCCACGGCGCGATTGCCGCCGGAAGCGAGTACGCGACCGAAGCCGGCATGCGCGAATATTACAAGGGCGGCAACGCGGTCGACGTCGGCGTCTCCGCCATGTTTGCTGCATCGGTGACGGAGCTTTCGCACTTCGGTCTGGGCGGAGAAGCGCCGATCCTGATCCGCACCAAGGCCGGCAAGGTGTTCGCGATCGCCGGTGTCGGCACGATGCCGAAGCTCGCGACGGCGGAGTTGTTTCGCACGCGCCGCCTGATGCCCTTCGAAATTCTCGAAATGGATCCCGGCGGGTTGAAAGGGATCATCCCCGTTGCCGGGTTGATGCCGGCGCTGGTTCCTGGAATGGTCGACGCGGGGTTGCTTGCGTTGCGCGAGTTCGGAACGAAGTCGTTCGGCGAGATCATTGCTCCGGCAATCGATCTTGCAGACGGATACGCCATCGATCAGATGCGCGCGCAATCCATCGCCGGCTCGCGGCCGTTCTTCGATGCGTGGCCCACATCAAAGGCGCATTTCATGCCGAACGGACAGATGCCCCAGGTCGGCGATATTTTCCGCCAGCCCGATACTGCGCGTACTTTGCGCGCGATGGCGGAGGCGGAGAAAAAAGCTTTGGCGTCAGGCGCGAAGCGGGAGGCCGCGATCGACGCGGTTCGCGATTATTTTTATCGCGGCGATATCGCGCACAAAATCGACATATTCAGCAAGGAGAACAAAGGCCTCCTCCGCTACGAAGACATGGCCGCGTTCAAGCTGAGTGTCGAGGAGCCGGTCTCCACCACCTATCGCGGATATACGGTTTACAAGCCCGGTTTCTGGAGCCAGGGTCCTGCGATGATCGAGGCTCTCAATATTCTGGAAGGCTACGATATGCGTAGCACTCCGCTCAACTCCGCCGAATATATTCATCGCGCCGATGAGGCCCTGAAACTTGCCTATGCGGACCGCGACACTTATTATGGCGATCCAAAGTTCTCGCACATTCCAACGGAAATTCTGCTCTCGAAAACCTACGCCACGGAGCGCCGCAAGCTGATTACCGAAAAAGCTTCCCAGGATTTTCTGCCGGGGAAAATCAATGGAAAAACCGGCCAGCACCCGGCCGAGACGGAGATGGCACACTTCAAAATCGACGATGCGCTGATGGCGAAGGATACGACCTGTGTAGACGCGATCGATCACGATGGCATGGTGTTTTCCGCAACGCCCTCCGGCGCCTGGATGCCGAGCGTGATCGCCGGCGACACGGGCATTCCACTCACCGCGCGCGGTCAGCAGTTCGTGCTGGTGCCGGGCAATCCGAATGAACTCGCCGGCGGCAAGCGCCCTCGCGTGACGCTGAGCCCGACCATCGTGACGCACGCCGACGGGAAGCCTTATCTGGCAATGTCAACTCCGGGCGGCGACAATCAGGACCAGGCTTTGATTCAGATGTTTTTGAACGTGGTCGAGTTCGGGTTGAACGCGCAGCAGGCCGTGGAGGCTCCGCGCTTTCAAACGCGCCACCTGGTTTCGAGCTTCGATAATCACGCGTGGAATCGTGGAGATTTGTTGCTCGACGAACGCATTCCCATGGCGGTGGCGACCGATTTGACGGCGCGCGGCCATCACGTCGAGACGCGGTCGCGCTATGCCAACGGCGCCGCCCCGGTGATGATCAAGGTGCTACCGAGCTCCATTATCGAAGCGGGCGCGGACCCGTTTTATAACCGTTCCGCTCATGCCTGGTGAACCTTTCGCTCTTCGATTCGCAGCCTTCCTTTGACAAGCAGGCGCTCGCCCGGCGATTGCGCGCGCTCGCGGATCAGCACATCTTTATAGGCACCAGCTCGTGGAAGTACGACGGATGGATCGATCAGATTTACACGCGCGAACGTTATCTGTCGCGCGGCAAATTCTCGCAGAGAGCGTTTGAAGCGGAGTGTCTGGCGGAATTCGCCGAAACATTTCCCATTGTTTGCGGCGACTTCTCGTTCTATCAATTCCCGACTCCCGAGTTCTGGAAGAAGCTCTTCACAACCGCTCCGGAGCCGTTGAAATTCGCGCTCAAAGTGCCGGAGGAAGTGACTGCCGAAGTTTTCCCGAGGCATCCGAGATATGGACCGCGCGCCGGTCGGACGAACGAGCAATACCTGAGTGCGGATGCGTTCGGGGCACAGTTCCTGGAACCATTGGAGCCTTACCTCTCGCGCATCGCATGCCTGATTTTTGAGTTCGGCGCGCGCGGCGCAACGGCTCGGGAATTCGTCGCGGAGATCGTTCCTTTTTTCGATCGACTGCCGGCGACGTTCCGTTACGCAGTCGAGGTTCGCAATCGCGAGTACCTTATTGCAACGCCATATTTCGACGCCCTTCGCGAGCATCAAGCGGCGCATGTTTTCAACGCGTGGACGAAGATGCCGCCTCTTGGCGAGCAGATCGCGATGCCGCAGGCGTTTACTGCGGATTTCACGGTTGTTCGAGCGTTGCTGCGTGCGGGGCGAGCGTATGAGACCGCTGTCGCACAGTTCGCTCCTTACAACAAAATTCAGGACGAGAATCCGGAAGGCCGCAAGGCATTGCGCGATTTGATTGAACGCATGAAGCAGGAGCGGCGCACGTCTTACATTTTCGCGAACAATCGCTTCGAGGGGAACGCGCCGGAGACGATCCGCGGGGTAGTGGATGAAACGCCCAATTGACGCGCTGCTGCCGCAGATTGTCGCAGCGCTCCGAATATCGCGAAGGGACGCAGCCGAGTTTCCATGGCGTTTGCAGATCCCGGGGTTACGGGGGTTTACAGCGCTCGTTTCGTGGATTTGTACGCCGGTCCGATTCGGACTATCCTCTTCGATCCCCTAATCGGTGTTGGCAAAGGGGACGCTGAGCACGGGAAGTGAGACCGGGCACGAACGTCATTATTGAGCAGGTATCCTATAGATGTTCGAGTTTATTGCAAGTTCCAGAGGGGATCGATCAATGGCAGATTCAGGGATTCTCTATGTCCTGACCAATCCCGTAATGCCCGGCCTAGTCAAGATTGGTTGTACTACTGGCAAGGTTGAAGACCGGATCAGGGACGTAAGCGCGGCAACAGGTGTACCAGTGGCTTTTCATTGCCATTTCGCTGCACGGGTGGACGATATGGCAGCCAAGGAGAAGACGCTGCATCAGTTGTTTTCTGACAAGCGTTTAAACCCGAAGAGGGAATTCTTCGAAGTTGCCCCTGAGAAGGTTGTGCTTGCAATCAGAATGGGGCCGTTCTCGGAAGAGACGCCAGGCAAGGTAGATATCCCACTCGAAGAGGAGAAAGCGCTCGAAAAGGCAGAAGAAGCGGATTCAAAGCGGCGATCCAACATCAAGCTCGAAGAAATTGGAATACCAGTGGGAGCTCAACTTACATTATCCCGAGGCGAAGACGTGCATGCGACGGTAGTCAGCGGCAATCGGGTGGAGTACGAGGGCGACGTTATGAGCCTCTCTAAGGCGGCAGTGTCTGCTCTGCACAAATTGGGTTACAAGACGCCTGCGGCGAGTGGCTCTGATTATTGGATGTATGACGGAAGGACTCTGGATGAGGTTCGTATCGCCAAGGAAGCCGAGAGCGTTGGGGAACTGTCGGGCGATCAGTGAATTGATAACGAACTCCCAGTCGCAGCAACGAGGTTATGTCAACGGGTCTTTCCTCCCCATAGCGAATCGGATCGTTGCTGCCCGCGCGTTGGATCGATTCCTCTAGTGGTGCACTTGCTTGCGCCCAACCGCCGGCCAGTGCAGGTCACGGGCGATCTCGCCGGATTCTGGGAGCGGCTTTATCCGCAGGTGCGCCGAGAGCTTTCGCGCCGATACCCGAAGCACAAGTGGCCTGAATCGCCGCGCTGAAATGGATCCGAGTCGCGTTTGCTAACATAACTGGACAACAGCAAGGACCTTCAATGACGCGAATTCTAACTGCTCTTCTGTTCACCCTCACGCTCTTCGCTCAAGACGATCCGCCACAAGGTGCCGGTGGTGGAGGACGCGCCGGAGGGAACGCCGCGTTGCCGCCGCCGAATCCGCAGCCCTACGAACGCGTCATTACCAAAGACGCGAAAACTAAAAGAGGGCTCTTCTCGGTCCACCAGGTGGGCGAGCGGTTTTATTACGAAATTCCAAAGGCCGAACTCAATAGGCAGTATCTTTGGAACACCCAGATCGCCAAGACTACGGTCGGCGTCGGCTACGGCGGGGGACAGGTCGCCAATCGCGTGGTCGCGTGGGAGCTGCACAATAACCGCGTCTATCTGCGCGACATCAATTTCAGCGTCACGGCCAAGCCCGATGCGCCCATCGCCGAGGCCGTGAAGGATTCCAACAACTCCACCATCATCATGGCGTTCAACGCCGCCGCGTATCATGACGGCGACCCTGTGATTGAGGTCGGCCGTCTCTTCTCGACCGATGTTCCTGAAATGAGCGCGCGCCAGCAGCTCGGCGCGACCGCCCTCGACGCGGCGCGTTCCTTCATCGATCACATCTCGTCCTATCCGGAAAATATCGAGGCGGAAGCGACCGTCACCTATACGCGAACCGGCAATGCTACGCCTGTTGCGGGCGGACGCGGAGGAGGGCTCGGTGGCGGTGCGATGCGCGGCAACAGCGCGACCATCGTTCTTCATCACAGTATGGTGCGCCTGCCCGAAAAACCGATGATGCCGCGACTATTCGACGAGCGTGTCGGCTACTTCACTACTGCCCAGATGGACTATTCCGCCGACGAGTATCGCGCCCGTACCGTCCGATACGTCGCCCGTTGGCGCCTCGAAAAGAAGGACCCCAGCGCCGCTCTCTCAGAGCCTGTGAAGCCAATTGTTTACTACCTCGATTCCGCTACGCCGAAGAAATGGGTTCCCTGGCTCAAGAAAGGCGTCGAGGATTGGAACGAAGCGTTCGCCGCCGCTGGATTTAAGAATGCCATCGTCGCGAAAGAAGCTCCGACCGCGCAGCAGGATCCCGATTGGAGTCCCGAGGATGTCCGCCACTCTGTGATCCGATGGCTGCCGTCGACAGTTGAAAATGCGAGCGGTCCCCATATTTCCGACCCGCGCACCGGCGAAATTCTCAACGCCGATATTCAGTTCTATAACAACGTGATGAACCTTGCCCGCGACTGGTATTTCGTTCAGGTCGGCCCCCTCGACCCGCGTGCGTCAAGACTCCCTTTGCCGGACGACTTGATGGGCCGTCTGCTCGAATACGTCGTCGCTCATGAGGTCGGCCACACGCTGGGCTTCCAGCACAATATGAAGGCCAGCTCGATGTATCCCGCCGATAAAATCCGCGATAGAGATTTCGTTCACAAGATGGGCCACACGCCCTCCATCATGGATTATTCGCGTTTCAATTACGTCGCGCAACCGGAAGATAAGATCGCCGTCGAAGATCTGATTCCGCGCATCGGCCCGTATGATGTCTGGGCCACCAAGTGGGGCTATATGCCGATCGCCGCCTCGACTCCACAGGAAGAGAAACCAACTCTGGATAAGATGGCTCGCGAGCAGGATCAGACGCCGTGGTATCGCTTCTCCACAGCGAATTCCGCCGGCTCCGATCCTGGTGAAGAGACCGAAGCCGTCGGCGATGCCGATGCCGTCAAGTCGACCGCGATGGGTATGAAGAACCTCCAGCGCGTCTCAAAAATGCTGATGTCCGCGACCGCCTGGAAGGAAGGCGAGACCTACGAGGATTTGAGTGAGATCTACGGCCGCGTGCTCAGCCAGTGGCAACTCGAGATGAATCACGTGGCGCAAGTCGTCGGCGGTTTCAACAGCCAGGAAAAAGTGGTGGGCCAGGAAGGGCGCATCTTCACACTGGTCCCGAAAATTCGCCAGGAGGAAGCCGTGAAATTCCTGGTCGATAACGCGTTCGTGACGCCTCTGTGGGTGGTCGACCCCGATATTCTGCGGCGCATCGAACCCACCGGAATTCTGCAGCGCATCGCAACCGCGCAGAGAAGCGTCCTTAATACACTCCTCAACGATCAACGCTTCGCCCGGCTGATCGAACAACAGACCGTCGACGGCAACGCCGCATACACCGCCGCGGAATTACTTGCGACCGTTCGCAAAGGCGTCTGGAAGGAACTCGACGGAGCCCAAATCAAAATCGATGCCTATCGACGCAATCTTCAGAACTCCTATCTCGATCTGATCAACACAAAGTTGAACGGAACGCCCCCAGCCGCGGCAGCCGGCGGACGCGGCGGAGGCGGTGGTGGACGCGGCGGCGCTGCTCCCGCAGTCAGTGAGGATGAGAAGCCGTTTTTCCGCGCCGAACTGCGCGCGTTGAACGCATCCATCTCGACCGCGATTGCCAAGGCGACAGATCACGACACTAAGGCGCACCTCGAAGGCGCGAAAGACCAGATCGCCAGGATTCTCGATCCCAAATTTCTTCCGCCTGCCCCGGCAGCTCCCACAACCCCCGGTCGCGGCGGCGCAGCAAGATAACTACTGCTCCGAGGAGACCTCGGCGATGTTGGCGACCGTGTCGCCCTTCTTCATCGAAGGGACGGAACAGATGTAGGTGATCACTCCGGCAATGGGCGACTTCACGTCCTCCAGCTTGTTGCCGAAATAATCCGTCACATAGCCGATGATCATTCCCTGCTGGACGTAAGCTTCCGGAACCGCCAGCGGATAAAAAATACCGTCCTGACCGCTTTTCACGGTCGTGAGCTTCCGGAGCCATAACGGAGTTTGCTCGGGCATTGCCGCGCCGGGCAGCATCTTCAAATGCCGCATGACGTTTTCGCAGCCGCGAATCAGAACGTCGATATCGGCAGCATCAGTTGTTCCCGCATGGCCCGCCTCCGCGATAATCGCCGGCTTTCCGCGATCCAGGGCAAATCGCGAAATCGACGTCGCACCCGGCACCGCCGGAGCCGAATTGACCTGGAGGATCACATGGTCGAGCCCAAACGCCAGCGCCATCCCGCGTACGATCCTGTCCAGCTGCTCTTTCCCCGTGACCGGCGAATAAACATATCCACGCAGATTCTCATCGAGGTCGCCTCCATGCAAATCGATCAGAAAATCGCACTGCTCGATCACTTGGTGTGCAATCGCCCACGAAGCCCTCTCCGTCTGCGTTCCATCGGCCTTCCCTGGATACATCCGGTTCATGTTCTTTCCGTCCACCGGATTGAGATGCGGAACTTTCTCCGCGAACGATGCCAGGTTGATCAGCGGAAGGACGATCAGCGTTCCTGAAAGCTCGGCCGGCTTGGTCGCCAGCTTCTCCAGGGCAATGATTGAGGCGTACTCGGTCCCGTGCGCACCGGCGACGATTACTAGCTTGGGTCCAGGTTTTGCGCCGTTGATCACAATCACGGGGATATTCGTGCCCGCATCCAGGCCCACTGGGATTTGAATGAATCCGGTGGCTCTCTGCCCTGTTTTCGCGGTCGCCGTACCGACCGTGACGTCCGCCCATGCTAGCGAGCAGGCCAATAAAAGCAGTCTGATTCTCATTGGACAATTATACATAACATATAGTAGACTGGCTACACAATGAGCCAGCAATTTCTGCAGGGCACGCTCGATCTCCTCATTCTCCGCACTCTTCTCGCCGGACCTGCCCACGGCCACGCGGTCGCCAAAATCATCCAGCGAACCTCGGAAGATCTGCTGCAAATCGAGACGGGATCGTTATATCCGGCGCTGCATCGCGTGGAAGCCAAGGGCTGGGTTGCGGCCTCCTGGGAGCTTTCCGACAAGGGCAAGCGCGCCAGATTCTATCACCTCACCCCGCTCGGGCGGAAGAAGCTGGCGAGCGAGCAATCGAAGTGGCAGGCGTTCGCCCGCGCCATGGGATTGATTTTGAATCCAGTGGATCAGGAGGAATCATGATGGAGTTTTTTCGCAAATTAAAATGGCTCGCCCAGCGCCCCCGCAAGGAAGAGGAGCTGCGCGCAGAGCTTCAATTCCATCTCGAGGAGGAGGCCGAGCAGCAAGGTCTATCGCAGCAGGAAGCCCGCCGCGAGCTGGGAAACCTCACCCATCTACGCGAAGACACCCGCTCTGCGTGGGGATGGACGATGCTCGAACAGTTCGCGCAGGACTTGCGCTACGCGGTCCGGACCATGGGCGCCAACAAGCTTTTTTCCCTCCTCGCGATCCTCTCGCTCGGGCTCGGCATCGGAGCGAATACCGCGATCTATAGCTTCATGGATTCGATTCTGCTGCGCGCTCTGCCGGTGTCGGATCCCGGGTCGCTCGTCGTGCTCAACTGGCATTCCCCGCCAGTGGCGAGGCTCTTCGATCGTGGGCCCAACACTGTCGTACATGCGATGAGCGGCTCCATATGGGGAGATCGTAAGATCGGACTCACGGCGGGCATTTTTCCTTTCCCCGCGTTCGAGCTTTTTCAGAAGAACGATTCTGTCTTCTCCTCCGTGTTCGCCTATTGTCCAGCGGGAAATCGCAACCTGACGATTAAAAACCAATCCGACATCGCCAGCGGCCAATATGTTTCGGGGGACTATTTCCGCGGACTGGCAATCCCTCCCTCCGCCGGCCGATTGATTATTCCCGACGATGACCGGGCGGGCGCACCTTCCGTCGCCGTCATCAGCTTCGCGCTAAGCCAAAGGCGTTTCGGTGGACCCTCCAACGCCGCCGGGCAAGCCATTCTCATCAACAACCTTCCGTTTACGGTGGTGGGTGTCACGCCGCCCGGATTTTTTGGCGTCGATCCGGCAGCCTCACCGGACTTTTATCTTCCACTGCGCGCCAGCATGTCGTCTGAAGGCGGCGGTTCATCCTCTGAAGAGGCTCGCTATGTCGATGTGCACTATTATTGGGCCCAGATCATGGGACGGCTGCGCCCTGGTGTCAACCTGACGCAGGCCCAAGCCTCGCTGGCGCCACCGTTCGAGCACTGGGTCGCCAGCACCGCCAATACTGATTGGGAGCGGGCGACTCTTCCGGCCCTCGTGGTTAGAGAAGGCGCGGGAGGACTCGACACTCTGCGCCGGCGCTATTCCAAGCCGCTCTATGTACTGATGACGCTGGTGGGATTGATGCTGGCCATCGCGTGTGCCAACGTCGCCAATCTCCTGCTCGCCCGCGCCGCCGCGCGAAGGCGCGAGATCGCTTTACGCCTGAGCGTAGGCGCGGGCCGGCTTCGCGTAATTCGGCAACTGCTCACCGAAAGCGTTCTGCTGGCCTTTATGGGTGGAGGCCTTGGAATACTGCTGGCGATCTGGGGGATTCGCTTCCTCACTCTGCTGCTCGCCAACGGAAAAACAAATTTCACCCTGCACGCCGATTTGAACTGGCACGTGCTCGCCGCGGCAGCCGCTCTTTCCCTTCTGACCGGCGTGCTGTTCGGACTCGCTCCGGCGATGCAGTCCACACGCGTGGACGTCGTATCCGCTATGAAGGAGCTTCGCACAGGCGAGCCTGGTGGAGGGCGTGTCCGCTTGACCCATGTGCTGGTGGTCGGGCAAATCGCCGTATCACTATTGATGCTGGTCGCCGCCGGACTCTTTGTACGCACGCTGAACAATCTCGAATCGATCGAACTCGGCTTCAATCGCGAAAATCTGTTGTTGTTCCAATTGAACGCTCGGCAGGCGGGTCACAAAGATCCGGAAATTACGGCTTTCTACAACGATCTTCTAAAACGGTTCCGCGCGATTCCGGGCGTGCGCGACGCGAGTCTCGCGAATGAGTCCTTGATCACAGCCGGCTGGAGCCTGGGGATCAGCATTGCCGGCAAACCGGCAAATCCGGCCAATCGCATGATCGCGATCGGGCCCGAATTCTTCCAGACCATGCAGATTCCGATTGTCGGCGGCCGCGCCATCGACGAGAGGGACCGGCATGGCTCTGTGCTCATCGCGGTCGTTAGCGAATCGTTTGCCAAGACCAACTTCGGCGATCAGAATCCGTTAGGGCAGCACATTACCATCGAACAATTCACGGGTGGAGCCCCTAACAGGTGGGACGTGGAGGTCGTCGGCGTAGCCGGAAACGCGCGCTATGGCGGATTGAAGCAAGATGTCCCACCGGTGCTGTATATCGCTTATAACCAGGGCTTCCCACCGCCAGTGCAAATGGTCTACGCGCTGCGCACGGCGGGCAACCCGCTGCTCTATGTCAACACCGTGCGCGAAATTGTGCATCAGGCCGACGCGCGCGTGCCGCTCTCGGACGTCCGAACGCAGGTGGCGGAAATCGACCAGACCATCAACCAGGAGATCGTCTTCGCCGAGCTCTGCACCGCCTTCGCGATCCTGGCTCTGGTCATCGCCTCCGTCGGCCTCTACGGAACGGTCTCCTACAACGTCGCCAGGCGGACCGGCGAAATCGGCATTCGCATGGCGCTCGGTGCGCGTCGTGGCAACGTCGTCAACATGATTCTCCGCCAGGTCTTCGCGCTCGCGGCCGTGGGGCTGGCGATCGGTATGCCGTTAGCATTCGGTGCCTCGAAACTAGTGGCGATTTTTCTTTACGGAATGAAGCCCAACGATCCGCTGGCCATCACCGCAGCCGTAGCGATCCTGCTAGCCGCAGCGATTCTCGCCGGTTACGCCCCCGCGCGCCGAGCGTCGCGAATCGATCCAATGGTCGCACTGCGTCACGAATAAGGACCCACCACCACTCTCTAACACGCGTTACGCGGAGCCGCCATGCGTCAGCATGCGGGTAGACGTCGCTCACTTCGACAAATATTTCTTCGAAATTTTCAGCGCCATAGTACCCGCGACCGTTACGACATCGTACTTTCCCGCAACGCCGATTAACATGTGAGCAGCCCATGGCTCCAGTTGATAATCCATCGTCAGCCATCGAACCATATCCGTCGTCGCGAGTTGTAATGCGCGATCGAGCGAGCTCACAAACTCGGGCTGCGAGCCCAGGCTGATCAGATATTCCGCGGTCTCAAGCCTCGGCCCGGTGACGTGCGCGTTCTTTTTCTTATCGACGGAGAACTCACGTCCATGGAGGTCTCGACGCCGGTGCCGGTTGGTTCGCCGTCGGCCATCAGCCCATGCCCGTCACCGATGTAGAGCAGCGCGCCCGGATGAAAAACGGGCAGGATCAAGGTGGCGCCTTCGCCAACCTCGTTGTAATCCATATTGCCTCCGTAGTTCCCTGCGGGGCCTGAGGTCGGCGAAAAGTCGCCGGGCGCCGCGACTCCGATACAGCCCAGCATGGGACGCGCCGGAAACTCCAGCTTTACTTTCGTGCTTACTGGTTTGTGAAGCCCCACGGTATTGCTCGCGAGATCGAGATCCCAAAGCATCTGCGTGTCGCGCCCCTTCATGGAAAAAATCGTCTCAACGTAATCCGGCGTCAACGAATACAAGCCCAGGCGATAGGTAGTCGTTCCCCAGTTCCGATTGAGGCGCACCTTGCGGAGTTTGACAAGGACTGCGTCGCCTGCCTCCGCGCCCTCGATATAGAAAGGACCTGTCAGCGGATTCCCTCCGGGAGAACTCTGCTCGCTGTGAAAATTCTTGCCTCCGGAATCGAGCGTCTTCGTCACGATGACCTCACCCGGCTTGATCCGCTTGAAGACCGGATTGTCGTGCGAGAACGTTCGGTAATAGTGGTCCGGAATTTGAGCGAAGAGGCTGGCGGACGCGAATGCGGCAGGTAGAAGGTGAAGGCGCATGCTCCATCTTGCCACGCTGCTTGCCGGCGGGCAGGTCAATCATTCGGAGCGGAGGGCTTCCATTGGGTCGACCGACGCCGCGCGGCGAATAGGGCTGCCGTCAGGAACAGGATCGCCACGGCAATGATGACCGGCGGGTCCATGACTTCGACGCCATACAAAAAACTCTGGATAACGTGACCACCGAGAATACTGGCGATGAAGCCGGCCACCAATCCCGCGACTACAGGGGTCCCAGCCTCGGCGAGGGTGAGAGAGTATATTTTTTGCCTGGTCGCGCCGAGGGCCATGCGCACCCCGATCTCCTGTTTGCGTGTGGCGACGGAATAGGTCAGAACGCCGTAAATACCGAGCATGGCAAGCAGCAACGCGGCGACTCCGAAGGACGACACTACCCAGGTCTGAAAACGCTCCGTCGCAAGTGAGTCGGTGACTTGCGAATCCATCGGCTTGACGCGCGCGATGGTGACTTCCGGAGCGTATTTCCAGATAGCCTCGCGCATGCTGGCTACCAGGGCGCCGGCCGGCTGGAGGCCGCGCACTACAAAGTAGGTCCCGAAGGGCAGCCGATCCTTATAATGCACGTACGCCACTTTGGCGGGCGCCGATTTGAGAGACGTGCTGCGGGAATCGGTGACGATGCCGATGACTGTGAACGTTCGACCCTCAATCGTGACCTGCGCGCCAATCGGATTCTCATTTTGCCACGCGCGTTGGCTTCGCTTTCCGATAGAACCGCGCTACTGAGATTCCGGTCGCGCTCTTCAAAAAAGCGTCCGGCAACGAGTTTTTCGCGCATGGTCTCAAAATAGCCGGGGCTCACCCAGCTCCGACACCCAGCGGAGATTGAGAAGAGGCGCTTCAAGGTGCGACCGATCCACACGCTGGATCGGTTCGATCCAGGATTCTCCTTCCAGAGGCATGGCGCTCACCATTCCAGCCGACTGAACGCCCGGAATGGCATGTAGATTTTCGAGGACGCCGTCGTCGAACGCGATCCAGCTTGCGTCTTTGCTGTATGTTTTGCGGGAAAGATCGACGGCGGCGACGACCACCTGCGTCGAGTCAAATCCTTTGTCCTCGCGAAGAAGATGGAGCAAGCTCTTGGAGAAACGGCCGGTGATCAGCAGCAGGACTGTGCATCCAAACACCTGGAGGCCGATCAGCGAGGTGCGGATTCCCTGGCTCTGCCGGCTGCCGAGCGCGCGGTTGCCGCTCTGCTGAAGTGCCGCCTGAGGGTCGGTTCGGAAACAGCTTCAGGGCCGGTAAAACACCGAACAGAACGCTCGAAGCAAGGGTGAGCGTCACCGAAAAGAAAAGGACGGTACCGTTCAGATGGACCTCGGCTAAGCGCGGGATGTCGGTGGGCTGAAGACGGTCGAACGCTTTTCCCAAAGATCCACATGGCGGGGATTGGGGCCGACAGGATCAGCCGACAAGGAGTGAACGCGCTCCCAGGCGACCACCAGATTGCCGCTATCGCGATAGGTCAGGGGTTTCAGAACGACCGAATCGACGACCGTGAAAACGGCCGTGCTCGCGCCGATGCCCAGCGCGAGAGTGAGAATCGCGGTCGCCGCAAAGCCCGGGCTTTTGCTCAAGGTGCGCAGAGCGTAACGGAAATCCTGAAAGAGTACTTCCCATCGAAACATATCGCGTGCCTCCTCATTTGCTAAGCTCTCAACTTAAGACGCTATAATTGCGAATAGGTTCTATCAACATGCGGGTCCTGGTCTGTCTTTTTATCGCTGCTCTGTGTCTTGAATCGCAGCAGTCTCCTCCTCAGGCGGCTGCCGTACAATCTGCGCGGCAACCCGCGGGAGATCTAACGACGACGCTGCCGCCGCAGAAACCCACCTTCGTCACCGCTGTACAGGAAGTCATCGTGCCCGTGACGGTAACCGACGAAAAAGGTAAATTTGTTTCTGACCTGGTGCAGAGCGATTTCCAGATTCTCGATCAGGGCAAGGTGCAGAACATCCAGTATTTCAGCCGGGAGCGCGCGCAGCCGGTGGTAGTCGGCATTCTGCTGGACCTGAGCAACAACAGCCGCACGCACTGGAAAAATTATCAGGACGCGGCCATGGAACTGGCCAACACGCTGCTTCCCGGCGACAAAAGATACTCCGGGTATCTGATCGGCTACGGCAGCGAGGCCGAGCTGATGGTCAACACCACCCAGGACGGCGAAAAGATTATGGACCGGATCCGCAAGCTGAAGCCGGGCGGCGGATCGGCGCTCTACGATGCGATTTATACCGCCTGCACGAAGCGTTCTCTGGTCCAGGGTGAGCCGGTCGACCCGCGCAGGGTGGTGGTGGTGATCGGCGACGGGAACGACAACTCGAGCAGCAAGACGCTCGACCAGATTATTGAACTGGCGCAGCGCAACCTGGTTACGGTGTACGGGATCAGCACGTCGGCCTACGGTTTCGAAGCGTCGGGCGACCCTTCGCTGGTGCGGCTCGCGAGGGAGACCGGCGGGCGCGTCGAATATCCTCTGGTGAATCCCTACACCGACGTTTCCGGATACCTTTCGACCCCTTCCGACGATGGCAATTATGCTTACACGGTGGGCAGCGGCGGTTACGCGTCGGCCATCGCGTCGTCGATTTTCAAGTCGGTCGCTAACATCGCCGGTGAAGTCACCACGCAGTATATTTTGCGTTACATTCCCGAGGTAGCAGCCGATTCGATTAAGCAGTATCGCTCCATCGAAGTCAAGGTCAGCCTGGCGAACGTAACGGTACGGGCTCGCAAAGGGTACTATCCCTTCACGCCATAATTTGGTTTAGAATTCACAAAGCCCGCGCTTTTGCCTTTAAGCTGGCTTACTTGATGTCGGTTCTGACACCTCAGCACGCGCACTACATGATTATCACTTTGGAACTACCGGGTGCGGACCCAAGGAACGCCGGTGTCCTGCTTGAGGATCCGGCCACTGATCGATTGTGGGTACGGCTGCGCCGGGACTGGGAGGAGTTCGCTCCGGAAGAAGCCGAGGTGCTGGGGGCGATCGAGTACGATCTTGCGGCGAAGGCTCGGGAGTTGGGCGCGAAGGAGTTGCTGCGGTATCTGGAGGATACGCTCTCCAATGTTTTGGCGGTGACGGACCAGGGCAAGATTCTGGTGGATGATTTTGAGAGGGCGTTGGGGCGCCTTTACCGGGAACACGTGCAATCCACAGTTCGCCCGTTCATCACGCATCTGCCTCGCTACTCGCTGGCGGTGGCGGCGGGGAAGTTCCTGGAGAATCGGGAAGTCGAAGAAGAAGCCTGGGAGGAAGCGCCCTCCGATCTGCGGTTGACCAGGGAACTGTTCGTGGCGAGGATCCAGGGAAGGTCGATGGAACCGAAAATTCCCGACGGCAGCCTGTGCGTGTTCCGGCAAGGTGTGACGGGATCGCGGCAGGGCCGCCTGGTGCTGGTGGAACAGTTGGGCGGCGGAGCGAACGATCGCTACACGGTGAAGCGCTATGCGAGCGAGAAGATCCAGCGCGAGGACGGCACCTGGTCGCACGATAAGATCACTCTCATCCCTCTGAACCCCGAGTTCGAGTCCTGGACGCTAGACCCGGAAGAAGAAAAGTTCCGGATCGTCGCGGAGTTCGTGCGGGTGCTGGACTAAAAACTGGTTCACGCAGAGACGCAGAGCACGCAGAGAAAAACAATAAGCAAATAAAACTTTGCGAGCTTAGCGCCTTGGCGTGAAAAAGTTTTTGTCTTTCTCCGCGTCCTCTGCGTGAAACCTCTTCCTACGTCTCCAGAACTTCCTTCAACTTTTTCAGAAACTCCGCCCAGCCCGTCTTCGTGCTCTCGAACTCGTCGTCCCACGCCGCCCCCGCCCCGAACCCGGATTGGACCAGCCGCAACCTGGTAACGCCGTCCCCGACCGCTTCAATATAGTAGTCGACTGCAATTCTTTGCGTAACCCCTGTCTCGACCGGCTGCCCTTCGGAACTGTAGGCAATCGACCGCCCGGAAGATACCCCGAAATGCGCGCCGGGCTCCCAGGCGGAAATGATCTTCGTCATGTCCATCCCCGGTCCCCAGGAAATGTAATATTCCCCGCCGATTCTTGGTTCGACGCGTGCCTCCGGCGCAAACCACTTAGCGATCTCGCCAGGTTCGGTGAGAGCCCGAAAAACTTCCTCGGGCGTTGCCTTGATCTCAATAACGCTCTCATGCGATCTGCTCATATTCACTCCAGATTTGCGGATTCGTTGCTCGATTCTTCCAGCTTCAGGGCCGGATAGCTTGCGGAAATAACCCGGAAGCGCCGCCCTCCCTCGGCTCGCTCATCATGATATTTGGCGGCCAGACGTGCCATCGACGCCGTCAGCTCCCCGGCGAACGCCGCTCGCGATTCGGCGGACGCGAACCGAATCTCCGTCTCCAGCGTCAGCGTCGCGATGCGTTTTCCGGCGCGCCGTGCGCGCAGGCAGAGCGTTGCCAGATCGCGAATCACGCGGGCCGCGGTCGAAACCAGGTAGGCCGCGGAGAAGCGGTCCGCTGTAACGGTTTTGCCGGCGTGCGGAGCGATGAGAAATTCGCGCGCCGTTGCCCGGACGATTCTTTCCATGCAATTCCCTTTGCGCCGCTCTTCGACCAGTTCGAGAAACCCTTCGCGTTCGAGCTCCCGCAGATGGTAATTCATCTTCTGGCGGGGAACGCCCAGACGGCGTGCGAGTCCGGCGGCGGAATCCGGCTCGGCCAGACTTTCGAGCAGACTCAGCCGGCCAGCCTGGAGGAGAACCGCGGCCTTTCCTGGGTTCTGAACGATCTGGAGTGCGACGGGCATGTACAAATTAAACACCGAACTAAAATGCATGTCAAGAAAAATAGTATTGTCGGGCAGCTCCGGCGCTAAACTGTTAGTAAATGCGGAAGCTCTTGTTGGTGGCGTTGTTTTGTTTCGCGGCCTGGGCTCAGAAGTACGACGGCCCGCGCCCTCCGAAAAAAGACGTGATCTACCTGGTTCATGCCGATAACCTGGTGCCCACCGAAATCGGCGACGCCAAGGAAGAGGGTAAGAAGAACGATCCCGTCTACACCTTCCCCGGCACCAGTTCGCCCGCCCGCACGCCGCTCGCCGAACCGATCTTCATGATCGACAGCGACACTATCAGGCCAGATTCGGTTGAATTGTACAAAATGGACGTCAGGAGCGGGCATCGCGAGGTGAAGGTTTCCGGAGGCTCGCGGCGTGGAGGAACCAAGGCTCTGCGCCTCTCCGTGACCAAGCTCGATCGCGGACTTTATAAGCTCGAAGCCTCGGAAACCCTCGATCCGGGCCAATATGCCCTCTCACCAACCGGTGGGAACCACGTCTTTTGTTTTGAAGTGTATTAAGACAAGGTAGACTTGAACAATATGTTTGTTGGATTAGAACACACCGCTATTGCTTCGCCCAGTCCGGCGAAACTCGCGCAGTGGTACGTGGACCATCTCGGATTTCGCATCAATTTCGAGTACGACGGAAACTACTTCGTCAGGGCTCAAAACGACGCGATGCTCGAAATCATTCCTTCCGAGGGCGTGCGGGCCGGGCAGAAGATGCGCGATGAGGGGATCCGCCACCTGGCGATTCAGGTGGACGATTTCGATGCCGCGCACGCCGCGCTGAAGGCGCAAGGTGTGAACTTCACCGGCCAGCCTTACGTGAATCAAGGCAACCGGCTGGTCTTTTTCACCGATTGCGACGGCAACTTCGTCCACTTGATCCAGCGGGAAAAACCCTTACCGTAAGAGATCAGGCCACCTTGCTTCAGCGCGTCTTCAAGGCATTTTCATATCGTGACTTCCGGTTGATGTGGATCGGAGCCTGCACTTCAACCACCGGCTCCTGGATGCAGACCGTGGCCCAGAGCTGGCTGGTCTACACGCTCTCGAAGGACAACCCGTTTTTTCTCGGCCTCGACGGATTCCTGGCACAGATTCCGATCATGCTGTTTTCCCTCCTGGGCGGCGTGATGGCGGATCGCAGCGACCGGCGAACCGTGCTGCTCGGTTCGCAATACGTGCAGATGACCACCGCCTTGGCGCTGGCGGCTCTGGTCCATTTTCATGTGGAGAAAGTCTGGCACATTCTCTGTCTGTCGTTCATCGTCGGCTCCGCGCAGAGCTTTGGAGGACCCGCGTATTCGGCGCTGATTCCGTCCCTGGTGCCGAAGGAGCAGCTCACCAACGCGATCGCCCTCAATTCGATTCAGTTCAATCTGGCGCGCATCATCGGACCGGTGCTGGGCGGCGTCGCGCTGGTGAAACTCGGACCGGGCTGGTGCTTCGGATTGAACGGAGTTTCGTTCATCGCGGTGATCATTTCGCTCTACATCATCAAAGTTGGATTCATCCCCGCCAAGTCCAGCGGAGCCGTGCTGGCCAGCATGAAGGAGGGCATCGGCTTTATTCGCGTGCAGGAGGGCATGAAGGGTCTGATCGTGCTGTCGTTTCTGATGACCATGCTGGGCATTCCTCTCATCACGTTTCTGCCTGTGTTCGCCAAGGAAGTACTGCACGGCGGCCCGGGAACCTTCACCCAGTTGCTCTATTGTTCCGGCATAGGCTCGGTGACCGGCGCCCTGATGGTAGCGGGGCTCGGCAAAAGCAAAGGGCAGGGGCGGGTGGCGCTGCTGATGCTGATCGTTCTCGGCTTGGTGACGGTGATTTTCGCGCGCTCGACCTCGGTGGTGCTCTCCTCCGTGATGATGTTTTTCGGCGGCGCGGCCATGATCACGGTGTTCGCGACCATTAACTCCCTGGTGCAGGCCATCACCGAGGACAACATGCGCGGCCGCGTGATGAGCGTCTATAACGTAGCGTTCCGCGGCGGCATGCCCATCGGCATGCTGGTAGTCGGTAAACTAATCCCGATCTATACCGCTCCGGTAACCATGTCGGTCGTAGGCGTGCTCACCACGATCCTCGGTTTATACTTCCTGCTGATCCAAAGAAAAATCGCCCGCCTGTAGACGTTTTCGAGAGCGCCGACGCCCGCCAATTCACCGCATTCTACCGAGCCTAACTCATTCGTTTATGCAACAGTAGGGCAGGTCCCCGACAGTTGCCAACCTGCCCTCCGCCGCACCATTGACGTAACATCGAATCATGCGCAGCATCGCGATTCTTGCTCTGCTTGCCCTTCCCGCCGCCGCATCGTGGATTCAAATCTCCTCCCCCTCCATCGAGATTTTCACCGATAGCGGTGAGAAAACCGCCCTTGCCGTGCTCCACCGCTTCGAAACACTGCACCGCGTGTTTGACGATTCCCGTAACGTCATCTCGCCCTCTCCCGTGCGCGTCTTTATCTTCTCCTCGCGCCGCGATTTCCTGGATTATGAAATCGACCGTGCCGCGTCGGGTTTCTACCAGTCCGTTGACGGACGTGATCTCATCGTCGCCTTCGAAGATACCGGCTTACGGCGCATTGCATCCCACGAATACCTGCATATGGTGATACGGCATTCGTCCGCGACGCTGCCGCGATGGCTGGACGAAGGAATGGCGGAATTTTATTCTACCCTCTCGATAAGCACAACCAAAATGCGCGTAGGGGAGACCATTCCCTCGCATCTTTCCCTGCTCGCCTCCGGGCATTGGTTGAGCGCCGAGGATCTCGCTCTGGCCAATCGCTCCGATGGATCGGTCTTCTATGCGGAAAGCTGGGCATTGGTGCACATGCTGACTCTTTCGCCCGCCTGGAAAAGCGGAATGCCTCAATTCGTGAGCCTTCTTAACCAGGGCCAGGAGCAGGATCAAGCCTTCCGAACCGCATTCGGTAAATCGATGGAGGACGCACTCACCGCCTTGCGCCCCTACCTGCGAAACCCGAAAGAAATGACGATGCCCGTGCCGCCGATCGGCGAAGCGGAGAACCATCGGGTGACGCGCCTGGCTCCAGTCGATGCCACCCTCGCCCTGGCCGAACTCGCTCTGCACACACGCCGTCCGGATTTAGCGCGCTCTCTGTTCCTGCGGGCTGCCAAAAATAATCCGCAGTTGCCCGCCGCGGTCGCTGGCCTGGGCTCACTCGCGCTGGCCGAGAATCGCAAAGCCGATGCGCAGAGGGAGTTTGAGAGAGCTATCGCCATGGGCTATCGGGATGCCGGCATTTATTTCCAACTCGCGATGCTGACCAACGACAATGCTCTTCTTGAGAAGGTTCTGACACTCGATCCGAAATTCGCCATGGCTCATTTCCTGCTCGGTGTGCGCGCGACCGATAACGCCAGCTTCGCCGCCGCGATCGAGCATCTGCGTGAAGCACTAGCGGCCGAACCGCGGGCATTCAGCTACTGGCACGCACTCGGATATGCGCAGGCGAAGTCGGGCGACCGGCAGGGAGCGGCCGAATCGGCGCGGCGGGTGGCAATCCTGGCCTCCACCGTTCAGGAAGAGCAGATGGCGACGGCGCTCACGCAGTTGGTGTCGGAACCCCCCGTGGTTCGCGCGAAGACGCCGCCTCCGTCCTGGCAGAATCGCAAAGGAGACGCTCGCGCGGAAGGAACGTTGAGCTGGGTACATTGTGATTCCTCGCCCGTACGACTGGATCTATCGACGCAAACCCCTGCCCGAACCCTCGAGCTGAACGTTCAAAATCCTGACGACGTGGAACTGCGCAACGCGGAAGGCGTCTCGACCACCCTGGTTTGCGGAGAACAATCGCGGCCGGTGGTGATCGAGTACGTCGCCGCAACCCGGGAAATCACTCGAATCGATTTTCAGCACGTTATAATAAAGCGCTGATGATGCCCGAATCCCCACTCAGTCGTTTTTGGGAGATGGTGAAGCCGCCGCCGCCGGTCAATCGCACGGTCCTGTCGCCACAGCTTCTGGCCCTTCGGCGAAGGCAGCGCAAGTTGGTGATGATCACCGCCGGAGCCGTGGCGATCCTGGCCGCGGGCTACGGCGTATTGACCTACGTCGAAAACGCGCCTCTGCGCGCCGACAAGGAATTTCAGGAGGGGATGAGAATGCTGCGTCCCGACAAGTATCAGGACGCCATTGTTCATTTCACCCGCGCACTGGATATTTCGGGGCAGCGTGCCGACGCCTACCTGCAGCGTGGAAATGCCCATCGCGCCCTGGCCGAGCCCGACGCCGCCCTTGCCGATTTCCAGGCCGCCGCGGATTTGAATCCCAACCTCGCCGAGGCGCACAATGGAATCGCCCTGATGTACATCGAGCGGCGCGACCCGCGCCACGCGATGGAAGAACTCAACAAGTCCCTCGCCGTTCAACCGACCATCGATGCTTACTATCAACGCGGCGAGCTTCTCGAGGCTCAAGGCGAACATCAAAGGGCAATCGCGGATTACGATCAGGCGATCGCCCTGGCCAGGGATGCGCCCTATATGTACCGCGCCCGCGCCATGGCGAAGGAGAAGTTGGGCGACCTCGAAGGCGCGCGCTCCGACCGTGACCACGCTACGGAGATCGAGCAGCCTTGACCGCATGCGCCTGAAAGACGCATTTTGGGTACAATCGAGACTCGCGCAAGATTGACTTGCGCCCCTTGAACCATGTTTGTTCCCCTCACACCTCTGCGCTGTTTACATCGCGCCATCGACGTCTTCGGCTCGAAGACAGGAATCGTTGCGGGCGATCGCTCCTTCACGTACGCGCAGTTTGGCGAACGCTGCGAGAAACTCGCGACCGGCCTTCCTAAATTCGGCATCACCCCCGGCGACCGCGTCGCCTACCTGAGCTTCAACACCCATCAATTGATTGAAGGCTACTACGGCGTGGTGCAGGCCCGCGGCATCGTGATGCCTCTCAACGTCCGCCTGTCGGAGCTGGAGCTGACCTCCATCCTCTGCCACTCCGGCGCCAAAATGCTGATGTTCGAAAACGATTTCGCGCCCATGGTCGAGAAGCTCAAGAAGAGTTGTCCCAACGTAAAGAAGTGGGTCGGCCTGGGTGACCAAGGTGACGGCCCCGCCGATCTGTCTTATGAAGAGATCGTCGACGCCGGCCATCCCGAGCGCGCCGACATTTTCACCTACGACGAAATGTCCATCGCCGAGCTTTTCTATACCAGCGGCAGTACCGGCACGCCGAAAGGTGTGACCCTCGCGCATCGGACCCTTTATCTGCACTCGCTCGACGTGTGCGCCTTGAATAAGGATGTCGAGAGCATGGTCGACCTCCACACCATCCCGATGTTTCACGCCAACGGCTGGGGCCGGCCGCAAACTTCGACCAACATGGGAATTTCGCAGGTCATGGTCCGGCGCTTCGAACCGACCTTCGTCTTCGAGCTGATCCAGAAACACAAAGCCACCGACATGTGCCTCGTCCCGACCATGGCCAACGCTATGATCAACGCGCCCGACCGCGAAAAGTGGAACACCTCCAGCATGAGGCGCGTGATGATCGGCGGCGCCGCCGCGTCCCCTGAACTGGTCGAGCGCATCGAAAAAGCATTTCCGACCGCCGAATGCATCGCCGGATACGGCCTGACCGAAACCGCGCCCGTGCTAACCTCCTCCCGCCACAAGGTTCCCTCCTATCCATCGAACGAAGAGCGTCTGCGGCGTCAGGCCAGCGCCGGATGGCCCGTCCCCGGCGTCACCGTGCGCGTCGTCGACCTGGAAATGCGCGACGTCCCGCGCGACATGCAATCGATCGGCGAAGTGGTCGCAATGGGCGATCATGTCATGGACGGTTATTACAAGGAGCCCGAAGCCACCGCCGCGGTGATGAGCGGCCATTGGCTCCACACCGGCGATATGGCCGTGTGGGATGAGGACAGCTATCTCCACATCGTCGATCGCAAGAAGGAGATCATCATTTCGGGCGGCGAAAATATTTCGTCCATCGAAGTGGAGCGCGCCATCTTCTCTCACCCCGCGGTCTTTGAATGTGCCGTGGTCGCGGCGCCCAGCGATAAATGGGGCGAGGTGCCCGCCGCCATCGTAGTCCTGAAACCCGGCGAATCGCTTACCGCCGATGAGTTGATGGCGTTCCTGGAACAGCGCCTCGGCAAATTCAAGCTCCCGCGCATCATCGATTTCTCGACCGAGCCCTTACCCAAAACCGGCACCGGAAAAATTCGCAAACTCATTCTCAAGGAAAAATTCTGGGCCGGCAAAGAGAAACGCGTTCAGGGGTAAATGTTCATCGTTGACTCGTCGCTGGATCTAATTGCCGACCTCTACGAAGCAGGAACGCGAGGCGTGATAGAGCACGATGGATGGGTCGAAGCATTCTTCGACGACCGCGAAACAGCCGCGAAATTCGGTGACCCGCGCGAAGCCCCGGACGTTGATTGGGTGCAGCGCACCGAAGACGCGTGGCCTCCATTACTAGTAGGCGAGAAGTTCTTCCTGGTCGCCCCTTGGCGCACCGAGCCCACCCCCGCGGGCCGGTTCCGCCTCGAAATCAATCCCGGACAACAATGCGGCACAGGCCAGCATCCCTGCACGCAAAAATGCCTGGAAGCCATGGAGCGCATCATAGAACCGGGCGATTCCGTGTTAGACGTTGGCAGCGGATCGGGAATTCTATCGATCGCCGCCAAGCTGCTAGGCGCTGGCAGCGTGATAGCCTGCGACATCGATCCCGAGGCCGCGACGCATGAAGTCCCCTTTTTCGTAGGCAGCGTAGACGCCGTCCGCGACAACGCATTCGACGTAGTAGTAGCCAACATCAACGAGGATGTAATCGGTAAAATGCGTCCCGACCTAGAGCGCGTAGCCCCCCGCCGAGTCCTGTCAGGCTTCCAGGACGACGAAGGCAACTGGACCTGCGTAGTGCGTTAGCTTTGCGAGCTCTGCGCCTTTGCGTGAAATGTTTTTTCTTAAGGCGCCGTAAGAAACTTGAGCAGCGCCGGATAGAAAACATCAGGAGCCTCAAGATGAGGAACGTGCCCCAGGTTCGGCAGCAGCACCAGCTCCCCATGTGGTATGGTTTCCGCAATGTGCTTAGCGCGCTCCGGAAAATCCGCAGTGTCCTTATCCCCGCCGATAACCAGCGTCCTCATCTTGATTTTCGGCCAATCATAATCGACCGGGTCGAGATACAGGACCTGCTGATAGATGGAGCGGACCATAGCAAGCCGCGGCCAGTCGCTCGAAAGAGTAGGCGCGTAAAGAATGCGCACATACTGCTCATACCCCGGCTTCCACGCGCCCGGGGAAGGGAACTAGCGGCGGATGTTGGCATAGAAAGCCTGCCAGCGCTGGTCGTTCATCTGCGCCATAGTGCGTTTATAAGCATCGTCGGCGCTCGACCAGGGACGGTCATAACGACGATCCTTAAGGCCGATCGGATTGTAGATCACCGCGCGTTCCGTGATGTCCGGAAACGATGCCGCAAACCTCGCCGAAAGCATGCCTCCCATGGAGTGCCCGACGATCGTAACTTTGCTAATGCCCAAACTCTGAAGAAGCTTCCGAGAGTTCAGAGCCATGTCATGAAAGTTATAAGGGATGATCGGTTTTGAGGAACGCCCGAAGCCGATCTGGTCCGGCACCACGACGCGGAAACCCTGGTTCCGCAATACTTCGATGAGCCCCGCGAAATAGAATCCGCCAAAGTTCATCTCATGAAAAAGCATCACCGTGCGCCCGTTCGGAGCACCCGCCGCAGGCACATCCATATAAGCCATGCGCACATCCTGCCCATACAAAGTCAGAGGCAGGTACAGCACCGGATAAGGATAGGCGATCTCTTCGTAAGTGATGCTCCCCGGCTTAATATCAGTAGGAGCCTGAGCACCAAGCAGCCCCGCCAGCAACACGACAATCCCTGGCGTGAGCCAGGGGATTCCTCTTGTGGGGCAGGACGGCATCCTGCGCGCCGGTTGGCAACCGGCGCTCCGCGATCCGATCCGCAATCCTACCGAACCCCGACCGTCAGGGAGGGGACGAGCCATAACTACTTCTTCCCCGCCAGTGTAAAGGCGTAAAGAGTATCGCCCGCGCCAACAATAATGTACTGCTTGCCGTCCAGCGTCCACGTCGAAGGCCCGTTACTGACACTGGAACTCAATCGCTGATGCCACAAAATCCTGCCGTCCGCCGGATCGAATGCGACGAGCTGTCCCGAATCCCCTGTAAATAAAAGTTTCCCCGCGGTAGTCATGATTCCACCCGACACGCCACCAGCTCCTGTATGTTCATGCTTCCACTTAATCTTGCCCGTCCGTATATCGAGAGCAAACAACGCGGACTTAGTGTCGAAGTTTCCGCCCCCTCCCCCGCCGTATCCTTCCGGATTGTCGGAAGTGTCGTAAAGATAAGCGATCCCGTAACCCTCCGTGCCGTTCAAATAGAAAAGCTCGGTCTGCGGAGAGTAACTCGGAGGAGGCCAATTCGTCGCGCCCATCGCCGGCATATCGATCATCGATCCATTCTCCTTCGGCTCTTTCGCTGGGTCCGGAATCGGCTGACCCTTCGCGTCTACTCCTTTCGCCCAGTTGCCCGTTCCTGAGAACGGAGCCGACACCAGATTCTTTCCATTCGTCCGGTCCAGCACAAAGAACCATCCGCAACGCGCTCCCTGCGCCAACAATTTTCGCGGCTGACCATCGATCACGGCGTCGAACAGCACCGGCGTTTCGACGTTGTCCCAATCGTGAGTATCGTGCGGCGAAGCCTGGAACCACCATGCCAGCTTTCCCGTATCCGGGTTCAGCGCGACGATCGACGCGGTCCATAAGTTAGCTCCCTTGCGGCTCTGCCCCGCAAATACCGGATTCGCGTTTCCCGTGCCCCAGTACAAAAGGTTCAACTCCGGATCGTACGTCCCGGGCAGCCACGTCATGCCGCCGCCATGATCCATCGCCGATTTGTTGGGCCATGTGTCCGAAGCCTGATCGCCCACCTTTTCAGGCGTGCTCCACCAGCGCCACTGCAGCTCGCCCGTTTCCGGATCGCGCGATTCCAGATACCCGCGCACATCCATCGCGTCTCCTCCGACCCCGATCAGGATGTGATTCTTGACCACCATCGGCGCGATGGTCGTAAAGTATTGCAGCTTCTCATCGGCGACTTTCTTCTTCCACCGCTCCTTTCCGTTCTTCGAGTCGAGGGAAACGAACCACCCATCGGGACTCATGAAGTACAGCCAATTGCCGTACATTCCGACGCCTCGCTGCCCGACCAGATGACCGCCGTGATCCTCGGAATCGTATTGCCACAGCCTTTCCCCCGTGTGCGCATCGATCGCGAAAACGTGATCCGGAATAGTGAAGTACAAGACGCCGTTCACCAGCAGAGGCGTCGATTTAATCGTCGGATTGCCAACGCCACGCTGCGGTCCGATGCCTTGAATGCGGTACATCCATTCGATCTTCAGCAGCTCGACATTCGATTGATTGATTTGATCGAGATCGCTGAAGCGCCGTCCCGAATAGTCTCCGTTATAGGTCGGCCAGACTCCGCCCGGCAGTTTGAACAAGCTGAACGCCTTAGGATCGAGACCCTGCGCAAGGGTCAGAACTGCCGTGCCAATCAAAAAGAGTGTCTTCATTTGAGTGTCGCCAAATAAGAGGTCACGTTGTGAATATCGGCATCGGAATATTTCGGAAGCAGCGCGCGGTGACCGCCCAATTTATCCTCCACTTGCACCTGCACCTGATCGCGCGGCCAATAATGATACTCTCCGCTCGAATCCCGCAGCGCGACATCGAAATCATCGAGCCTTAAAACCGTCCCCGCAATCGCTTGCCCGGATTTTGCCGTCACCGTCGCATGAGCAGGTCCGGGAGTGGAGGGCCAAATGAATCGCGACTGCAAGATCGCCGCCTGCGGGAACTTCGCGCCAATCTTAGCCAGGTCGCCAGCAGCCGAATGACACGCGACGCAGTTCGCCTCAAAAAAATCCTGCCCTTTGCGAGCATCGCCGCTAGTCTGGCTTCGCAGGCTGCTGTATGTCTGGCCGTAAGTTCCCCGGTTCGCCGTAAGCTCCACCTGCATTTTGAGGAACTGCGAAATGCCGTGAATGTCTTCCTGGCTCAAGCCGGGAAACGCAGGCATTCCCGCCTCGGGCCGGCCATTCTTGATCAACGCTCCGATCTCCTCGTCCTTCTCGTCATGCAAAATCACGACCGACCGGACCAGGTCGGGCGCCTCTCCTCCTCTCGCCGTTTTCCCATGGCACGCGGCGCAATTCGCGATATAAATCGGCTCGCCCTTCTTAGCAGCGGCAGCGTCGGGAGCCGGACCGAGCCCGAGGAATTCCCGCGTACCTCCGCGTCCCCCGCGCCCGCCGCCCTCCTGCGCCATGAGAACCGGCGGCGTCAGCACTAAAATGAAAATCATCCTTCGCACGTTGGCGAGTATATCCGATTTCAAGATAGAATGAGTCGCGAAGAGGTGACCCCGATGATTACCCGAAGAGACATGTTGATCGCCGCCGGCTCCGTTTGTACCGCGCTCGCCCAGCCCGTCGCAAATCCACCCGTCGCGAATCCGCGAGGAAGGCTAGGACTCGGAGGCTCGCCCACCGCTTTCTCCGCCTGGTTGAAAGCGAATCCCCAAGGGGACTTTATCGATTACTGCCACAGCCTCGGCCTGGGCGGCGCCGAAGTCCGCGGTGGCCCTCCCACGAACCCCGAAGCCATCGCCAAACTCCGCGATAAAATCCAGTCCGACAACATGCACGTCATCTTCAATATCCGCCTCCCGAATACCGAAGCGGATCTCCCCGCCTACGATGCCTCTGTGAAAGCCGCGAGCCAGGTCGGAGCCTTCGGCCTGCACGCCGCCATGACCGGACGCCGTTACGAGACGTTCTCGTCGCTCGCCGATTATCAGAAGAGCTTCGAACAGAACCAGAGACAAGTCGCGCTCGCCGAACCCGTTCTTCGAAAGTATAAAGTCCGCCTCGCGATTGAGAATCACAAAGGCTGGCGCGCCGTCGAGCAAGCCGCGTGGATGAAGCGCCTCGGAAGCGATTACGTCGGCGTGCATTTCGATTTCGGCAACAACGTTTCCTTTTGTGAAGACCCGATGTTTACGCTCGAAACCCTGAAGCCCTGGATCTTTTCCTGTCACATAAAAGATATGGCAGTCGCGCCCTATGAAGACGGATTCCTGTTATCGGAAGTCCCCCTAGGCGAAGGCTTCCTCGACCTGAAAAGTATGGTCAATACCCTTCGACAAAAAGATCCCAACATGGTCTTCGATCTGGAAATGATCACCCGAGATCCCTTAAAAGTACCGATTTACACCGGCAAATATTGGCTAACATTCGAAGACATCCCAGCCCGTCAAGTCGCGCGCATAATGGAGATCATCGAGAAAAATCCCCCCAAAAAGCCCCTTCCCAAAACCACCGGCCTCAGCGCCCCCGAGCAACTCAAACTGGAAGACGCCTACAACCTGGCCTGCATCCACTACGCCCGCGAAAACCTAGGCCTCTAGCCCCGTCCCGTAAGGGCGGGGCTCCCGTCTATTCCTTCTCGCGCAATCGCCGGCCGCTTCTTCCCAAACCCAGTCGCCGCCTCAAACGCGTGCGCCATCTGCAACACGCTGAAATCTTCTTTATCGCGTCCGACAATCTGCACGCCCACAGGCAGTCCTTCCGGCGTGAAACCACCCGGCACCGTTGCCGCCGGATTCCCCGTCGCCGAAATATACCAGCACGACTTCATCCAGTCGATGTAACTATCGAACTTCACCCCCGCGATCTCCGTCGGGTAGGGCGTGTTGATGTCGAATGCCGGCACCTGCGTAGTAGGCAGAACGAAGTATTCGTATTTTTCAAGAAACCCCTGAAAGCGCCGCCAGAGCTGCCCATGAGCCGTCTCCGCGCGCGCAACTTCCGTCCCCGTCAACCGCAGCCCCTCTTCGATCTCCCCTTTAAGCGTGTCCTTAAACGCATCCGGATGTTCCTTCAGCCGCGCACCATAAGTATTCGCCGAATTCCACGCCCGCAGCACCCGAAAAGAAATCTCCGCCAGCGAAAAATCCGGCTCCGCCTCTTCCACCGCGCATCCCAGCGATTCAAATGTCCGCCGATGTTGATCGACCACCGCCCGCACCCGCGCATCGAACGGCGCACCGCCCAAATCCTTGAACCATGCCACCCGCACACCCTTAAAGCTTTTTTCAAGCGGACGCGAAAATTCTTCCCCCGCTTCATGAATCGATAAAGGCGCCCGCGAATCCGGACCCGCAATCGTGCTCAACACCAACGCAAGATCCGCCACCGACCTCCCCAGGCATCCCGAAGTGCTCAGCGTCGACCACGCAAACGCCGCCTTAGGATTCGGCACCCTCCCGATCGAAGGCCGAAATCCCACCACATTGCAGAACGCCGCCGGATTTCTCAACGACCCGCCCGTATCCGACCCATCGGCGACGGGCACCATTCCGCACGCCAGCGCGACCGCCGCCCCTCCCGACGATCCCCCGCAAGTCTTCGTCAAATCGTAAGGATTATGCGTCGCCCCGAACACCTTATTAAAAGTCTGCGACCCCGCGCCAAACTCCGGCGTATTGGTCTTCCCGATCGTAATCGCCCCCGCGAGCCGCAGCCTCTCGACAATCAGATCGTCCTCCGCCGGAACATAATCCTTATAGAGCAGCGACCCAAAAGTAGTGCGAATCCCGCGCGTCTCCACCAGATCCTTATGCGCCACCGGCAGCCCGTGCAGCCGCCCGAGCGTTTCCCCCCGCGCCTGCATCTCATCCGCCTTCCGCGCCGCCTCGGCCGCCATTTCCGGAACCAGCGTCACAATGGCATTCACTTTCGGATTCACAAGCTCGATTTGCTTCATGTGCGCCGCCAGAGCCTCCCGCGCCGACAGCTTCTTCGCACGAATCAGCCGAGCCATCTCGACCGCGCTCATAAAACAAATCGAAGAATCCGTCTGCGCCTCAATCAAAGGAATCACCGCCACTCCTAATAAAACTCCCCGCCGAGTAAAACTCATAATCGAGTTTATCCTTTCACCCCCCAACCGAGCCCCGACCGTAAGGAAGGGGACACCGAGCGCTATCCTGAAACACAGATGAAAAAGATTCTAGCCCTCTCCCTTCTCACCGCCCTCTCCCAAGCCCAACCCCCCTCCGACCCCCGCATCGCCCCGATCCTCGCAGAACTAGCCTCCGTCCACCAATTCGATCAAGTAGCAATTTCCCCCAACGGCAACCGCGCCGCCTATATCGCAGCCGACACAATCTACATCCACGACCTAGCCGCCAAAACCGCCCCCACCCGCATCATATCCCCCAAACCATCCTCGACCCGCAACCTGGCCTGGTCCCCCGACAGCACCACCATCGCCTTCCTCTCCGACCGCGACAAGAAGGGCCAAATGCAGTTGTACGGAGTCCCCTCCACCGGCGGCCACCCCCGCAAATTGACCAGCCTGACCGGCTTTCTCACCGACCCCCGCTGGTCCCCCGACGGGACGCACATCGCGCTCCTGTTCGCCGAAAACGCCCCCGGCCGTGGAGGCCCATTAGAAGCCGAGCCCATAGAAACCGGCGTAATCGGAGGCGAGATCCACAACCAGCGCCTGACCATCGTCGACACCACATCGGGTGCCGCCAAGCAAGTCTCGCCAGCCGACATGAACATCTACGAATACGACTGGTCCCCCGACAGCGGCAGCTTCGCCCTAACCGCAGCCCCCGGCCCCGGCGACAACAACTGGTGGATCGCCCAGTTATACACAATGTCCTATACCATGTCGGCCGACACTGCCAAACTAAAGCCCATCTTCCGCCCCGAAACCCAAATCGCCCTCCCCCGCTGGTCGCCCGACGGACAGTCGATCGCCTTCATCCAAGGCCTCATGAGCGACGAAAGTTTCACCGGCGGCGACGTCTTCACCATCGCGTCTTCCGGAGGCCAGGCCGTCAATCGCACGCCGGACCGCAAGACATCCGTCAGCTCCCTTCAATGGACCGGCCCCTCAAAACTCCTGCTCACCGAAGTCGTCGGGGGAGGAAGCGCCATCAGCACCCTGGAACTCCCTCCGGCCGCACCGAGCGCCTGTGGCAAGGCGGCGAGAACATCCACGACGAAGGCAACTTCGCGAATTTCTCCGTCGCCCGCGCCGGCAAGACCGCCGCAGTGATTCGCAGCGATTGGCAGCATCCCCCGGAAATCTGGGCCGGCCCAATCGGCGATTGGAAACAACTCACCCACGCCAACGGCAATCTCCATCCGAAATGGGGCGAAGTAAAAAATGTTTCTTGGCAGAGCGACGGCTTCAACGTCCAAGGCTGGCTCCTCTACCCCCGCGACTACAGCCCATCGAAACGCTATCCCATGGTAGTCTCGATCCACGGCGGACCCGCCTATTTGAACGTCCAGCACTGGCCCGAAGACCGCTTCGATATGAGCGTCCTCTCCGCCCTAGGCTACTTCGTTTTCTTCCCCAACCCCCGAGGCAGCTACGGCCAAGGCGAGTCTTTCACCCGCGCCAACGTCAAGGATTTCGGCTACGGCGACCTCCGCGATATCATGGCTGGCGTGGACGCAGTTCTAAAAACCGTTCCCGTCGATGAAAACCGCCTCGGCGTAGCCGGCTGGAGCTACGGAGGCTACATGACCATGTGGACCGTAACCCAGACCAATCGCTTCAAGGCAGCCGTAGCCGGCGCTGGTATTGCGAATTATCAAAGCTACTACGGCCAGAATTCCATAGACCAATGGATGATCCCCTACTTCGGAAAATCCGTCTACGACGATCCCACCGTCTACTCAAAGAGCAGCCCCATCACCTTCATCAAAAACGTAAAAACCCCGACACTGATAGTCGTAGGCGAACGCGACGGCGAATGTCCAGCCCCGCAGTCCTACGAATTCTGGCACGCCTTAAAAGCCCAGGGCACCCCGACGGAGCTGGTTGTCTACCCGGGCGAAGGCCACATGTTCCGCAACCCCGGCCACAAAAAGGATCTAATGGAGCGAACCGTAAAATGGCTAAACCAATACCTCCAGTAGGACAGGTCCCCGACCTGTCCTCCGCCAACGTCCTCACAGAGCCGCGACCGTAAGGAAGCGGATAGACGCATGCAAACCCGCCGCACAGCCCTAAAATCCCTGGCAGCCTCAATCCTCCCCACTCTGGAAGCCAAAACCACTCCAGTAACCTTCGCCGTCCCCAACAACGCGTGCGACTGCCACACCCACATAATCGGCGACCCTCAAAAATTCCCCCTCTTCCCAGCCCGCGTCTACACCCCCCAGCCCGCCTCTCCCCAGGAAATGGCGCAACTCCACAAGTCTCTCCACATTAAGCGAGTAGTAATCGTCACCCCCAGCGTCTACGGCACCGACAATTCGGCAACACTATACGGAATCAAAGCCCGTGGCGTGACCGCCAGAGGCATAGCCGTAATCGACGACAAGACCTCAGAGAATGATCTGGACATCCTCGAGAACTGCGGCATCCGCGGCATTCGCCTGAACCTGGCAACCGGAGGCCAGACAGATCCAGCCGCAGCCCTGAAGCGTCTCACCGCCGCAATAGCCCGCATCAAAGCCCGCAACTGGCACCTGCAAATTTACACCAGCGCCGCCACCCTCCCCGCGATCAAGGAGCAAGTATTGGCCTCACCCGTTCCCATAGTCTTCGACCATTTCGGCGGCATTCAAACCGCTCTTGGCGCGGACCAGCCGGGCCTGGCAGACCTGATCGATCTCCTCCGCGCCGGCACCGCATACGTAAAAATCTCCGGAGCCTACCGAGCCTCAACACAAGCCCCCGATTATCCGGATGTTGCGCCTTTCGCCAAGGGATTCATAGCGGCAAACCCTGATCGCGTTCTATGGGGAACCGACTGGCCCCACCCCAACACCACGCCCTCCGCAAAGGTTTCTCCGCCCCTGGCCATCGACGATGGCCGCCTCTTCAACCAACTAGCCATATGGGCGCCCGACCCGCAAGCCCGCCAAAAAATCCTGGTAGAAAACCCCACCCGCCTGTACGCCTTTTAGCGAAACAACACAACGAGCCGTGACCGCAGGGAGCGGGGCGCAATCACCGACGAGTTGGGTATGTCCCCGACCGCAGCCTTTCTCCGCCTACGCCCCAGCCCGCCTCTGGTCGATCCGCACGACCCCCGACTTCTGCTCCGCCTTAAGCTGATACATGCGGTGATCCGCCGCCGCAAGCAGTTCGTCCGACGTGGTTCCATCGGCGGGAAAGAATGCCGCCCCGAAGCTGGCGTCCAGAACGTCCTCTTTGCATACCGCGCGCCCCGTCGCGCGCACCATTTCCCGGAACTGCGCGACTCGTAACGCAATCTCGCCTGGGCCGATTCCATCCAGCAGTAACACGAACTCGTCTCCACCTAGCCGCGCGACAAAATCCTCAGGGCGGCACGATTTGCGGAACCGTTCCGCCAGCGCCTCCAGCAGTCGGTTGCCCGTCAGGTGCCCGAACCGGTCGTTGACGCTCTTAAATCCGTCCAGATCGCAGACCACCACCGCTCCCGGCGACGCGTTTTCGCTCAAACGTTTCGCCAGCGCCGCGACGTTCGGCAGCCCCGTCATTGCGTCCGTCACCGCTTCATCCGTGGCCCTCTGGAATCGCAGCCCATTGGCGACCGCGCCCGCCAGCTTCGGCGCGAGCGTCGAGACGATCCGCGCATCTTCGGTAGTGAACAGAGGATCGTGAACGCGATAAAGCGTGAGTGCTCCCCGCAGATCCCCGTCGATCAACGGCACGGAAAGAGCGTGGCGGACCATGGCGGTCGCCATCGATGTTCCCATGTGCGCCAGCTCGCACGAAGCCTCTCCGTTCACAATCGTCTTTTGGTTTGCCGCCACCCAGCCTGAAATTCCGCGCCCCATCGGAATCCGCAGCGACGAGAACATCGCGACGTGAGAGCCGCCGATATATTCCGCCGCCACCCGTCCTTCGCGTTCTACCCAGACCACCACCGAATCCAACCGCACCAGTTGCTGAAGAGCCGGCGTCAGTGTCGCGAATGTCTCCTTCAGATCGAGCGAGCTTCCCAGCCTCCGCGTCAGGTCGAACAACGCATTTGCCTCGCGCTGCGCCGAAAAGATCGAATCGATAAAGCCGTGATCGGGCGCTGACGCCACCAGCTTCTCCCATTGCTTCTGCTTCCTTCGAAGCACATTGATGACCCGCGGATCGTACGCCTTCCCGCTCTGCGCGGCGACGCGTTCGAGGGCCTCCTTCACGTCGATCGCCGCCCTGTGCCGTCGCGGCGATGCGTAGGCGTCCACCGCATCGACCGCCGACAGTATGCGAGCGCCGATTGGAATCTCGGCACCCTTCAATCCTTTCGGATATCCCGTCCCATCCCATTTTTCGTGATGCGCCAGAACAATCGGCGCGACGGGATATGGAAAATCCACCTGTTCCAGAATCTCCGCCGCCACCCTGGGATGAATCTTGACCTTCTCAAATTCCTCCGGCGTCAGTGGACCCGGCTTGAGGATGATATGC
>Ga0182024_10003850_pt1 | contig 35165 bp, 27 predicted proteins | sample P32metaG_FD_120480 | JGI IMG/M metagenome (GOLD analysis project Ga0182024, IMG submission 120480) | Permafrost microbial communities from Stordalen Mire, Sweden - P3-2 metaG (Illumina Assembly) | ecosystem: Environmental > Terrestrial > Soil > Wetlands > Permafrost | place: Sweden: Stordalen...
ATCTTCAGGAAGTGCGGCAGCACCTCCGCGCCCTTGCCGGCGGACGCCAGGAGGGCCTGCACGACCTTGAGGGCGACCCCCACGCCGGCCAGGTGCTTGTCGGGATAGGAACAGTCCGCGCGCCTCGGATTGATGACGGCGAACGCGGCGGGCAGCACCGCGTCGGGCTCATGGTGATCGGTGATGATCAGGTCGACGCCGAGGTCGCTGGCGCGCGCGGCGGCTTCCGCCGCGCGAATGCCGCAATCCACCGAGACCACAACGCGGGCACCGGCTTCGTGCAGCCGCTCGATCGTCGCCGGTTGAAGGCCATACCCGTCGCGCAGCCGATCGGGCACGAAGTGGGTCACGTGGCCGCCCAGGAGTTCGAGCGCTCGCCGGAGGATCACCGTCGATGTGATGCCGTCGGCGTCGTAATCCCCATGAATGGCGATGGGCTCGTGCCGGGCGACCGCGCCGAGCAGGCGATCGACCGCGACACGCATGTCGGCGAGCTGAAACGGATCGTGAAGCTGGGCCAGGGTCGGCGCGAGAAACGCCCTCGCGGCGTCGGGTTCCGCGAGCCCACGCTGGACGAGGAGGCGCGCGATCACCGGCGGCGCATCTAGCGCTGCGGCCAACGCCAGGACGCGAGCTTCGTCGGCGACGACGTCCTGCCAGAGCCGACGCTGCATCAGGTGCGCTCGGGCGCGGCACTCACCGACCCGTCGTCGGCCCGTGCGGGCTGTCCGGCATCGTCGGTGTAGGCCTGGCCGAGCCGACCCATGGCCCGGAACTTCGCGTATCGCGCGTCGAGGCGCGCGGCCGGCGTCATCGCCTCGATCTCGGAGAGATGCCGCTCGAGCGCGGCGTCGACGAGCGCCATCGCGCTCGCATGATCGCTGTGCGCGCCGCCGGGCGGCTCCTTGACGATCTCATCCACGAGGCCCAGCGACAGAAGGTCGCCCGCGGCGAGCCTCAGGGCCTCCGCGGCCTCGACCTTCCGTTTCGAGTCGCGCCACAGAATCGCCGCGCAGCCCTCGGGCGGAATGACGCTGTAGACGGCAAACTCCTGCATCAGCACGCGGTCGCCGATGGCCAGTCCCAGCGCGCCCCCACTGCCCCCCTCGCCGCACACGAGCACGACGATCGGCACGTCGAGGACCGTCATCTCACGCAAGTTGAGCGCGATGGCCTCGGCCACACCCCGCTCCTCGGACTCGATGCCGGGATAGGCCGCCGGTGTGTCCACGAAGATCATGACGGGCCGCTGAAACTTCTCCGCCAGCTTCAGTACGCGCAAGGCCTTGCGGTATCCCTCTGGCTTGGCATATCCGAAGTTGCGAAAAATCTTTTCCTTCGTGTCCCGGCCGCCCTTCTGGTGCCCCATGACCACGACGGGCCGGCCGTGGAAGCGCGCCAGGCCCGTGATGATGGCTTTGTCGTCGCCGAAGCGGCGGTCGCCGGCCAGTTCCGTGAACTCCGTGAACAGACGCTCGATGTAATCGAGCGTGAATGGACGCCCCGGATGGCGGGCGACGAGCACGCGTTGCCAGCGGTCGAGGTGCTGGTAGATCTCCGCCCTCAATTCCTCCGCGCGAGCCTCGAGGCGTCCGATCGCCGCCCGCCGATCCGGCGTCTGCGGCATGAGGCGCATGGCCTCGACCTCTTTCAGCAGGACGGCGATGGGTTCTTCGAAGTCGAAAGTGTCAGCAGGCAAACAAGGGCTCCTACCGCAGCACGACCGATTGGCCGCCGCAAATCGCTTCGACGTCGCGGACGAAGGGCTCGCTCGGTCGAATCCGCCGGGCCGTGCCGACTCGGACCCGATAGTGGTCTGCACCGCCATTGAGGTCGATGACGAACATCACCGGGCGATCGCCCGCGTGGCGTTCGAAGACGCCGTCCAACTTCCGCAGGGCGTCGCGGCGCACGTCGCCCCCCGACACGAGAATCTCAACTTCGCGGACAGCTTTGTCTCGCACCACGTCGAGGAGCACGAGTTCCATGGCCACCACCTTGCTGGATTCCTCGTCGCGCTCGTACTTGCCCTTCACGAGCACCATGGCGTCGTCGACGGCCGACCCGCCGAAGCGCGCGAACGCTTCCGGATAGACGACGACCTCGACCTTGGACGCTTCGTCCTCGAGCAGGAACACGCACATCCGGTCGCCCTTCTTCGTCTTGAGCGATCGAAGGCCGGTGATCACCCCGGCCACGGCACACTCCGGCATCGACTGCGCCAAGGCGCCGGGCGTCTTGGCGCCGGCCCCGGCAATGACACTCGCATACCGCTGCAGCGGATGGCCGCTCATGTAGAGGCCGAGCGCCTCCTTTTCGAAGGTCAGGGCCTCGGTCTCGGTCCACGGACGCGCGGGCGTGAGGAGCGCCGCCTCGTCGGGCGCGTCGCGGGCGCGCTCCTCGCCGCCGAAGAGCTGCGACTGCCCTTGGTCCCGATCGCGTTGATGACGGCTGCCGTGATCGAGCACCCGGTCCAGGCTCGCGAGCAGTCGCGCCCGCCAGGCCAGATACTCCCCTCGCCCGCCGGGCGCAAGACTGTCGAGCGCGCCCGCCTTGACGAGGCATTCGAACACCTTCTTGTTGACCAAGCGCAAGTCGACGTGCTCCGACAGCTCGAATAACGACGTGATCCGTCCGCCAAGCGTCCGGCGCGTCTCGAGGATGGACCGAATCGCGCCCTCTCCGGCGCCCTTGATTGCCGCCAGGCCGAATCGAACACCATCGGCCTGCACGACGAACGCCATCTCGCTGCTGTTCAGATCGGGTGGCAGGACCGGCACCCCCAGCTCCCGGCATTCGGCCAGATACAGCGCAATCTTGTCCGAGCTCTGCGACTCGATCGTCAGCAGCGCGGCCATGAAGTGCCGGGGGTAATTGGCCTTGAGGTAGGCGGTCTGGTACGCGAGGAGCGCATAGGCCGTCGAATGCGACTTCGGGAAGCCGTAGCCCGCGAAATACTCGATGAACTCGAAGACCTTCCTGGCTTTCTTCTCCGGAATCCCCCGCGCGCGGCAGCCGTCCACGAAGGCCGCTCGTTTGGCCGCCATCTTCGCCGCGTCCTTCTTGCCCATCGCCCGGCGGAGTTCATCGGCCTCGCCGAGCGTGAAGCCGGCCAGCTCTCGAGCCAGGCGCATGACCTGCTCTTGGTACGCGATGACCCCGTAGGTCTCTTTCAGTACCGGCTCCATCTGCGGCAGGTCGTACGGAATGTTGACCCGGCCGTGCTTGCGGGCGATGTAATCGTCGACGACGCCGCCGCGCAACGGCCCCGGCCGGTAGAGCGCGTTGAGGGCAATCAGATCCTCGAGACACTGCGGCTTGGCCTTGCGGAGGACATCGCGCATCCCCGAACTCTCGAACTGGAACACGCCATGCGTCTGCCCACTCTGGAAGACCTGGTAGGCCTTCTTGTCATCGAGTGGCAGGTCCGCGAGGTCGACGATGTCGCCGGTCGTCTCCCGGATATGCTTCACGGCGTCGTCGAGAAGCGTGAGGGTGCTCAGACCCAGGAAGTCCATCTTGAGCAAGCCGACCCGCTCGATCTCCTTCATCGCCCATTGCGTCGTGATTTCCCCGTCGTCCTTCTGGCTCCGGTAGAGCGGCACGAACTCCGTGAGGGGCCTGGGCGTGATGACGACGCCCGCGGCGTGGACCGAGGCGTGACGGGTCATGCCCTCGAGCCGGCGCGCCACGGCGAGCAGGTCGCGGACACGCGGGTCGTGTTGCTCGAGGTCCGCCAGTGGCGGCGATTCCTCGAGCGCCAGGTCGAGCGTCATGTCGAGCTGGTTCGGAATCAATTTCGCGACGCGGTCAACCTCAGAGATCGGCATCTCCATCACGCGCCCGACGTCGCGAACGACCGCCTTCGCCTTCATCGTGCCGAACGTGATGATCTGCGCCACGTTTTCGCGACCGTATTTCTCGGTGACGTACGCGATCACCTCGCCGCGGCGACGCTCGCAGAAGTCGATGTCGATGTCGGGGAGCGTGACGCGTTCCGGATTGAGGAAGCGCTCGAAGTACAGATCGAAGTGCAGGGGATCGACGTCCGTGATCCGCATGCAGTAGGCCACCAGACTCCCAGCGGCCGACCCGCGGCCCGGCCCGACCGGAATGCCCCGCTCGCGCGTGTAGCGGATGAAGTCCCAGACGATGAGGAAGTACCCGGCGTACTTCATCTGAATGATCATCTGAATCTCGAACGCCAGCCGTGCTTCGTACTCGGCGAGCGCGTGGCGGAGCGTCCCCTGCTCGTCCATGCGGCGCCAGTAACGCAGGCGGTCGGCGAAACCCTGCCGAACGATGTGTTCGAAGTACGACTCGGCCGTGTGCCCCGCCGGAACAGCGAAGGTCGGCAGGTACGACTGGCCGCTGCCGATCGTGACGTCGCAACGCTCGGCGATCCGCAGGGTGTTCGTCAGCGCCTCCGGAAAGTCGCCGAAGACCTGTCGCATCTCGGCATCCGTCTTGAGGAAGAACTGATCGCCGTGATACTTCAAACGCTTCTCGTCGCTGACGCTCTTCCCCGTGCCGATGCACAGCAAGACGTCGTGCGGATGCTGGTCGGTTTGCCGCAGGTAATGCACGTCGTTCGTGCAGACCAGCGGCAGACCGAGATCGCGCGCGATCGGTCCGAGACCCGTGTTCACCACCCGTTGTTCGTCGATGCCCTGATACTGCATCTCGAGAAAGAAATTTCCGGGCCCGAGGATGTCGCGATACGCCGCGGCGGCCGCGAGCGCCTTCTTCGCCTGGTCGGTCCGCAACCCCGTAGCGACTTCGCCCTTGAGGCAACTGCTCAGGCCGATGAGCCCCTTCGAGTGCTGCGCGAGCAACGCCTTGTCGATCCGCGGCTTGTAGTAAAACCCGTCCGTGTAGCCCGACGAGACGAGCTTGATGAGATTGTGGAACCCCTCGTTCGTCTCTGAGAGCAACACCAGGTGATTCGCTGTCTCGCCAGGGGTCCCCGACCGGTCCGTGCGATCCCCGGGTGCGACGTACACCTCACACCCGAGGATCGGCTTGATCCCTCGCTTCCGGGCCTCGTCGTGGAAGATGACAGCCGAGAACATGTTCCCGTGCTCGGTGACGGCCGCCGCCGGCATCTTCAGTTCCGCCACACGGTCCAACACCTCGCCGATCCGGCACGCGCCGTCCAGGAGCGAGAACTCCGTGTGCAGGTGAAGATGAACGAAGTCGCTCATTCCCACTCAATCGTCGATGGCGGCTTGGAGCTGATGTCGTACACCACGCGGTTGATGCCCCGCACGGAGTTGACGATGCGCGATGAGATCGCGGCAAGGAGGTCGTGCGGGAGCCGAGCCCAGTCCGCCGTCATCCCGTCCCGACTCTCGACGGCTCGGATGGCCACGGTGAATTCATAGGTGCGCTCATCGCCCATCACGCCCACGCTCTGCACCGGCAGCAGCACCGCGAACGATTGCCATAAGCGACGGTACCATCCCGCCTGTCGGATCTCCTCGGCGACGATCGCGTCGGCGCGCCGCAACAAGTCCAGGCGATCTTTCGACACCGGGCCGAGGATCCGGACCGCGAGGCCAGGACCGGGAAACGGCTGGCGCCACACGAACTCATCGTCGAGCCCCAGCACCTGCCCGACACGCCGCACTTCGTCCTTGAACAACAGCCGGAGCGGCTCCACGAGCGTGAAGGGCAGGTGCTCGGGCAGGCCCCCGACGTTGTGGTGGCTCTTGATGGCGGCCGACGGCCCCACGACCGAGACGCTCTCGATGACGTCCGGATAGAGCGTGCCCTGCGCCAAGAACGTGAAATCGCCGAGTTCCGTCGCTCGTTGCTTGAACACATCGATGAAGGTCGCGCCGATGATCTTTCGCTTGTGCTCGGGATCCGAGACTCCCGCCAGCCGCGACAGGAATAGATCGCCGGCATCGACGAAGTCCAACGGCAACTGCAGCCGCCCGAATCGGGCGCGCACCTGCGCCGCCTCCTCGAGGCGGAGCAGACCGTTGTCCACGAAAATACAGGTGAGGCGCGAGCCGATCGCTTTGTGGATCAACAGGGCGGCGACCGTCGAATCGACCCCCCCGGACAGACCGCACACGACCTTCCCGTCGCCGACAGTCGCCCGAATCCGCCCAATGCTCTCGTCGACGAACGAGTCGAGCGTCCAGTCACCGGTGCAGCCGCACACGTGAAAGGCGAAGTTTCGCAGGATATCCTGGCCTCGCTCCGTATGCGCGACCTCCGGATGAAAGAGGAGCGCGTACCACTGGCGCTCAGGCCACTGCATCGCCGCCACAGGCGCGTTCGCCGACGTCGCGACGACGTCGAACCCCGCTGGCGCCGCAGCCACCAGATCCCCGTGGCTGGCCCACACCCGGAGAGAGCCAGGAAGGGTCTCGAAGAGCGGCGTGGGCTGCACGACCGTCACCACGGCATGGCCGTACTCGCGCTTTGGTGCGGGCTCGACGCGGCCGCCGAGCACGTCGGTCATGAGCTGCATCCCGTAGCAAATGCCGAGCGTCGGCACGCCGATCGAGAGGACGGCCAGATCCACTCGAGGCGCGCCGGGCTCCGACACGCTCCTCGGTCCCCCGGAAAGGATCAACCCGACCGGTTGGCGCCGCTTGATCTCCGCCGCCGACGTGTGAAACGGGAGGATCTCGGAGTAGACCGACAGCTCGCGCAGACGCCGCGCGATCAGTTGCGTGTACTGCGAGCCGAAGTCGAGCACGACGATCGTCTGATGGGTCACAGTCGTTCGGCGTGGGAAAGGTCGAGGCCGGCGCCCCGCGGGAACGTCGCTATTATAAGCGGGTGCGATGGATCGGAGCCACAACATCTTGGGGTGTCGGGCTGCTCGTCAGCCTGTCACTGCCCTTCGTGCCGCAGTCGCAGTCGCCGCCGGGTGCCGCCCGACCCGCTGCCGCCCCGACCCCGCCAGCGCCCACCGATCTCTATGACGAAACGTGGAACGTACCTGTCGAGGTCGACCGGCCGATTCACCTCGCCGCGACCACACACGCCGTCTTCGTCTCGGGATCCTCGCGCGTCCTCGCGCTGAGCCTCGAGGACCACCACGAGCTGTGGCAGTGGCGTCCGAGCGAACCGAACACCATCACCGCCCTCGCCGCCGACGACGACCACGTGCTCGTCGGGTCGAGCGTCGCACTGCAATCGCTCGACCCAGCCGCCGGCAAAGTCCAGTGGACAACGCCGCAAACGGGCGCGGTGGACGAGATCGTCTACCGCGCCGCGTGGGTCATCACAACGGCCGGCTCCGCCCTTGGTGCGTTTCGCGCCGCGGACGGCTCGGTGGTCTGGCAGGAGACCTTTGGATCTGCGGTCGTCGGCGCGCCCGCGATCGACGGCGACGCGGTGTTCGTCGTCCTGACGGACGGGAAGCTGCTGCGCTTGTCGATTCTGAGCGGCGAGATCACGTGGACGAAGCAGCTCGACGGGCGATCCAGTCCGCCGTTCGCGGCGAACGACCGCGTGTACGTCAGCCTCAGCGACGGCCACTTCGAGGCCTTCCACCAGCAGAACGGACATCTCCTGTGGTGGTATCAATTTAGCGGGCCGTCAATCGGGGCCGCGATCTCGGATACGAAGCACGTCTATGTGGCCCTGAAAGACAACACGATCCGGGCCTTGGACCGTTACCTCGGCAACCAGCGCTGGCAGGCGCAACTCACGGAACGGCCGGCATCGGGCCCCCTGCTCACCGCCGATGACGTCCTTCTGCCGTCCGAGAACGGCGAGATCGGCATGGCTGAACGAAAGGACGGCCACGTGGTGGCCCGTATCGCCCCACCCCCGGTGCCAGCGGACGTGCCGGGCGTGAGGCCATACCTCGTCGCCGTGGCGACGGCGCCGGGCGATGTGATCCTGCGTCTGGTCGCCAACTATGTGGGCGACACGACGCTGACCCTCGCCGCCTATCACCGCGCGCCGCCGAAAGAGAAAAAAAAGACGCCTACGACCGGCCCGAACCCACGTGATCTCCGATAGCGACTGCGGCGATCGCCGCCGCCAGGCGTTCGACCCCGATGGTGATTCGCTCGGGCGCCGGCGCGGAAAATGACAGCCGGAGATGGCTGTGGCCTTCCCCGTTCACGAAGAACGCGGAGCCCACCACGAAAATCACACCGTGCGCGCGAGCGACCGGCAACAGCACGTCGCTGCGGAGCGGCTCTCGGAGCGAGAGCCAGAGGAAGAACCCGCCGCGCGGCGCCGCCCACTCGACCTGCCCCGCCAGCGTTCGGCGGAGCGCCTCGCTCATCACGTCGCGTTTTCGCTGATAGTGCGCGCGTAGGTGCGGCAAATGCGCGGCGAGCACCCCGCGCCGGCAGGCCGCATGCACGATACGCTGGTCGAGACCGCCCGTGCACAGGTCCGCCGCCTGCTTCGCGAACTCCAGCTTGCTGAGGAGGGGTTCTGGCCCCGCGAACCACGCGACTCTGAAGCCTGGCGCCAGTGTCTTCGAGAAACTGCTCAAATAGACGACGCGCCCATCGTCGTCGTCGGCCGCGATGGGGCGCGTGTCCTCGACCTGGGTCACGTCGGAGAAGAACAGATCGCGATACGGATCGTCTTCGACGATCAACAGGTCGTGGCGATGGGCCCAATCGAGAAGATCGCGTCGGCGCGCCAGGGGCAAGAGCGACCCGGACGGGTTCTGGAAGTTGGGCACGACGTACAGAAATTTCAGCTGCCGGCCCTCCGCCTGGAGCCTCGAACAGACATAGCCCAGGTGGTCGAGGTCGATGCCCTGCGCCGACTGGCGCACGCCGACGAGCGAGGCGCCGACATTTCGAAACGCGGTGATGGCGCCGGTGTACGACGGCAGTTCGACGAGGACCACGTCGCCGGGATCGAGCAGGACGCGCGCGACGAGATCCAGGCCCTGCTGCGATCCTGACGTGACCATGATCCGGTCGGCCGGCACGCGCACGTCGCGATCCGACATCAGCGTGGCGAGGACCTCGCGTAACGGCTGGTAGCCGCGCGTCGGGCCGTACTGAAGCACGGACCCGTCGGATCCGCCCAGCAGCTCGGCAGCGACCTCCCGACACACGAGCCACGGAAATTCGTCCTCGGCAGGATAGCCGGGCGCGAACGAGACGACGTCGGTCGCCCGAGCGAGCACACTCCCCATCTGGCGGATGGCCGACTCGCGCATGGTGCCGGCGTTCGCCGACAGAAACTTCCCGTAGTCAATCATGCGCGGTGCACCAAGAGCCTGGGCGTCGATCGCGCGGCGTCCACACCGGAAGAGCGCCGGTACTGCGCCTCGTACGCCACCATCGTCATGAGATCCATGAACTGAAAGATCAGCCCCCGGACGAGCCACGCGACCACCTGGAGCGGCACCACGATGAGCCCGGCGATCGGCACCCAGGCGATGAGCGCCAGCCCCGCGGTCGCCACGAGTGCCGCCGCGGTCGCCACCGCGCCCACCGCGCCCATGACGCCAAAAATGCCGAGCACGTGCCGCGCGTCCGCCATGAGAAAACGCCAGAGGTGAACGCCCGCCGTGCTGATCGCGCAATCCTCCACGACGACGACGATGCGCGTGAGGTCGAAAAACAGGTTGAAGACGGCCACGCCGACGAGGCCGGCGCTCGTGATGACCGCGACCGCAAACGGCCAGACGGAGACCCACACGGGATCGTCGGTCAAACCGAAGGTCGCCCGGATCAGCAACGCATAGACGACCGCGATCACGGCGTAGCCGAGGCCAAGGATCACCGCGAGGGCGATCGAACGACCGCGGAAATGTTGAAGGGCCTCGAGCAGGTCCTCCACCCGGTACACGGCGCTCCGGCGGAACCAATCCAGCCGAACCGGTGTGCGATCCGCGTCGGGAGCGACGCGTTCGCCCGAGACCAGAATCGCCAGGGTCCCCGACTTGACGACGAACATGATGAGCGAGCCACCGAAGCCCACAAGGGCGACGGCCGCCACGAAGCTGGCCAACGCCAGCGGCGCGTTCGTAAGCAGGTTCAGAATCAGCTCGGCCATCGACCGAATCCCCTCGTCGACGAGCGTCCGAACATCGGCGCCGAGCAGCACCGCGACCATGAACGCGCCGCCCACGACCGGGACGGCGACGGCAAACTTCAAGAGGGACTCGACCACGAGCTCGATGACGATCACCGGCCAATTGGCAGCGGTCACGAGCGCGCCGCGCCGGAGCGCGGAGCCCAGGGGCAGGGCCGGGACCATAAACGAGATGGTATCCTGAACGCGATGCGCCGCCCGCCGGGATAGGTCGCTGACTCCCGTGCCGTCTTCCCCGCTTCGCCTCGCCGCGACAGCCGTCACCGCCGCGCTCACGATCGCCAGCGTGGGATTTGTCTGGGAGACCGCACGGTTCGGCTTCGATCGTTCATCTCGGGGCCGGATTGAGCAGGGTGTCCAAGACGAGTTCGAGGCGCGCGTGCGCGCCCTCGATGCGCTCGCCGAAGGCGCCACGCACCAATCCGCGCTCATCGCCAACGCCGCCGACCAGGACCGCGACGGGCTCCCGGCGCTGTTTTCGACGCTTGGCGATCTCTCAACCGAGATGGGTGCCGGCACGATGTCGGCGACGCTCTACACCTCGACCGGCGCGCGCGGGCCCCACGACATCCTGGCCTGGACCGATGGTCCGGTCGTAGATCCGCCCCCGGACCGGCTCGATGGCCCCTCGAGCCTGTTCTTCCAGCCGGGCGCCCTCGGCTTGCTGCTCGTCTCGGTCCGGCCCGTCGAAGCCGCCGGCCGTCGCATCGGGACCGCCGTCGCGGAAACCGTGTTCGCGCCGCTCGCGCCGGCCGGCGGACCCGGGTCGTATCAGATGGCGACGACGTTCGGCCCGGTCAGGCTCATCTTTCCGTTCTCGGACCAGGAACGCGCGAACGAGCCGGGGGCGTTCACGCTCACGCACAACGGCACGCCGCTCGCCGATGTCCAGTTTTCGCCCGACGAGGTCAACGCGAGTCGATCGCACTTCCGTGACGAGTGGATCGCTTCCGCGGCGCTCCCGTTGGCCGCCGTCCTCCTGCTGGCCGCGGGCCGTCTCGTCGCAAGGCGACGGTCGGCGCCCGCAGCCATGTTCCTGTCCTGGTCCGTGCTCGGCGCGGCCCTCGTCGCCGCGTGCACGGCGGGCATCGTCGCGCTCGAGCGCCTCCTCGAGATCGCGCGCTCCGGACAGGACGCCACGATAGGGCTCGGCGCCTCAGCAGTCGTGGTCATCGTCCCTGTGTCGTGGTGGTGGCGGCGCCTGCGGCGGCGGCACAGCGCCCAAACGCCCGTGCGCTTCGCCCTCGAGCAAGCCGCCGCGGGTCTCGGACTCGCGGCGCTGGTCGTCGTATTGGCCCACGCCATCGGTGAGAAGGTCGACGCCGCGCACCTCAACGCCTGGCAGTTTCCAATCTTTCCGGTCGAGACGGACAGTCTGCTTTACCTGTCGGGTCTGCTCCTGCTCCAGATCTCGGTGTACGGCATCGCCGTGTCTTTACTTGCCACGATGGCGGCACGGTGGCGCCTCGACTGGCGCCATCCGGCGCGCGGACTCGCGGCTGTGGGCCTGTGGCTCGCGCCCCTCGCCGCGGCGGCCATCGTGCCCAACCCGCTCCAGCCGTTGCCGTCGTGGGCGCTCTTGCCAGCGGGGATCGCGGCCGCGGCCTTTGCCTTGGCCGCGACGACGTTCCGCCGCTACTACCGTCGGCGGGCCACTCAGGGCATGCGCCTCGTCTTGATGTTCGGAGCGCTGCTCGCGCCGTCGATCATCTTTTATCCGACCGCTTGGTGGTACGAAGATCGGGCCGCGCAGTCGCTCGTCGAGAACGAATATGGGCCCGCAACCGAAGGCCAGACCGACACGCTCGTCTCCGAACTCGATCGCGCCCGGGCAGACATCGACACACTGCCGGCCGGGCTCCTCGCCGGTCTCGCTGGCTCTCCCCACCCGGCCGGCCCGATCATCCCCCCAGCACCCGCGTTCAAAGTGTGGACCGAGACCGGCCTGGCCGCCGCCCGAATCACATCGGGCATCGAGCTCTACGGGGCCGACCGCCGGCTGGTCAGCCGGTTCGCTTTGAACATCCCCGAGTACGCCAATCGCGCCATCGCGCAGACGTGGCAGGGGTCGGGCTGCGCCTGGCAGGTCTTTCACGAGGTGGACCGCTTTGGCGGTCGGGACAGACCGATGCTCCACGCGGAGCGGGGCCTTTGCGGCCCTGGCGGCGCGCTCATGGGCGCCGTCGTCGTTCATGTCGCCCGAGACTATCGATCCCTGCCCTTCGTCTCGTCCGCCAATCCGTATGCGGAACTCCTGGGCGCACCCGGAGCGCGCGCCCTGGAGTCTCGGCTCATGGGCTTGCAGTTGGTGGTCTACGGGTGGGGGTTCCATCCCTTCTTCGCGTCCGGTCAGGTGGCCTGGCCGATCGACGTGGGCACGGCGCATCGACTCGAAGCGTCGAGAGCGACGTTCTGGCAGACCCTCCCGACGAGCGATGCGACCTATCGCGTCTACTTCTCGAATGATCGCGCAGGGATCTATGCCATCGGCTACCCGACACCAACGCCATTTCAGCATCTCACGCGCCTGGCATCGGCCGCCACCCTGACCGCCGGAATCTTCATCTTGTTCGTCCTGGCGTCGACCTTGCGGGCACCGTTCGACCGGCGCCGGCCGGCGCCGCTCGCGGCCGTCTTCGACGAGATTCGAACCAGCTTCCACCGAAAGCTGTTCCTCTTCTTTGTGTTTGCCGCCGTCGGGCCCGTCCTCCTGTTGTCGCTGGCCTTTCGGGAGTACATGACCCAGAAATTCACTGACGACGTCCAGAGGGAGTCCAAAGCCTTAGTGACCATCGCGCAGCGCGTTCTCGCAGAGGTCATTGCCCTTCAAACGACGAGCGCACAACCGAGCGCCCCTCCCAGTGACGACGTGATGGTCTATACGGGACGCGTCCTCGAACAGGACGTCAATCTCTTCGTCGGGGCCCGGTTGGAGGCAACGAGCCAACGCGATCTCTTCGACTCGGGCCTCCTACCGATGCGCACGCCGGCCGCCGTCTATCAGCAAATCGCGCTTGACCGTCTCCCGACGGCGGTCGTGCAGGATCGGCTGGGCGATGTGCCCTACCTCGTCGCCGCGGCACCCGTCGGGTCGGGCACTCGCGACACGATGCTGTGCGTGCCGCTCGCACTTCGACAACGCGAGATCGACCTCGAGATCGAACAGTTGAGCCGCGGCATGCTGGTCGGAGCCGTCTTCGTCATTCTGGTCGCCGCCGCCCTGGGCGCGTCCATCGCCGGCCGCATTTCCGATCCGGTCGCCCGCCTGACGCGCGCGACACGGCAAATTGCCAAGGGTGACCTCGACGTCCGCATCGTGGCCGACACGGCGGACGAGTTGCGTCAGCTGGTCGATGACTTTAACAGCATGGCGGCCACCCTCGGCGCCCAGCGCGCCGAGCTCGTCCGGTCGCACCAGTTCAAGGCCTGGGCGGAGATGGCACGACAGGTCGCGCACGAGATCAAGAACCCGTTGACGCCGATCCAACTCGCCGCCGAGCACCTGCAACGCGTGCACGAGGATCAGCACCGCCCCCTCGGACAGGTCTTCGACCTGTGCTTGTCGACGATCCTTCGACAGGTGCGCCTCCTGCGACAGATCGCCGGTGAGTTCGCGAATTTCGCCGGCGAACCGCGCGCCCAACTGACCGACGTCTCACCCAAAGACCTAGTCGTAGATGTGCTGGCACCTTACCGCGCGGGCCTTGGACCGGAGGTCACGATCGAGCTGGCGCTCTCCGACGACCTCCCGGCCGTGTACATCGACCGCACGCTCGTCGGCCGCGCCCTGACGAACGTCTTTGAAAACGCGTTTCAGGCGATGCCCCAGGGCGGGTCGGTGCGCGTGACCGGGTCGCCCGCAGATCACGTCGTCGTGATTGCCGTGGTCGATACCGGAGTCGGGATGGACGCAGCCGCCGCGCGCCGCGCCTTCGAGCCGTACTTTTCCACCAAAACGGCCGGGTCGGGCCTGGGACTTGTGAACGCGAAGCGAAACGTCGAACTGTGCGGCGGAACCATGACGCTCGCGAGCGTGGCCGGGAAAGGGACGACCGTGACGATTACGTTGCCGCGGGCGGGAGCTCCGGGGGGAGAGTCCCACGGCGCGCCCGCCAACGCGTAATCGCCAGGCCGACGAAGGCCGACAGCAAGTACCCGTACGCCATGACCGCAAGCATGATGCTCGGCTCGCTCACGATGAGGGTGAGGAGCAGCACGAACGCCAGGAGGGCCGTTCTTGATCGCCGCCATCCGAGGTTGATGGTCTTGAAGCTGCGGAACTTGATCGTGCTGACCATCAGCGCCGCCGGCACGAGGACCACCGCCGACGCCAGCGCCTTGAGCAGGAACCGCACCGGCTCGGCGTGCCCGGTGAGCAAGTCAGGCCACGCAAACACCGTCGCCGCGATCACGCTTGCCGCCGCCGGCGACGGCATGCCGACGAAGTAGCGCTTGTCGACCTGTCCTGCCTGGATGTTGAACCGCGCGAGCCGGCTGGCGGCGCACGCCGTGAAGATGAACCCGACCGCCCAACCCCAACGGCCAAAGTCCGACAGCCCCCAGATGAACGCCAGGATCCCGGGCGCGATCCCGAACGAAATGACGTCAGCCAGCGAATCGAGCTGCAAGCCGAACGGACTCGCGGTGTTCGTCAGCCGGGCGATGCTCCCGTCGAGCGAGTCGAGGAGAAATGCGACGCCGATGAAGGGCGCCGCCGTCTCCACGTCTCCACGGCTCGCATACACGATGCAGGCGTAACCGCAAAACAGGTTGCCGATCGTGAAGATGTTCGGCAGCAGCGCGTAGCCTCGGCGCCCCTGCCGCGGCGATCGGCCTGCTCGCCGGGGGTCGAAGACGTCGGCCATGGCCACTAACGGGCCGCCAATCGCGCGATCACGGTTTCGCCGCCGCGCACGGTCGTCCCTTGACACGTCGCCAGGGAAGCCGACATGGGCACGAACACATCCATCCTTGAGCCGAACTTCATCAACCCTAGTCTGGCACCGGCGGCCACGCGATCGCCAGCCTTGACGCGGCAGACCACCCGGCGGGCCATGAGGCCCACGACCTGGCGCGCGACGATCGTTTCACCGTCGTGCTCCAGCCAAATCTCGGAGTGTTCGTTACGGCCTGCCTCAGGCCGATAGGCGGCAAAGAACGTCCCAGGCACGTAGTCGACCCGCCTGACCGTACCGGACACGGGAGTGCGGTTGATGTGCACGTCGAGCGGAGACAGAAAGATCGTGACCTGCCGCCAGGACCCTGGGGGCGCCTCCTCCGGCTTCGCGTCGCCGGCAAACGTCACTCGACCGTCCGCAGGGGATAAGACCGCATCCACATCCGGTGGCGAAACGCGATCTGGATCCCGGAAGAAGAGGGCGATGCCGATCGGCAGCGCCAACAGGACCAGCGCCAAAGTGCCGTCGCCGAGCCCCCAGGCAAGGAGCGCCGGCAGGGCCGCCACAAGAACAAAAGGAACTCCGGCCCGATCGATTCGCACGGACACAATTGAAACACACGGGGTCTGGCCCCGCTTGGCGTGAGCCGGGCCTGACCCCCACACGACAGGCCCCTAGGCCGTCGCGGTCTGGCCGCGCCGCATCGCTTCGATGCGGTCCTTCAGGGCCAGCTTCTTCTTCTACAGGGATAACTCCTCAAACTGTTGTTCGTGGGTGAGATAGGCGAGGGTGGAAAACTGCCGAAGACGTTCGTCAAGTGCCTGATGTTGCGTGATCAACTCATGAAATGAGAGCTCAGCATCGGCCATGCTTCGCCTCCTACTCGAACGCGGGGAGACCGCCCCCTGCGTGCGCAACCTACCACAAGCCGCCAGGGCCGGCAAGTTGACGATGCCACAAAATGAGGGCGTCCTCCCGGGGCAACTGATAGTAGTCCCGACGCACGGCATCGACCACAAAACCGAGCGACTCGTACAGTCGACGGGCGGCCTCATTCGACCGGCGGACTTCGAGCGTCGCCGACCGCGCGCCCGCACGAATCGCATCGCGAAACACCTCCCGAAGGAGCTGCCGGGCGACCCCGCGGCGGCGGACGCCTTCATCCACGGCCAGGCTGTTGATGTGCAGTTCGTCGAAAATCAGCCAGCAGGCACAGTACGCCATGACCGCTCCATCGGGCGAGTGAGCGACGTACAGCCGGGCGACGTCCGTGTTCGCTAACTCCCACTGAATCGAGTCGGAGCCCCAGGGATTCGTGAACGACCGTCGTTGCAGCTCGGCAATGGCCGCGAGGTCGTCGCCGGGTGACAGACGCGAGACGGTGACGTTGGCTTCGACTGGGGCCCGAGAGGCGCGGGCCCGCGCCAGCTCCGCGTCCGGTCGACGCAAGTAGATCGGCCGCAGGGCGTGCGGAGCCACCGCGAGATCGGGACGCTCGGCCGCCCACATCACCGCGACCGCCGCCAACGGTCCCTCAAATCGCTGGAACTCCGCGCGTGGGAACGCCGCGAGGACTTCGTCGCGCCCTTCGACTGGCGCCGCACTCACGAACGTGACGCGATCCTCGCCCGCCATACCGCGAACGTCCCCAACGAGGTCGGCCGGGCGACCGACGCGAGGCTCGAGGACGACCGTCCCCCGCTCGCCGACGGCAGCGTGCCGCCATGCGCCGTAGAACACGTCGCCCCGCTGCCCGTCCATCCACACGACGACCACGCCGGGTGCCGGCGACGTCGATTCGCGACGCCATCCATCAAGGATCGCGTCGAGGGTGGGGACCGGAACAATCAGCCGTGCGCCCGCCAGCGCAAACCCTTGAATGGTTGCCAACCCGACGCGCAGTCCCGTGAACGACCCCGGCCCGACGACCACGGCGAAAAGGTCGACATTTGCAGGCGACAGGCCCTGTGCCGAGAGAAGGTCGAGAAGATCCTGAGGCAGCCGCTCGCCGTGCGTGCGGCTGGCGTCTCCCGCGCGCGCGTCAAGGCGATCGTCGACGGCGAGCGCAACGCTGCCCGCGCGCGTGGTCGTGTCGAGCGCCAGGATCACCATTCGGCTGAATGTTATACTCGGCGTTTCGCGTCCGTGACGACCTCCTCGTCCCTGCCGGCGCCCCCTTCAGCCACGCCGGCCATGCGTCAGTATCTCGACGTCAAGCGCCAGCACCGCGACGCCATCGTGTTTTTCCGGATGGGCGACTTCTACGAGATGTTCTACGAAGACGCACTCGTCGCGGCACGCGCGCTCGAGCTCACGCTGACCTCGCGGGCCAAGGACGGGTCGGGCGCCGCCATCCCCATGTGCGGCGTGCCGTTCCATGCCGCCGAGGCCTATCTGGCTCGGCTCATTCGCAAGGGCTACCGCGTCGCGATCTGCGATCAAGTGGAAGACCCGCGCCACGCCAAGGGCCTCGTCCGGCGCGAGGTCACCCGCGTCGTGTCCCCCGGCACGTTCACCGACGCCGGCTATCTCGACGCGCGAGAGCCGGCCTTTCTGGCGGCCATTGCGCAGCCGACCGGCTCGTCAACGACCTGGGGCCTGGCGTGTCTCGACGTGTCGACGGGCGCCTTCTTTGCGACCGAACTGACCGGCGCCAACGCGCGGCTGGCGCTGACCTCGGAATTGGCGCTCCTCCAGCCCAAGGAACTCCTGGTCGCTGCCGTCGCAGACCGGACCGACGACTCCCCGCCGTCCGAGGCCGCCGCCATTCCGGTCGATCCCGCAACCACTCGAGTCACGATGGTCGACCCGTGGACCTTCGAGCCAGCCAGAGCGCACCAGGCGCTCGCCGAGCAACTGCGCGTCACCTCGCTGACGGGCTTCGGGCTCGACCGCGCGCCCGCGGCCACCGCGGCCGCCGGTGCCGTCGTCGCCTATCTCCGCCAAACGCAGCGCGGCGCCATCACGCACGTACGTGACATTTCGCTTCTCGTCGCCTCCGACGCGCTGCTCCTCGACCCGGTGACGCTGCGGCATCTCAACGTGGTCGAAGGCGCTGACGGCGGCCGCGACGGATCCCTCCTCGATACGATCGACCGTACCCTGACCCCGATGGGCGGGCGCCTGCTGCGCGCTTGGCTCGTTCGGCCTCTAGTGACGCTCGCCCGGATTCAGGACCGCCTCGATGCGGTCGAGGATTTCGCGTTCCGTTCGACCGAGCGAGCCAAGCTGCGCGACGTCCTGAAACATCTCCACGACCTCGAGCGCCTGGTCGCCCGCGTGTCCCTCGGTACCGCCGGCCCGCGCGATCTCGTGGCCCTTCGGCAATCGATTGCGCTCATCCCGCGCGTGGCCACCACGGTTTCCGAGCTGCAGGCGCCGCTCGTGCGAAGCCTGGTTGCGGAAATCGACGACCTGACCGACATTCGCGAATCGCTCGACCGCGCGGTCGTGGACGAACCACCAGCCGTGGCGAGGGACGGCGGCGTGATCCGCGATGGCTTCGACCCCGAACTCGACGCCCTGCGGACCATCAGCCGTGGCGGCAAGGCTGCCATCGCCGCCATGGAGGACGCGGAACGGGCGCGCACGGGCATCGCGTCGCTCAAGATTCGGTACAACCGCGTATTTGGCTATTACATCGAGATCTCAAAGTCGAACCTCGACCACGTGCCCGACGACTACCATCGCAAGCAGACGGTGGCCGGCGGCGAGCGGTTCATCACACCGGCGCTCAAGGAACACGAGGACAAGGTCCTTCACGCCGACGAGCGGATCGTCGCGCGCGAGCTCGACCTCTTCGACGAGCTCGTGAAACACGTCGCCGGCGCGGCACCCCGCGTCCTGGACACCGCCAGGGCCATCGCATCCCTCGATGTGCTGGCCGGTCTAGCCGACATCGCTGCGGTCGCTAACTACACCAAGCCCCACGTCCACGACGGTGACGAGCTCTCGGCAACAGACGTCCGCCACCCGGTCGTCGAGCGCTCCGTCTCGCGCGCGTTCGTGCCGAACGACGTCCAGCTCGGCGCACCGGATCGACAGCTCGTGATTCTGACCGGTCCGAACATGGGCGGGAAGTCGACGTACCTCCGCCAGACGGCGATCCTGGTAATCCTCGCGCAGACCGGGTCGTTCGTTCCCGCGCGGAGCGCAAAGGTCGCCCTCGTCGACCGCATCTTCGCGAGGGTCGGCGCCTCCGACAACATTGCCCGCGGCCAATCGACGTTCATGGTCGAGATGCAGGAGACGGCCGCGATCCTGCACACCGCGACCTCGCGGAGCCTGGTCATCCTCGACGAGATCGGCCGCGGCACGGCGACGTTTGACGGACTCAGCCTGGCCTGGGCTGTGGCCGAGCACCTGGCGTCGAACGACCGGGCCCGACCGAAGACGATCTTCGCCACCCATTATCACGAGCTCACAGACCTGGCCGACGCGCTGCCCGGCATCGTCAATTGTCAGGTCGCCGCGCGTGAGTTTCGCGACGACATCGTGTTTCTCCACAAGATCATCCCGGGCCGGTCGGACCGCAGCTACGGCATCCAGGTCGCCCGGTTGGCCGGCCTGCCGGCCTCAGTCGTCCGCCGAGCTGCCGAGATCCTGAAGTCGCTCGAAGAAGACGAGCGGACCCGTGGAGGTCGCCCGAGCCTGAGCGGCGTGCCGGCCGTGCCGAGCGGACAGCTCGGTCTCTTCCAGCCCGCCGCGACTCCGCTCGTCGTGGAACGACTGCGCGCCGTGAATCTCGATCACCTGACACCGCTCGAAGCCCTGAATCTCCTCGCAGACCTGAAGCGCGAGGCCGGTGAGTGAGAAAAGCGACGGCTGCGATGGCGCTCTGGGCCGCGGCCTGGCTGCTCCCGAGCGCGTGCGGCACGGCGCCCAACGAGCCGAGAACCGGTCTCGTCATCGCGATGCAGAACGCGCCAGCGACGATGGATCCTGGTGTGGCGCTCGATGAGGCCTCACAAAAGATTCAGCAGCTCGTGTTCAGCTCCCTCCTGAAAATTGACGACCACCTGCGCGTCGCCCCTGACCTCGCCACGCGGTTCGAAGCGCTGGACCCGCTGACGTACGTTGCCGAGATCCCGGCCGGGGTCCGGTTCCACGACGGGCGGGAGATGACGGCCAAGGACGTCGCCTTCACGTTCCGGCGGTTCCTGGACCCGGCGTTCGTGTCTGGTCGAAAGGGGGCGTATCACGACCTGGCGAGCGTGGAGGTCCGCGGTCCGTACACCGTCGCGTTCCATCTCTCGCGTCCGGCCGCGTCGTTTCCGATCAATCTCGTGATGAGCCTGGTGCCAGACGGCACCGGCGCCGAAGCGGCGCGTCATCCGGTCGGGAGCGGGCCGTACCGCCTTCGTGAGTTCGTGCCGGACGACCATGTCACGCTCGACCCGTTCCCATCCGCCTTCGGAGGGGTCGCGAAGAACAGCCAGATCACGTTCAAGGTCGTGCCCGACGAGACCATGCGGGGCCTGGAGTTGCGTAAGGGCAGCGTCGATCTTGTGGTGAACGACATGTCGCCGGATCTCGTCGCGAGCCTTCGCCAGGTCCCCCACCTCCAGGTCGTGACAGCGTTGGGCACGGACTACGCCTACCTTGGATTCAACCTTCGCGATCCGATCCTCGCCGACCTGCGCGTCCGGCAGGCGGTGGCGACGGCCATTGACGTCGGGTCCATCGTCAAGTACCTCCGGCGAGGACTGGCGGAGCCGGCAACCAGCATCGTGCCGCCGATGTCGTGGGCCCACGCCGACGATATCGCGCCGACGCCCTACGATCCGGCACGGGCACGGGCGCTGCTCGACGAGGCCGGTCATCGCGACCCCGGCAACGGCCGTCCCCGCCTTCACCTGACCCTCAAGACCTCGACCGCAGAGGCGTACCGGGTGCAAGCCGCGGTGATTCAGCGCAACCTCGCGGACGTCGGGATCGCGTGCGACATCCTGACCTCGGAATTCAGCACGCTCATGGCGGACGTCCTGCACGGCAACGTCCAGCTCTACACGCTGCAATGGATCGGCGTCACCGATCCGGACATGCTTCGCCGCGTCTTCTCCTCGACGCAGGTGCCGCCCGCCGGCTTCAATCGGGGGTTCTATCGCAGTCCGAGGGCCGATCAGCTGATCGACGAGGCGACGGCCGCGTCAGACGAGGGCGACCGCGCGACGCTCTACAAGACGGCCGCCCGTGTCATCGCCGCAGACGTGCCGTACGTCAGCCTGTGGTACCGCACGAACACGATCGTCGCGCAATCGAACGTGACCGGCCTGACACTCTCGCCCACCGCCGACTTTGGCTTCCTCGCAAACGTCACGCGCCGCCAGTAGAATGACCACGCGATGAGTCGTCGCAAGTCGCGCTTTCTGCGCAAGCCCGTGGAGCCGTTCGTGGTCGCGCCGAGCGCGTCTGCCGATGACGTGCTCACGAAGATGGAACGCGTGTCGTTTCAGGGCCGCAATCTGGCGATCGCCCGGCGCATCTGGGAAAAAATGCTCGCGAGCGACGCGACGATCTTCCTCGGCACGGCCGGCGCCCTCTCGGCCGGCGGCATGCGACTCATCATCGCGCACCTCATCGAGCAGCGATATGTCGACTGCCTGGTCTCCACCGGCGCGAATCTCTACCACGACTTGCACGAAACGCGCGGCCGGCGCCACTTCATGTCGACACCCGGCGTCGACGACGCCGCGCTCGCGGCTGAGCGGATCGACCGCGTCTACGACACGCTCGCGAGTGAGGACGAGTTCTGCAAGAACGACGAGTGGATCGCCGCGTTCGCGCTCAAGCTCGAGCGGCGCGCCTACACGACGCGCGAATTCCTCTACAAGCTCGGCGAGCACCTGTGGAAGGAGACGGAGCACCCCGGGATTCTGACCGCAGCCTACCGCGCCAATATCCCCATCTTCTGCCCCGCGATCGCCGATTCCTCGATCGGCATGGGTCTCTCCCAGGCGCGCCATCGCGACGCCACGGCCGGCCACATCGACTGCATCGGCGACATCATCGAATCGGCGAACATCGTCATTCGCCGGCCCTCGACGGCGTCCATCGTCCTCGGCGGCGGCACGCCGAAGAATTTCATCAACCAGGCGAGCGTCCAGGCCGAGTTCTACGACGACCGCGTGTCCGGCCACCGGTTCGCCATTCAGATCGTGACCGACGTGCCGCACTTCGGTGGCGCGAGCGGGTCGAGCCTCGAAGAAGCCCAGAGTTGGGGCAAGCTCTCGATTGAATCCGAGAAGGTCACGGTGCAGGCCGATGTCACCATCGCCTTGCCGCTGCTGGTCACCGCCCTCGAGGACGCGGCGCGCGAACTGGCTGGCAAACGCAAACGACCCGAGTTCGATCCGTCCGGCCGGCAGCTCGTCGTGAACGGCTTGGCACTCGCCGAGCATCGCTACCAGGAGGCGTGATGCCCCCCCCGCTCCCGCCACGCCCGCCAAGTTACGACGCGGTCCAGCCGCTTCAGTTCGTCGGCGCGCTGCCCGATCCGCCGGCCTTCGCCCGCGCGGCCGCCGTGGTGCTGCCGGTGCCCCTCGACCGTACGACGTCCTACGTGCCAGGCACGCGGAGTGGCCCGCGAGAGCTGCTCGCGGCGTCGAGCCAGGTCGAACTCTGGGACGAAGAGATCGGCGTCGACGTGCACGACGTCGGCATCTACACACTGCCGGAAATGGATGTCACGGGCGGGTCGATGGACGACGCTTTGGCGCTCATTCATCGGGTCGCGGACGAGATTCTGGACGCGAACAAGTTTCTGGTCACGGTCGGCGGTGAGCATTCGATGACCTCGGCGCTCGTCGCGGCCGCGGCCGCCCGCCACCACGGGCTGACCGTGCTGCAAGTCGATGCGCACGCCGACCTGCGGGACATCTATCAGGCGGAACGCCACAGCCATGCGTGCGCCATGCGCCGCACGCTCGACTACGCGCCGCTCGTCCAGGTGGGCATCCGCAACATCTCAGCCGAAGAGGTCGACGCGCTCCCGGCCCTCGCGACGACGATCTTCTACGACTGGAACATGCGCGACGATCCGGGCTGGATGGACCGCGTCGAGGCCGCGCTTTCGGACACCGTCTACATCACGATCGATCTCGACGGTCTCGATCCCGGCGTGATGCCGGCTGTTGGCACGCCGGAGCCGGGCGGGCTCTCCTGGAGGGAGTTGACGACGCTGCTCCGCCGCACGTTCGCGCGCAAGACGGTCGTCGCGTGTGACGTCGTGGAGTTGTGTCCGATTCCGGGAATGGTGGCGCCAAATTTCACGGCGGCGCGCCTCGTCTACAAGCTGCTGACGTACCGCTTCGGCTTAGGGCCCGGACGAGACCTACGGCGCTGAGATCTGCGCCAGTTCGGTCTTCGCCGCCCCCGCATACAGCGAATCCGGGAACTCGTCGACAACCCGCTTGAACGCGACCCGCGCGTCCTGGGATCGGCCCGCGCTGAGATACGTCTGACCCAGTTGCATGAGGATGCCGTCGACCGGGAGCGCGCTGTCGCGCTGAGCCGCAAGGTCGTTGTACACCTGGATGGCTTTGTCGTACTGCTTCTCTGCCGCATACGTCCCAGCCAGCCCAAGCTTGGCCAGCGGTCCATACATCGACGATGAGGTCGCCACGTCCCGGAAGCCCTGTTCCGCCTCTGGCAAGCGATCGAGCGAGAGCAGCGCGGCGGCCGCCTGGTACGTCGCCGCTATGCCGGAGTCGGTCGAGGGATAGGCGGTCGCGACCGCCTGAAACGCCGTGACGGCTGCCGCGAGTTTGGCGCTTTCGGTCGGATAGGTGCCGGCCGCTTGGGCGGCCCCGGGCAGCGTCGACGGCGGCGCAATCTGGGCCTCGGTGATCGCCATCGCCAAGCCGAACATCTCGCTCGCGTGGTCGTTCGTCCGCTGCTTCCAGAAATAGTAGCCACCCGCCCCGAGCGCGACGACGGCGACGATCAGGGCCGTCACCGTGATTTGGTCGCGATTGGCCTTGAAATAGTCGGTGGCCCGCTTCACGCTGGCCACAAAGTCGTTCTGCTTGAGGTGCCGTCGTTCGATGGCCTTCATCGACGTGAATTTACCACGCATCGCGTCACAAGCGCGCGGCCCGCGCTCACGCTTTTCTCAGGCTTTCGTCACGACTTCGCCCGGTGAGGACCGCTACTGTCGGGGCGGAGGTTCTCATGCGACGACTGATGGCAAGCGCGCTGGTGGCTGTGATGGCGTCGGACGGGTGCGCCCTTCAGGCACGCCGCGGGCAGGCGGGCGCGCAGATGCCCACCGGCGCGGCCGCCGTACAGATTCATGACTGGAGCGCACTGGGCCGTCTGCCGCCGGGCGCCCACGTGCTGGTCGAGGTGGACTCAGCAGGGTTGGTTGCAGACGCTAGTGTACGAGCGACGATAAACCGGGACGACAAGACTCGCCTTAGGAACGTATGGCCCGGTCACACCGTCAGCGAACAGCAAAGATGACCGCGCGGCTCGCGGTGTCCTTACCGCGGTCGGCTTCGAAGGTCAGCAGATACTCGCCCGGGGCCAGAGCCGAGAGCGGCAGCGCATAACGGTGGTCAGCCGACCTCGACCCCTGGTCGAAGTCGGTTGCCGCGATTGTCGCAGTCAGGTCGGTCAAGACGGCATCGTGTCCGTCCTGGATCTTCGTGTGAAGGATCACCGGAACTAAGGGAGACGTACCGCCCTGATACACCCTGAAAAACGCCGACACGAGACTGTCTCGCGCGAACAGGCGGTTGGTGCCTGATGAGACCGGCGACGTCGCGGAAGGCGAGTCATTCGGAGGCGTGACACTTACGGTCGGGCCGAGCGCAATGCCCGACAAGCTGACGTGCGCCTTCCCGAAGTCCGGCACATCGAGGTCGGCGAAGACGCTGCCCGCGTGCGCGAGCATCGCGCTCTGCACGACGGCGCGCAGTTCATAGCGACCAGGCGGAAGCGCCAGAGTGGAGTGGAGGTCGTATCGGACGAGGCCCCCGTCACCCGGCACACCCGGCACCCGAACCGTCTGCGTTGACGCCGTCACGAGTTTGCCCGCCGACGAGAAGGCGCGGACAGTGACGTCAGCCGTATCACCGGCGTTCGGCGGTCCGGTTGTGCCGACACCGCCGGACACGCCCACCACCACGGCAATCATCGCCGTCTTGTTGTCCTGCTTGAACGGCTCGGCGGCCAACTGGAGCGATACGCCAGCGTCCGGAAGCAGGTCCGCCAGAGCCGGCTGGCTGCTCGGCGAAGGCGGCGAGCGCTTTGGCACCGCCGATGCCTCTGGTGCGTAGTAGTCCTTGGTCGTCAGCACGTCGACCCCGTGACGAGCCGGCACCTTGACCTCGATGCGGCGGCGCTTGCCATCCGCCTTGTTGTTCGAGGGCACATAGCCGATCAAGTAGTACGAGCTGATGTCCCGGAACATCTGCCTGATGCCGGGCAGAAAGTCGTTGGTCTCGACGATCGGCTGACCGCCGGTATTCGCCGCGACGGTCTTCAGGAATCCGACGCGAGGAAATGGCGGGCCCTCCTCGGGGTGGCACGGCTCCAGCGGCGGAGGCGGCTTGGGTATGTACGGCCGCACCCCGCACACATCGATGGGATAGACGGGGATGTTCGCTCGCTCGGCGGCCAGAAACGCATCCTTGGCGTACTCACTCAGTGGGCACGACCCGCCAACGCTCCCGACGTCAACCGGCATGCTTCCCGTGATGTAGACGAGCGCCTTGGGTGCATCAGCCGCGGCCGCCAGGTACGTGGCGGCCTTCTCGATCGTGCCGAGCGAATCGAGCATGCCCATGCATGACAGACTCCTCGTTCCAACGAACGTGTCCGCGGTCGCCAGCAGCCGCGCGTGATCGCTCGTGAAGTCCTGGTCGTTCAGGGTGTCGCGCGTGAAGAGCACGCTCGCCAGGTCGTGCGGCCCCATCTGCCTGATCACATCGCCGGCGATCGTAATCGCCGACTCCATGACCGTCGCGTCGAAGTCCGTGACCGCATCGTCCATGACGATGACTAGCAGACGACGGCGCTCGACGCTGTTGGTGACCACGTCCCGCGACACGGAGTCGGCCCAGGCGGGTGGCGCCGGACCATTCGTCACGGTGTCGGGCCAGTCCACGGCCTTGAACGTTGTGACGACCTGCGGCCGCCCGTCCTCGGAAACGGCGAAGTCCTTCGCCGTGAGTCCGCGAACAGGCTCCCCCTTGTTGTCGATGACCGAGACCTCGAGGCGTACCAAGTCCGTTCCGGCACGGAAGGTCGGTTGCTGGATAGCGGGAGTCAGTCCCAAGCCTGCGAGCGCAGCCGTGGCCATGGTGGCTGCAGGAGCCAGACGAATCAGGCCAAGCGCAGCCGTCTCGCGGGCCTGACCTACTGAACGCATCCCCAACCCCTCGGCAGGGTGATACCTCACGCGTCTAGGTTGGTGCGCCCGGCCCGAGTCGAACGGGCGACCCCCGCCTTAGGAGGGCGGTGCTCTATCCATCTGAGCTACGGGCGCCCCTGCCCGCCGGCGGGCGTCCGCTCATCATAACGCGTCGTCACGCGCTCGGCCCGGCTAGCCGCTCAGCCGCTCAGTACGAGAAAACGACGCCGACGTTCTCGCCCGAAAGCCGGTCCCGTCCCTTTAGCGCAACCAACTCAATCAGGAACTGGACGCCAACGATGACCGCACCCAGGCCCCGCACGAGGCCAACGGTCGCAGACGCCGTGCCGCCCGTCGCGAGCAGGTCGTCGACGACCAGCACGCGCTGACCTGGACTGACGGCGTCCGTGTGGAGCTCGAGCGAATCGGTCCCGTATTCCAGGGCGTACGACGCCCGGCGAGTGGCGGCCGGCAGCTTGCCGGGTTTGCGGACCGGCGCAAACCCCGCCCGCAGCCGATCCGCGACGGCCGCGCCAAGAATAAAACCGCGGCTCTCGACCCCCACGACCACATCAATCGCCGCGGACCGGTGAGGCTCGGCCATGGCGGAAACGGCGCGGTGAAACCCCTCCGGATCCTTCAGCAGAGTCGTGATGTCATAGAAAAGGATGCCGGGTTTGGGAAAGTCCGGCACGTGTCGAATGTATGTTTTCAGCTCGTCCACAGTCCCTACCTGATTTCAAATCGACCGCTGAGCCGGCTGGGCTCGACGTCTTCCATCGCGAGGTGATCCACGCGCGCGTTTGCCGGTCCGCGCTGGAGTGTCTTCTCGAATCGGTCGAGGGCCTCGCGCTCGCCCTCGGCGATCCCTTCGACGTCGCCATCGGGCGTGTTCCGCACCCAGCCGCCGACGCCCTCCGCCTCGGCCGCCTGGAGCACAAACACGCGAAAACCGACGCCCTGCACTCGTCCAGTGACGCGAAAGCGGCGCGCCACGATTCTCTGATGACGATGGTCGTCGCCCCCGCTTGCGTCGCCGTGTTGTTGAACGTCGCGCTGCCGGTCCATTGCGCCCTGCTACGACCGCGACTAGTTTACTTGCTCGAGGACCGACCTGATCTCGCCCATCACCCACTCCACCTCGTCGTCTGAAATCACATAGGGCGGCATGAAATAGAGGACGTTGCCCAGAGGTCGAAGGAGCACGCCTCGTGCGAGAAACGCGGCCGATAGCTGGGGACCCAAGCGGTCGAGATAGCCTCCGGCGTCCTTCGTGGCTTTGTCGCGCACGAGTTCGACGGCGCCAACGCCGCCCAGCACCCGAACGTCACCGACCAGGGCCAGATCCATCAGCGGGGACAGGCCCTCACGCAGTTGCCGTTCGAGGCGCCCGATCCGACTGAGGCTGTCTTGCTCGAAGAGCAGATCGAGACTCGCGATCGCGACGGCGCACGCCAACGGGTTCGCCGTGAAGGAATGGCCATGGAAGAACGTCTTGGCGGGATCATCGCTCAGGAAGGCGTCATAGACAGCCGCCGTCGTCGCCGTCACCGCCATCGGCAGGTAGCCCGCGGTGAGCGCTTTTGACAGGCAGATGATGTCGGGCGACACGCCCGCGTGCGCACAGGCAAAGAGACGGCCCGTGCGACCGAACCCGGTCAGAACCTCGTCGGCGATCATCAGCGTGCCAAACCGGTCGCACAGCCGGCGGACGCCCGCCAGGAACTCGGTCGGCCACATCACCATGCCGCCCGCACCCTGCAGCATCGGCTCGACGATCACGGCTGCGACTTCGTCGCCGAGACGTTCGAGCCGCGACTCGAGATCGCCGAGGCACGCGACGCCGCAGGTCGCGCGATCCAGTCCGATGGGGCAACGGAAGCAATACGGCGCGTGTACGCGATCAACCGAAAAGAGCAGGGGCGTGAACGCGCGCGTGAACACCGACGCCTCGCTCACCGACATCGTGCCGACGGTGTCGCCGTGATACGCATGATGCAGCGCGACGAACCGCTGGCGCCTCGGCACGCCCTGATTGACCCAGTACTGGACCGCCATCTTCGCGGCGACCTCGACCGCTGTCGACCCGTTGTCGGAGTAAAACACACGGGCCAGACCCGCCGGGAGCACGCGCAACAGCCGCTCGGCCAGCTCCACCGCAGGTCGATGCGTGCAGCCCGCGAAGACGACGTGCTCCAGCTCGCGCGCTTGATCCGCGATCGCCTGATTGAGGCGGGGATGCGCGTGGCCGTGGATATTCACCCACCACGACGAGATGCCGTCGAGGATCCGCCGGCCGTCCTCCGTGAACAGATACACGCCTTCGCCGCGGACGATCGCCAGGGGATCCGGCCGCGTCCGCATCTGCGTGTAGGGGTGCCAGAGCGTCGCCGCGTCGCGATCAATCAAAGAACGCGGCGAAGTCATTCGAGCAAACCCATGAGGTGATCTCCCGGATCAAGGCTGGCCGTGGCCCACGCCTCGAGCGACGCGGGCGTCAGCGGGTTCAGGCGCGGCAGTTCCGCAAGCACGCTCGTCCGCCCGTAAGACTCGATCGCGACGCGGTTGTCGACGTCCGGCTCGCCCACCATCACGACACCTGCGACGCGCAGCCCGCGAGAACGCAACGCCTCCAACGTGAGCAGCGTGTGGTTGATCGTGCCAAGCGTCGAGCGGGCCACGACCACGACTGGCAGGTCCAGGCGCGTCATAAGATCGATCATCAGGGCCGCCTCGTTGATCGGCACGAGCACGCCGCCGGCGCCCTCGACAACCCACCCGGCCGACGCCCGAGGCGGGCCCAAAGTGTCGATCGCGTCGAGGTCGATCCGCACATTGGCCAGGCGGGCGGCCAGGTGCGGCGAGACAGGCCGGCGGAGCCGCACGCCGTCCTCCCTCACCTCGTGAGGCTCGCACGTCGCCAGGCGCCGTACGTCAGCCGTGTCGTCGTCCTGTTCAATGCCGGTCTGAATCGGCTTCCAGTATCGCAGGGCAAACCGGGATCGGTAGCGAAGCAGCAGGGCCGCGCTCACGACGGTCTTGCCGACCCCCGTATCGGTGCCTGTTACGAAGAGACCGCGTGCCACGGCGTGGCAGCCTCGAGCGCGGTAGCCAGGGCGGTGACGAAACGCTCGATCACGTCTGCACCGAGCGACGCGTTGACGGAAAGTCGAAGCCGCGCCGTGCCCGCAGGCACCGTCGGCGGGCGGATCGCGCGGATGTCGAATCCCTGCGCGTTGAGCGTCTCGGCGACGAGAGTCGAGCGGTCGTTGTCGCCGATCACGATCGGAACAATCGGGGAGTGATCCGGCCTGACAGGAATGCCAGCCGCCACGAGGGCTCGCCTGACGTTCGCTGCGCGTTCGAGGACGAGTCGACGCCGCTCGGGCTCGCGCGCGACGATCTCCAGGCTCGCGTCAATCGCCGCGGCCAGGGCCGGTGGCGGCGCGGTCGAAAACATGAACGGTCGAGCACGCTGGACCAGATACTCGATCGCCCAAGCCGGGCCCGCGACGAACGCGCCGGCCACGCCGAGCGCCTTCCCCGCCGCATTCACAGACAGGCACACGTCGCGGTCAAGGCCGGCTTCTTCGATAAGGCCGCTGCCTCGAGCGCCCAGCAGCCCCACAGCATGGGCCTCATCGACGACGAGCGCGGCGCCGTTGGCGTGACAAAGCGCGGCGTAGTCTGAAAGCGGCGCGCGATCGCCATCCATGCTGAACACTGACTCGACCACGACGAAGATCTGGGCATCGCCGCGTCGTGAGACCTCCGAGCGCCACGTCGAGAGGGCGTTCCCGAGCGCCGCGGCGTCGTTGTGGGGAAACACGATACGGTCCGCCGCCGAGAGCCGGACCGCGTCGATCAGGCTGGCATGATTGCGCGCATCCGAAAAAATGACATCGCCCTTTTCGGGCAGAGTCGTCAGGACGGCCAGATTGGCGAGATAGCCACTCGAGAAATACAGGGCTCGTTCCGTACCCTTGAACGCAGCGAATCGCCGTTCGGTGGCGACGAAGGCCTCCCGGTCTCCGCGGAGCAACCGCGACCCCGTGCTGCCGCATCCATCACGCGCCGCACCGGCGATGAGCGCCTGCACGACCCGTGGATCGCGGGCGAGACCAAGGTAGTCGTTCGACGAGAGATCGATGCCCGACGGGGGACGAAGGGTCCGCAGCAGTCCCGCCTGGCGAAGCGACTGGAGGCGCGCGTCAATCCGTTCGGCCAGGCCCGAGGCGAGTCCCTCGGTCATGCCTCGGCCGGCCGTAGGTGCAGACCGAGGTCGCCGAACAGCTGCCGATCGGCGTCGACGGTGGGATTGGGCGTCGTGAGAAGACGCTCGCCCATGAAGACGGAATTGGCGCCGGCCATGAAGCACAATGCCTGCGCCTCAGGTGTGAGCGATGCACGCCCAGCGCTCAGACGGACAAACGCCCGCGGCATAAGCGTCCGCGCCGTAGCGATCGTGCGGACCAGCTCGAGCGGGTCCTCCGGCGGGCGATCGGCGAGCGGCGTGCCGGCGACCCGCACCAGCAGGTTGATGGGCACGCTTTCTGGATGCGGATCGAGCGAGGACAGCTCCCGCAGCAGACCCCAGCGCGACTCTCGACTCTCGCCCATCCCGATAATGCCGCCCGAGCACACGGTGACCCCCGAGCGACGGACTCGGGCAATGGTCGCGAGCCGATCGTCGTACGTGCGCGTCGAGATGATGTCGCCGTAGAACTCCGGCGACGTATCGAGGTTGTGGTTGTACGCGGTCAGGCCGGCGGCGGCGAGCGCGTCGGCCTGAGCATCGGTCAGCATGCCGAGCGTGCAGCACGCCTCCATGCCGAGCGCGCGCACACCGCGCACCATCTCGAGCACGCGATCGAACTCGGCGCCTTGCGCCGCGTCGCGCCACGCGGCCCCCATGCAGAAGCGCGTCGCGCCAGCATCTCGGGCGTGTCGAGCCGCGGTGAGCGTCTCGTCGACCGACAGCAAGCCGTGCCGAGTGACGCCGGTCTTGTAATGGGCCGACTGCGGACAGTACGCGCAGTCCTCGGGACACCCGCCGCGCTTGACGTTCAACAGGACACAGCCCTGTACTTCGTTGGGCGTGTGATGGGTCCGGTGCACGCGCTGCGCGCCCATGAGCAGATCGATCAGGGGCGCGCTGTAAATCGCGCCGATCTCGGCCACCGACCAGTCATGGCGCAAGTCCGCGACAACCTGAGGCGTCATCGCGCCCAATTGTGACATAACGGCCTGAACGGCCTGCCGCCGATGTGCTCGATCAAAAGCAAAAAGCCCTCAACCGGCCGCGAGGGCGATTGAGGGCTCTCCCGATCTGAATTGTGGTCGGGGCGAGTGGATTTGAACCACCGACCCCTCGGTCCCGAACCGAGTGCTCTACCAGGCTGAGCCACGCCCCGACGACCGCCTCATTCTATCGCGAACTAGAGCCCGTCGCGTCGGCCAACACCACCGCATGGGCCTCGAGATCGTCGAGGACGTTCTCGAGGATGTCGAACGACCGCCGATAGACCAGCCGGAAAGAAGGGGCGGCGGCGAGCGCCGCATAATCGAGCATCAGCTCCCGGTTGTGCTGGGGAATGTTCAACGACAGAGCAAAGGCCTGCTCGAGCGCCAGGCGAAAGCTCTCGGCGCCGGAAAGCGGGGCGAGACGGGTCGTTCCGACAAGACCGGGGTCGACTTCCAGAACATATAGGCAGGCAAGAGCCACGGCGCCGCGGGGCCACGCCAGAGGCTCGGACGCGTCGCCCGTCGTACCGTAGTGGCCGGCAGTCGCCGGGCGCAATCGAACCGCTTGTCGGAGAGGGTGCAACGCCACGCGGCCATCGACGCGCGAAAACGCCAGCGTGTCGTCTGAAACCATCTGCCAGCCGGCGCGGCGGCCCAGGCCGTACGCGACCGTCGACTTGCCGGCGCCGCTCGGCCCGACAAACGCCACCACGTTCCCGCTCTTTTCACGAACGACCGCGCTCGCGTGTACGACTTGCCGGCCCCACACCTGGTAGATGGCCGGCAGCCAACTGCGTGTCACGACCTGTTTGAACCGGGCCGGCTCGACGTCCGGACAGGGAAACGCGAAAAATTCCGGACGGTCGGCCCGGAATCGGATGCCTCCGACACCGGCCTGCCATAGCCAATAGGCCTGGTCGACCTGAAAACAATCTGTCGGTGCCGACTCAAGTGGGGTGGGAGCCCACTGACCGAGTCTCACGCCCTCTTGGGCCAACCACCTGGACTGGGCTACAGAGTCGAGGGCGGGCGCCCAGTGAGCAACCGCCTCCGTCCAAGGACCCACGTCCGGACGCGCCTGACCGTGCTGGTGTCCCTCTGAAGTCTGTACCTCAGAACATCTTCTCGCCGCCAGGCATTGAGGCGCCGTCGTCGTTCGGACCGGACTTGCCATTAGCGCCGCCGGTTCTGACGAAATCTCTCAGGTTGCCGAGATCGTCCACTGTGGGTGCGCGCCATACGGGCTTCGTCGGATTCGCGCTGTCCCCCTTCGGTACCATGGCCCCCCCTCGCGCGTTCGGCGCGCGTAAAGCACCAATGAGCATAGCTCAACTGGGCCAACCGCTGCCTCACACGCGACTCGCGGCGCGTACACGAAAGGACACAGCTGGTATCAAATCTGCCTGTTCGTTTGACCGAGCTATAGGTCCCGCGAGTCCTGCGCGCGCACCCACCGCTCGTGGTTCATCAAAGTGAAGATCCGCGTGAGGCCGGTGATGTCCTTCTCGGGCAGGCCCTCGATTTCGCGTGCGGCGAGTCGCTCGTCCACGACGCCCAGCGCTCCAAGAGACCGGAACCGAGTTTCAGAGTCTGGCCATGCCTTGGCCACACCTTCGCGAAACTCGCGAAGATTGCGCTCCCGCTGCTCAGGATCGGAGACCTTCCGTTGGTCTTCCAGGCCGAGCCCGGGGAGATACTTGCCGACCACAGGCCGGAGCAAGCCTTTGTAGCGGGTCCCATGCAACAGCAGTCGAGGCGAAATGCGATTGAACATGCCGACGAGTGTCCGGTCGTGGTACGGGCTGAGCAAACGGAGACCCGTCCAGCTCTCGATATGGAAGGCGGTCTCGTTTTCGTGGTGCAGGTAGGGATTTGTCAGGAACTTGAAATAGTGCCGGTAGTGGCTCCTCGGGAAGGCGCCGTCCTCGGCGAGGGCCGGCGTGCGAGTCTCGACCAGCCGCTCGACCAACAGAACCCGGTCCTTCGGGTCTGGGCACAGCCACACAGGAAGGCGGGCGTGCCACTGTCGGCGATGGTAGCCCGTCTTCTGGCGCGGCGCGAGCTTGGCCCACCAGGCCTCCGCATGAGGGCGCACACCGTCAAGCCACCACAGACGCCTGAATGAGCGGCGAAGCGCCTTACCGCCAGTTCCGACATCCGCTCTGAAGAAACGCCAGAACTCGATCAACTGCCCGGTCCGAAGCAGGTCGGCTGCGTGTCGCTCAGCCACGCCAAGCCAATTGTCGCCTCCGGAGCCCGTTAGGAGCACGCTGACGCCGCGCGCGGCGGTTCGCCGATAGAAACGCGTATACGTGCCCACCCATGAAATGTCCGTCGGTGAGGGCAGCTGGTCTGTCACGTCCAGCGAGAGGGTCACGTCGTTCTCCCCGGCCCTCCACTCGATCGTCGTGCTGATGTCGATCGGCATCGACAAGGCCTGGGCGACAACCGCCTGCATCCGCTCCTCGCCCGAGAGGGCGTGCCCCGTTTGGGCGCACACTGCGACCAGTGGAGCCAGGGCCCGCTCCCGTGCGTACTTCGCCGCCAGCGCCGCGATCGTCACCGAGTCCACGCCGCCGCTCAACATGAGGCCGGTCGGCTGGAGCGCCATGCATCGCGCGACCGCCTTCGCCAGCGCCGGCTCGAATTCCTCGAGCGCCTGGTCATCCGGCAGCCACGGCTCGTCCTCGTCCGGAAACGGATCCCAATATCGGTGTTCGCGGCACGCCCCCGTCTCCGTCACTTCGAGGTAATAGCCGGGCCGGACCCGATGGATAGCCTCAAAGTAGGTCTGCCCCGCTTCCGGCCAAAACATCAAGAGGCCCTGCGCCACCGACTGGCGATTCGGCCGATTCGACATCCGGCCACTCGACGCCAGCACAAGGACGTTCGACCCAAACCAGACATCGTCCCCATCGATGGAGTAGAAAGCGGGATGCCGCCCGAGCCCGTCGTGCCCGAGCAGCAGTCGTCGGTCGTCCCCATCCCAGATCGCGGCGAGATACCGCCCTTCGAACTCGCGAAAGACGCCGGTGCCCCACCGCGCGTAGCCCGCACCCACTAGTTCGGCATCCGTGCCGACCCGCCCGCCGAGTCCGAGCGCGACCGCCTGCTCTTGACGGTCGAAGAGAAAGCCGTCAAAGACCGCCGCACTCGGCCGCGCCGGGTTCCCGAACGTCGACACGACGGCGCCGAGACGGGCATCGAAAACCGTCAGGGGACCGACACGAACCGCACCGGGTGCGTCGAACGCGGAGGTCCGGTTCTCGCGCGCAGCGGCCGCGTCGAAGCGCGCATGCCACTGAGGGAGCTGGACTTGCGGGCGGCGCGAGACGTCAGCCATTCGGCGCTGCCTGGCCGCTGACGGCGACGAGCCCGCGCGCGCGCAACGCGTTGATGAGATCCTTGACAGCCAGCTGCAACTCGACGCGCTCCACGCCGTACTCCTCCTGCAGCGCGTCGAGGACGGCCTCGAGATCACGGCCCTCGATCATGAGCTGCACGATCCGCGTGCCAGTGTCGTTCAACGCAAACACATCCTCGGCGTTGAGCTTCAGCAGGAGGGCCTCGCCGTTGATCACGCGGAGCACGACGTCTGGCGCGAGCGTCACGACGTCAGCCAT
>Ga0182024_10003851_pt1 | contig 35164 bp, 29 predicted proteins | sample P32metaG_FD_120480 | JGI IMG/M metagenome (GOLD analysis project Ga0182024, IMG submission 120480) | Permafrost microbial communities from Stordalen Mire, Sweden - P3-2 metaG (Illumina Assembly) | ecosystem: Environmental > Terrestrial > Soil > Wetlands > Permafrost | place: Sweden: Stordalen...
AAGCATCACTCTTTTCGAGAAAACCCCGCTTTTATCAGGGTTTTCTCAGGTTGCCAACAACTTCGAGAACGTCGATCCTTGTACGCAATTGAAACTGTTCCACTTATAATGGGACAGCATTGGGATTGGATATTTTCCTCGAAGAGCTGCCTGTCAACGTCCGCCTGCAGTTTCGCCTGCTGGTATTGACTCTCAATATCTGCGGCGGCGCTCTTCTGAGTCATTAGGTTGCTTGCAAGCTGAACTTTCAGATTGGCGAGGTCGGCTTCGGCCGCCTTGTAGGCATATTCGGCATCGAGTGCGTCGCGCTGAAGCTGCGGATCGCTCAATTCCACAATCACCGAATCCGGCTTCACGATTGCGCCCGATTGCAGGACGATCCTGTCTACTCGCGCGGAGGTTTCCGCCGGAATCCAGCGAATGTCCACCGGCACGAGCGTGCCCAGCCCGCGCACCTCACGGAGCATTTCACCGCGCCTTACGGTATCAACCCAGACCGTGGCGCGGTCCACTGTAGGGGCAGCTGCCTTGAGCCTCGAAAGCCCCACTGTAACAAGCGCAACTATGACCATGCCTGCCACGCTATATATGACTTGGAGCAGGCGTCGCTTGCGTTTGAAATCAGGTCGGGCGATATCCATTGGCTCCTGCCCCTTCGCAGAGCACGACCCGGTTCTAGAAGCATCATTCGTGACGTAGTGCCACCATTGGGTTGACCTTCATTGCACGGCGAGCGGGTACCAAACAACCAAGTACCCCGGCTAGAACTAAGATGAATGCCGCTGTAGCAAATGTTACTGGGTCGGCAGGCGATACCTCCACCAATGCTGCCCTGAGAGCCGACATCACACCAATTGTAACGGCCAAGCCGAGAACAAGACCGATCATCACCTTCCGCATTCCGTCCATCAGTACAAGGCCAAGAATGTTACCTTCGTTTGCACCCATAGCCATACGGACGCCGATCTCTTGCATGCGCAGACTCACGAACTTCGCCATCACAGCGTAGAGTCCAACCGCAGCCAGCAGCAAAGCGATGCCCGCGAAGATCGTGAAGAGTGCCCCGAAAACGCGATAGAACCAGTAGTTCCGTTCCAGGCTCTCCTCAAGCGTCCCCAGGTTGTACGGAAGATCGGGATCCAGCGCCTGAATTTCCCGGCGAAAGGAGGGTTCGAGAGTGGTGGGCGGGACTTGAGTCCGTGCCATGACGCTCACTGCGGCAAGCGCCTTCTGGCGGTAAGGCAGGTAGATCAGCGGGTCGATCTCGTGAGGACTGATATCGTTCTGGACAATGTTCGGCGCGACGCCAACCACGGAGAGCCACGGCTCAGGATTCTCTCCGGCATACAACCGGAGACGCTTCCCGAGCGGATCTTCCCCAGGCGAGAACATGTCGGCAAAGTGCTGATTTACTATCACAACCGGGGATGCGGAGGCGTCGTCCGTCTTGGCGAAAATTCGGCCTTGCAAGATGCGAACACCCATGACCCGAAAATAATCAGCGCCAATTACCACCGCTGAAATCGACGGGCGGCGTTGCGCGCCCAAAGGCGCGCCCTCCAACTCATACGGGAAGGACTGTGAGCCAGCAGTTGGAGGAGCGTACGCAACCGCCACCGATTCCACGCCAGGAAGAGAAGCCAAGCGCGCGCTCAGGCTGTCGTGAAATGCAATCCGGTCATTCGGTTGTTGGTACCTTATCTGAGGAAGAGCCACACGCATCACGAGAACATTCGCCGTGTTCACCCCGAGCGTCGCCCGGTAGACGTTAAGAAAGCTACGGATCATCAAGCCTGCGGCGGCCAGGAGCACTAAGGCCAGCGCCATCTCCCCAATCACCAACAGACCCGAAAGGCGTTTCCCACGCACACCGATGCTGGTTCCATGGCCGCCATCATTGAGATTTGTGTTCAAGTCAAGCTTGGAGAGCCGCAGTGCCGGTGCGAGGCTGAAGATAATTCCCGTGCCGATCGAGATTGCCACCAAATACGCGAACGCGCGGTAGTCCATCGAAAAGTCGAACCAACTCGGTTTGCCCAACGGAGTGACAACAATGTCAAAGATATGTACGGCACGAACCGCAATCCACCATCCCAGGATCCCACCCGCTACCGATAGCATCAGACTCTCAATCAGGAGTTGCCGAACCAGGCGCCAACGGCCAGCGCCCAGTGCCTCGCGTATCGCAATCTCGCGCGAGCGCCCCACAGCACGCGCCAGAAGTAGGTTGGCGAGATTGGCGCACGCAATCAGCAACACGAATCCCACCGCTACGAGCATCGCTGTAAAGATGACGGTGAATCTTGGTCCGTTCGTGAATTCGTTGTAGTTGAGAACTACGGGAGCGAAGCCATGATTCGTCACCGGATATTCGTTCTGCAAGTTGTTGGCGATGGTTTCCAGCTCGGCGCGCGCGGACTTGACGGTTTCGCCCTCGGCCATCCTCCCGAACACGATAAGGTTCCGCACCTCTCTTTTTTCGGTGTCGGCGCTCGGAACCATGGGAACCCATAAAACGAGTTCAATGGGAAAGATGACGCCCTTCGGCATAACTCCGATCACTGATGTCGGTATTCCATTTATCCGTATCGTGCGGCCGATAATCGAAGGGTCTTTGCCGTAACGCCGCTCCCACAGACCGTAAGTTAGGATCGCGACGGGAGGTGCGCCCAGCGCTTCATCAGCGGAGGCGAAATCCCGCCCGATCGCAGGTTTCTGTCCAATCACCTGAAAACTATTGGCGGTCATTTGGCTGGCAAAGTAAGTGTCTGGCAGGCCAGAATCATCGCTGAGACTTATCGATGTAATCTTGGCCGAGGCAAGACCGGAAAAGGACTTTGCCTGCGCCCGCCAGTCACGAAAATCGGGATAAGAAACACGTCCGTTCGGACGGTTGCCGCCGAGATTTCGGGAGCCGAGATAGTAAATTAACTTGTTCTTGTCGAACGGGAACCCCTTAAAGAGCACGGCATCCGTCAGTGTAAAGACGGTCGCGTTCATGCCGATGCCTATTGCCAGCGTCAAAACCGCAACTGCCGTGAAGCCGGGGCTCTTTCGCAGGAGACGCGCGCCGAAGCGAATGTCCTGCCAGATTGTTCCAACGAAGTATTCCCATCCGGCAGCGCGAGTGTTTTCCTTTACCGCTTCCAGGCTGCCGAATTCCTGACGAGCCGCGCGAAGAGCCGCGGCAGGGTTCATCCCTGCAGCGACCTTCTCTCTTACGCAAGCGTCGAGATAGCCGCGCAGTTCTTCGTCCATTTCCTGTTCCACTTCTTCTTTTCGGAACAGTCCGCGGAGGCCCCCTGCAATGTTGTGCAGCAGCGACATGGGATCCTCCCTACGACGATTCCATGATTCTGGCTATGGCGGCGATTTGCCTGCTCCACTCCCGCGTTTCGTTTCTGAGTTTGCGGCGTTCCTCGTCAGTGAGCAGGTAATATTTTGCGCGGCGATTATTTTCCGTGGCTCTCCACTCGCTTTCGATCCAGCCGGAGCGCTCCAGGCGGCGAAATGCCGGAAACAGAGAGCCCGGATTCACCTGGAAGACGCCTTTGCTGATCTGCTCGATCCGAAGGGCGATTCCGTATCCATGCATCGCTTCGAGATCCAAAGTTTTCAGGATGAGCATGTCCAGCGTGCCTTGAACGAGATCACTCGGCTTATTGGCCATGACTTTGCGCTCTCCTCTCGATTACCAAGGGGAAGATAGCCCTTCTTATCTGGATTGTCAGTGGAACGTGGAGGCGGCGATGAACCGTCGTTTTCGGCGCTGGAAAATTGCAGCGGATTCAAGCACGCATTGTGGGTCGCGGTTTTAACCGCGACATTAGAGTGGTTGTAGGCGGGGGCTTTAGCCCCTGAGGCGTCTGCGTGGAAATCGAAAATTCTAGGCGTCAGCGGCTAAAGCCGAATTCATTGGCCGGGTTTTATGTCACGGCTGAAGCCGTGACCCACAAACATTCCTGTGTGGCCACACTGGCTCTGAAGCTCGTAGGCAGCCGGAGCCTAACGATCAGGTGGCCGCCTCGGTTATATGATATGTGATCTTACTTCGTCGGCGCCGATTTATTGTCGCGAACGACGGCATCCTTCAGGTCGGCGCCATCGAGTTTCACATCGGTGAGATCGATTTCGCGGAAGCTGGCGAGAGCCAGGTCCGAGCCGGAAAAATCCGCGCCGCGAAGATTCGCCTGACGCAGGACGGTTCCGCGAAGAATCGTTTTGTGCAGTTTCGCCGAACGCAGATCGCCGCGAAATAGTTCGGTGCCGCTCAAGTCGGCTTCGCTCAAATCCGCGCCTTCGAGCCTGGTTTCCGTGAAATCGCAATTCCGCAGGTCGGCTTTGCGCAAGTCCGCCTTGCTCAGGTCCGCGAAGCTGAGTTTGGCGCCGCGGAAGTCAGCGCCCTTCAAATTGCATCCGACCATGACCGCGCCGGTCAGATCGCGCTTCTTAAAATCCTGGCGGGATAAATTGGCTCCGGATAAGTCAGCGCGTTCGCCGCCGGGGTATCCTTTATGGAATTTCGCGTGTGCATCCAGAATGTCGCTTAGCTTCTTGCCGTTGTGTCGAATGTTTTCCGCCCTTCCTGCCGCCGCCTGCGCCACCCGCTAAGAAATCGCGTAGCCCCCATCTTCCTGCTCCGAGTGTGGTTTGTGTAGGGTTCTATTCTACAGAAAATACCGGGGCGAGCAAACCTATGATAACTTGGGCATGCAATGACGTTGATCGAAAAGCTGAAGTCGCGCGCGCGGGTACGTCCCCAGCGGATCGTGCTCCCGGAAGGGGAAGACCCGCGCATCGTCGCAGGTGCGGCGGCGATCACGCGCGAAGGCTTTGCCAAAATTACCTTACTGGGACGAAGAAAGGTAATTGAAGCGGTTGCCGCCGATTTGAACGCGCCGCTGGCGAACATTGCAATCGTGGATCCCGCGACGAGTTCCCGCCTCGAAGCCTACGCGCAGATCCACCACGAACGCCGGCGCGCGCGCGGCGCGTCACTTGAAGAATCGATGGAGACGGCGCGGCGGCCCTTGTTTTTCGCGGCTCTGGCCGTTGCCGCGGGGGATGCGGACGGGACAGTGGGTGGCGCGGCTAACACGACGGCGGACACGCTGCGCGCAGCCCTGCACGTGATCGGTCTTGCTCCCGACGCACGGATCGTTTCCAGTTTCTTCGTCATGGTCATCCCGCAGCGCCCGGGACTGGATGTGGGAAAATCCGGTGCGTTACTCTTTGCCGATTGCGCTGTCGTCCCCGATCCCAATTCCGAGGAGCTCGCCGAAATCGCGCGCGCTACGGCGGAAAATGCGCGCGTGCTGCTCGACGCGGAACCCCGCGTGGCGTTTCTTTCATTTTCCACCAAGGGGTCTGCGAAACACGCGCGCGTGGAAAAGATCCTTGAAGCCCTGCGCATCCTGAAGGCTCGCGCGCCAGAGATTACCGCCGACGGAGACCTGCAAGCGGACGCCGCGCTCGTGCTGCAAGTGGGTAACTCGAAGGCGCCCGGCTCTCTGGTGGCTGGACGGGCGAATGTTCTCATCTTTCCCGATCTTGACGCCGGCAATATCGGTTACAAACTGGTGGAGCGTCTGGGCGGCGCGCAGGCCCTCGGCCCGATTTTGCAGGGGCTTGCGATGCCCGCGAACGACCTTTCGCGCGGCTGCTCGGCCGAAGATGTCGCGAACGTCGTAGCAATCACGGCGCTGCAGGCGATTGCAAGAGAAGAGAAATCACTTGCAACCACGGATGAACACAGATAAACACTGATAAAGGCAAAGAGCATTTCTTAACCGGAACTGCAATAATGGCAACTGGAAATTACCCTCGCCGCTTTTCGTACTCTTTAGCGATTCCGTTCTTATCAGTGTTCATCTGTGTGCATCTGTGGCTTCCCTCTCCCGCTTTCGCACAGCAGGAATCAACCCAGGAACTCGCCGTCAATCTGGCGGAAGGCCGGGTCGTTATCTGCGCAGCCAAGGATGGGATCATCGTTGCGACGATCGGGGAGCACAGCGAGGCCGGTTCGCGGACGCCGGCGGTGATGTCCGTATCGGCGCTTCGCACCGCGGTGATGCTCGGCGCAGTCGAGTGGGTGCAGCCCGAATCGAGCGATAAGCCTATCCGCCTAGACACTGAACTGCCCGGCATGGTTGCCGCCGTGCTCAATACCTCCGGGCGGCCCAATTACTCCAATGCCGCGAGCGACATTGAGATGATCGGTGTGGCCGTGCTCGAACGCGTACGTGTGGTTGCCGGCCTGTTGCACAACAAAATTAATATGGGCGAGGACGAACCCTTGATCCGCATCGTGCTCGCCGGATATGTCCCGGATTATGGGCCCGAGGCGTGGACCATCGATTACCATGTCGTCCAGGATGCGCTGGGAAACGATGTCTACAGGACGCGCGTTTTGCGCCCGACCTATAACCAGCTCTATCCTCCGGAGAAGGGCCAGCCGCACACTCTAGTGGAAGTCCGTTACCCGCCCGCGGTTCGCGCCAAGGATGCTCCCGAACTGCTTGACCTGTTGCACCAGAATGATCCGCGCCTGGCGAGCGTCCGCGCGGCGAACGATGCAGTGACGAAGTCCGTCGAATTCGTCGTTGACGGTCAGAGCCAAAAATCGGCTGCCGCGCCCGACATAGATTTTCTGCGCGGAGCGCTTCCTGCCGTCACGCCGGCCGGCACAAAGTTCACGATGGCAATGGTGGATTACGACAAGGGTTTTCGATTTGTACTGGAGCCGCCGGCGGAGGATCGGCCGCCCAAGGACGCCACGCCGCGCGAGCAGGGCGCACCCACATTGCGGCGCAAATCCGACACTGATAATAATTGAAATGCTCTAGGGCGAGGTTTTATTGGTTGGAGTCTTGTCCACCGTCGGCGCTGCCGCGGGAGGCCCGCCTGCCAGTGGAGTGAAATCCGTCCAGCGAATGGTCATCCGCATCGGAACGCTTGCGCTGCCGATTTGGAGCGTTTCATCTGCCCGGGAATACGCGGGGAACCAAAGATTCTTGCCAACTTGCTGGCGGTAAGTTTCAAACACGGAGAACGGCAGCACCGAAGAGGTCACGTCGCCGATTTCCGTAACCCACTTGCCGATCGTCTTTACGATTACAAGATCCTGCACGTCCACCCAAACCACTCCGGAAAAGTAAGGATGCATGCGGTCGAGCGCGCGCGGCTTCACGGTAAAATAATATGCGGTCAGCTCATCGAGCGGCTGCTTCCCGCCGAAGCTGATATCGTATTTTGGCAGTTGCGAAGTCGTAAGGGCAAAAAGCGGCGTCGCGACGAAAAGGTCGGGATCGCCTCGCTGCAGGTCCACGGATTTGAGCGTGGATGGCGTGCGCCGTACGGGTTTTTCCAGGGTTCTTCCGTCGAGGGTCAGAATCTGCTGCGTGACGATTTCAAGCTGTCCCGTGGCTTTGCCATTTTCGCCGATTTCTTCAATGCGCACGCTTCTTTGGAAGGTGTAGTCCGTGATGGCCCGGGCCATCTCGTCTTCCTTGGCCGCAAATCGTCTGATAATTTCTTCAGGAGGTAAGGATGGCGGCTCGACCTTGCTGGGCGGCGGTGGCGCCGGAAACCGCGTCGAGGCCGGCGGCTCCATCGGCCCGGCGTCCTGCGCGCGCAGACCGGGCGCTCCCGCAGAGAGGATCGCCACGATCGCGCAAAATCCGGCGGCATGGATTGCGCGAAAATTCATATCGTCTGTTTCATATGATTTGGATGCGCCCCGCGGAAATTTTGCAGCACGGGTCCCAGAAAAAATAGCCCAGCCTATGGTCCAGACTCGATAGTGTATCGCACTGTGAACTCCGCTGGCGCTTTCGCTGACGAGGGAACAGGAACGTTGAGCCTCAGATCCGCGGACATCGACCTGGGAACAACGATCATCCGGCCGGAAGTCCATTCGACCACAAGCGTGTGCCGGTCGGGAGAGAGTATCTTGACGCGCGTCATGTCTTCGGGAATCGAAATCGGCGCGCCTGACGCAACAAAATCTTCACAGTGAGAGTTCGAAAGGTCCGGTGACGTTGTTGCTGAGCCTGGGCCAGCCGGCGCCGTCGAAACGTCGGATTTCTCCCAGCAAAATTGTGTGTTTCCCTCTTCCGCGGCGTTTACGGGAACAGAAAGCATGGAAATAAATGAATGCGCGGTTTCGGCGCCGCCCGATGGCGCGGAAATGGGCGATGGAGCGAATAAAACCCGGTAGGACGCCTCAATCGTATCCGGCGCGGGCAAACGCAGCGTTTTCTCCACCTGGATGCCCGCAACGGAATTCTGAAATTCGCCGAACGTAAGCTTCAGGCTCGTTTCCTGTTTTTCCGCGACCCAGGCGGCGTTGTATGCGCGGTTGAAGGAGAAATCCCCCGTGGCGAGCGCGTCCGCAGAGGAAGCTCCCGCGGGCAACATGAAATCATGCAAAGCCCCTCCGAGAGTGATGAGGTCGTCGTTGGTGGCCTTATCTACCAGCGCGACACCGCGTCCACCATCTGCGGGAGATACGATCAGACGAACGAGGGGGCTTTCCAGAACCCAATCGGTCGAGCCATCGCGCTCGAAATCGTATGTGTAGTGGATGTTCGCGTTATCGCTCGCAGGCAGGAAAACAATCGGGGCATTCAAGCGCTCTCGGCCGGAGTGGACCGCGAGACTCCCGTGGAGCAATCCATCGGATGCAGGCGCTGGCGGGGCTTCCCCTGAAACCGGATTGTGATTGGGCTGGAAGTGCAGACGCGTGAAGACCTGTTCGATGCCGAACATTCTCGCGCTCGCTGTACCATGAAATGCGCCTTCGAGATCAAAATCGGCGACGCGCAAATTGTCCGCGTGATTCGATGCCGAAATGTCCGTGCTTCCTCCCGTGGCGGGATTGGCAACGATCAGCGGCGGACTGGTCTCCACGGTGGCTTCGCCGCCAAGAGGAAACCGGAGCCCGTCAAACACTTTATATTCGGACCCGCCAGGGCCGTTCTTTGGGTGTTCCGGCTTTTCCACAACGTGCGGCGTGTAACGCAGGTGAAGCCTGAGTACGCGCCGGTAGTCCGGCGCGGCCCCACGCAGGAGCGAGACTTCGAGTACGCCGGTCTCCTGCTTCCACTGTTCATCGAGCCGAAAATCCTGTTCGAATTCCACTTTCGATGGCTCAGATTCCAGATGGAGCCGGACCACGGCGCGCGCAGGGGCATAAAACGTCAGCTCGAGCGTCTTGCCTTCGCGTTCCACGCCCAGTAATTCCGCTCCGGCCGTGATGACTTCGTCGGTGCAGTGTTCTCCCGGAGAAACCGCGGAGCAAAGCGGCGCATGAATCGGGAGGAGCAGCGATTCGCGCGCGGGCACGGTCACATCGAATGAAATCTTCTGTGCGGCGGCGCGAGTTTTGTCCGTCGTTGGATCGATCATTTCGAACGTTTCGCTCGCCGTTTCGTCCGCGCTTATATTGGTGACGCTGACCAGGGCCGCGGCGCACAGTTGCCCTTCGATGCACGCCTGGGGCTGGTCAGAAGAAGCGGCGATTTCATTTGCAACCAGCTGCGTCGCGAACAAATTTGCCCCTGGTTGTCCGGTCCCGATCCGGCGCAGGCCGGGAACGATGGCTGCCTTTTCGAGAAACGCCGGAAGCGTGTCGTTTGAGGTTGAAGGTGAAGTTGCAGGAAAATCAAGGAGGACTCCTCCACGCCGGACATAATCCGCCAGCGCTTCCCGCGCCGTATCGAGCATTTCCGGCCGCGTGCCGCCATCCTCCGGGACAGGAAGCAAAATCACAGGATCGCGCAACAAACGATCTTCGGATTGCGCGGCGGGATTGACGAGCTCCGGCGTGAATCCCGCCAACGTAGCTGCGCGGAATAGTTGTTCCACGGCTAGCGCATTGCGTGAAGTCGTCGCTTCGTCCGCCGAAGCCGCGCACACGCGCAAGTCCAGTATCCCAAAATCCGCGCGCGGATGTGATGCGGCCAGCATGGCGCCCCATGAGGAAATGAAAACCCCGTTTCGTGCTACGGCGATTGCGCGGGGTCCGCGGTTTCCGGCGAGGTCGAGCGCCGCGTCCCAGCGAAAATAGCGTGCCGCCGCCGGCGTCTCCCAACCCGCGGGAGTGAGCGTGTCCTGAAGGGGGGAATATACGAACGCACGGATGCCGCTGCCCAGCAGGAGGCGCGACGCAAGCAAAGCATTCTCAGGCGAAGGCTGATTCGCGCGCGAATCGCCGGCGGGAGCAAATGTGGTCGTCGCAAAACCGGAGAGAAACGGCGGGAAATCCGGCTGAGTCCCGAGCGACTTTCCTAGAAACTCGAGAGAGGATGCATCCGCAGTCGTGAGGAGCGAACTCTCTCCGGGCGGCACAGTGGTGTGGAAAAACCACTGTCCTGCAAGCCCTGCTTGTGTTGGACCTTTCGCGACGGACTCAACGAAAAATGTAGCTGCGCCTTCACCGACAACGTCCGGCGCACTCAGGAAGAGCGTCGCGTCGAGACCGCCCCGAATCAGCGCGCCGCGCAACTCCGCCAGATAGCGCGAAAGTTCAGGGGCTTGCGCGCCGGGGCGCACCGCTATGGAATCGTCGAGGGCGACAAATAAAAGTGGTCCGGCAATTTCGCTGTCTTGCGTCTCGCCTTCGCGTTCACCAGGCTCGGTAATCGTGATCGTCCTTTTCGCGCTGTAGAGTGCCAGCTCCTGCGCAACGGCGGTGAGCCATCGCCGCGCATAAGTCATGTGAAGGTCATTCGCCAGCCATCGCCGAGCGGCCGCATTTGCGTCGCGAGCGGCCAGTTCCGCCTCCGGAGGGGCCACGCCTTTTTCAACGTCCGGCTCGCTCATCTGATACTCGGAATAGGCGAGCAGCCATGGAGGATAACCGGCGTTCCGCCACAGATCGCCAATGAAGGGGCCGGGCCGCACGATGAGCTTCATGCGCGTCTGCGCGATCAACTGCAAAAGGCCCTCCAAATTTCGGCGGGGATTTGTGTGGCCGTCAAAATCGAATTCACCATCGCTCGGCTCATGCCAATTCCACGGGATGCGAAGGTCAATCGTGTTGATGCCCAATTCCTGATAGCGCTTGAGCGATTGGAGCCACAAGTCGGGCGGAATCCGGAAATAATCGAACTGCGCCGCATGAATGAAATATGGAACGCCGCCAACGCGCAACTCTGGTTCGTTCCCGTCATTTATTATTTGCACTCCCGCGACAGGTGCAGGGGGTTTCTGCGGAGGGGACTTCTGTGCGGAGGCCGAAATGGCAAGGAGGGCAAACATTACCGCCGCTATGAGGCAGTGCCATTTGCCAGGGAGGCCGCGCCAACTACCGCTGGTGTTTGCCGGGAACATTCACCACGGATGTTACACGACCCTTCCCTGCATTTCGATGTTTGCGAATGCCGGTCCTGGGGATGGCGCAGTTTCCATTCGGCAGGCCGTGAAACCTCTGCTACAATCGCGCGGCTGCAATTAGCATTGCAGGTCGTGGCGTGCTCCTGTGGAGACTCTGGCGAAACGGTTTTACGTGTCCGGAACCGTGCAGGGCGTGGGGTTCCGATTCTTTGCTGAGCGCGTCGCCGCGCGGCTGGGCGTTGCCGGTTATGTGAAAAATCTGTTCGATGGGCGCGTCGAGGTTTATGCCATCGGCAGTGCTGCGCAACTCGACGCACTGAGAGATGAATTGCGGCGCGGCCCGCGCTTCGCAACCGTCACCGGATTAACGGGGGCCGACGCGGAATTCCTGCCTGTGTTCGCCAATGGCTTCACGATTGAGCGGGACGATTGAGCTGACTTTTAGAGGGGCGGCAACAAAAGGAATGAACCATCTGAAGGAATTGATTCGAGAGGTGCCAGACTTTCCCAAGCCCGGCATTCTGTTCTACGATCTCACGACGTTACTAAAGGACCCTGCCGGCTTTCACAGCCTGGTGGATGAGCTTTGCGGGCACTACGAGGGAAAGCTCGTGGACGCCGTCGTTGGGATCGAAGCGCGCGGATTCATTCTTGCGCCGGCGCTGGCCTATCGCCTCAACGCCGGTTTTGTGCCCGTCCGCAAACCCAGGAAATTGCCCGGGAAAACAGTTGGCGTCACCTACCAGCTTGAATACGGTACGGACACGCTCGAAATTCATGAAGGGGCCATCCAGCCCGGTCAACGCGTTCTGATCAGCGACGATTTGCTCGCCACGGGAGGCACCGCAGCGGCCACTGTCGAGCTTGTGCGCAAACTGGGCGGCGAAGTCGTGGGCGCATCCTTCGCCGTCGAGCTCACGTTTCTAAATGGCCGCAAGAGGCTGCCCGGGATCGACGTTTTCTCGATGATTCAGTATGACAAGTAACTTAGTTCTTCTTTTCGCAAGCAACGGATACCCATCCTGAATCAAAAGCGTTCCTGTACATGAACCTTTGAGACCGTGTGTCGACTGTTGGGACACAGCATGCCGTGCCCCTACAACTTCCACTCTGTCGAACCGCTTTGAATGGACCGCGAAGGCGGGAACGTTTTTCCGTGATCTACTCTTCTTTCGCGGAATTTTCTGATTTTGATTTCACCGCGGTACGCTGGCGCATCACCTCGAAGAGCACGACTCCCGCAGCGACCGAAACGTTCAGCGCACGGACGGGCCCGGTCGTCGGAATCGAAACCAGAAAGTCGCAGCGCTCTCTGGTCAGGGCGTGAAGTCCCTTGCCCTCTCCTCCCAGCACCACGCCGACAGGGACTTTGAAATCCACCTCGGTGTGCCGCGTTTCGGCGCGCTCGTCGAGTCCCACCAGCCAATAGCCCGCTTCTTTCAAGTCTTCCATGGCGCGGGCAAGATTTTTGACGCGCGCCACGGGCAGATGCGCCAGCGCCCCGGCGGAAGCGCGCGCCACGGTCTCGGTGAGTCCGGCAGCGCGGCGTTCGGGGATGACGACGCCCTGCGCGCCAGCCGCAAGCGAAGTCCGTACAATGGCGCCAAGATTTTGCGGATCCTCGACACCGTCGAGGAGAACCACCAGTCCGGGAGCGCCGTGCGAGTCGCGAGGTTTCAGCAAATCCTCGAAACTCGCCGACGGCGATGCCGCAACCAGCGCGACGACGCCTTGATGTTCGCGCGTGCCCGCCGTGCGATCGAGTTGTACGCGCCCCTCAAAGCGCACTGGAACGCCGTGTTGCCGCGCCAGGCGCACCAATTCTTCGATGCGGTTTCCGTGTGTGCCCCGCGCAACAATCAGCGAGTCGAGCGGCCGGTTGGCCTCGAGCGCTTCGCGGACGGCGTGAATGCCGGTCAGACGATCCATAATTCCCTAGAACCCTTCAGGGGTTAAAATCCCTGAAGAGAAACGAATCTTTATGTCATGCCTAATGGCATGACCCACAAAGCTTGCCAGATCACGACTAGAAATTTGTTCAACCTTCCAGCGTGACGATCGCCTGTGCGGCAATGGCTTCGCCGCGACCGATTGCATCCACTCCTTCGTTCGTCTTGGCTTTCAGATTAATCGCGGAAGCGGAAATGCCGAGTGACTTTGCGAGCGCCTGCCGCATGGCGGGAAAATGAGGACCGAGTTTCGGCTTCTCGGTAATGACGACGGCGTCTATGTGCGCGATGCGAAGATGATGCTCAACGAGCAGCTCGCTAACACGTTCCAAAAATCGCAGGCTTGCGGCGTCCTTCCACTTCGGATCGGTGTCCGGAAAATGGGTGCCGATGTCGCCGAGTCCTGCCGCGCCGAGAATCGCGTCGCAAATCGCGTGCGCCAGCGCGTCGCCGTCAGAGTGCCCTACCGGTCCCTTGGGAAATGGAATTTCAATGCCGCCAAGGATCAGCTTGCGGCCTTCGGCAAGGCGATGCAGGTCATATCCGATTCCTACGCGAGTCATTGAACCGCGCGTTCCTGGCGGAAGTAAAACTCCGCAAGTTCCATGTCGCCGGGCCGGGTAATCTTCAGGTTGCGTTCGGAGCCCAGGACGACGTGGACATCGCGGCCAAGCCGCTCGACCAGTCCCGCTTCGTCGGAAGCGCTCACGCCGTCCTGTCGCGCGCGGGCAAACGCCTCGAGCAACAGGGAAGCGCGAAAGACCTGAGGAGTCTGAGCGAGGACCACGCGCTCGCGCGGTATTGTCGCCGTAATGAGCGCGACATCGGCGCCTCCTGCCTGCGGCGTCGCGCGCTTCACTTCCTTTACCGTGTCCATCGCCGGAATTCCCAGGATTGCGGCGTCACAGGCGTCCGCCTCGGCGATTACGCACTCGATCTGACTGCGCGTCACCAATGGTCGCACAGCGTCGTGGACCAGGATTAGATCGGCATCGGCCGGAACGTGCACCAGCGCGTTCGCAACAGAATCCTGCCGCACGTCGCCGCCGCGAACCACATGCACGGGCCGGCCCAGATTTTCCAGCTCGATGCTGGCGATCACGGAATCCAGTTCTTCCGCCCGCGTGGCAATCACGAAGTCGGTAATCGCCGGACACACCGCCAGACGCCGAAGCGTGAACAGGAGCAATGGCACACCGTCCAGCGCCAGAAATTGTTTCGGCTTCTCCCCACCCATTCGGGTGCCGAGTCCGGCAGCGGGCAGGATTGCGGTTACACGGTTCATCATTCCCTCAGTATTCGGCCCTCAGTACGCGGCCTGTAGTTGTGGGCAAAAAAGCTTACACCAATTGAAGGCGCTTATAAACAGAAGTCGGGGGAATCATGTGGTTGGTGAGAATGGAGGCGCCGGCGAAGGGATGCAGATCACTCCGGCTCGCGCGAAACGTCCGGAACCACGGGACGCGGCAGGCGCTCCGCGCCGGCAATCGCATCGCTATTGCGGCCACCGTTATGCTCGCAGGGACGCGGCCCTTCGTTGATGGAATGGGCCGGCGCGGGGCGGGGCCCCTGTGACTCAGCGGAGCGTTCATCGAGCCGGCCGAAAATCATTTTCCCCGCGGTGGTTTGGTGAACCGAAGTCACTGTAATATCCACGGTCTTGTTGATCATGCGGCGGGCGCCATCGACGACCACCATGGTCCCGTCGTCGAGGTACGCGACGCCCTGATTATATTCCTTGCCCTCGCGCAGGATAAAAACGCGCATGGTTTCGCCGGGCAGCACGACTGGCTTCAGCGCGTTGGCCAGCTGGTTGACGTTCAGTATTTCGATGCCTTGCAAGCTGGCGACTTTGTTCAGATTGTAGTCGTTGGTCACAATCTTGCCGTCGTAGCGCTTGGCAAGCTCGATGAGTTTCAGGTCCACGTCTGGCACATTGGCAAAATCGTCGTCCGCAATTTCTACTTCCAGGTGAGCCATCTTCTGAATGCGTTGTAACACTTCGAGGCCGCGGCGCCCCCGCTGGCGTTTGGTGGAGTCTGCGGAATCGGCCACCAGTTGCAACTCATGCAGGACAAATTGCGGGATCAGCAAAACGCCGTCGAGGAAGTGGGCTTCACAGATATCCGCGATGCGCCCGTCGATAATCACGCTGGTGTCCAGCACTTTTGGCATGCGCCGGGTGCTGCGCTCGCTGCCGAACAGGCCCCCCAACGCCGCCAGATTCAGCATGTCTCCCTTGTTCGCGCCCACGACCAGCCCGATGTAGGTCATCACCAGGAGCAGCGCCACATCCAGGAACGACCTGGAGCCCTCCGGAATGGACGTGCGCGCCAGAACCAGGCCCATCAGGTACGCGCCCAGGATGCCAAGAATCGAACCGAACGCCGCGCCAATCAGCCGGCGCATGCTGGCGCGCTGCAGGCGAATCTCAAACAGCAGGACCGAAATTGCGAAGGCCAGCCCGACGATTGCGGCCACCCGATTCGACAACCCGAATGGGTGAAAATGGTAACCGGCAGCCACGCATGCAACGGAAAAAATAACGCGGACCAGCAAGTGGTCCCACCAGCTTCCGAATTCGTGACTCGCGTGCGGCGGTGTTGCCGGGCGCAGCGGGAACGGCGTAGACGCAGCCGGCGGAACTGAATTTCCGGGACGAGTATAAGGGCGTGTCATAGGGACCCCATTTCTTATGAGGCGAAAAACGAAAAATTAAGACAGCTCGACCACCATAAACTGTATCAATCTGGGCTGACCTGGTACGAAGGATATGAAAACCAGCCCCGTTACCTCCTCTGATAGCTCATTTCTGCTGCCTGAGTCAAGTAATTAAGATGGGAGAGTTGATTTTGTCACGAATGGTGATAAAGGGGCCGAGGGCCTTGGTTTGGGTCAGGGCAGGTCCTTCGCAAGAACCGCTGGCTCTTGCTCAGGGTAAATAAAACCTTGGCACTCGCTTGCCGAGCGCGCAGAGCAGTTCCGCGCTGGCGGTGTTCGCAATGCGGGCGACGTCAGGAACGGACTGCGTTGTCCCTCCGTCGGTGCCATAGATTGTGGCGATGTCGCCTAAGCGGACGGAAGTGATTCTGGTGACGTCGGCGGCGGTGAGGTCCATCGAAACTGTGCCGATAATGGGCGCGAACTGGCCGCGAACGATCACTCGGCCCTTATTTGAAAGCACGCGAACCAGGCCGTCGGCGTAGCCTGCGGCAAGCACGGCAACGCGGGATGGTTTTGCGGAGGTCCAGCGGGCGTTGTAACCGACGCGCGCGCCGGGCGCCAGGTCCTTGATGGAAATAATCCGCGCGCGGAATGACAAAACTGGCTTCACGGGGAGTTTCGCTTCCATCTCCGGATTGAGTTCCGGCGGCTCGAAAAACTGGTGATAGCCGTAGAGGATCGCCCCGGGACGCACCATCTGATACCAGGTGGACGGACGGCTGACAATCGCGGCGCTGTTGGCCATGTGCACGATGCCGGGATCGAGTCCGAGCGAGCGTAGGCAAGCCAGTGCCGCTTCAAAAGTTTTTTCTTGCTCAAGCGTTTGGTCGGTCGTGAAAACTTCCGACGAAGCGATATGCGTGAACGTGCCTGCAAGCCGCAAGTGCTTGCAATCCGCCAGCACGCGCGCGAACGCCGGAATTTCCGAAGGCGCGATGCCCAGGCGATTCATTCCCGAATCAATTTTCAGATGAAAGCCGACCGGCTCGCGTCGCGCCTTGCGCGAATGGCCTGCGGCCCGGTCGAGCAAGCGCAACTGCTCCGGGCGCATGATCGCCGGCGTGAGGTTGTGTTCGAGAATCCGCCGCTCCTCGCCGGCCCAGAAGCCGGTGAGTATCAGGATGGGTTCGCGGATCCCGCTTTCGCGAAGCTCGGCGCCTTCGGCGGAGCAGGTTACGCCAAACCAGTCCGCGCGTGCTTTGGACAGCGCGCGCGCCACGGGAACGATGCCGTGGCCGTAGGCGTTGCTCTTGATGACCGCGAGAATTTTCCGCTGCGGAGCTCGTATGCCGCCAGGGTTGACGTGGCGCCGGATCGCACGCAGGTTGTGCGTCAGTGCTCCCAGGCTCACTTCCGCCCAGATGGGCCGCCCATCAAATTCCACAGTTTTCTTTTGGGGTCGTGTCATGGGAATCGTCACTTTCAGAGTAACCGATCTGGGCGCCGAAAAAAAATTGCTCGCGATCAAGTGCGCGCCGCCTAGTAACTAGCCCGGCTGAAACGCCAAGCAGGCTGTCCAGCCCCGTTCACCTCGCGGGGCAGGCTGGCATCGCATCAAAAGAGTGCAACCAGGGTGCCCAATTGCGGCGGCAGCTGGGTTAATCGGCATCCCTACTAAACCATTGAATCAGAATGGTTTAGGGGCGACATATCTGGTTGGACAGATTTGGAAAAGCACGAGTGGTCACGAGAAGCGCGGAACAATCTACACGTCTGTGTGTGGCGGGGGACAGTTAGGATCTTGGCTGCTACGAGCGTCGAAACGGCAAATATCTTCCTCCGGCCCAATCGCAGAACCAGCATCCATCCGGGTTTCCCTGCAATAACGGCGCGTTCAATGCCCCGAACACACGGTTTGTCGTAAACAAGGAATACGAACAGTGGGAGTTGATCGATATTGGAGAGCCTTCGTACGTTCGCGCGAGATTTCTAAGGTGTGTACCAAATTGCAGCAATTCAAAGATCGCGATGGGAATCACCCGAATATGGCGTGGGAAAAAATTCTTTTCATAAACGACGGACGATGTCGCTCCGGCGACCTCTTCTTCGAGCGATCGGTCACGCGGACGTTTCCCGGGTGCTCCAGATCCGATGCAAACTGCCGGGCGCTTGCGTATCGGTCTTCCGGATCGCGTTCCAAAGCTCGAAAAATGATCTCCTCCATCTCGATGGAAATATCCGGGTTGATCTGAGTCGGCGGAACGGGATCATTTACCAGGCGGTCGTTCATGACGGCGAATGGATTGGGTCCGTTAAACGGCGTATGGTTCGTCAGCATCTCGTAAAGGATGACGCCGAGCGCATAGACGTCGCTGCGGCCGTCACCGCGTCTCCACTTAATTTGCTCGGGAGAAATGTAATCGGGCGTGCCGAGTGCGTTGGATAATTTGGAAAAAGTCAGGCGGCGAGCGCCCTGGCTGCTCGAAATGCCAAAATCAATCAGCTTTATGCGGTCATCCTCGCTCACCATGATGTTCTCAGGTTTCAGGTCGCGGTGGACCACTCCCTGGCTGTGGATGTATTCGAGGGCATCGCAAACGTTAATCGCGATTCGCGTTGCCTGTTCAGCGGGGAGTTTTCCGTCATTCGTAAGAATCTCCCGCAAGAAACGACCCTCCACCCATTCCATCACGATGCAGAGCTGGTCGAGGTCATCCTCCGCCATCGTTTTCACAACGCCAGGATGATTGAGTTTTTTGCCGATGTCCTTCTCACGGGAAAACCGGCTGAAAAACATAGGATCGCATTCGAGTTCGGGGTGCGGGATTTTGATAGCCACAACCTGGCCCGTGCGTTGATCTATGGCGCGATAAATCGTTGTCATCGAAGTCCGCGCCGCGAGTTTCTCGATGCGGAAGTGCCCGAATATTTCCCCGGGTTGGAGTTGCGTCGTTAACATCGGTAAGAAAGTCCGTTCATGCGCGCAAGAGACGACTTCGGTCCCCACGCTAGCCGAGGAGGTCTTAAAGAGGCATAAACAATTTGTTCGGGCAACATAAACGGAGGAACCTACATTGAATCTGCAGGTTAGGCTTTGCCGGGTTGGGCACGCCTCCCCGAAATGGCCTCGAATGAAGGCGGAAGGGAATCCCGTGTGCTGAAATTGCGGAAATGGAACCTGCAGTTCCATAATGCAAACCTGCTGCCTGGAACAAGGCCATCATTCCTCATTGAACCGGCGGCATGGATGCCAGTACACTCAATCCCGAAAGCCGGAGCGCAGCTCGTACGATCCTGAAATGGCCTCGGACCCTCATTCCACTCTGAATTGGAAGCCTCTTTTTCGCGTGCCGGGGTTCCCCTATTTCTTTTTCGCGATGCTGGTTTCCTTGTTCGGCACTGGAATGAATTTCGCGGGCGTGACCTGGTACGTCCTGGGTGTAACGCATTCCACCGTCAAGGTGAGCATGGTCGTCATTCTGGTGACTCTGCCGGGGCTGATCGTGCCTCCGTTCGGCGGAGTGCTGATCGATCGCGTGGACCGGAGGTACCTGGGGATCGCGGTCGATGCGGCACGCGCAGTAATCGTGCTGGGCACGGCGGCGCTGGCCTATGCCGGGCGGCTGGCCATCTGGGAACTTTATTCGATGGTCCTGCTTCTGGGCGTCGGGTTCGCGATTTATTGGTCCACGACGAACGCGCTGGTGCAGGAACTTGTCCCGGGCGAAAAACTGATTGTAGCCAACGCCACAATATTGATCGCCGTGCAGGGCGGAATGGCCGCTGCGGGAGCTCTGGTCGGATTCACATACGAACATTCTGGCCTCGCCGGAATTCTCGGCATTGACGGGACAACGTATCTGATTTCGGCGATCTGCCTGCTCCTTTTGCGCCGCGGATATTACCCGCCGCACAAAACCCTGAATGGCCGCCTTCTTCCCTCGTCCCCGACCATCGAAGCGCCCCCGGAGATGTCCGAACCGTCGTTGCTTCAAATGGATGACACGGAGCCTGAGCCAATGGGCGTCTTCGCGGGTATCGCTGAAGGTCTGCGGTACCTGCGGCAGCAGCCGCGCGTGCTGGCCTTGGGAATTACATACGCGTGCATGATGGCCGGAGTGATCAGTGCGAATGTGCTGGTGGTGGCCCTCGCGAAGGATTTACTTTCCGCGGGCGCGACTGGATATGGATACATTGGTCTGGGTTGGGCCGTCGGCGCGATCATCGGCGGACTTTCAGCCGGCACTCTGGCCCGAAAGAATCCTTACCGTGTTTTGATTTTGGCCCTGGGCACACTGGCGGTGGGGCATACCTTGCTTCCCTACGCGCACTTGCTGGCCGTCGTCGTGGCGATGAATGCGCTATTTGGCGTGTGCCGCGCGCTGGGAGGAGTGCTGACGCAATCCTCGATCATGAACACTGTGCCGCGTCACCTGATGGGACGCACGCAATCCACTTTCTCGGTGATCGCGACGGTTCTGCAAGTCAGCATGAGTTTCACGCTTGGATGGTTCGCCCAAAACGTCACGCTTTCCGCCGCTTTTCTGCTCCTGGGCGCAATTTATGCGGGCGCGGTGCTTGCGGCGGTCTGGGCCAGAGCGCTATCCCTCAATCCGCGGGAAACGGCGACCCCGGCCGCGAGTTGAGTAACCAGTTCAAACCCGGTCTTGTAACAATTCCCGGGAGGCCTGGCGATGATTTGGCGCCAGGAACTCTGAATAGTATCCTGAAGCAAGCGGGACTAAAGAAATGAAGCGTTATCTTATCGTCATTGAACAGACAGATGGCGGGTACTCGAGCTACTCACCCGATCTCCCCGGGTGTGTTTCCACTGGAAAGACGCGCGAGGAAGTGGAACGAAACATGCGCGAAGCCATCGAATTCCACGTCGATGGTCTGAGGGATGAAGGATATCCGGTGCCGGAGCCACAGGCGTCCTCATCGTACGTCGAACTTCCTGCTTAATTTAAATTCAGAGGTAATCGCGCGAAGACCCCTCAAGAAACGCGCGCAGTTTACGCGAACGTGAGGGGTGACGCAGCTTGCGCAGCGCTTTGGCCTCGATCTGGCGGATGCGCTCGCGGGTAACCGCGAACGACTGGCCGACTTCTTCGAGGGTGTGTTCGGAGCCGTCGTCGAGTCCAAAACGCATCTTGATGACTTTTTCCTCGCGCGGCGTCAGGGTCTTCAGGACGGATGAGGTCTGCTCCTTCAAATTGAGGTTGATGACCGCGTCGGAGGGCGACACGACGGCCTTGTCTTCGATGAAATCGCCCAGGTGCGAATCTTCCTCTTCGCCGATGGGCGTTTCGAGAGAAATCGGCTCCTGCGCGATTTTCAGAATCTTGCGCACCTTCATCACCGCAATGTCCATGCGCTTGGCGATTTCTTCGGAGGTGGGTTCGCGGCCGAGTTCCTGCACGAGCTGGCGGCTGGTGCGAATCAGTTTGTTGATCGTCTCGATCATGTGCACGGGGATGCGGATGGTGCGCGCCTGATCGGCGATTGCGCGCGTGATGGCCTGGCGGATCCACCAGGTTGCGTACGTCGAAAACTTGTAGCCGCGGCGCCACTCGAATTTGTCCACGGCCTTCATCAGGCCGATGTTGCCCTCCTGAATCAGGTCCAGGAATTGCAGGCCGCGGTTGGTATATTTTTTCGCAATCGAAACGACGAGGCGGAGGTTGGCCTCGATCAGCTCTTTTTTGGCTTGCTCGGCTTCGGCCTCGCCCCGAAGTATCACCTGGAGCATGCGCTTCAAGTCGGTAAGGCCGGTTTCGCTCGAAACTTCAATCTCGCGTAGTTCCGTTCGGCGCGAGCGAAGCTCCTTGCGCGCCTCGGTGGCGTGGTCTCCCTTTGAGACGTCGGCGCGCCGTTCCAGCTTGCCGGCCTCGCGCTCGAGGGACTGCAGGCGCTCGACCGTGTGGCGGATCTTGTCGATCAGCCGCTTCTTCTCGAACAGGTGAAATTCGATCGAGCGCGCGAGTTGCGACATTTCAATGCGCAATCGCGCCACGTGATACTTTACTTTCAGGTAAGGGCGCTTTTTCGATTTCGCCATCCGATCGAGCTTCGCGGCTTCTTTCAAGCACCCCAGATAAAGCTTTGCGATGCGATCGAGAACTTTGAGCGTCTTCTTGGTCTTATTTTCGATTTTCTCTTCGGTGAGTTCTTCGTCGTCGAACTGAACAATTTCTTTGATGGAGCGCGTGCCGTTGCGAAGGTCCTCGCCGATGGTGAGCAATTCCTTGAGGATGATCGGGGAACGCGTAATCGTCTTGAGGACGAGCAGCTGGCCGCGCTCGATCCGTTTGGCGATGGCAACTTCGCCTTCGCGCGTCAGCAGGGGAACGGTGCCCATTTCGCGCAGATACATGCGAACCGGGTCGTTCGTCTTTTCGAGCATGCCCGGCGTCAGATCGAGGTCGGCGCCCCCATCTTCCGCGAGGGGGAGTTCATCCTTGGATTCGACTTCGGGAGCTTCAGCCGCTGCCGGGTCGACGGTGGCGCGAGCGGCTTTTGCAGCGGCTAGATCTTCGTAGATATCAATGCCGTAGCGCTCGAATGTGGAAAGGAGGTCGTCAATCTCCTCCGAGGAGTGCACTTCGGCTGGCAGGGTGTCGTTTACTTCGTCATAGAGCAGGTACCCGCGCTCCTTGCCCAAGGCGATGAGCTGGCGTACCTGATCGTATTTTTCTTCAATGGCCAGCGCCAAGGGAGCCTCCCCAAGTTAAACGCGAACTACCCAGCCTGCAGGCGCATGACCGCGCCGCGCACCCAAAATCAGCTGCCGATAGAATCCGTCCACAACAGGACCCAGGTTGATTTACTCGCACGGATATTGAAAATGAATTCCCACTGGTGAGTAGACCTATGTATCGCACTTGATGCCATCGGCCCCGCCTGCCCCTGATTTCGCAGGGGCGTGCCCTACATAAACTTTGGATGCAAATTGCCGTTTCTACGTTACATCGTCCGCATGGCGGAGCCGGATCAAATTACACGGCGCCGAACGAAAGCGTCAACTATTTTGTACCTTAGGAGTAAACAACGCAACGGTCTGAACTGTGCGGAAAAGTTCGAAACATCTCAGCTGGATGGAGGATCGAGACGGCGGCGGAGTTCCTGTTTACGTTCCAGCAGGCGCCGTAATTCGCCGCCTGCACCCGCGCCCGCTGCCGCTGCCTGTGATTCGATCTGCTTCTGGACGGTGGCCAGCTCCGCCTCCGCACGCCGGCGGCGCAGGACCGCCAGACAGCTTTCGGCCTCTTCCCAGGTTGGGGTAGCCGCCGATTCGAATGCAATTTCGAAGAGCAGGCGGCGGTCCCGATCTTCGAGGGCCAGGGCGAGCGATGCCGCGTCAGGGCGTTCTCCCGATTCGCAGGCTCCCACGAGCACTGCGAGAATGCGCTCGGTTTCGAGTCCCTGGTGCAATTCCTCGGAGTGAATTTTCTCCGCAAGCTGCGAACGGAAATCTTCGGCTTCAATGAGCATCTGCACCAGGCGCCGCTCGGCAGGCTTCCCGGCGCGGCCCACAAGTTCCGGGCGGGCTTTTACTTCGCTGCGGCGCTCACTCGCGGCCTTGCGCATGGATTCGCGCAGGACGGGCTCCTCGATGCGCAACTGCTGGGCGATGCGCGTCGCCCATTCCGAGCGCAGGATGCGGTCCGGAATGCGCTGCACGTAGGGCATCAGGAAATTTACCGCGCGCAACTTGCCTTCGCCGGTGGTCAGGTCCATTTTTCGAGCGCGCGCAATCAGGTAGTCCACGTAGGGCGGGGCTTCGTTGAGCAATTTCGTGTAAGCCGCCGCGCCTTCGGCACGGATGAAGCTGTCGGGGTCCTTGCCGCCGGGCAGTGCAAGGACGCGCACCTCGGCTCCTTGTTCCAGCAGGATCGTCAGCGAACGCTCGGTCGCGGCCTGCCCTGCGGTGTCCGGATCGTAATTTACGACGATGCGCCGCGTGAAGCGGTTGAGCAGTTTTACCTGCGGTTCGGTCAAGCTCGTGCCGCAGCTGGCAACGACGTTTGAGGTTCCCGCGAGCGCCACGGCAATAGCGTCCATATAGCCCTCCACCAGCACGGCGAAATCGCGCTGCCGCAGCGAGTCCTTCGCGCGATCGAGATGGTAGAGGACGTTGCTCTTCGAGTAGATGGGCGTCTCCGGCGAATTCAGATATTTCGGGAGGTCGTCTCCGATCGCGCGTCCTCCGAAAGCGACAATCTTTCCTGATTCGTTCGCGATGGGAAACATCACGCGCCGGCGGAACCGGTCGTACAGCCGCCCGCTCTGGTCGCGGCTAAACAGGCCGGAACTTTCGAGAACTTTTTCAGGATACTTCTGCTTCATCGCCCGCAACAGCGCCTCGCCACCCGACGGCGCGAAGCCGATGCCGAAGCGCGCGACGGCCTCTGAATCCAGGCCGCGATCGAGCAGGTATGCTTTCGCCGCGCGGCCCTCTTGCGTGCCATTCAGTTGCTGCGCAAAAAATGCAGCCGCTTCGCGATGCATTTCCACCAGCAACGTGCGCTGCTGATTTTCCTTGCGCTCCTCGGGAGTGCGCTCGCGCGCACTGGGCACCGCGATGCCGCATTTTTCCGCAACGACGCGGATTGCTTCCGGGAACGTGATTTTTTCCATTTCCATCACGAATTTGAAAACGTCGCCGCCCACGCCGCACCCGAAGCAATGATAAATCTGCTTTACCGGGTGTACGGCGAAGGACGGCGTCTTCTCGGAGTGGAATGGGCAGAGGCCGCTGAAATTCTGCCCGGACTTTTTCAGGCGGACGTATTCGCCCACCACGCGGACAATGTCCGCCTGCTGCTTCACGCGATCCGCAAATGAACCGGCCTCGGCCATGGACGAGTAGGGAGATGCTCGAAAGGGTATTGTACATGGCACGGTGCCGCGGCGTCGTGTGGATGGCGAGGTGTCGAGAGGCCTGTGCGCCGAAGCCTGTGCTCAAATCAAACTGACCGTGCAAGACCTCCCCTCCTTACCAGGTTTAAACCTAGCCGAATGGCTGATGTATACGCTAACGAGTTTGCGGCATCTTGTTCATGGAGGTTCAAAACATGTCCGTAGAACTTATCGCACTATCAAATGCCCTGGCTCAAGAAACCGATCGTGCCGCTGCAAGCACGGTCGCAATTCACACCGAGGCGCGAGGATCTTCGAGTGGTGTCGTATGGCGCCCCGGCGTCATCGTGACCGCCGAACACGCCTTGCGCCAGGATGAAGAAATTCAAGTGACCTTGCCGGATGGCCGCATTGTGCCCGCGACGCTTGCAGGGCGGGATGCGTCAACTGACCTCGCTGTTCTCAGGTGCGCGGAGGCGACATCGGCTGTGCCCGAAACCGGCGACGCTTCCGCCGTCAAGCCCGGCAGTCTTGTACTCGTAGTCGGGCGCACGCGCGCCAGTGGTCCGGTGGCCGCTCTCGGCGCAATCAGTATGGTCACTTCCGAGCGGCGCAACTGGACGGGAGCAGGCCTTGTGCCTTACATCCGTATTGACGTCGGCCTGCAGCCGACCGCCGTGGGCGGAGCCGTGGTTGATGCGCATGGCCGCGTCATCGGCATTGCCACTCCGCGCTTTGCCCGCTTCGGCGCAATTGCTGTCCCTGCGGCCACGGTGAATCGCATTGTGGATACGCTGCTTGAAAAGGGACGCATTCCACGCGGCTATCTGGGCGTGGGCCTGCAGACGATACATTTACCTGAATCACTTCGACAATCTTTGCAAGATGAACAAAAGACAGCCGCGATTGTCCTTGAAGTCGAACCTGACGGCCCCGCGTACAAGGCTGGTTTCGTGATCGGAGATATTTTGTCTTCGATCGGCGGCAAGCCCGTCGCGCGAGTGGAAGATGTTCATGCGCAACTCTCCGCGGAAGCAATCGGCAAGCCGCTGGCGGTGAAATATTTTCGCGGCGGCGCGCTTCAGGAGACTCGTATCGTTGTGGGTGAGCGCTCGCACGGAGGCAAGTAAAATGGCCATTCCGGGATTTGGCGAAATCGCCGAGCAACTGCGCCGGTCAACGGTTCTTGTTAACTCAAATGGCCGTGGCACGGGCTCCGGCATCATCTGGTCGAGCGACGGCCTGGTCGTGACAAACGCGCACGTCGCCCGCGGTTCGCGCGTCCAAGTTCAGCTATGGGATGGCCGCGAATTTGAAGCTCAGGTCCGGTCCCGCGATCCTCTCCGCGATCTCGCGCAGCTTCGCATCGAAGCGACGGATTTGCCGGCCGCTGCTCCGGCGGATTCCTCGCAGTTGCGCGCGGGAGAACTGGCTATTGCCATCGGGAATCCGTTGGGCTTTGTCGGCGCTCTTGCCACCGGAGTGATTCACGCCGTCGGTCCGATTCGCGGGCTGGGGGCGCACTCCTGGGTGCAGGCCGATGTGCGTCTCGCGCCCGGTAATTCCGGCGGGCCTCTTGCGGACGCGCACGGTCGCATCGTTGGAGTGAATACAATGGTTGCGGCCCGCCTCGCGCTCGCCATTCCGAGCAATGCGGTCCGCGATTTCCTTTCCGGCGACGCGGCGAAGGCGTGGCTCGGAGTTACGGTTCATCCGGCACAGATTCCTCGGCCTTCGGCTGGAAACAAAACATTCGGACTGGTCGTTCTCGAAGTCGAGCCCGGGAGTCCCGCCGCATCGGCGTCACTTCTGCCCGGTGACATTTTGCTGAGCGGCGAGGAAAAACCTTTCCGCGCGCTGGAGGACTTGGAACTCGCTCTTCGAGGCGTGCGTCCCCGAGTTTTCCGGCTGGAGTTTCTTCGCGGCGATTACACTACCGTCCGACGAGTCGCCGTGCAGCTCGAAAACCCATTGCCCGCGAGGAGTTCCGTGGCCGCGTGATCCGCGCGTTCATTGTCGCCGCTTCGCCGCTGGCCCGCGCCGGCCTGGAAAATATCCTTGCCGCGCGGAAGATCAAAGTGGAGGGCAGCGACGCGACGGTAGAAGCGCTTGCGGGCAAGTTGTCCGACGCGGCTCCCGACGTCGTTCTCGTGGACTCGTCCGGGGAAGTGTTTGAGGCGCTGCTGGATTCGCTCGTCTCCTCCGGCATCGCGGCGGATTTCCGCGTCGTGATTCTCGCGGATGCTGTGTCCTCGGATGCGTTGGCGGAGGCGTTGCGCGCAGGCATTCACGCCGTATTGCCCGGCGATATTTCTCCCGACCAGCTCGCCGCCGCCCTGCACGCCGCTGCCAGCGGACTCATCGTCCAGGTTCCCGAATACGCCATTGCCGGATTGCCGAAACCCTCGGCCGCGACTCGCGCCCTGGAAGAACTCGCCGAGCCGCTGACGCCCCGCGAAAGAGAAGTTCTTCAGATGCTTGCCGGTGGCCTGGGAAATAAGGAAATCGCCGCGCGGATGAATATTTCGGAGCACACCGTTAAATTTCACGTCGGGTCGATCCTCGGTAAGCTTGGCGCAGGAAGCCGCACGGAAGCTGTCTCAATCGGCATTCGCAGGGGGTTGGTGCTGCTGTGAAGGCCTGTTGATCTACGGATGCGGGTAATTTGACGCAAATGCTAGGCCCTTTCACCACTGGAAATTCTAAGCATCATGTTTCCGCCGCGTTGAAATTCGTAGGGGACTTTTTCTAGAGACACTTTCCGCCCCGCTTTCTGGAGGTGATCCATTGTCGGTGCGACTATGGGACATGGCTCAGCGTTGTAAGTCAAAATTGGGAAGATACGAACTTCGCCAGCAACGCGGCAAAGTTCATCGACTGCCTTCTTATGGAATTCCAGAGAATATGAATCGGAATAGAAGAAAAGAAAGTGCGAGCACAAGGCAATTTCAAAGGAGAGCGGGGCAAATGGCAATTCAGGAAGTTCCGTCGCTACGTAGCGCTCCTCCGACTTCCCTTGCTCGAAGTCGCCGAGGAAATCGTTCATGGCCTCCATTCGCAAACGGCCAAGTGCATCGGGCGACTCGATTCGATCCCACACAAATCTGTACGTATTCTGACGGGTCTGCCCAATTACATTTTCATACGTGGCTTCAATTCGCTGTCTTATATGGTCAGCGGAAAACTGGTAGAGCGGATCGCAGGAAGCAACTCGATATTTACGTCTGTTCATTTCAGCATTAAAACTCGCCGGTCCATCAGCACATCCGAGTATGCTTCGAGAAAAATCCTCTTTCGAGAGACGAAACATACGCAGGTATTCATCAAATGAGCGGCCCCAGGGCACAGCTTCTTCATATTTGAAGGCCATAGATTTGTCTACTTCCGGTCGATCACGACGGCGACTGACCCGCCAGCTGAGAAAAAGATGCAGCCTATTCTTTCAGTTCAACAATCGTAATCGCATTGCCGCCTCGGTCTTCGGCCGCGGAGTGAATCGTCTCCACCAGCGGATGTGTTTTCAGAAACTCGGCAAGGCCGCGGCGCAGAGCGCCGGTTCCGTGGCCGTGGATCAGGCGGACTTGCGCGGACCCTGCAAGCGCCGCCTGATCGAGAAATTTATCCACGCGGCGCGTGGCTTCTTCTACGGTGCAACCGATGAGATTGATTTCCTGGCTGGAGGATTCCGCCGACGGCTGCGTGCGTACGGTTACGCCACTCGCAGAAAACGCTCGCGGTAAACCGCGCGGCAGCGCAGGTTTCGCGGGCGCGTCGTTGCCGACAATCGCCGTGATGTCGGCGAGGGCGACTTTCATTCGCAGCAGTCCGGCTTCGACTTCTGCGCTCGAATCGTCGCGGCGGCGCAGCGTTACGGGAGTTGGCAGGCCGCGCACGCGGACGCGAACGCCGGGAACCAGGTCGCTCTGCGCGACAGGTTTCTGAGCTTGCGCGGCGGCGACACCCAGGTCGGCTTGCGAATCCGCCAGGTGCGCCACGGTAGCGGCGTCGGCATCCTCGCGCGCTTCGACGCGCGCTTTCGCGAGCTTGCGGTGCGTCTGCTTTTCGAGTTGCGCGCGCGACTCGCGTTCCGTGACGGCTTCGATGGCGCGCGCCACTTCCTTCTCGTGTTTTTCCAGGGCCTGGGCGAATTGTTGTTCCAGCTCTTTCAAGCGCGTTCGCTGGCGATCAATCCATTCGGTCTGCAGGCGCTTTTTTTCTTCGGCAAGTTCCTGCGCGGCGCGGATCGCTTCACTTTTCAGTGTTTCAAGTTCATCGCGGCTGCGATGCAGGTAGGCGATGAGCCCCGCGGCCTCGTGCGCTTCGGGCGAAAGTTGTGCACGCGCGCGATCGATCACATGCGCGGGCAGCCCAAGCCGCCGCGCAATATCAATCCCGCTCGACCCGCCCGGCACGCCAACCATCAGGCGATACGTGGGCCGCAAATTGATCTCGTCGAATTCGACAGCGGCGTTAAGGACTCCATGTGTCGTGGAGGCGTAGGTTTTCAGGCGATCATGATGCGTGGTGGCCAGGGTCAGGCATCCGCGTTCGCGCAATTCATCGAGCAGCGCAACGGCCAGCGCCGCGCCTTCTTTCGGGGCCGTGCCGGTGCCCAATTCATCCACCAGCACGAGCGAGCGGGAAGTGGCCGCTTCGAGCATGGCTCGCACGTTTAGCATGTGCGCGGAAAATGTGGAGAGATCGGCGGCAATGGATTGTTCATCGCCAATGTCAACCAGGACTCGGTCCACAATCGGCAGGCGCGCAATTTCCGCGGCCACGGGTATGCCGGACTGCGCCGAAAGAGCGGCCAGGCCAACCGTTTTGAGCGCGACGGTTTTGCCTCCCGTGTTGGGCCCGCTGATCACGAGCACCGTTTCAGAGCCTCCGAGCGCAAGAGTGATAGGTATAACGCTGCGTCCGTGCGTCCGCAGGGTGCCGCCAAGCACGGGATGGCGCGCATTTTTTAGCTCCAGGAAAGTGTCGCCGGAAAATTCGGGAAGCGTGCAATCGAATTCCCGGGCAAAACGCGCGCGGGCGAACGCCGAGTCGAGTTCCGCGATGGTCTCCGATGCGAAACGTAGTGCGCCGAGATTTGCCCGCAGCCGGTCGGTCAACTCGGCAAGGATGCGCGTGATTTCTGCCGCTTCGTCCTCGGTAAGTTGCACAACCCGATTGTTTAATTCAATCGTCTCAAACGGCTCGACGAAAACTGTCTGACCCGTGGCGCTCGTGGCGTGTACGACGCCTTGCGCCTGGCGGCGGTCGGCCGCGCGAACGGGAATGACGAAGCGGTCATTTCGCAGCGTGACGTAGTCTTCCCCTGCGTCGCCGCCCCGCGTGCGCAGCATGCGCTCGAGCGTTTTCCGGATCGTGTCGCGGGTTCGCCCAATATTGCCGCGAATGCGCTTGAGCTCCGGCGAAGCATCGTCGCTGATTTCGCCGCCCGGGAGCACGGCGCGGCGGATGGCCACCGCGAGGAAACGCAAATCCGCAATCGCGGCGGACCTGGCTGCAAGAAGAAAGTATTTTCCGGGATTGGGGACGCCTCTGGAATTGTCACGAAAGCTTTCGCGCAGCCATGCTGCGGTGTCCGCAAGCGTGGCGGTATCGATCAGCATGGCCGGTGCGAGCACGGCTGCGGGAGAGTGCAGCTCGGCAAGCCATCGCTCCGGATCGGCCAGCGAACCAAAGCCCATTTCGCCGCCGTCGCGCTGGTAGGCGATGGCTTCAGCAATCAGCGCAAACACGGCGTCGAGCGCGGCGCGGTCGGTCGAGAATGCGATCGCATCGATCGCGCGACGTCCGGGGGCGCAAGTCGTCTGACGCCGCAGGAGTTCTCGCAGCCGGTCAAATTCAAGGATGTCTTCGGCACAGCGGGACACGAATGCTTAGGCTCCTTCTCGATGCCGGCGTGCCGCCATAAGTTTTTCCGCGAGAAATTCGGCGGCCGCAACGGGCGTGGGCGCCTGGTGCACGAGCGGATCGCTCGACTCGCTCCAACGCGATCCGAGCCCCTGTTCGACTTCGCGGACGCGATTCACGATGGGCTCCCAGAACTCGCCGAGGATGACAAACGGGCGAATCTCCATCGCGCGTTTGTTGAGCATTTCCCAAACCACTGCAAGTTCCACCAGGGTGCCTGTCCCGCCTTTGCAGGCGACAAAGCCATCGCCAATGCGCACCAGTTCAAACAGGCGGTCCTGCCAGGTGTCCATTCGCGTTTCTTCGTTCGCCCAGCGATTCGCGCGCGATTTGAAAAAACTCGAAGTCACCGCGACCACTCGCGCTCCGGATTCGTTCGCGCCGCGCGACACCGCTTCCATTACTCCGCCATACCCGCCGGTGCAGACGGCAAAGCCCGCCTCCGCGAGGGCGCGGCCCAGTTCAAATGCTTCGGCATAGTCGGCGTGCCCTTCGGTGGGGCGCGAACTTCCAAACACCGTGATAATTTTTCCGTTGTCTGTCATAAGTTTTCTGAAAACTACAGTTCTGTATGGCAAAGTCCGAATGTTTGTGGGTCACGGCTTCAGCCGTGACAAAACCTGCCATTGTTAATCCGGCTTTACAGGCTGCGGAAAAAGTCGATTCAGAGCGGGTTCTAGTAGCACAGGCACTCTTGCCTGTGCTGAATTTGCAACACTTACATTCAGCACACAGCCAAGAGTGGCTGTGCTACTAGACTTTTTCCGCAGCCTGTTTAGCCTCTGAGGTATTGAATTCCAGGTTGCCATGTGTGCCGATCAGGGGCTAAAGCCCACAATTGCCAAGCTGCCAATATCGCGGTTAAAACCGCGACCCACAAAGCACAAATCCAGGAAAGCGTTCCGGTCCTCAACATCCTGCACTTCCTCCACATCCTTTACTTCTCCGGTTCACCACAGGTGCCGGCCCCAACTCCTCTACCATCGCAACGGCAATTGCGTCGAGAACGCCGTCCACGGTTTGCGCCGGGAAATTATTATTGTTTCCAAGGATCGAAAATGTTAAATGCGCGCCGGAAAGAGTCGTTGCATATCCGGATAGCGCGTTGACGTGCTCGAACGTCCCGGTTTTCGCGAAGATGCGTCCGGCGGCGGAAGTGTTTTTCATGCGATCCGTGAGAGTGCCATCTTCACCGGCCACTGGGAGCGACGACCGGTATAATTCACCCCAGGGCTGCGAAGCGGCATAGCGCAACAGTTGCACAACAGCGCGCGGCGTGACCAGATCGCGGCGCGAAAGCCCCGATCCATCGCTGAGTGCGACGTCGCCATCAGCGATGGCCGCCGCTCTGAAAAACTCAGACGCGTATTTCTCCGCCTGTTCGTAATTCGTTGCGCCGGCCTTCTCGTGCGCGGCGAGGAGCAGCTGCAACTCGGCGTGGAGGTTTTCACTGTTTTTATTCGTCAAGCGAATGTCCTCGGCAAGCGGAAGGGAAGTATGTTCCGCGAGAATAGTGTTTGTCGGATGATTTGCCGGGGAAATTGCCAAATCGTTCACGACAATCGCGTGGAGCGCCCGCGCGACGCCGTGAACGTGTATGCCTCTCGTTTCGAGCAGCCGCGCAAGCAGGTTCGCGGCATATTCGGCCGGCTCTTCAACGGCAATCGTCAACACGCGCGCCGGACCGCCCTCGGGCATCGTGCCGCTCACGCGAATCAGGCGGGAGCCGGGCTCGCGGACAACGCTTAGTTTCTGCTCGCTGCCACGGGGTCCAGTGCGAATCAGATTCTCGATCGTGTAAAAATCCGACACCGGATTGAGCGAGGTCGTCGCGGGATCTCCCGCGAGCGCGCCGGGCCGCACGTCGAGCGTGAACACATTATCGTTTACGGCAATCGCGGAAACCGCGGCGCCATACGGCCACAAAATATCGTCGACGGTCCAGCCGGTTGGAGAACGCTCCAGCTGAAACAGGCTGTCGTCGGCGACGACGTCTCCGCTGATTTCCTTTACGCCACGAGCCGCCACCGCGTCGGCAAGCTCGGCCAGAATTTTCTCGGGCGGCCCATCCCGTTCAACTTTTTTCTCATACGGGAAATTCCTGTTGGAAAGATTTGCGTCGCCGCGCCCGATCAGAACCAGATCGCCGTCGAGGAGCCCATTGGCATCGACCGTGCCGGAAGTGGCGATCGTCGTTCGCACGCGGTAATCGGGCCCCAGCGTGGCGAGCGCCAGGGCGGTCGTAAACAGCTTTGCATTCGATGCAGGCGTGAAATGATCAGCGGAACTACGATCGTATAAGACTTCGCCAGTCGCGGAATCGGTGACCAGGATTCCCCACAATCCATTCGCCGCCCCATCCTGGGATAGAGCAGCGTCCACGCGCCTGCGGAATCGCGCAATATCCGCGCGCTCGGCGGGCTTCGCGGCGCCCGCGTCGTGATGCGGATTCGACGATCGGCGAGGCCGCGATTGTGCGGTCAGGCTTGCGGCGCATGCGAAGACAACCATGCAAAGGATGCCGCATCCAAATAAAAGTCCGCGCAACATTCTGGTCACAGCAATCGAGCCTCTCCGTTGGAGAATTCAATGGCGAAAGTATGATTATAGTCCAGCCGCTCTTGCGAACTAGAAACGAATGTGATTTACCACGTTGCCCTCGCGATTTACTTTCATTTGCGGGCAGAGGAACTTCGATCCGTGCATTGCACAGCGGAGGATGAACATCTATGATCAAAGAGTCTCCAGCCCGGGACACTATTAGCTCGACTTCGAGGAGAAACAAACTCATGAGAAAAGCACTTTCGTTCCTGATGGCACTCGCACTTGTCGCACTCCCCGCCCTGGCCGCTGACGACGTGAAGGAAACCGACCGCCTGGAAAATGCCGGCTCCGTGATGGAGGAGATCCTCAATGTTCCTGATGACATTCCGAGAGACCTCCTGGACAAGGCGGAGTGCGTCATCGTTTTCCCCTCCGTCCTCAAGGCCGCGTTTGGCATCGGTGGAAGTTATGGCCGCGGCGCGATGGTCTGCCGCAGCGGAGAGCATTTCACCGGCCCGTGGGGCGCTCCCTCGATGATGGCGCTCGAAGGCGCCAGCTTCGGATTCCAGCTCGGCGGCCAGGCCACTGATTTTGTGCTGCTAGTCATGAATTCACGCGGGGCATCCGCAATCCTGGATAGTAAAGTGCAACTGGGTGCGGGCATGTCTGCCGCCGCTGGACCCAAGGGACGGGACGCCAATGCAAGCACGGATGCCACCTTGCGGGCGGAAATTCTTTCCTATTCGCGTTCGCGCGGCCTTTTTGCCGGGATATCGCTCAACGGCTCGACATTGAGGCCGGATAACGATGCCAACGAGAACGTCTACGGCAAAAAAGTGAGCGCGACCGAAATCGTGCGCAAAGGCGAGGTAGCTGTGCCTCCGGCTGGGCAAAAGCTCGTGGCTTTGCTCAACAAGAATTCGCCGAAGAACCTTTCCGATCCGAATTCTCTGAAATAATTTCTTTCTTCCCCCGGTGCGCCGCGCCCACACAACGACGGCGCACCGTGAGGACGCACCTGTGTGGAATGGCGCCGACGAATAAATCTCTACGTTTGGTCGTTGCGCGATCACCATGCTTCGCATACTCTCGAATTCCCAGGAGAAAAATCATTGGCAGGCACAATGATCTGCCCGATCTGCAGTAAACGCCGCGCGGACCGGTATTGCCCGGCCAAGGGTGAAAAAATCTGCGCCATCGATTGCGGAACCGAGCGCGAAGTCACGATTGATTGCCCGAGCGACTGTACGTACCTCGTAACCGCGCATCGCTGGGAACAGGATCACCAGAAGCCGCTCGCCGAAAATGAATATTTATTTTCCGATGTTTCGATTCCCGGCGATCTGATTCATACGCGGCAGGCGGTTTTGTCCGGCATCGGATACACCGTGCTCATCTATGCAGTGGGCCAAAAGTCCATGGATGACGCGGACGTTCAGGCCGCGGCACACGCGATGGCGGAAACCTACAAGACGCTGCTCTCAGGAATTTACTACGAAAAACCTCCCGAGAATCCCGTCGCGGCGGGGCTGTATGCCGCTCTCGCGAAGTTCTTCGAGGATGAAAAGAAGCATGAAGCGGAACATCCCGGATATCCCGTCATCACGGATACCGAAATATTTCACCTGCTGGTGTTTTTCCTCCGGTTCGGCCGCCTGCGTTCCAATGGCCGCCCTCGAACGCGCATGTTCATTGAATTTTTGCGCACGCAATTTCCGCGCGAGGCGGCCGTTGCGAAGGAAGAGCCGCGCATCATCGTTCCCTAGGAGTCTGTCCGAGTATTCCTCTCCGTCCTGCTGATTGTGCTTGAAAAAGAACCGCAAGGTGTGCGAGTTTTTCGAATCATGGCAAAGACATTTCGATCCTATCTTCCTGAACAGAAC
>Ga0182024_10003852_pt1 | contig 35160 bp, 34 predicted proteins | sample P32metaG_FD_120480 | JGI IMG/M metagenome (GOLD analysis project Ga0182024, IMG submission 120480) | Permafrost microbial communities from Stordalen Mire, Sweden - P3-2 metaG (Illumina Assembly) | ecosystem: Environmental > Terrestrial > Soil > Wetlands > Permafrost | place: Sweden: Stordalen...
CCGACAAAGTGGCCAGCATGGTGGTGTGGGAAGACGGCCGCATGAAGAAGTCCGACTATCGCAAGTTCATCATCCGCACCGTGGTGGGCAATGACGATTTCGCGTCCGTCCGCGAGGTGGTGACGCGCCGCTACTCGCGCCTGCAACAGGAGAACAAGCCGTTCCCCAGTCTGATCCTGATCGATGGCGGCCTCGGCCAATTGCACGCCGCCGCTGAAGCGCTGGAGGCGATTGGCGTCATCAACCAGCCGCTGGCATCCATCGCCAAACGCGAAGAGATCATTTACGTCTATGGCCAGGAAGACGAGCCGATCCAGTTGGACCATTATTCGCCCGTGCTGCACCTGATCCAAAACGTTCGCGACGAGGCGCACCGGTTCGCGGTCACGTTCCACCGAAATCGCCGCAGCGCCGCGCGGCTCACCTCCGAGCTCGAGCAAGTGGAGGGTGTCGGATCGAAGACCATCGCGAAACTGCTGCGCGAGTTCGGCAGCCTGGAGCGCGTCCGCCAAGCCTCGCCGGAGGAGCTGGCGAAAGTGGTCGGTCCGGCGGCCGCGCGGCGATTACGGGAATATTACAACGCGCAGGGCGCCGCCCAGGAACTAAAATTACTGAATTAGAGTCGCGCTTTGATGCGACTGTCGCCATATGCACAGCTTGTCCAGATATGCGGCTAGCCATCATAAACATGTATTGACCTCGCTGAGAACTGTGGGGGCACAGCTTTTGCAAGCGAGTTCTTATCGCTGCGATGGCACACGAAACCGGTGATTGCGTCATCGGGCGCGCGAAGAGCACCTATGTGTTTCGTCCAGCCTTGAGCGCGAGAGACCGAAGCGATGACCTCGCGCGGGTAACCATACCGCGGGTAGGGGTACACAAGGCGCCATTCAGACTGGCCCGCGTGATCCTCTGGTTCAAGGTATTCGTATAAAGTCAACAAATTTGCCCACAGCAGGTCCCCCATCAACACCGGCCAAAGCTTTATTGGTGGATGCACTCACGGCCATCTGGGCAAAGACATTGCCGGAGTGCTCTTTCCTGAGGTGCTCGTAGGCAGCTGTATACAACCACTGGAGAGCCTTAGCGACGGGTCCCTCGCTGGGAAGGTAGATCACACGCTGGGCGCCCTCGGACTGGGCCCATTCGCGCGAAACCACGACACCAAAATAGCCAAATTCTTTCCGATGTAACTGCGTCGCGGGTGGAGTCAAGTCTGTGAATGAGATCATCCCGAACTCTTGAGGCTCTCTCTTTGAGAAGTCGTAATCGGGGACAAGCTGCGGCATCAGCTCTCGTCGGTTCGGCACCCAGGCAAAGCCGTTGTTTAAAATTCCTACGATAGCCTGAAGATCGCGCGTGTAGTGCGTAAGAATATCCATGGTGCATTTGTACACCATCTCGAAATTTAGCGCCCAGCCCCGCCCCCGAACCGAAAGTACTAAACTAAATCGTCGGTACGCCGTCCGGACTCGGAGCATCGCCGACTCGCGGCTGGCTCGTCAGCACGCCTCACCAAAGGAGCTTGTCATGCGCGGAGCATACTGATGAACGACGCGCTCTTTATCCATCGCATCCATTTCGCGTTCACTATTACGTATCACTACATCTTTCCCCAACTCACGATGGGCCTCGCCCCGTTGATCGTAGTGCTTAAAACGCTGGCGCTCAAAACCCGCAACCCCGACTACGACACCGCCGCGCGATTCTGGATCAAAATTTTCGGCATCAATTTCGTCGCCGGAGTCGTCACCGGCATCCCCATGGAATTTCAGTTCGGCACCAACTGGTCGCGATTTTCGCAGCTCACCGGCGGCGTCATCGCCCAACCGCTCGCGATGGAGGGCGTGTTCTCGTTTTTTCTCGAATCGGCGTTCCTGGGTCTGCTCCTGTTCGGTGAAAAGCGCCTGGGCCGCATCGGCCACTGGTGGGCCGGCTTTATGGTGTTCTTCGGCACCTGGCTCTCGGGTTTCTTCATCGTGGTCGCCGATGCCTGGATGCAGCACCCGGTCGCCTACAACCGCCTGCCCGACGGATCCTTCGAGGTCGCTAGTTTCTGGGGCATCCTCGGCAACCCCTGGGGCCTGATCCAGTACGCGCACGTGATGACCGGCGCGCTTACCACCGGCGCGTTCGCGATGGCCGCCACCGGCGCCTTCTACCTCTTAAGCAACCGTTCCACCGCTTACGGCCGCATCTTCGTGCGCGTCGGAGTGATCGCCGGCGTGATCGCTACAGTACTTCAAATCTTCCCCACCGGCGACCTGCATGGCCGCTACATGGCTTCTCACCAACCCGTCGCAACCGCGGGAATGGAGGCGCTATTCCACACCCAGGCGGGCGCGCCCATCGTGCTTTTCGGCCAGCCCAACGTCGAGCGCCAGACCATAGACAATCCGCTCGCCGTGAACGACGTTCTGAGCTTTCTCATCTATGGAACCACCGCGGCCGAGGTGAAAGGCCTGGACGATTTTCCCACCGATGTCTGGCCCACCAACGTTCCGCTCCTGTATTTCGCCTACCACGTCATGGCGGGCCTGGGGACGCTCTTCGTCGCCATCATGCTCATCGCCGCTTTTCTGCTCCTACGCGGCGCATTATTCCAAACGCAGTGGATGCTCTGGGTGCTTTTGCTGGCCGTGCCGTTTCCCTTTATCGCCAACATGGCCGGATGGTTCACCGCCGAAGTCGGACGGCAGCCCTGGCTGGTCTATGGCCTGGTCCGCACCGCGAACGGCTATTCGTCAAACGTCTCGGCCGCCAACGGTCTGTTCACGCTGCTCGGCTTTATGGGATTGTACGCGCTGCTCTCCATCTTCTACTTGTTTCTCATTCAGCGCCAGATCGATGCGGGGCCGGAAGCACAGCATAGTGAGACCACCTTTGGTCCGGTGACCGGCTCCGCCTAGAGAGACTCTATGCAGACGCTTTGGTTCATCCTGGTTGCTCTGATGCTCACCGCTTACGTCGTGCTCGACGGTTTCGATTTGGGCGCGGGCGCTCTACACCTGTTCGTCGCGCGCAACGATCAGGAACGGCGCATGCTGCTGCGCGCCATCGGACCGGTGTGGGACGGCAATGAGGTCTGGCTGCTGGCCGCTGGTGGAACGCTGTTCTACGCCTTTCCGCTGCTCTACGCATCCAGCTTCAGCGGCTTCTATTTGCCGCTCAACATGGTTCTGTGGCTGCTCGTTTTCCGCGCGATTGGCATCGAATTTCGCCTGCACCTGGACAGTCGCGTTTGGCGCGATTTCTTCGACGCCGTCTTTTCGCTCGCCAGCCTGTTGCTCATCGTGTTGTTCGGCGCGGCCTTTGGCAACGTCATGCGCGGCGTGCCGCTCGGCCCCGATCACTACTTCTTCGTTTCGCTCTGGACTAACTTCCTGCCTGGCCCGCAGCCCGGCGCGCTGGATTGGTACACGGTTTTGGCAGCGGTGGTTTGCGTTGTCGCGTTGAGCCTGCACGGAGCGCTGTACGTGATCCTGAAGACCGAAGGCCCGCTCAACACCCGCCTACGAGATCTGGTGCAATGGCTCTGGCCCGCGCTGATCGTGTTAACGATCGCCAGCCTGATCGCTACCGTGTTCGTTCGCCGCCAGCTTCTCGACAACTATCGCGCCGATCCCGTCGGCTGGATCATTCCAGTGGCCGTCATCGCCGCGTTGATCGGCATCTTCTACTTCAACCGCGCGCGCCAGGAGCGCAATGCGTTTTTGGCGTCGTGCCTCTACCTGATCGCGATGCTGTGCGGCGCCGCGTTCGCGTTATACCCCGCGCTGCTGCCTGCTTCCGGCGATCCGGCCAACAGCATCACGTTACAGAACGCATCGGCCGGAGCTAGTTCGCTCTCGATCGGTCTGGTCTGGTGGAGCATCGGGATGGCCATCGCAGTGGCGTACTTCATCCTGGTGTACTCCATGTTCAAGGGCAAGGTCGCGGCATCGGAAACCGGGCACTAATTAGTGCCGGAAGTGCCGTATCCCGGTGAACACCATCGCGAGCCCCAACTTGTTGGCCGCTTCGATCACCTCGGCGTCGCGCACCGAACCGCCCGGCTGAATCACCGCCGTGATGCCGTGCTTGGCCGCCTCCTCGATGCCATCGGGGAAGGGAAAGAACGCATCCGAAGCGAGCACCGTGCCCTTCAAAGGCAGTATGGCCTTCATCGCGCCCACCTTCACTGAATCGACACGGCTGGTCTGCCCGGCGCCCGCGCTTACCTCCTGTCCGGCACGCGCGTACACCACCGCGTTGGACTTCACATGCTTGCACACCTTCCATCCGAACTCCAGCGCCCGCCACTCTTCCTCGCTGGGAGCACGCTCCGTCTTCACCTGGCAGTCGGCGCGAGTGAGCCGATGCGTGTCGGCGCTTTGCACCAGATATCCGCCGCTAATCGACTTCACCACCGGTTCGTCGGCCGGCGTGGGCGCAACTTTCAGTACCCGCAGATTCTTTTTCGCTCCCAGCACATTGCGCGCTCCGGCATCGTAATCGGGCGCTGCAATCGCTTCCATGAAGGTCTTGGCGATCTCGCGAGCCGTCTCTTCATCCACAGTCCGATTGAACGCCAGCACGCCACCGAAGGCCGAGATCGGGTCTGCCTCGAACGCCCGCCGGTAGCTGTCGGCCAGCGTCTCGCCTTCGGCGCAGCCGCACGGATTGGTGTGCTTGATGATGGCCGATGCCGGCTGGTCGAATTCCTGGATTAACTGCCAGGCCGCATCCAAATCCACCAGGTTGTTATAGGAAAGCTCCTTGCCTTGCAGTTGCTCGGCGCTACCGATCCCGCCCTGGCGATTCGAATAGAGCGCAGCCTTCTGATGCGGATTCTCGCCGTATCGCAGATCCAGTGCGCGCGGCGCACGTATGTCGAGAAAGCCCGGCAGTCCGGTTTCCTCTTCCGCGCCCACGCGAGCGAGCCGCGTCGAAATTGCGCGATCGTAAGCAGCCGTCAGCGTGAAAGCCTTTTGCGCCAGCCGCCACAAAGTCGCCTCCGACAGCCGGCCATGGCATTCCTGCAGCTCCTGCAAAATCGCCGGATAATCGTCGGGCGAAGTCACCACCGCCACATCTTGATAATTCTTCGCTGCCGCGCGAATCATGGTTGGCCCGCCGATATCGATGTTTTCGATCAGTTCCGCCAGCGCGACGCCCTTCTTCGCGGCCACCTTTTCGAACGCGTAGAGATTCACCACCACCATATCGATCGCCGGTATATCGTGCTCGGCCAACGCCTGCATGTGTTCGGGATGGCTGCGTATGGCCAGTACGCCTCCGGCGATGCGCGGGTTGATCGTCTTCAGCCGGCCATCCAGCATCTCAGGGAAGCCGGTCACTTCCGATACCTCGCGCACGGCCACGCCACCTTGTTGAATCGAGCGGGCGGTCCCTCCGGTCGAGATGATCTCAACGCCCAAGTCTTTTAGTCCCTGGGCAAAGTCCACTACGCCTGTTTTGTCCGTAACGCTGATGAGTGCACGTTTAATTTGAGTCATTCTCTACAATGGTAAACGTGTCTTATCCCATAACGTTAATTCCAGGCGACGGCATCGGACCGGAAGTGGCCGAGGCCGCGGTGCGAGCCGTCAATGCCACCGGCGTTTCAATCGACTGGCAGCGCGCCGATTTAAATGAGAGCATCATCTTGAAATCCGGTCAGGTGCTGCCGCCCCATGTCATTGAATCGCTCGAGCGCACGCATGTCGGCCTGAAGGGCCCTGTCACAACCCCCGTGGCCGGCGGATTTCAGAGCGTCAACGTGGCCCTGCGCAAGCAATTCGATCTGTACGCCAACGTGCGCCCGGTGCATTCGCTTCCTTGCCTGAAGACCCGTTTCGACGACGTCATCATCGACATGGTGATCTTCCGCGAAAACACCGAAGATCTTTATTCCGGGCTCGAGCATGAGGTCGTCAAAGACGTCGTGACCAGCCTGAAAGTCATAACGCGCACGGCGTCCATCCGCATCGCCGAGTATGCGTTCGATTTCGCCAAGAAGACCGGCCGCAAAAAGGTCACCGCCATTCACAAGGCCAACATCATGAAGCTGGCCGACGGCCTGTTCCTGCGCTGCTGCCGCGAAGTGGCCCACCGGTTTCCGGAGATCGAATACACCGAGCTGATCGTGGACAACGCCTCAATGCAGCTGGTCATGCGGCCTCAGACGTTCGACATCCTGCTGCTTCCGAATCTGTACGGCGACATCGTGTCCGATCTGGCGGCGGGCCTGGTGGGCGGATTGGGCGTGGTGCCGGGCGCGAACATGGGGGATCACGACGCGGTCTTCGAAGCGGTGCATGGCAGCGCTCCCGATATCGCCGGCGAGGGCATCGCCAACCCGACCGCGCTCATGCTGTCGAGCGTGCTGATGCTGATTCATCTGGGCGAGCTAGACGCCGCGAAACGCTTGCGCGCCGCCGTCGAGCGGGTTTATGCCGAGTCGAAATATCTGACCCCCGACGTGGGCGGCCGCGCGTCGACCACCCAGTTCACCGACGCCGTGATCGCGAACCTGAGCTGAGCCGTTTTGCGGCGCGTAACGTGCAAGGCATTCGGAGGAATGCCTTCGGTTGACACCAAATATTTCGGAACCATGGATTACCGCGAGGAATCGGTGTACGATTTTCCCGCGGGTCTGCCAGCCTTCGTAGATCATCGCCGCTTCGTGCTGATCGAATTACCCCAGCATGCTCCGCTGGTTTTTTTACAAAGTTTGCTCACGCCGGAACTGTGCTTTCTTGCATTTCCGATCCTGGTAGTAGACCGGGACTACCACCTGGGTATAGCAGCGGAAGACCTCAGAGCCCTCGAACTGAATCCTGACCGCCAGCCCGAGTTGGGAACCGAGGCCATGCTGTTGGCGTTGTTATCGCTGCACGCCGATTCTGTGCCCACCGCCAATTTATTGGCGCCCGTCGTGATCAATATTCAAAACCGCCGCGGTCTTCAGGCGATCCGGCACGATTCGTTGTATTCGCACCAGCATCCCTTCGAGTTGCGCACCGCGGAGCAATCATGTTAGTACTGCGCAGACGCGCCGGCGAAGCCTTGCTCATTGGCGATGACATCGAGATCGAATTGTTGGCGGTAACCGCGCAAGGCGCCAAGATCGGCATCCGCGCGCCCAGGGATACGGTGGTGTTGCGCAAGGAGCTCAAAATCACGCAGGAACAAAACGCTCGAGCGGCGCTGGGACCGCCGTTGCAGGATTTCGCGCGCGTAATCGAAAAATTGCGCGCCTGAATTCACGTTCCCCCCGCTCTCCCCGATAAGCAATTTGAGAACTGAGAGAGGCGTCTGATCAACGCCAGCCGGGAAGCCAGAGTTGGTCCGCGGTGGCAAAGATCAGCAGCCTCTTGAGGGCGCCAAAGGCGCTCCGGCGCGCGAAGGTTCACGCGCTTGGGTCCTCAAATCTAAGGAGAGAAAAGTATGTCATTTAGTATCAATACCAACATCGCTTCATTACAGGCGATGAATTACCTGACCACCAACAGCAATTTCCAGAGCAAGACCATCAACGAAGTCACCTCTGGTCTGCGCATTGTAAACAGCGGCGACGACGCTGCTGGACTGGCCGTAGCCAATGGCTACGCGTCACAGGAAGCAGTACTGACGCAAGGCATTCAGAATGCGGGCGACGGCCTGGCAACGTTGCAGACCATCGACGGCGGCATGAGCAACATTTCTCAGTTGCTCAATCGCGCCAGCACCCTGGCTTCGGAATCGGCTTCCGGCACCTTCCAGGGAACCCGGAGCGTTCTGGACACCGAATTCCAGAGCGTGCTGGGAGAAATCAACCGCCAGGCGCAAAATATCGGCATGAATAAAGGCGGAGCCTTCGCCAAGTCACTATCGGTGTTCATCGGCGGCGGCCGAGACGCCTCGGGCAACACCAACAACGCGGCGTCGGTCACCGAAGGATCTGTCGGCGTGAATCTCAGTGGCGCGACCGTCGACTCGGCGTCGCTAGGACTGCAGTCGTACGGTACCACGGCCACCGCCAACACTCTCACCACCATTCAAGGGAACAATACAACGGACTTTGTGTTCACTGGCGCAGGTTTTTCCGACGCTAACGCCGTTACAGTCGCGGCCTTGGGCACGAACAACGCGTCTTCGCTCGCCCAAGTGGTGACCGATATCAACAACGGCATCACCACGGCCAGCAACACGACCGGTACTAATTATGCAGCCTTTGCGAAGGCTGGTATCCAGGCCTCGCTAAACTCCACCGGAACGGGAATTATCTTCACATCGGCCAACACGGCCTTCTCGGTTGCCTCCAATGGAACCGGCACAACCGGCGCAGACAATATTCTGGGCACTGGCGCCAATGGGACAGCTGCATATGCACAGGGACTCCAGCAAATCGCACTCACCTATCCCGCCGACACTACGGGCTCGCAAAACCTCACATTTTCTGCTGCGACGCCTTCTGGAACAGTCCAAACGCTAAACGTTGGTCTCGTCACCACTCAGACCCAAGCGCAACAAGTCGCCGCTATCAACACCGCGCTCCAGGGTGCGGGCGGCACTCTGGCCGGCCTGGTTGCGGTGAGTAATACCTCAACGGACGCTAGCGGCGTTCAGATCGTAGGCACTGGTGGCGCTGGGGCTTTCCAGGTGTTCGTCGGGGCACCCTCCGCGGGCACCGGATTCGAGTCCGGCGGGGCTTCAAGCGTGCTGGCCACGTCCGCGGCCGTCGGCAGCGGAGGCTCACTCGACCTGCTGACCGCATCCGATGCCGGCCTAGCCGTCAGCGCGATCGGCAACGCCGTCACCGCTTTGGGCAACGCCCAGGCCGCCGTCGGCAGAGGCGAGAACGATTTGACCTATGCCACCAACCTGGCTCAATCGCAATTGACCAACGAAGCCACTTCTGAATCCGGCATTCGCGATGCCAACATGGCTACCGAAGCCGCCAACCTGACCAAAGCTCAGATCCTGATGCAGGCTGGCGTGGCTGCGCTGGCGCAAGCCAACTCAGCGCCGCAAGTGATCCTTTCACTGCTGAAGAGCTAAATCCCGGCGAGTTCGTTGGGGCGAAGGCGCGCTTCCCGCGCCTTCGTTTTTTTTGTTTGCGCAACCTGCCGGGCGGCCTGCTCTTGTTCTCTCAGCAGCTGAAGGAAGGATTGCGCCTCGGCGTAGCCGGGACGCAGCCGGAGCGCTTCGGCGAAGTCGGCGCGGGCCCGCTCGCGCTCAAAAGTATAAAGCAGGTGATATACGCCGGCGTGCAGATGGGCTTGCGCATCCAGCGGCCGGGCGCCGGCGATTCGTTCCGCGATTACGGCCGCTTGGTCGAACATGCCGAGCTGATGATATTCGGCCGCCAGAAAATCGAGGCGCGAGTGGTCGCCCGGATCGGCGGCCAGCTCTTCGTTCAGGATCCCGATGTACCAAAGATTTCTCCGGCGGCGAGCTTCCGGGTCCAGGGCGAAATCGTGAACCAGGCGGATGCTGGTGGCAACCAGCCGGCCGCCTCCGGACAGAATCGAGGCGTCGATGGTTTCGTGCACGCGGCCGCGGTAGCGGTAATCCGGGCGATTGGGGAACAGCCGGACCACGTGATCTCTGGCCGGCCGTTGGGTATCCGGCCGGAAATTCAGGCGCTCGAAGTAGTATCCGGCATTCTCGTCCGCAGCCACCAGCTCCTGAATGCGGGGCATGCTGGCCGGGTCGAGAACCTCATCGGCGTCCAGAACCAGGATCCAACGGCCGCCGGCGAGCGCGAGCGCCTGATTCCGGGCGGCCGAAAAATCCACGGGCGAAAAATCGAAGGCGGCGATCTGGGCGCCGTAACGCCGCGCGATGTCGCACGTCAGGTCCGTCGATCCGGTATCGACGATCACGATCTCGGCGTCCAGGCCGCTGGCCGAATCGAGCGAGCGCGCCAGAACGCGTTCTTCGTCCTTGACAATCATGCAGAGGCTGATGGTGTGAGCGCCCATGAACGTGCCGGCCGGGTTCCCGAGGAGTGCCGAAGAATGTATCGGCAAAACCGGATGAATTCTTGACTTTTTAATGTGCGCGCCGGAACTTTATGGTTATTGGGCGGCGTCTTGATCGAATGCCGCCTTCAGCTTTTTGTAGGTGCTCGGAAGTTCCTCCGGCAGCACGCGAGTCTCCCCGACGGTGGTCATGAAATTGGTGTCGCCCAACCAGCGCGGCAGCACATGCAGGTATGTGGCCCGCGATTCCCGCGCCCGGCGCGCTTGTGACGCTATGATGAAAAGAGGTGAAACTCACGATTGATCTGGATCGCGAGGAGGATGGTCGTTGGATCGCCGAAGCGATCGAACTTCCCGGTGTTATGTGCTATGGCCAAACGCAGGCGGAAGCGATCAGCAATGCTGAGCGCCTTGCTATCGAGGTCATCGCGGAGCGCATCGCTCACGGGGAGCTTCCATCGTCTGCGCTCTGCGTCTCCTTCACAATTCCGGATGAGCAATTGGCCCGCAAGTAAAGCCCCGCGGGTTCTCGCCGCATTGCAAAGGATCGGCTGGCAAGTGAAGCGCCAGCGTGGTTCTCATCGGTTGCTCACGCGCCAGGACTGGCCCGATTTTGAATTCGCGTTCCACGACCAAGACGAGATAGGGTCACGGATGCTCGCGAGGATCGCCAAACATACAGGGTTGAGGCCGGAAGATCTTTGATCTGCTAAATTGTGTCTGGTGAAGAACGTGAATAGAGGAAGACTGTCCTTTGCACTGCTTATAGCTTCGATTTTCGCCGGACTGAGCGTGCTCATGATTCGGTTTCCCGATCGCTTTGGGGCGGGCGGCTATTGTCCTGCTTTTCCAGGCTTCATTGTGGCTATAGTCACGAGTGGTAATGTCCACGCCTTCCCTACGTGGGTCGTCGCGCTCGGGAACTTCGCGTTTTACTTTCTGATTTCATCCCTCCTATGGGGAGTTTGGAAAAGGTATTCGCAGAACTAACGGCAAGCACAACATCAGGGGCCGGTACGCGTTTCGAAGGCTTCTTTCAGCTTCCGGTAGGTGCTCGGAAGTTCCTCCGGCAGCACGCGAGTCTCCCCGACGGTGGTAATGAAATTGGTGTCGCCCAGCCAGCGCGGCAGCACATGCAGGTGAATGTGACCCGCGATTCCCGCGCCCGCGATTTCTCCTAAATTCATCCCGAGATTGAAGCCCGGGGCCCGGTAGACTTCGCGCAGATGGCGCTCGGCGCGTTGCGCCAGAAGGATCATTTCCTGGAGTGTCTCCGCGGATGCCGGGGCCAGGTCCGCGACGTGCTCATACGGCACGATCATCAGGTGGCCGGTGGTGTAGGGAAAAAGATTGAGAACGACAAAATTGCGCACACCGCGATGAACGATGAAATTGCGCTCGTCGTTTTCCTCGGCCGCCATGCGGCAGAATACGCAGCCAGGCTCCGCGCTGGTTCCTTGGACGTACTGATAGCGCCAGGGGCTCCACAGGTGGTCCATAAGCGGTGGAGCGCCGCCGCTACGAGCTGCCGGTAGAATCGGAAGATGCCGGAACCGCGGAGGGCTGACTTGCGCCCGCCTCGCCGCTCGAGTTGTTCACCAAGTCCTTCAATTCCTTACTAGGCTTGAAATACGGAATTCGTTTGGATGGAACTTCTACGCGGGTGCCGGTCTTCGGATTCCGTCCCACGCGAGGCTGTCGTTGCCTGGTTCGAAAACTGCCAAATCCCCGGATCTCGATTTTGTCCCCCGTACGCAGCGAACGAACAATGCTGTCGAAGATAGCTTCTACAATCACCTCGGAGTCCTTGCGGGTCATTTCGACGACCCGGGAGACTTCCTCGATCAACTCGGCCTTCGTCATGTGTGCTTTGATCTCCCTTGATATCGGGCTTACCGGCTTTCAGTCTTGACTCTAATGTTCATTACTTCTTCGATGGTCATTGTGGCGGCAGCGGCGTGGCGCTGGTAATCCTCCAATCTGGTTCTCTCCTCATCGTCAGCCAGCGCTCGAACGCTCAAGCCGATTTTCTTCTCGGCCTCGTTGAGCCGGACAACTTTGAAATCCATTTCTTCACCGATCGGCAGCGGCGATTCGTCCTGCCGCCGTTCAGAGACCCCCGGAATTTCCGAGCGGTGGCACAGGCCTTCCACGCCGGGGGCCAGTTCCACGAAAATGCCGAAATTGGCAGCGCGACAGACGCGGCCGCGCACTACGTCGCCCACCTGATGCGTGCGGAAGAAGGACTCCCAGGCGTCGGGCTGAAGCTGCTTCACGCCGAGCGAAAGGCGCCGGTTGGGAGCGTCGATGTTCAAGATGACAGCCTGCACCAATTGGCCCTTCTTCACCACTTCGGAAGGATGCTTGACGCGCTTGGTCCAGGCCAGATCCGAGATGTGCACCAGCCCGTCAATGCCCTCTTCGATCTCAATGAAGGCTCCGAAGTCGGTGAGCTTGCGCACCCGGCCCTCAACCACCGATCCAATGGCGTAACGCTCGGCGACTGTGGTCCAGGGGTCCGCCTCCAATTGCTTGATACCGAGCGAGACGCGGCGTTCTTTAGGTTTTACCTCGAGCACCACCGATTCCACCTGGTCGCCGACCTTCACCACTTTACTGGGATGCTTCATGCGCCGGCTCCAGGTCATTTCGGAAATATGGATTAGACCTTCGACGCCTGGCTCCAGTTCCACGAACGCGCCATAATCGGTGACGCTGACCACGCGTCCGATGACGCGCGACGCAGCCGGATAACGTTCGTCAATACTTTGCCACGGGTCGGGAACCAATTGCTTCAGCCCGAGGGAAATGCGCTCCTTATCGCGGTCGAATTTCAGAATCTTCACCGTGATTTCGTCGCCGGCGTTCACCATTTCGGAGGGATGCGTGATTCGGCCGTAAGACATATCGCTGACGTGCAGCAATCCGTCCACTCCTCCGAGGTCGATGAATGCTCCGTAATCGGTGAGGTTTTTAACCACTCCGTTGATTACCGCGCCTTCTTCGAGTACCTGCAGCGCCGCGCTCTTGCGGGTCTGCTGTTCTTCTTCCACCGCTATCTTGCGGGAGACCACGACATTTCCGCGGCGCCGGTTGAGTTTAACGATTTTAACCGGGATATCCGTGCCGATGAACGCATCCAAATTATGCGACAGACGCGTCTCTATCTGGGAGCCCGGCATAAAGGCCGGAACTCCGACATCCACTGAGAGACCGCCTTTGATGCGTCCGGTAACACGGCCGGAAATGATCAAGCCGTCGCGGAAGGCTTTCTCCAAGTTATCCCAAGAACGTAAGCGGCTGGCCTTTTCATGCGACAGCAGAATGTAGCCTTCCGGCTGGATTCCCTGCCGGTCAATCATGACGTCGATGGTGTCGCCGACTTGCACCTGGATGGTGCCGTCGGGCAGCAGGAACTGCTCGATGGGAACCAAGCCCTCCGACTTGTATCCGAAATCGACGATCACGTCGGTGTCATGGCGTTTGACCACGCGGCCTTCGAGCAGCTCGCCTTCGTGCGGCGGAGCGAAATGAGTGTAGTCCTCGATGAGCTGCTCGTAATCCGGTTCCTCGCCGGCTGCAAGCGGGTTTAGATTGCGCTCATCTGCTCTACTGGCCATAGCCAAACTCCCGAATCATGCTAGTTACAACGGCGGGAAGGCGAATCGAGGGGAGCCTCAGGACAATCCAACGACACGGTTGATTTTGCAGAGTCCTAATTCCAGCCGACAAACCGTTGATAGATCAGCACTTCAGAACTATAGCGGAGCCGCAACCGGAAGTCAACCGGAGCATTTTGCCACGTCCACCAAAGTAGTACCAGAGCGATCCTCCTAGTCGCGTCCGCAGATTTCCGGCGTCTGACACATACCGCCCGGGCAAGCGGGGAACTGGGAGGCTTTTGCCTTTCCATTGGAATGAGTTGCGAAGGTGGAAAGGGCAGTGGTCAAATGCGCCTGGCCGCACTTGGGACAAGCCAACGCGTCGCCGTTCTGGCGCACGAGCTTTTCAAACTTGGTCCCGCAGTCGTCACAAATGTACTCGAAAATCGGCATGTTCAAAGCTCCAAAGTTCTAACTTAACTCTATTTTATCGCAATAGCGCGGTGCTCCAGGGTGCAGCCGGGCGGCCTGGTTCGATCACTCCACTGGTTTAGCCTGGGAGAAGCCGCTCAATTTCGCTTCCAGCATGATGAGCAGCACCAGTACAAAGACGATGCAGGTGCCCAGGATCGGTGCCACCATTACCGCTCCGATTCCAAAAGCTTGGGCAACGTAACCAAGCAGCCACGGCGCCAGGAAACCGCCCGTGACCGCCAACGAGAAGATGCCGTTATAGAGGCCAGCGTGGTATTTCGGGAACCGATGCGCCATTTTTTCGGCCACCAGCGGATAGACGCAGGCGAATCCAGCAGCCACAAACAGAATTCCCATCAGAGCGCCGAAGCGATTGTTGGTGAACGCCAGCACGACGACGCCCAGTAGCGAGGAAACAAACGAACCGATCAGCATAAGCGTCTGGCTGACGCTGGCGAGCATCAATTGGGAGAGCATTCGTCCCAACAGCAAGACCAGCCAGTACAGCGCCAGCATCAGCAAGGACTGCGGCGGGCTGATTCCGAGACGCCGGATGAGAAACAGCGACAACCAGCCGCCGATCGACCATTCGTTGCCGAATTGGAAAAAGAGCAGGAGGCTGAACAAGAGTGCGCTGGGGCTATTGAGTTCGCGCAGCACTTGAGAAACCGGAACCGGAGCGGCGCCGCATTCGGACGACAGTTTTGCCTTGGCGCAGAAAACGGCATAGGCAGCGGGCAGAATCGCGAGCAGCATCAGAATGCCCGGCACTGTGTACGCATAGTAGGTTCCAGCCACCAGCAGCGGGGTCGCAAAACAGCCCAGGCCGAATAGGACCCCGGCCAGGTTGACCGTAGTGGCGCGATCGCGTTCGTAAAGCGAGGAGATGGCCAGGAACAGGCAGGCGTTTAGCAATCCCGCGCTGGCCCCCAACCACAAGACGCCCCAGATCCGCCAGCTTGCGGCTGCGGGCGGCGAATACAAAGCCAGAAAAACGAAGCCAATTCCCGCTAAGGTATTCGCCAGAATCAGGGTAAACCTCAACCCCCGTCGCGGCAGCAGCCACTGGCCCAAGGCCACCGAGAGCAAGAAGCCGATGTTCAAGGTCAGAAAATATTCGCCGACTTCACCCAAGTCGGCCGTCAAGTGATAGCCCCAGGCGGGAAGGATGGCGCCGAGAAATGACACCAAGATACCGGAGATCGAAAAGGCCGGAAGAGAGCGGCGGCCGTCGGACATCTCCGCGGGGAGCTTATCCAAGGCAGGCTCGACGAACTGCGACCGGGCAGGCCTGGCCATCAGTTGCTATTCTAGCTCCGCCCGCAAAGCGGCCTTCTGAATCGCGTTTGGCGATCGATCGGCTGGCTACGAGAAACAGGATTCTTTTCGAGGCCGTGGCTTCGTTTGCACAAGTTTACCGGTGGCGCGCCGATTGCTCTAAAAGTGGGCAAAGGATGGGTCGGCTTTGTAGGTTTCGGGAGTTGCCTCCGTTTGGTTTGGTTTTCGTCAGTGCCCTGCAGCGATGCGGGGCTTCTTTTTTGGTGAAGTGCGTTGACGATCCTTCCTTTCACACCACATATAGTAGCCCGCGGGAAACATTTGACAGCAGCGGACTGTCGGCTTTATGATGGTTGCATCACTGAGAAAGGAGGTGGTCCAGTCTAACATTATGAGCACTGATGGTAGTAACTGTAGCCCAAATTCCACGCGCGAGGTGGCCGACTCTTAAAGTCGCCGTTCGAACGTTCAGGTTTCGTTCAGTGACGAAGCCGCTCCTCCTGTGGACCGGCCGCTTCTCTGCGCGAATGTAAGTAATTCCTGGGATTAACCTAGGCTACCTGCCCCCGCATCCGTCCATCGGGATGATGCGGGGGTTTGTAATTTGTGGCGGGAGTTTTCAATTTCGAGAGCGCCGCGCTACACTGAAGAATACTGAAAGGATTGGTCTGAAATGAAAGCCGGAATTCATCCTGCCTATGAAGAAGTGAACGTGGTCTGCGCGTGCGGCAACACGTTCAAGACACGCTCCACACACAAGGGCGACCTCCGCGTGGAAATCTGTTCCAGCTGCCATCCCTTCTTCACAGGACGCCAGAAGTTGATAGACACCGAAGGGCGCGTCGACCGCTTCGTGAAAAAGTTGCAAAAGTCCAAAGATCTGAAAGAGAAGGGCAAGAAGCAGCCGGTAGCGGTGAAGTAATTCGCCAGGCTGACAGCGGGTGAGACACCTGGCGCGCTCCACTCGCGCATTCTCAAAACCGATTCGCCCTGGAAGCACGGTATAATACGAAGGTTTCAGGTCTTCCATGAGCGACTGGCAATTTGCACAAAGCGATCCGAACGAGCAGTTGGCGCTGCTCCATTACTTCACCATGAAGAAGCTGCAGGGCGCCGAGGAAATCGATTTCATGATCACGGTGAAGGAGTTTTCCACGCCGAAGAATCTGGCCCTGAAGTTCTTCGCGCAGGCCGACAAGGAAACCAACCAGCAGGTGGTCGCCTACACGCCGTCCGGTTGGGGCAAAACGATGCTCGAAGCATTGGCGGCATGCATCCGGGAGATCAATCGCTTTCCTTATCAGGCGCCGAAATCCGAGTCGACCAATGCTTGAGACCGGCGAAGACCGACACTATCGGAGGGCTGTATGATGACTTTTCGAACCAGCGTGCGCCAATCGGGCGATGTTGCCATTCTCGATATTGCGGGCCGCATTGTGCTCGGGGATGGCTCCAAGGAAATGCGCAATAGGATCGCGGAACTGGTGAATGCCGGCCACAAAAAGATCCTGTTAAATCTGGCCGAGGTGAGTTACGTGGACAGCTCCGGACTCGGCGAGTTGGTGAGCTCCTACTCCAACGTCACGAATGCCGGCGGAAAAATCAAGCTGGTGAATGTCCAGCCCAAGGTCGCCGACCTGCTGAAGATCACCAAGCTGTATAGCGTGTTCGAGTCCTTCTCGTCGGAGGGCTCAGCGGTAGCGAGCTTCGTTGAAAATCAGCAAGCGGCTTCGGCCTAAGCTAGTTAAATTAGTTGCGCGCCGCTGAGCGACGCTTCACTCCATGAATTTGATCCAGCTCGCAGCCGGAACGCCCGTGCCCAAAGCGGACGCGGCGCTGGTGGATAGCGACGTACTCCGGCGCGAACTGGAGCGCCAGCTTCAAGGAGAAGTCCGCTTCGATGCGATCTCGCGCGGCTTGTATTCCACCGACGCCAGCGTCTACCAGATCCGCCCGCTGGGCGTGGTGATTCCCAGGACTCGCGAGGATATCGTCCGCACGGTCGAGATCTGCGGCCGATTCCGCTGCCCGCTTACCATGCGCGGCGGCGGCACCTCGCAGGCCGGCCAAGCGATCGGTGAAGGGATTCAGGTCGACACCTCGAAATATTACAACCGTGTGCTCGAGTTGAATGCCGAGGAGCGCTGGGTGCGCGTGGAGCCGGGCATCGTGCTCGATGAACTGAACGCTCAACTCGTGCCATTGGGGTTGCGCTTCGCTCCGGACATTTCCACCGCCAGCCGCGCCACCATCGGCGGCATGATGGCGAATAACTCCTGCGGCGCGCGCAGCGTGCTGTACGGGAAAACGATCGATCATGTCCTGGAACAAATCGTCATTTTTTCCGACGCCAGCATCGCCCATTTTCGGGACATTTCGCGCGATGAGGTCCCGGTTGGAGACACACTCGAGGCGCTGTGTTATCGCACCGTTTTGGCCTTGGCCGAAGAGCACGCCGCCGAAATCGATCGCCGTTATCCGAAAATCCTGCGGCGCGTGGGCGGCTACAATCTCGACGAATTCACGGATCCCGCCAAACCTGTGAATCTCGCCAAGATCATGGTGGGATCGGAAGGTACACTCGGCGTGGTGCTCGAAGCCAAGCTCCGGTTGGTGCCATTGCCCAAAGCGAAGGCCGTGATGGTGATCGGGTTTCATGATCTGCTGGAATCGCTTTCCGCCGCGCCGGTCATATTGAAGCACCAGCCGTCGGCCGTCGAGGTGATGGACAAAGCGATTCTCGACAACACCCGCCAGAACATTGCGCTCGACCGGATTCGCAGCGCCATTATTCAAGGCGATCCGGCGGCGACGCTGTGCGTCGAATTTTACGGGGACCGCAAAGAGGATCTGCCGCAACGCTTGCAGGCTCTCGAACAAGACCTGCGCGCGCGCAAGCTCGGTTACCACTACCACACTGAGACGGACCCTGCCGCTCAGAGTCGCATCTGGAGCCTGCGCGAGGCTGCGCTCGGATTATCGACGGCGATGAAGGGCGATGCGAAATCGATTTCTTTCGTCGAAGACACCGCCGTCGCGCCGGAAAAGCTATCGAGCTTCATCGGCCGGTTCCTGGCGATCGTCGAGAGTCATGAAACCACGGCTGGCGTTTACGCGCATGCCTCGGTGGGCTGCCTGCACGTGCGCCCGGTGATCAACCTGAAAACCGAAGAGGGGGTCGGCAAGTTCACAAGTATCGCGGAACAGGTGGCGGACCTGGTGGTGGAATACGGCGGCGCGTTATCGGGCGAACATGGCGACGGCATGGTGCGCAGCCCGTTCATGCGCAAGCTATTCGGCGACGTCCTGTATGAAGCATTTCGTGAGATCAAGCGGACCTTTGATCCACTCGGCATCCTGAATCCCGGCAAGATCGTCGACTCGCCTCCACTCACATCCAATTTGCGATTCGGAACCGGCTACCGCGCGCTGAATCCCGCGACCTGGTTCGACTTCTCCGAATACGGAGGCGTGGCGGGCGCGTTCGAAATGTGCAGCGGTGTGGGAGCCTGCCGCAAGACGCTGGCCGGCACCATGTGCCCGTCGTACATGGCGACACGCGATGAATCGGCCACCACGCGAGGGCGCGCCAATGCTCTGCGATTGGCTCTTTCAGGGCAGCTCGAGGAATCGGGCTTGGGCGATGACGGTGTTTATCAAGTGCTCGACCTCTGCCTGGAATGCCGCGCGTGTAAGGCCGAGTGTCCGGTCAACGTGGACGTCGCACGGTTCAAGAGCGAGTTTCTCGCAGATTACTGGAAGCGCCACGGAACGCCTTTGCGCGCGCGCGCCTTGGGCGGGATCGATCGTTTGTCAATTTGGGGAAGCCGCTTCGCTCCAGTCTCCAACTGGATCAGCGCAAGTGCGCCGGCCAGGGCGGTAAACGAAAAACTGTTCGGGATTGACGCGCGCCGCCGCTTGCCGGCATGGAAGCGCGAGACGTTCGCGGGTTGGATCGAAGCACGCGGAGCCAAATCGTCTGGGAGCGGAGCCACCGTCGCTCTATTTAATGACACCTTCACGAATCACTATGATCCGGAGATTGGCAAGGCGGCGATCGAGGTCCTGGAGCACGCTGGTTGCGATGTGCACGTGGTGAGACCGGGCTGCTGCGGACGGCCGCTGATATCGCAGGGGTTGCTCGGCGAGGCGCGCCAGTATGCTGCGAAGCTGGTCGAGCCGCTGTTCGATATCGCCAAGCGTGGGGAGAAAATCCTGTTCCTGGAGCCGAGTTGTCTTTCCGCTGTTAAAGAAGACGCCCCGGCGCTGTTGCGCGGCGAGCAGCAGAAAAAAGCGCGAGCGGTTGCCGAGGCGTGCGTCTTGTTCGACGAATTCGCGGCTCAGTTGGATCTGCCGCTGCGCGCCGGTCCGGCAAAAATTCTGCTGCATGGGCATTGCCACCAAAAGTCGATGGGGCTGCTGCGAGCGTCCATCGATCTGTTGTCGCGCATTCCTTCCGCGACCGTGGTGGATCTGGACGCGGGCTGCTGCGGCATGGCCGGTTCATTCGGCTATTCCAAAGAACACTACGACGTTTCGCAAACTATCGCGAACCGCCGCTTGCTTCCAGCCGTGAAGGCGATGCAATCCGGCGATGTGTTGGTTGCGCCCGGCACGTCCTGCCGGCATCAGGTCGCCGATTTAGGTCGCGCGACAGCGCTCCATCCCGCGGTGTTGATCCGCAGTCTGATGGGGTGAACTAGGCGATTGCCTTCGCCGACTCGCGCTCGGCTTGTCCTGAAGTTGCAAAACCGCTCGCAAACATCTCGAGTTGCTCGACAGTGCGACCCTTCACGGCATCCCCCTGCTTGCGGTTGTATTCCAGTGTCTCCAGTTCGGTCCAAAACGAATCGTTGAGACGGTTGATCATGTTGAACATCGCCGAGGCCATCGAAATCTCCACGATTTCGGCATCAGTGAATAGCCGCCGCATGTCGTCCCAGTGTTTTCCCGCGCGGTTGGCGGTGTTGCGCGTCATGGCTTCCGACCACGCGATGGCCGCGCGCTCGCGCTCGTTGAACAGCGGGCTGCTCTTGTAGGAATCGTCCTTGAGGGCCGCGAGATCGTCTTCTTTCAAGCCGAGCGCTTCGCCGAAGATGGAGGTGTGCGTCGCGCAATAATTGCACTGGTTCACCATCGAAGTTTTAATGGTGGCTAAGTTGCGGAGCCGGACGTCGGATACGGCGCCCAAATTTGGCTGGCGGACGGCGGCAACCAGACCCAGGAACCACCTGGCTAGAAGCGGGCTGTGAGCCGAGAGAATGCGAACCAGATTCGAAGTGCGGCCAAGCAGAAGATTGGACGCTTCAATAATCTCGGAGGCTACGCCGGTGGCCTCTTCGTTGGACACTCCGCTCAAACGCTGCGTCATCTATTCATGTTACGACACTAGCTTTTATATTGAGGAAGAAACTTAAGAGCGTTGTCGCGATAGATGCCCTGCAGTTCGTCGGCGCTCAGGCCGCTGGTTTTCAGTCCGGCCAGTTGAGCCGCGGGGTTCGCAAAAGGAAAGTCGGTGCCAAATACGATCTGCGAAGGCGGCACCAAGGTCTTCAGCGACTGCATCAGCACTGGGTTGGTAGACTGCGCCGTATCGTAATAAAACCGTCTGAGCTGCGAGAGCCTAGAGTTCGGTTCTCCGGGTTTCGTAATGTTGTCGCCGTTTCCGGCGGGGCCCAAGAAGCGTCCCGCGACGGATACGAGCGTCCCGCCGGCGTGCGAGAAGATGAATTTGATATCGGGACAGCGCATGGCTGTGCCGCTCACGATCAGGCTCATGATCGCGCGCGTGGTGTCGGTGGGATATTCCAAGATCTGCGGCTGGACGCCTTGAACTAAATTGGTGCAGCAGGAGATGGCGAGCGGATGCGTATACACCACAGCCTTGCGCCGGTTCAACTCATCGAAAAGGGGATCAAACGCCTTATCGCCGAGCCACTTATTGTCGTAGCTGGTCAACATCGCGACGCCGTCGGCCTTGAGCGTGTCAAAAGCGTACTCGACTTCCTTGAGACTGCCGTCGACGTCGGGCACGGGCAGAGCGGCGAAGAGGCCGAAGCGTCCCTTGTAACTGCCCACCATCTTGGCCGCGGCGTACTCATTGATCTCACGCGCGGCGCGGCGCGATTCTTCGACGTCGCCGAACCACACGCTGGGCGCCGTGGGCGAAACCATTGCCGTGGCGATGCCCGCCTTGTCCATGTCCTCGAGATTTCTGCTGGGTGTGTAGTCCTTCCATTGAGGACCGCCACCCATTCGTTTGCGTCCTAACAGGGCGATGTAATCAGGCGAAACGAAGTGCTGATGGACGTCAATGCAGCGCAGATTATCGCCACCTCGCTGCGCTTCAGCCCGTGTCCAGGGCAAGAGGGCGCCCGCCGCAAGGCTGGTGAGACCGGCGAGAACGGCGCGTCGCGATGGATGCGAGAAAGGGCCCTCGCTCTCCAGGCGGCTCACTAAGGAATCCTGGTCCGGCTTCGCCACAAACGTCGTTGGGTCCATGGTTTGTCATTATGTGGAAAACGGCCAGCACTGTCAAGCGCATGTTACTGTGTAGGTCTGCCGTGGTTCTACACAGATGGTCGCCGATCACCGCCCGCTTAATCCCTCTGCCGACAGTGGCGCCAGAAACGACAGCGTAGCCGAAGCGCTTGCGGCGGCCAAGCAACTGGCATTCGTGCGTCCTTTGGTGCCCTACCCGGGATGGAATTTTGGAGCCGACTGGGACAATCCAGACCTGGCTTTTCAGATGCGCCGCCGGATCTGGGAGGCTTTCCATCAGCGCGGCTTGGAAGTTCCTTTGCCTTTCGAGTGGTATGACGGTCTGCGGCTGAATCTCTATCTGGGAAATGATCTCAGCCGGCAGTTGTATGTCGGAGGCTGCTCGGAACCGAACGAGTTCGCCTTCTTAAACAGCATTCTGGCCCCTGGGATGGTCTTTATCGACGCGGGCGCGAACGACGGTCTCTACACTCTTTTTGCGGCGCGCCGGGTAGGATCGGCCGGTGTGGTTTGGGCATTCGAGCCGAGCGGGCGAGAATTCGCGCGATTAGAAGAGAATCTGAAGCTGAACCAACTGGACAATGTCCGGCCGTTTCAAATCGCGCTGGCGGACCAAAACGGGGAAGCCGACTTGTCGATTGCGGGTTTCGAGCACGAAGGACAGAATACACTGGGGGCTTTCGTGCATTCCGGCGCTGCGTTGCTTCGCAAGGAACGGGTTCCCACTCGAACGTTGGACGATTTGGTTCAGGAGGGAAATCTTCACAAGATCGATGTCGTTAAGATCGACGTGGAAGGCGCGGAGCACCGTGTGCTTACCGGCGCCCAGGAAGTTTTGAAACGTTTCCGTCCGATTTTGCTTTTTGAAGTATTGGAGGCGGGGTTAGAGAAACAGGGCGCGACCTTGGACCAGTTGCTCCAGCTGTTGCGCTCTGCTCGATACGAAGTTTTCGGATTTGATCTGGAGTCCGGCCAGCCGGCACCAGGGGCCTTTGGCGCCGGCAACATGATGGCAGTACCCACTGAAAACGCTCTTGCGCAGCGGTTGGCGTCCACTTCGAAACAAACCGCTGTGCGGCCGGACATTCAACTCGCTGGCCCAAGCTTCCAACCTGCGCGCCGGGCGGAGAATTTCCAACCCTACATCTCACTGGTTTCGACCGCGCGAAATGACGACCATGGCGGCCGCCTGCTCGAGAGGATGCAAATCTTTATTAACGGCTGGATCTCCCAATGTGAGAGATACAATCTTCCGTCCGAACTGATCATCGTAGAATGGAATCCGACGGCTGACCGGCCGCGCTTGCGCGACGCTTTGCAATGGCCGGAAGCGCTGGGCGTGTGCCAGGTGCGCTTCATCGAAGTTCCAGCGGAAGTGCATCAGCGTTACAAGAACGCTGCAGCCCTGCCTCTTTACCAGATGATCGCCAAGAATGTGGGAATCCGCCGGGCTCGCGGACGGTTCATCCTGGCCACCAACATCGACATACTGTTCTCTGATGAGCTGGTGGCATTCCTGGCGGAGCGGCGGCTGGAAACGGGCCGCATGTATCGCATCGATCGATATGACGCGATGGGCGATGTACCGCTAAGTGCGAGCTTGAGCGAGCAACTCGAGTACTGCCGGACCCACCTGCTCCGTATTAACGCGCGCGACGGTACTTTTCCCGTCGACGACGCTGAACGTGCTGCGGCAGCTCAGACTCCGAACGCGGCGGCCATCCCAGCGAGCCGCCCCACAGCGAAAGTGCACTTGTGGCGGAATTTGCAGGGCGTCATCGACCGGATGGCTGAAGACAGCCCGGTGGTGACTGTTACGCTCCCGGTGCCGGGAGCTTTGAAACGCGTCGCGCGTTTCTACGTGGAGTGGGGCGGCCTGACGGGGATGGTGCGCAGTTGGATTTTACGGAAAGGCCGCGTTCGCACGAAACAGGCGGAACAGAGAGCCGACTTCTTGCACACCAACGCTTGTGGCGACTTCACGCTCGCTGCGCGCCAGCACTGGTTCGATCTGCGAGGTTATCCGGAATTCGATCTGTACTCGATGAACATTGATTCGATATTTTGCTACTGCGCTCATTACGCCGGTGTTTCCGAACAGATGCTGGAAGATCCCATGCGCATTTATCATATTGAACATGCCGCAGGCTCCGGATGGACTCCGGAAGGGCAGGCGCAGTTATTCGAACGGCTTGCCGCCAAGGGCGTGGGGCACGTGCCTTTTTCCGACGTGGTGGGATGGGCCGAGCAAATGCGCCGTTTGAATTGCACCATGATCTTCAATCACGAAGACTGGGGGCTGGCCAATCTGGAGTTGGTCGAAACTTCGCCGCACGCGGGTTCGGATCCATCCGCTCGCGTCGCCGCTGATCGGGCTTAGTGCTTTCGCAGGCTAGACGGCGATCGAGCCGGCCGGCGGATTGTTTGGATCGTACGGTGTTGTTCCCGGATCGTTGATGCCGGGCGCCGATTGAATCGGATTTTGAAACCCGGACGGCACCCAGGTGTACCCGTAGCTCTGCCGTAGGCTGGTCACCGCTGACGGATCCCAACCCCACGCCATAATGGGCACGTCGATGGTGTAGCCCTGCGTTGCCAGCTGCTGCGCCATTTCCGTTCGCTGTCCAGGATCCTCAACGCTCTGCAACGCCTGGACCGCCGCGGGCTGCTGCGCCCAATACGCTTCATCAAAAGATTGCGCGGGATTTTCGGATGAAGGAGTTTCGGCAGATTGAGCCGCGGGCTGGCTGGCCGTCGAAGCGCTGGAAGAAGGCGCCGTGGGATTAGGAGCCGCGGCGGAGCCAGACGAGGTGCCCAGGAAGGGGATCAAGCCGGCGAGATCGGGCGCGGCGGGTGTGACCGACGTCGAGTTGCTCGCTGTTGCCGGAGTTGAAGTGACCGCGGCCGCGGATGTGCTGGTGGCCGAAGCGGGTGCAATCGAGATGTTGACGCTGTTCGGGTTGATTCCGAACTGCTGCAGCGTTTGAGTTACAGCATCGGAGAGCGCGCTTTCAAAGCTCTCGAGCGAGGATGGATCGAGCGAACTCGTGAGCGAGGTAGCGGCGCTGTTGCTGGATGCCGACGATACGTTATTGAGTTGAATCATGCTTTCTATCTCCTCCAATTCATTAAACTGCCTTGGTCCCCATCAACCGGTAGATGTAAGCCAAAATTTCAGCTACGGCCCGGTACAGGTGCGATGGGATCTGCTGCCCTACGTCCACGGATTTGTACAAAGCTTGGGCTAACGGCGGATTTTCGATCAAGGGAATTTGGTATTCCAGAGCGCGAGCGCGAATCCGCAGCGCCAGATAATTCTTACCCTTTGCAACCACTACGGGAGCCGACATGGTTTCGTGCTGGTAACGAATGGCCACCGCGTAGTGAGTGGGGTTCACCACGACCGCGGTCGCGGTTTTCACTTCGTCCATCATCCTGCGGCGGCGCACGTCGCGCTGCAAGCGCCGGATACGCATTTTAATTTGCGGGTTGCCTTCGGTTTCCTTCAGTTCTTCGCGGACCTCCTGTTTGCTCATCCGCATTTTTTTGGCGAAAAGCCGCTTTTGGCGGAACAGGTCGATTGCGCCGAACAGCACAAAAAACGCGGCGGCCTTCCACAGCACGTCCATACATAGAGAACTTGCCACTTCCAGTCCGCTTCTGAGGCTGGTCAACGGCAGCAGCAATAAACGCTCCGCATTGTTCGTCACCAGCCAATAAATGGTTGTGCCGAAAACGAGCAGAAGAGCCGTAGCCTGCATGGCGGACATGAATCCCCGCTGCGGCGCAGATTTGAGTTTGCCGATGAAGTCGAAGTTGGTGGCCTTGGGCGCGAGCTTATGCAGGCTGAGTGCGAAACCGGTGGAGGTGAGCTGAAATGCAACGGCGGTGGCGGCCAAAACGCCGCTGGCGATGGCTAGTGGAAACAGGGTCTGAGCGAAGGTTTGATGCAGGATTTCGATGAGCAGAGAGGAACTGAGATCGGCGCGGAAGGCTTGTTGCCACACAACCCGCGTGGTAGTGGTCAACGTTCCCAGCAGTCTTTGGCCGCTTTCGGCCAGCAAAAAGACGAACACAGCGAACTGCAGCCCGCTCACGAATTCACGCGAGAACGCCAGCTGGCCTTCCCGGCGCGCCTTGAGTAATCGCCGCGGTGTGGCTTTTTCTGTGCGTTCGCCGGAGTGCGTCATGTGCCAGCTCCGGTCAAATCAGAAGCCAAGAAAGCGTCCCAAGGCGCCGAAAGCGAGGTTTGCAGTCTGCAGATAAAGTCTTGGAACCAGCAGCACCAGGATGCTGAGCGCCGCCAAGGCCACGGCGATTTTCAAAGGAAGGGCCAGCGCGATCAGTTGCAGTTGAGAATTCACTCGCCCCAGCAGCCCGACCGACAGATCGATCAGGAAGAGCAGGGTCATCAGCGGCAGCACCAGCCGGATGCCGGTGGAGAACACAGCCGATCCGAGCATGACCAAGGCCTCCGCGCCCGGGCGAGATGCAGTGAAGCTGCCCGGGGGATGGGTCTCCAAGCTGCGCGACAAAATAAGCAGCAGTTGCCGGTCCAGCCCCAGGGCAAAGAAGAGCAGCCCAGCCGTCAATTGCGCGAGGAGAATGAGAACGGTGGAATCGGCTTCCGTATTCGGATCGACGGTGGATGCGTAGGCGAAGCCGGCCTGAGTGCTGATGGCCTGCGCGGCGATCATCAATCCTTCGATGATGAATGCGACCGCTAGACCGGTTGCCAAGCCAATGCCGGCCTCAGCGATCATCCATCCGGCAACTTGAACAATACTCTTCGGGACCGGCTCGATTACCGGCCATCGCGAGTACAAGGCAATGGTGAGGCCAAGGGCGAGCGTGATCTTCGCGACGTCTGGACCGGCCTTGAGCCCTGGCAGAGGAAGAAACACGAATATCCCGGCGATGCGCGCCAGAACCAGCAGAAATCCGTACAACAGCGAAGCGTGCAATGCGGGGCTAACGTGCATAACGCGCTAAATCGCCAAACAGCGCAATGGAGTAAGCCGAGATCTGCTTCAGCATCCAAGGCATGAGAAGAAGAAAGCCGAAAAGAAATGCGGCGAGCCGCGGAATAGTGCTGAACGAGGCATCCTGCATGGAAGTGGCGATCTGAATGAGGTTCACAACGATGCCTACGGCGAATCCAATAAGAAGCAAGGGCGCGCACAAAAGCGCGGTGGTCCACAATGCTTGACTAACGATATGAACGGCTGCTTCAGGGCTCATGATTCCTCAGTAAAAGCTCTTGAGAAGGGACCCCACTACCAGATTCCAGCCATCCACCAAAACAAACAGAAGGATCTTGAACGGGGCCGAAACCATGACGGGGGGCAACTGCACCATTCCGATGGAAAGGGTTATCGACGCTACCACGAGGTCGATGACTAAGAAGGGTAAAAACAAGACCGCGCCTATTTGGAAACCGGCTTTCATTTCGGAAAGTATATAGGCCGGAATCAAGACCTTAAGCTCGACATCAGCGGGGGTGCGAGGCGGGGCGGACTTGGTCATTTCAATGCAGGTCCGAATATCTTTCTCGCGGGAAAATTTCAACAGAAAAGTCTTGAAAGGTTTCGAACCTTCCTCGAAGCCTTGCTGCCAGCTCATTTGACCCTTTTCCACGGGTTCCCAGCCGCGTTGATAGATGTCGACCACGACGGGCTGCATGATGAGAAACGCGAGAAACAGAGCCAGCCCCACTAACACCTGGTTGGACGGAGCCGATTGAGTTCCCAATGCCTGGCGAAGGAAATGGAGAACAATCACGATGCGTAGAAACGGACTGACTGACATCACCGCTGCCGGAAGCAGCGTGAGCAGGCTCAAGAGAATGACGATCTGCATGGGACTGGAGAGCGTCAGACTACCCTTAGCGTTTCCTGATCCGAAGACCGGGATGACGGGATCGATGGCGGGAGCCGCTATAGCAGAACCGGCAAGCAAGAACAGAAGCAGGATCGAACGAAGTTTGCTCATCGGTTAGTCGAAAGCAGATCCTGTTGGACCGCTGCCGGCAATCCAATGGGAGCCGGCGTATCCAAGAGCATGCAAGTGGAAGGCGCGGTGGCGACTAACACGACTTTGTCGGAGACCCGGACTAAGTGGATGGCGTGATGCGGCGTAAGTTGGACGCGCTCCACCAGTTCCAGACAGCGAGTTTTCCCCCGGCGCGAAGCGAGAGACGCCAGTCCACGTCTCTTGGTAAACCAGACCAGGCCGCCCAAGAGCGCGAACACCAGCAGCACCATCCCGATCTGTTCAGTTAGTTCCATCTTCACCGGCCGTAGCCCTAGTATTTTGCGATAACTTACTTACTCGAATGGAGACCGAATCGTCCACGACGACGAGTTCGGCCTCGGCTAGTTGGACTCCACCGGTTGACAGCGTGAATGGCAGACCGGCAGGATGGCCCGTGCGAAAAACGGCGCCCTCTTTTAGCTCGAAGATTTCCCCGATCGTAATCGCCAAGCTTCCCAATTCGAGTTCCAGCGTGAACGGCAAATCACCGAACCGCTGCAATACCTCAGAGGTATTCATTCCGATCGTTTTACTACTGCTTGATATTGAGTAGAACTTGAGTTAGTTCGTCCAGCGTTGAAACTACTTTGGAGTTAGCCTCATACCCCTGTTGATATACGATTAGATTCGTGAATTCCTTGGCAATATCCACGTTGGATGACTCCAACGCGCCACCGATGATAGTTCCACGACCGCCTGTTCCAGGATCGCCAACGACGGGAGTGGAAGTGTCGGAGCCGACCTCATAATTGTTTTGCCCAACGGAGATCAGGGACTCAGGATTTGCGACGGACGCCATCGCGAGCTGTCCAATCACCTGCTGGGTGCCATCGGAATATTGTGCAACGATCGAGCCGCCATTCGTCAGTGAAACCTGGGTGACCTCCGCAGCGGCAACGCCATCTTGCGAGGTGCCGGAAAGCGCGGAGGGCTGCGCGAACTGGGTTATGGAGGCGCCGCCATTGGAATTGTAGAGATTCCAGTTCATGCTCAGGTCGGTGGCCCCGTCGGACAGCCCGGTAGCGCTGATCGAAATCTGACCGGGAGGCGCCGGCGACGTTAAGTTGCCGTTGCTGTCGAACGTCAACGTTCCGGTGGCCAGTTGGGAAGGTGTACCAGCAGTCCCGGCGGTGAGATCCTGGCCTGGGATAGTGACCGCATAGCTCCAGGTGTTTGCGGCAGTCATCGTGAAGTTAATCGTCAAAGTGTGGGTCTCTCCCAAAGAGTCGATCACTTGTATCGGCGCAGAAAAGGTTCCTGTGGACGTTCCCATAACGCCATTGGCCGCCAGATTCAAACTGGTTGTGAAGTTTTGGGTCGCTGTGGGCTGATGTAAGGAGTCCGACGGTATAGTGATGTTGCCGATGGCACCGTTCGTGGTCAGAGTTCCGTTAACTGCCGTCCAGCCTTGTACATGTTGACCGGTAGCAGTCACCAGATTCCCGTTGGCATCCAGCTGAAAGTTCCCAGCCCGGGTATACAGGGTATCCCCTGCCGTATCACGGACCACGAAGAATCCGTTCCCTTGAATTGCGCCATCGAAAGCGCCTCCGGAAACCTGAATGGATCCTTGCGAGAAGTTGGTTTCGCTCTGAGTAGCCGAAACGCCGCCTCCGATTTGGAGCGAGCCACCTCCGACCGACGCCGATAACAGATTGTAGAAGGATGACGAACTGTCCTTATACCCGGTGGTGTTCACGTTCGCGAGGTTGTTGCTGACGATGTCGAGTGCGGCTGAATCCGCGTCGAGTCCGCTAAGTGCAACTGAAAATGATCCCAATTTAGTGCTCCTTTATTTAACTTTATTAACTGCCGGTGCCGTTAGTCGACGAATTGTTGTTCGTCGAAGTTGTTGGTGTCGAAGTTGTCGGCGTCGTATTAGTGACCAAGGTTTGGACGCCTTGGTTTATTCCTAAGAGTTGACCCAGCTGGTTGAATTCCACCAACTCGCCGACGAACTGGGTTGGGTCGGTGGGATTGGTCGGATCCTGATTTTGAATCTGTGCGATCAGTAACTGGAAGAATGTGCTTTCGTTTGTCAGAGAATTGAGAGCGTTGTTCGATGAGCTGGAGGAACTGCTGGTTCCGGTTGTTGGCGCCGTGTTGGTTTGCGTGGGACTTGTTGTGGGGGTCATCAGTGGGTTCCTCCTAGGTTGTTGTTGCTGGTGATCTGTTCTTCGAACTCGTCTTGCCAATCTGCGCTGTTCCCGCGACGATCGCGCTGATCCTGGCGCTCACCTTGAGCGAATTTTTGCTGCTGGTTGAAAGAGTTTTTGCCATCCGCGCCGCTGTCCGGTGCTCCTCCGTTCGGGGCTGCCAGGGCCGCTGTCCTCACGTCCGATTTCCAGCCCTGGCTGCTAAGTTGCCCCGACAGCTCCGATAAATTGGAGCGAAGCGAGTTGCGCAGTTGTGGATCCGACGCGTGGACAGAAACGTTGACGGCGCCGCCGCGATCCATTACGCGAATCGAAGCTGAAGACGTATCGTTGCCGCTGAGATGGAGTTGGATTTGAGTGGCTGCCGCGGTTTTCGGCGCTTCCACCGGAACCTGCTGTAAGTCATAAGTGCCGGGAGACGAACTCACTTGGGCTGTTTCCGCAGGCTCCGGCGTGACCGGCATGGAGCGAAATTCGGGCTGTGCAAGAACAGCCATTTCGTTGACCGGCGATCGCATGGGAGAATCCGTGGCCTTGGCGAGGTCTATGTCGCTCGTATCGCGGCTCGCTTTGCTTGGAGTTGCCGGAGGGGGATCGGCTGTAAGTCGATCGTCATTTTTCCCCTTTTCGACGATCTTTGCGTTATCAACCTGGCTGCGCGGAGGGGGCACGGGAGCGGCTGGAGAGCGCGTAGGCTCGGAATTCGTCTGTTCTAATCGAAGGGCGAAGGCGAAATTATCAGTTCGCGTAGTAAATGGAAGGTTCGATAATGACTGGGCCAGCAACGCTTCGCTAATGCCCGCGCTCGATTGCGTCGCGGGAGACGTGTCGGAGGGCTGCGACTGTTTCGGGTCAGCCGATTCGTCGCCAGGTTCTTTAACGGAGTCGGCCGATGGCGCGAAGAATAACTGGGCGGCTGCGGTGCTGGATGACAGGACTTGAGGCGAGACTTGCAAAGGCGCGGCTTGAATTGGCTGAAGGCGGGGGCTGGCGTCAACGCTGGGCTTCGAAGCGGGTGCGGTTGATGTTGCCGGTGTCGTCCCCGAATCAGGAGTGGGCGAAATATCGCGGCTCGCCCTACGGCTTGGCTTCTGGAGGATCTCGACGGAAGGCTGGACCGGACCTGGGCTGGACGCGTTTATCGCGGACGGCACCGGTAATGGCTCTGCGCTCGCGGGGTCGCCCGTAGTTGAGGATTGCTTCGAGGGAGGAAACTGCTGCTCACGTTCCGTCTGAAGCGCGACGTTCGGAGGATTGGCGGACGCGAGTTGAGGCGCGGCGTGCATCTCTGCTACGCCCAGATTTCGCAGTGACACAGCCGTGTGGGCGGCCTCGGCTGCTGGTCCAGAATTAGTGGGTTGTTGCGGCGGGGTTGGGTTCGCTGCAATCGAACTGGCTAGTGTAGATCGTGCTGATGCCGGGACGCTACCGAGATGACTGTTTAGATTCAGGGACGGTGGAACGAGCGAATTAGGGGGTGATCCGGCCGTCGTCAAATTAGAAGGGCGATTCGACGGAGTGTCATGCGACGGAACAATGTTCGGCTCCGCGCTGACTTGTGCAACATCTTCGCTTAGTGACCGCGTTCGGTCCGGCGGTGGCGCAGGTGTATTTTGAGCGGGGGTTCTGGGCGATAACAACGCGAAAGAGATGGCCGGCCTCGATAAAGCTGGATCAAGAGTCGTTTGAGCAGGCGCAACTGGAACGTTTACGCTGGGATCCTTCTTCGCCAGCTTCTGGGCCGCTGCGTTCTTTCCGCCGGTATTTTTTTGATTCGCCGTACCGGCATCCGCAGGCTCCGCGGGAATCGACAGGCTCTCGTACAAGGATTGAAAGAGACCACCCGGTTGCGGCGCGGTGGAGCTTTCCGACGAAGCGATCAAAGGATGCGATCGTAACGGCATGTTGAGAGCCGCATGCGCTGCTGATGTGACGGGCACCGGCGCAACTAATGCAGGTTCGCGGCCATAATTTCGAGGGCGGCTTTTCAGAGGCTTAGTTTCGATATGCGTCGAGAACTCGCCGAATGACGACTTACTTCCGACGATCGGGCCCGGGTAGGTTCCTTCTATATATCGCGAAAGCGCCGGTAAGTTATAAACTTTCTTAGCGGCAGCCAGTTGGCCGCGCACTTGCTATGTTCGCAAGGCAGGATGGATCAGATCAGCCTACTGGCCGCCAGTGGAATGCGCGCAAGCATGCAATCGCTCGACCTGCTTGCCAACAACATGGCGAACGCATCCACTGGTGGATATAAGGGTGACAGCGAATTCCACACTGTCTTTGTCTCCGAAGCGGCCAATGAAGATGGTTCCAGCACACCATCGAGCCTTCCTGTGATCCAGCGCGCGTGGACCGATTTTTCTCAAGGCTTACTCGAGCCGACTGATAATCCGCTCGACCTCGGGCTACAAGGAAAAGGTTTCTTCGTCGCGCAGGGACCATCCGGTCCGCTCTACACGCGCAACGGAAGCCTGCATGTATCTTCCGATGGGACTTTGTTAACGGCGAGCGGTTATCCGATCCTTCAGAAGGACGGGCAGACGATCCAAGCGAAGCCGAACCAACCTATTGAAGTATCGACGGATGGCAGTATTCAGCAGGCTGGGCAACCGCTAGGGCAGTTACAGTTAGTCGATTTTCAAGACCAGTCAGCAATCGTGAAATACGGCAATAATTATTTTCAAAATGCGGGAACAGTGGATCCGGCAGATGCAACCGAGACTCAGGTACTTCAGGGGAAAGTGGAAGCCTCCAATGTGAGCGCTTCCCATGGGGCGGTCCGCCTGGTCAGCGTGATGCGTCAATTTGAAATGATGCAGAAGGCTATTTCGATTTCAAACGATATGGGACGCGAAGCCATCGAGCAAGTCGCCAAAGTATGACGGGGAGGAAACAGCAGAATGATTCGAGCACTTTTTAGCGCGGCGAGCGGGATGAACGCGCAGCAGCTCAATGTGGACAATATCGCGAATAATATTGCGAACGCGAATACCACGGGATTTAAGGCGCGCCGTCCGCAATTTCAAGATCTGCTCTATCAAAATATGATCCAACCGGGCGCGGCTGCGGCACAGCAAACGATAGTTCCCACTGGACTGCAGTTGGGGCTTGGCACGCGTCCGATTTCGAACGAAATTATTTTCACGCCGGGGAATTTTTCTGAAACGGACAATCCTTTGGATGTCGTAATTCAAGGCAACGGCTTTTTTCAGATTCAACAGGTGTCTGGCCAAATAGCATACACGCGGGCGGGTAGTTTTCACCTGAGCAACACTGGGCAACTGGTGGACGCTAGCGGCAATCTGCTGGACCCGCCCATTACCGTTCCACAAAATTCTCAATCGCTTACGATCGCCGCCGATGGGACGGTGACGTATACGCTGCCGGGACAGGCCGCGGCTCAACAAGCGGGTCAAATACAGCTCGCGAATTTTCCCAATCCTTCGGGCCTCAATAGTATCGGCGGTAACCTGTACCAGCAGACGGATGCTTCCGGCGATCCGGTGGTCGGACCGCCTGGAGGCACCAACGGAATGGGCACGCTGCTTCAGGGTTATCTGGAACAGTCCAACGTGAGCGTGGTGCAGGAATTTGTCAATCTCATTGTGAGCCAGCGCGCTTATGAGGCGAATTCCAAGGTAGTGAAGGCCGCCGATGATATGTATCAACAGGTCAATAATCTCAAGCAATGATCGCTTGGCTTCTTTTTGTCAGCATGATGAATTACTCGGGACCTTGTAACACGGTTAGCGGAAATCGAATTCTTGGTGGAGACTTAATCAAGGCATTGCCAGTATTTGCAGGAATCCCGCGCGATGCCGTAATCGGATACTCTCCAGCGCCCGGCACGCGACGAGCCTTCTCGGCATCCGAACTTGCGCATATTGGAGCGAAATACAGCGTCACAGTTCCTCAGGGCCTCGAAACCTGCTTTGAATGGGAAATGCAGCACCTCAGCGAAGACGCGGTTCGCATGGCCATCCGCGAGGCTCTGCATGCGCCGGAAGCGCAAGTGGACATCGCCGCAACGAGTAAGTCGGCCGTTCCCGAAGGGAAAGTGGTGTTTCCCTTGTCTGGACTGACAACCACCGGGGCGCACGATCCAGAGATTGCGCCGACATGGAACGGGTATGTCGCATATTCGTCAGAGCGGAAATTCGCCGTGTGGGCGCGCGTGAAGGTCACTGCGACTATGATGCGCGTGGTAGCGGTCCAGTCTGTTCCGGCGGGCATGATCATCGAATCCGGTCAGGTCCGGCTAGAGGCCTATGAGGATTTTCCATTGGAAAACGGGGTGGCTCGAAATCTGGACGAAGTCGTCGGCCGCGTCGCGCACCGTGCTATTCGTGCCGGTCTTCCCGTTTTCCGTGCAGATCTTACCGAGCCGCTCCAAGTTCAGCGCGGGGACCTGGTGCAAGTAAGAGTGATGTCGGGCGGAGCTGAAATTGGCCTGGAGGCGCAGGCCGAAGGTTCCGGCAGGCTGGGAGACGTGATTGTGCTAAGAAACCTGCAAAGTCAAAAAACATTTCGGGCTCGTATCGAAGGGAAAGGAAGAGCGCTCGTGATCGCAGAGCCGGTATCGCTCTTCTCGAACGTCCAATGAAGATAAGGACTGCTATCGTCTTCCTTTCTTTGATCACCTTGTGCGCCGGCGCGTCCAATGACAGTAAAAAGAAAAAGGCTCCTCCGGAGCCGTCGCCGCTTGACAAGTACATTATGGAGGCATCGAGGGATGCAAGCTCGCCGGAAGCTTCTCATCCGCCCGGATCCATCTGGTCACAAAATGCGCTGTTCGCGAATCTAGGAATGGACTTGAAGGCGACGCGCGTTAACGACTTAGTAACCATCGTAGTCAACGAGACATTTTCCGCGGTTGCCACGGGCGATGTGAAAACCTCGCGTCAATCCTCGGCGCAGGCCGCGATCACCGCCGCGGGCGGCATTACCAAAGCGACCGGCCCGCTGGCTAATTTGGCCAATGCCAGCGGTCAGACTGCATTGCAGGGCCAAGGCGAGACCAGCCGGGGAGCGGTCCTGACGGCAACGATGAGCGCCCGAGTGACCCGTGTGTTGCCGAACGGATACCTGGTAATCGAAGGTACAAAGCGGGTACAGGTCAGTTCGGAAAACCAGATCGTGACCGTACGGGGTGTCATCCGCCCG
>Ga0182024_10003853_pt1 | contig 35158 bp, 37 predicted proteins | sample P32metaG_FD_120480 | JGI IMG/M metagenome (GOLD analysis project Ga0182024, IMG submission 120480) | Permafrost microbial communities from Stordalen Mire, Sweden - P3-2 metaG (Illumina Assembly) | ecosystem: Environmental > Terrestrial > Soil > Wetlands > Permafrost | place: Sweden: Stordalen...
CTGCGGCTTTGTCGGGGACTTGTTTTTCCGATGTGTTCATTTTCGGTTCCTTTAGGGCGGCAGGTTGCCGCGAGTCCATTCATCCCTCTGGTCGACTGGAAAGGCAAGTGGGACTCTGGGACCCCAGAAGCGAGTACTGAATCCATTTCGAACCTGACATCCGGGGCCCCAGATTGCAGTACTAAATCGCGTCGGGCACAGGGGCCGTTCGACGATCGCGTCGTCCTTCCAGTCAAATGTCAGAAAGAAGCTCCCAGCATGTTTTTCGACAAAACGTTTTACACATTTGGTAAGCTTTCGCCATGGCATTTACCGTGGTGCCGATCCACAACTTGGATTTACCACCCGGTACCCGCGTTGAATTTGGTGGTGGCTTCGTCTAATCCCCGCTGTTCGCGCCGATATGTTCTCTGTGGCGTCTGGAATTGCTTCTGAGTCCATCCTCGAAGTGCGCCTAATTGCTGCCAGTTGCAGATCATATTTACTGGCGCGGCCTACGAAGGCAGAATTTCGACCATGATACGTGCCTCCCCGCGTGTGATACTGAATCGGTGTTTTCGAACATTACACCCGGGGTCCCAGATGAAAATTCGAAATCGCGCTGAACACCCATTTTTCTAGTGCTCCGAAGCGGTGTGCGGTTGCTACCAATCCGATTCAGTACTCAACTCTGGGCCAGACGCGAGTACTGAATCCATTTCGAACCTGACATCTGGGGCCCCAGATTGCAGTACTAAATCGCGTCAGTGCAAGCAAGGCGCAGGGCGGCCAACAGGTTGCGGTCCGTTGGGTGCCTGGATTTCCGCATTAAAAACGGCATCATGGGCGTGTGGCTCGGTCCACCTCGTGCCTCGGACAGAGTCGTCGGGCCGAATGCCAAAGGAGAATAACGTGGCTGATATACGGTTGCCCGGTTTCTGGCGCAAGGATCGACATCTGAGCTTCTTCCTCGCGTTTCTGGTGCTCATGACGATTTTCGTTCCGATGGTCGGCGAGTCGCGCCCTGGGCGAATTGCGATAGACCTCACTTTCGCGCTCATGCTCCTCTCCGGCGCAATCGCGACGGTCAACAAGCGGATGCTGATATCTCTCATCATCGCGCTCACAATTCTGGAATTCACGGCCGACCTGATCGTCGAAATCAACCCCTCGTTCAGCCCCAGGGGCTGGGACACTGCCCTCAAGGTGTTTTGCATGGCCATTCTCGTGGTCATGACGCTGAAGCAGACCTTTCTTCTTCCCGGCCCCGTTTCCGTGCACCGGGTCATGGGCGGAATTGCCGCCTACCTGCTGATCGGCGTGACCTGGGCGTTCGGTTACAAGCTGCTCCTGGAAATGATTCCGGGCGCCATCCATTTCCAAACGCCGCTGGCCGCCGAGGTTGCCACAGGCGAACCCGGCCGTTTGATCTATTTCAGCTTTGAAACCCTTACCACCGTATCCTACGGTGACGCGTATCCGGTACATCGCATTGCACGATCGCTGACCACGGCAGAGGCGCTGATCGGGCAACTGTACCCCGCGATCCTGATCGCAACTCTGGTCGGTATGGCCTTGCAGGCGCGGTTTGACGCGGCGCTCAAAGAAACCGAGGCTAAGAAGCCAAGCTGAGCACGGGAGGCGAAGAACCCAAGGCCATGACATCAAGCAGTTTTATCAAAGACAATATGCTGATCGACCCTTCTATGCAGAAGGACATCATCAGAAGAGCCGTAGACGGGAATTTTGGCGACAACCCCAATCAGGCTGTTCATTCTCTTGGCACTGTTAAGACGCCGGACGGTCGAGAGGTCGCCGTCCATCTCAGGCATGCGGCGGATGCCGTTCTTTTGGATAATTTCGGGCATGTCGTTCTCGTCACCCGCAAGCACAACCCCGGTGCCGGCCTCAAGGCGTTGCCTGGCGGGTTTGTGGACCCTGTTCAGGGAAGTGGCGGGGCGACCGTTGCTGAAAACGCGGTAACTGCCGCGCTGCGTGAAGCGACGGAAGAGACGGGAATCAGCAAGCAACTGCTGGAGAGGGCACACGTCGTCCCCGTTGGGCATCGGTCCTACAATCGACCCTTTGACATTCGCGTGGCGTGGCGCGATATGCCGGGCACCGACATAAAAATGGGCGACTTCTTCGCAGTATCGACCCAAGCCTTCTGCGTCAAAACGACACAAGATCTATCGCACCTGTCCCTGAAGGCTGGTGACGATGCCAAGGCGGTCCTTGTTGTCAAGATATCGAGTTTGACTCCCAAAGACTTTGGAGTCGCAGACCATCTGGCGATGATCCAGGCCGCGCAAGGTGCTGAGCGCATGTCTAAGGGCTCCAGCGAAGACCTTCGAGCCGATTGAATTCCCGTGTGAATAGCAGAAGCTGATCCGCGCGACTGGGAACCGGGCGCGCCATGTGCGGCGTATGCGCCATCAGCCGCGAGCGAGTGCGGATCACTTGAGAGACGCCGCCACGGTTGACAGAAAATGATGCCTAGTACGCCGGAGCGTCGCTCGACGGGAAGGATTCTTCGGATGCCTCATCGATGCGGGCATCCTGTTGCGCACGAAGAATCTCTTGTTCAGCTTTTACCCAGTCATCGTGGTCTTTACCGGGTTCGAAACCGCGCTCGATATAGAGTTCGAACGCTCGGCGACGGATTTGTTCTTCGAGCGAGAGCGTCTCTGGCGGCGATACATTTGCGCCCTTGGGTGCGGCCATGCGATTCTCCGGCGATTACGATAGCACATATTGCCGAATCAGACATTAATGTTTTCTTGACGCTGTTGGCCTCGGACGCTCGGGCAATACCAACTGGCGTTTGTCGAATTCCATGTATCTATCACACTCCCGGTGGCGCGATCGCAGCCCCAATCGGGATCGGCGAGTGGAATTTCGAACCCGAAATCCGCCTCCCCACGTGTAGTACTGAATCCTTGTTTTCGAACTCTACATCCGGGGCCCCAGACGAAAATTCGAAATCGCGCTGAACACTGTGTTTTCTGCGGTTCGAAAGCGGTGTGCGGTTGCGACGAAACGGATTCAGTACTCAACTCTGGGATCCCGGATGTAAAGTTCGAAAACAAGGATTCAGTACTACACGCGGGGAGGCAGCCGTCGCGTTCGAAATCCGATTGAGGCCGCACGCGATACCATACCAACTGTTCGACACGCCAGAGTACCGCTATCGCGTATTCGTCACGAATATGAAGGACGCGATCGCTTTGCTGGCGTGGTTCTACAATCAGCGGGCCGGGGCCGAGCATCTGATCAAAGAAGCCAATAATGGGCGAATATATACTTGCCTAATACCGCCTGCGGGTGTAGGCTTGGGGGTGCGCTGTGATCCCCGTATTGCAGGAAGATCGTTTCTCTGTGATCGCAAGGGGCAGCCGAAATCCTGACGAAAGGCCCCGGCAACACGCCATGCTGCTTTCATACTTTGATGACAGTTCAGACTCCAGTCATGCTGAGTACTTCGCTGTTGGTGGTTTGATTGGTGGAGAAAAGCAATGGGCGGATTTTCACACGCCATGGGCAGTTGCTACGATTGATCTCAAAGAGCCTTTTCGGTCAACTGATTGTGAGTGTCAGCAGAACCAGTTCGTGGGCTGGAGCATACCAGACTGTAACGCACTGATGGCCAAGCTAGTTTCGATAGTGCTAGAACAACGCCTGCACGGTTACGCTTCCGTTGTGCCAATACCGGAATACAAAGCCGTGTTTCCAGGATGTGGGGAGTATGATCCGTATTATTTGGCTGTCCGCCACACACTCATCAACATGGCTCACCTTGGAGCAAATGTTCAAGGCTATGAGATTTTTGGTGGGATGGAATGCTGGTTTGAAGATAGTGACGCGACTGCGGGATCAACCTGCAAAATATACAGAGAACTCCGTGCGCTGAAAACTTGGCCTGACGCTTTCGGTTTGAAAGGGTTTCATCTTGAAGATAAGACCCTACACCCCTTGCAAGCCGCCGATCTTGTCGCTAGGGAAGCATTCAAGCACTTCAAAAATCTCGGCAACATAAAAACTAGATTTCCCGTCGAGCGCATGCGAAACGTCCTTAACTTTTGCACCTGGGATCTCGCCACATTAGAATATTTGCGCGACAACGGCGGACCTGACGATCTTCAGTTGCTTACGTCGTGGGGGATGTGGCAGGAATTGGGTAGACCTCAACCGCCTACCTTTTTGACATTTTGGAAAGACTTTGCAAGTCGCGGCGTGTAATCATGAAAGCGAAACGATATGAAACCGGAAATCACACTGCCCGAGTGCATCGAAGGAGTGGAAGCATTCAAGCGATTCGACGAAGGCGTGAAGGACATCCTGACCGTCCCGCACTCGCTTATCACTCGGCGCGAACGTGCCTACAAAAAGAAAGTGGCCGCGAGCCCAACCAAGCGCGGCCCGAAACGTATCCTCAAGCCTTCCGCCGAATAGGACCGCGCCTTCCCGCACGTCCTGGCCTAGTGGATCGTTTCTGTTTCTCCTGTTTGACCGATCAGTTCAGCGTAAGTGAGACGTTTGCCGACGATCTCGCGCACGCCGATATCGAATCGTTCAGCGTCGGTCATCTTGCGATTGTTGAACCGAAACGCCTGCTCGTCGATGTAGCGAAACAAGTGGAACGGTTCAACGCTGATGTAGGTGCCGTGCAGTTGCCGCTTAACGAGACTCCAGAAGTTCTCCATGCCGTTGGTATGAACGTTGCCGTTGGCGTACTCAACCGCGTGATTGATGACCTGATGTTTGAAGCTGTCTTCCAGTCCGTCGTAGGAGCGCAATTCATCGGTGAAGATCGCAGCGCCCGCTTCTACGTGCTCATGGATGTTGCTCTGAAGTTGTTTCTTGCGACGGCCATCTACGACCATCGCGCGGACATTTCCGCCGCGTTCCAGCATGCCCATGACTACGGTCTTGTCCTTGCCACCAGTTCCGGTGATGACACGTGCACGCTTGCTCTTATGCATGTTCCGCGCTTTGCCGCCGATAAAGGTTTCGTCAATCTCGACTTCGCCGGAAAGCTTCCCGCCGTTCTTGCCTTGCTGGGCCAGTCTGATCCGATGGAGCATGAACCACGCGGTCTTCTGAGTTACGCCCAGCGCCCGGTGAATTTCGAGAGAGCTAATGCCGTTCTTGCAATTCAGGATGAGCCACATTGCAGGCAGCCACTTGTCCAAGCCAAGCGGAGAGTCTTCAAAAATGGTACCCACCTTGACCGAGAATTGACGCTTGGGATGCCGGACGCTGCACTGCCAGCGAAGTTGATTCTTCAGAAATCCAAGTTTAGTGCTACCACAGGTGGGGCAGGTCGGGACACCGTTCGGGAACACTCGGGGAACGAGGTACTTCAGGCAGTTTTCAGCGTCCGAAAAGTACTGGATCGCTTCTTGAAGAGTCCGTGGTTCTTGGCTTTCCATGACTCAATCCTAACCGAAAAGTGCGTATTAGTCAAGTATATAGTTGCCCAATAATGATGTAGGACTGGCTGCCTATCCGTCGGCACGGCGGGCGATGAACTGCATTCATTTTCAGCTGGCCATGTTGGCCTACAACCTGAACTGCTGGCTGATGCTGTTCAGCCGTGAAGAGCAAGCCAAAGTGGATGCGCTCCACCACACCACGCTCGCCACGACCAGGCTGAAGTTTCTTTTTCTGGCGGCGCGGATCTGGCGGCACGCGGGCCGAGTGGGAGTCAGCTACAGCGATCACTATGCTGACCACAGCCTCTTTCAACGTCTCATGAACCGGCTGCGTACGATCGTCGGGGCAGAGCAAGGCTTCGCGCCCGTGATCGCCGTCGCGCTCCGCTGCTGAGAATCGCGCATGGTATTCTATGCACGACCGGCTTCACCGAAACAATGACTTACAAGCGGAGGTAAGCGGCTCAGTCAAAGACGGTATCGAGACAGCAGTGGATGCGAGTTGAACAGACCCTCAGGTCACATGTATCGCGCGTGATCGCAAGTCATCCTCGCGCATAAGTCAGGTTACAACCAGGTACTGGCCATCCGTCCATGATGGGCACCCAAGCCGGGACACTACTAGAACTCGCCGTTTGCACGACCGCCTCATGCAATCGTGAAGCACCGGATGCGACGCTTCCTAGAACCCGTCTTGTCGACTGGAACGCAGGACGTTCGATTACGCCGTAATTCAAGACCTGTCCGCTTCTTGTCCACTTAAGCGCTGCCGAATCCACGACAGTCGCCGAGCACTCTTTCACCTCGAACGCTCGCCAGGGGATCAACGTTGATTACTTACCGACCAAATGGATAGCGTCTCTTTCGTTTTCCAAACAAATAGAGTCCAGCAGTTCTGTATTGAGCACGATGAACTCGATGACCTTAACGGTCCATGGCTTGGTGTAGGCCTTGGGATCGTCCACGGTAACCTCGATCTCCATGGTGCCGTAATTCACGCGCCGGAACCGTTCGGTCAGCTTGGCGGCATCGGTCAGCGGACTACCATTACGATCGAGCCACATTCCGTCGCGGAGACCGTTCGTCTGTACCACCAGGGTATCCCCTTCCCATTTGCCCGTGGAGTACCCGTTCCAGGCGGGCTGAGGGTCTTGAGGTAGTGGTCGTCCGTCGGTAAATATTTGCCGATAGCCGGCGTCGCGTTCGTTGAGAATGACGAGCAATCCCGGGGTTTGGACGAATTTTCTGTACAAGGGATCGACGAGCATGCGCGGCGTGCCCAGCGGCATGCAATGTGTTGGCGGATCATCTATCCCGTAGTTCACCTTCCGCCGCTTCACGGCCTCGGCGGCCCATGGCTGATAAGGCAGGCCGCCCGGAAGTCGTGCGCCGAAATCAACCCACCCCACGTTACTGGCCAGGGGGTTGGTCCCTTTTGGCGAGTCGCCTTCGCACTCGCCCGCTATGCAAGACCCCGACGGCTTCCCGGTATCGTCTTCCCAGATGCCCGACAGGTCTGGCTTGCCGTCCACAATTCTGGGCGCGGCCGCGGACAAATTCGGTTTCCCATCGGCTGCTCGCGGGATTCCAGAAGTGGGATAGTGCAACCATTGTGCGCTTGCTCCCGCACAAAAGAAGGCCAAGATGATCCACAGCCGCCGCATGACCATTGCCCAAAGCCCTCCGGAGCCCAGCCTACCCGATCCGGTGACACCTGGCAATAATGGCAGCCATGATCGCGATGGCGGAATCGCCGGTGAAGGAGTGAGCGCGTACAGCGCAGGCGCGGGAGAGGCCGGGAGGCGAGGCCCGGTTTCCAGTCGAGAGTGAATTTCGAACCTCGCACGTGCCTCCCCAGATGCGGTACTGAATCGGTGTTTTCGAACCTAACATCCGGGGTCCCAGATGAAAATTCGAAATCGCCCGAACACCCATTTTTTCTACTGTTCGGAAGCGGTGTGCGGTTGCTACCAGGCCGATTCAGTACTCAACTCTGGGACCCCGGAAGCGAATACTGAATCCATTTCGAACCTGACATCCGGGGCCCCAGATTGCAGTACTAAATCGAGTCAGTGGAAGCAAGGCTCAGGACAGCCAACAGGCAAGTCGCCGCCCTGAATAGCCGACATGTCCGCATCGGGGGCCACTCGAGTGCCTGGCACGTCCAACTATAAGGTCAAGTACGGGCCGGAAATACCAGAAACTGCGTGAAACGGAATGCCAGTGAGGTGCGATTGGGGAGATTACAGCAGTAAGAAAGCCGTATCTCAAGATTGAACGAAGAAAATTCGGCTGTATGATGACGCGTGGAAGGCCTCGGAGACTATCTTCTGTGAATTACCTTCTTGGTGGTCGTAGATACTTCCCGCTGCGCCCGGTGAGGACGCTGACTCCGGACCGGCGACGTGGCCGCAGTATTTCTCGGTGCCGTATGCCTGGTCGGGATATGATCTGCAATCGTCAAAGCTGCCACGCCAGCCAGCATGGTCACCCTGACCAGCTTCCGCATCGTCCCGTGCCGCGCACGTTTTCGCCGCCCGAACAGAGCAGCAGACCGCCAGCGAATCCCGCCGCCATCCAGACACGAACGTCAGCGTTGCCGGTCAGTCCAGCTCCCAAGGTGCCGAAGAGCAAAACGGCGATGCCGCCGATCCGCGGCCAAATCATTCCCATCAGACCGAACAACACCACAGCCAGTGTGGACAGCCCGGCGAATGCGTCGGCGGGTGTGATCCGACCATCGTTCGCGGCTAATGCGCTCAGCACGAATGCAATCAAACCAGCAATGAATGCGATCCGTCCGCGATAAGCCGTCCGCGACAATGCCGCCCTTCCGTTTCGCGCGACATTCCTGTATGATGACGTGGATCATTTTGGCAGGTAGAAAAGGAGATTCGTGAAAAGCTTGATCTTGGTGGTGGGTGCAGCGCTGCTCACTGCGGTTGCGGCATGGGGGCAGGCTACTGCCCAGATTCATGGCACTGTTCAAGATAGTAGCGGCGCAGCAGTTCCGGGCGCAACGGTAAAAGCTACGCAGACTGATACGGGCGTATTCCGAACTGCGACGACCGAGGCCGACGGTAGCTACGTTTTGTCGAACCTTCCGCTGGGGCCATACAATATCGAGGTGCAAAAGGAGGGTTTCTCGGCTGCCCTTCAGTCCGGGATCGTGCTGCAGGTGGGAAGCGACCCGGCTGTTGCGGTTTCGCTGAAGCCCGGTACGGTGTCGGAGACCGTCAACGTCGAAGCGAACGCCGCGTTGGTCGAGACCCGCACCATGGCGGTCGGCGCTGTGATGGAAAACGCACGTATTCTTGATTTGCCGTTGAATGGCCGGAACGTACTGGATCTGATGACGCTTTCGGGCGCCGCGAATACGGGAAGCGCGGGCGCTCTTTACACCAGTTCAGCGAACCCATTTAATTCGGAGAGCATTTCGGTCGCGGGCGGAACCGCTGTCGGCGTGAACTTCGTTTTAGATGGAGCCCCGCACGGCAATCCCGCGAATAATCTGGAAATGCCCACGCCGTTCCCCGACGCGCTCGAAGAATACAAGATCGAGACCAGCGCTTTGCAGGCGCAATCCGGGATGCATTCGGCAGGCGCGGTAAACATGGTAACCAAGGCAGGCACGAATCAGATTCACGGGGATCTTTTCGAGTTTATTCGCAACTACGACGTCAACGCCGTAAATGCCTACACTCACAAACCCGACTCACTGAAGCGCAATCAGTTCGGGGGCACCCTCGGCGGGCCGATCAAGAAAAACAAGCTATTCTTCTTTGGCGGATTTCAAACGACCTTCTTGCGGCAGCAGACGGCAACGTCCACCGTGGTCCCCACGGCGGCGATGTTGCAGGGCAATTTTCAGGCTTTCGCCTCGGCCGCATGCAACGGCGGAACGAATATCACTTTGAAGGCGCCTTTTGTTAACAATCAGCTCAGCCAACTGGACCCGGTCGCGCTCGCGCTGGCGCAGAAACTGACTCCCGCCCAGAACCAACAGTGCGGCCAAACGATTTACACGACGCAGGTATCGGAGGACGAAGGCCAGTATATCGGAAAGCTCGATTACCAGATCAGCGACAAGCAGTCGCTTTTTGCGCGGTATATCGCGTCCACCATTCAAGAACCAGAACCGTACAATTTGTCCAAAGTGCTGCTGGCCAGCGGCACGGGTATTGACGCGCTCGCGCAGACGCTGACCATTGGCGATACATACCTCTTCTCTCCAACCCTGGTAAATTCATTCCGTGTGGTGGCCAATCGAAACAATAACACCCGATCGGAGGCCGGCTGTTGTTCCTTGCCTTCTTTGGGAGCGAGTATGTATGACTACGGTCAGAATTCGTCGATTATTTCGGTTACAGGCGGCTTTACGCTCGGCGGAAATACGGCCAGTAATGGCAAGACATACGTCGACGTTCTCGGCCTGAACGACGACGTCAATTGGGTTCGAGGCGCGCATCAGTTTGCGTTCGGCGTTAGCGCGCAGTACGCGCAGATGAACTACTACTCGAATTCATACGACCGCGGACAACTGACGTTCAGCGGGCAGATCACCGGTCTCGGGTTGGCCGACTTCCTGAGCGGAAATCTTTCCACCTATGTCCAGGCTCCGCCGAATGGGCAGCAGGGCAGCGAGACGTACTTCGGCTTGTATGCGCAGGACACCTGGAAGATAGCGCCCCGGCTAACGCTGAACGTCGGGATTCGCTGGGAACCCTACTTGCCGCTGCATCGGCGCGATGGCGAAGTGGCTTATTTCGATTTCGCCAATTTCTTGAATGGCACTCGGACCAGTCAGTTTACGAATGCGCCTCCCGGTTTGGTCTTCCCGGGCGATCCGGGCTTTCCGGGCAACACCGGCGTATACAGCACTTGGACGAATTTCGCGCCGCGGGCGGGCCTCGCGTGGGATCCCCTAGGCGACGGCCGGACGTCGGTCCGGGCCTCGTTCGGTATGTTTTACGATTTCCAGGCCATGCAGTATTGGAACAACACCAGCCTGATTCCACCATGGACGCCGAAGATCACTCTAACCGACGTCCCCTTCGATAATCCGTGGGCGACTTATGCGGGCGGTAATCCCTTCCCGCTGCTGGTTAACAAGAACACACCTTTTCCCCTCACCACTGAATATCCGAACATACCCTACAACATGAAGAACCCGTCGGTTCGCTCGTGGAATTTGAGCGTGCAACGCCAGATCGGGACACAGTGGGTCGTATCGGGCAGCTACCTGGGAACTACGTCGATCCATATTGCCTCTTCGAGCAACCTGAACCCGGCAGTTTACATTCCCGGCTCTTCAACGACGGCCAATGACCAAGCGCGGCGGATTTTCACGCTGCTGAATCCTACCTGGGGACCATATTTCCAAAAAGTGATTAATCTCGACGATGGTGGCACGGCGAGTTACCAGGCCCTGCTGCTGAGCGTGGAACGGCGCTTCAATAAGTATCTGACCTTCAATACCAACTACACCTGGTCGCACTGCATCAGCGATCCCTATGACGACAACCTGGAAGGATCGGGTGGAGTGGTGGAGTATTTGGATCCGAACGACCGCCGGGCCGATCGCGGCGATTGTTTGAACTCGGCCGTGGACATTCGTCAAGCATTTAATTTGACCGCGGTCGCTCGAACGCCCTCGTTTGAAAATCACATCCTGACCTTGATTGCCTCGAATTGGGGCCTGTCCCCCATTGTCCGAATCACAACTGGCATACCATACACGGTTACCACCACCGCCGATGTCGGGCTGACGGGTGCCGCCAATCAGCGGGTCAATCAAATTCTCCCCGACGTATACGGCAATGGGAGTTTTGGAGACTGGCTGAATCCGAAGGCGTTCCAGACCCCGGCGTCCGGCACGCAAGGTAATATGGGCACGGCCAATGTCCGCGGACCGATGTTCGGGCAATTCGACACGGCGCTCACGAGGGACTTCCAGATCCGCGAACGCCAATACCTGCAGGTCCGCGCGGAGGCCTTCAACGTCCTCAATCTCGTGATAAAAGGTCCGCCGATCGTGACCTTCAATGCTGGCAATTTCGGGCAGATCGTCTCAACTCAGCCTCCGCGCGTCATGCAATTTGCACTCAAGTACGTATTTTAGGGCCGGAGAACTGGCCCTTTCGAATGGAGGCTTTCTATGAAAAAGTTCTGCCTGGCACTACTCGCTGCCTCAGTCAGCGGGATTCCACTTTTGGGCTAAACGGTCCAAGTCGTAAAGCGGGCCCGCCCGGAGTGGGCGTTCGTTGTTCCGGATAAAAACCAGCCGCCGAGTTCAGAGAACTCGGGGCCGCAGCACATTCCTGGCAGCGACCGCGCATATACGTTCGCGCAAATTGAGAATCTCGGACACCCACCGGATTGGTTTCCTGGCGACCACGGCCCCCTGCCAGCTGTAGTCTCGGGGGAGGGGATTTCGGTGCGGGCGTGCGGATCGTGTCATTTGATGTCGGGAGAGGGTCATCCGGAGTCGGCGGCCCTCGCGGGTATGCCTCTCGAGTACCTGGAACGGCAGATGGCCGACTTCAGATCCGGCGCACGCAACAACCCTGGGATGAGTGGAATTGCAAAATCGATTTCTGAAGCCGATGCACACGCCGCAGCCCAATATTTTGCCGCTCTTAAGCCCGGTTCTTGGGTAAGAGTGGTGGAATCTGAAACAGTACCGAAAAGCTATGTTACTAATCCCGGCCGGATGCGCCTTTCTCGGCCCGAAGGAGGTATGGAACCTTTGGATAACCGGATCGTCGAGTTGCCGGAAGATTCCCATCGTGCGATGAGCCGGGATCCGCATTCGGGATTCGTTGCCTATGTGCCGCCAGGAAGTGTGGCCAAAGGTAAAGAACTCGTTAGCACAGGCGGCAAGGGAAAGACTATCGCCTGTACGATATGCCACGGTGATGCGCTTCAGGGAATTGGGGCCGTGCCGAGAATTGAGGGACTTCATCCGCTTTATGTCGCGCGGCAGTTATCGATGTTCCAAACGGATGCTTATAGCGGGAATTCATCTGCTCTGATGAAAAGAGTGGTTTCAAACCTGGACGAGCAAGATATGCTTGAGATAGCTGCGTACTTGGCTTCGCTGAAGCCATGAATCGTTTGGCTTGGCAAGCCGGAGAGTGATTCTTGAGGGTGGTAGAATCGGCGTGGCGCAATGCCTACGATCAGTGCGCTCGGCTGTGAGCCGCTACCAGCGCACCAACGATCAATCCGCGACACACGCTGCGTGCCGCAGGATGCGTTCCAGATGCCTGCAAATCAGCATTAGATCCACATAAATCGTCGCATCTCCCGCCGCCGAGGTGAGTTGAGAAAGCTTCTCATACAGAGATCCGCATTCGGCACGGATTGGGGCTTCCTGAGGCCGTACCGAAAGGGCCTGAGCGCGATCAAGACTGCGCCAACTCCCAATTGCGGCAGACAAGCTCTCCTGGACCTTCGCGCCTACTGCTGACATCTGGCCCAAGATTTGAGATGGCGGCCGGCCGTGCATCGCGGAGCTCAACGTCACTATCTCGTAAGCGTAATCTCCGATCAGTTCCAAATTCCCCGGCCAAGTCTAGAGAAAGCGGATATTCATAGCAAAGTAGCCATCTGGCAGGAATTATTCAATTGGCTGACAGCTCAGGAAACTGGCAGGCGCGAAAGTCGCCTGCTGCGTAGTGACGGCTTCACCGGAGAATGGCGAGGATAGCTCCCGGAAACGCGGCGATCCGGGGCAGTCGCATGTGCAGTCCCCTCCTGCAGATCTGCAGCCGTGGGCCTCGCATCGGCTCCACAGATAAGGCCCGTAACGAAATATGGTCAAGTGACCAGACATGGTCATCCGCGAACCTCATCAGGAAGTACCGCCAGTCTGGAAACTAGGCTATAGATACAGCGCTGGCGAAAGCAATTGTCCTTGGGGGTTGATTGAGGATACAATCAGCGATGCCGAAAATCTTAAAGAGTGCGATCGCCGCAGCGATCCTGACCGGCGGTGTGTGGTGTGCCAGCGTGACCCCGTCCTACTCTACTGATCTGATGATTTCTTCACTTCGGAATATTGAAGAGCTCAAGGAAAGCGGTCGTTGTGGGTGGTAAAGAGGTGACTGCTTGTGGCTGCAACAAAACACAGTGTGACAAAGGTTGGGGATTCGGCGGATCAACCAGCATTCCTTGAGCCTTGCGGTCCATTTGCCACGGCTTCCCCATAGCAGTTCAGCCGCCAAATCTACAGGAGGCTTGTAAGCGTGGGTCTCACGCTCAGCTTGCTTCCTGAGCACGCGACCACTCGTCGGCATGCTTTTCGGCTTCCTCCTTCGCGACTCCCTATCGCTCCTGAATCGCCTGACCATCTGCTCTTTCTTGCCGGCGATCGTGTTCCAATCGTCATCGATGAGTTGCTCCAGCGTTTGTGTGCGCACGAATGGGGACGCAATTAAATCAAAACGGTCATCGACGTGCGAGATGAGCATCGTGCGCGTTCACTGATCGAATGCGCGGGCATTGGTCTGGTCTCTCACTGGAATTCTTCTGAGAAAGAGCAGCAGCGAACGATCGGAGGAAGTATGACGCATCCGTTTACTCGAAGCCTTCTAGGCTCAGCCTTGCTGGCATGGGGTCTGGCAGCCGCTGCCCAAGCGACCCCTGAGCAGATCTACAACCCCTACTACAGCCAAGATCAATATCAAAACACCCATTCGATGTTTGACACAATTCAAGCAGACCTCAATCGTGCCGCGACGAATGCTTATCCCAACTACCTTGGCGACAATGCCCGATTCGACGTAGTTCGCACCGAACTGAGGCAGCTCGAACAGAGCTGGGATCACGGCAGCTATGATAGCCGCCAATTGGATATCACAACGACCGTCCTTCAGATGGTTCTGAAAGATAATCGGCTCATGCTTCACGACCGGGAAGTGCTCACAGCTGACCTAAGCCGTTTGCGCGAATTTCGGACGGAATATTATTGAGCAGACATGCACATTCGCCGCCCTGTGCGTCCTGCGCTGAACGTGATTTAGTACTCGATTCTGGGACCCCGGATGTAGGGTTCGAAAACAGCGATTCAGTATTACACGCGGGGAGGCAGCCGTTGCGTCCGAAATTCCTCCCTCCAGGAGCCAGATGTTGTGCCGTCGATCTGCCCAGATGCGTTAATTGTCTGGGTCGGGCGAGTTGAGGTGCAGATGATGGAAGCCCGGGGTTGGAAGCTGGTCCGGCAGTTGGGCTTGGCTCCGAGCGGTGAAGACCAGGCCAAGAGTCGCTTGAACGCAATGCTCAACTGCGAATCGTGTGCTGATTAGTCCTTCGCGATTCCCCTTGCGACCATTAGCCCGTGATAGCGTTCGTCGTAAATCTCCTTGATCTCGAATAGGCAGGACTTGACTTGCCTTTATGAAATTGTTACTCCCATTGAAATACCCCGCCCACGCTGAGCTTTTGCCAAGCGAGTAGTACCCACTCGTTCCCGCCTGTGTCCCATTCCAACTCCCCGTCGCATTGTTGCCAGAATAGTCATAGGCAACGGTGCCGGTGCCTTCATCAAGCGGCCAGTAGCCGACGAGTGATGAGTCGCCGTAATCGAGCGGCTGTCAAGGGCGGAGTAAAACTAGACCACTGGGGCGGAGAGAAAATAGACCACTTCCTAGGCAGTTGAGGGTTTGTATTGAGGGATTTGCGGGGGCGGCTGGAGTGTAGGCCTGCGACCCGCTTTGCGGGGCGCGTTTAGGCCGGAGCGGAAGCCGGCCCTGCAAATCGGCGCCGTAAAACGGCCGGGCGGCTAGGAGCGTGGCTTTCCGGGACGCCGTCGCTTGCTATCTTTCAACCGATAACTTTCCCCGTTCATCTCCAGGATGTGAACGTGATGGGTGAGCCGGTCCAGCAGGGCTCCGGTCAGCCGCTCGGATCCGAAAGCCTCGGTCCATTCGTTGAACGGCAGGTTGCTAGTCACCAGCGTGGCGCTGCGCTCGTAGCGCCGGCTGAAGACCTCAAACAGCAGTTCGGCGCCGGTCTTGGAAAGCGGCACGAAGCCCAGCTCGTCGATGATCAGCAGCTCGAAGCTGGAGAGCATTTTCTGGAAGCGCATCAGGCGCCGTTCATCCTTGGCTTCGATCAGCTCATGCGCCAGCGACGCCGCGGTGGTGAACCTGACGCGGAAGCCCTTCTGGCAGGCGGCCAGTCCCAGGGCCAGTGCGATGTGGGTTTTCCCGGTGCCCGAGTTTCCTAACGCCAGGATGTTCTCCTTGCGCTCGATGAACTCGCAGCGGGCCAGATCCAGCACCAGCGCCTTATTTAAGGATGGGATCGCCAGAAAGTCGAAGGTGTCCAGGCTCTTGACCACGTCAAACTTGGCTTGCCGAATACGGCGTTCCGTGGCCCGCCGTTCGCGGTCCAGCAGTTCCAGTTCGCTCAAGCGCAGCAGGTAACGCGGAAAGTCCACGCCTTCGGCGGCACACTGCTGCGCGACTTTGTCGTACTCGCGCAGGAACGTTGGCAGGCGCAGCGTTTTCAGATGATGGTCGAGTAACACTTGGGGCGTGTCCATCAGCAGGCCTCCAAGAGAGCCAGATAATCGGAGGCCGCCGTGGTCGCCACCTGCGCGGCCGGCAAGTGCGGATAGTTCTCCAGATCCAGCCGCGCCGGCCGCTGCTCGATGCGGCACAGCAGCAGGTGCTTGACCGCATCAAAGGAGATCGCACCCAACCGCAGGGCATCCTCGATGGCCCGCGCTACTTCCGCCAGCGCGAACGTCTCCAGCAGCCGCAGCGTCTGCACGTACTCGCGTTTGCCCTTCTTGCCCAACCGCGCTTCCATCAAACGGCGCAGTTGCGCGAAGCCTTCCGGCAGATCCCAACCAGCCAGCGGCGCGGCCTGGTCCAGTGCATTCGGCTTCTGCTCCAGCAACGCCAGGTAGTGCAGCGGATCGAAGATCATGTCTTCGCGTTCATAGCTCCGTGGGTGGCGCGCGATCACTTCGCTCGCCGCGCAGATCACCACTTCATGCACGAACCCTTTCACTAGCACTTCACGGTGTCCCCACTCCACCGGCACCGAGTAGTCGTTGGTGCGATAGCGCACCAGCGCCATCGACGTCACCCGTGTGGAACGCTTGTCGCAGGCTTCGTACGGTGCCGCGGGCAAGGGCAGCAGCATCTCTTTGTCCTTCTCGAAACGTTCGCCGATGGTCTGCTGGTGTCCCCGCAGTTTACGTTCACGCCGTTTCCCCGATCGGACCAGCAGATGAGCGTTGAACTTCTCCCAGGTGGCGTATCTCGGAATCGGCACCATGAAGTTCCGCCGCGCGTAGCCCACCAAGCCCTCTACCTTCCCCTTGTCGTTGCCCTTGCCGGGACGTCCGAACTTCTCCGCGAACAGGTAATGGCTCTGCAGTTCGGTGAATGCTCGTGTTTTCATCCGCGTCCCATCGCCCAGAATCCGTGCCACCGCCAGCTTGCTGTTGTCGTACAGGATCGTGCGGGGTACTCCGCCGAAGTACGTGAAGGCGTGGTTGTGACCTTCCAGGAATGCTTCTGTCGTCTCAGCCGGGAAGGCCATCACGAAGCAGTCATCGGACTGCGGCAGGTCCACCACCAGGTAGTGCGCCTTGCGCTCCACGCCGCCGATCACGGCCATCGCTTCGCCGAAGTCGGCCTGTGCGTCTCCAGGTGGATGTTCAAGCGGCACGAACATCTCACGCTGGCTCAGCTTCCTGAGCCGTACGTAGTCCTTCACGATGGTGTAGCCGCCCGTGTAGCGGTGCTCATCGCGCAGCCGCTCGAAGATCCGCTTGGCTGTGTGGCGTTGTTCTCGCGCCACCGCTGCTGGTCCTGAGCGGCAATCGGCTGGCGGCAGCCCTCGGCGCCGCTGCTTGGATGTTGATGACGATCAGTTACCTGCCTGTCTTGCGCTTGTATCGACAGCCGCTCGTCGCCGCGCCCTTACTCCCGGTGGTCGCTATCTTCTACGCGGCCGCGACCATCGATTCGGCTGTGAATCATTGGAGGGGACGTGGCGGGCGCTGGAAAGGCCGCGTCCATAATCCCCGCTAATGCTCTAGTTTGTAAATCGTGATCCCGCTCAACAGTTTCGGATAGAAATCGGTGGACTTCTGCGGCATTACGCCGCCCGAAAACGCGACCGTCGCAACCTGGTCTATCGTGGTGGGCTCCAGCAGAAAGGCCAGCTCCGCCGGCCCGCTTCGCACCTTCGAATACGCGGCATCCAGGCCGCGCACGTACTCCAGATGCTTCTCCTCGCGCACCGCTTCCTCGCTAATGCCGAGGACGCCCGAGAGCAACTCTTCATGAAGAATTTTTACGTCCAGCTCGCCCGGCTTGCGCTCCCGTTCGTAAAGCGACAAGTCACCGGAGCGAGATGCGATTCCAATCCGAACCTTGCCTGGCTCCCTGGTGCTGAAAAGCTTCCGCAGCTCATCGATGGACTCCAGCCGCCGGCCGTGAATTTTAGCAAGAAGTTCGGGTCCGCCAGCGCCGTTCAGGCCCGCCGCCAGGCGGTGGGTCGCCAGGATTTCCAGGCCCGGCGAGTTCATGTTGACAAACGTCATCATCACTTTCTCGGCGTCTTTGAGGCCCGGGTTGTCTTTCTTGAAACCGAGCGCCGTCTCGTAGCGATGATGCCCATCGGCGATGAGCAACTTCTTATCGGCCATCAACTGCTGAATGCGATTGACTACGGTAGGATCCGAAATTTTCCACATGCGGTGAAGCGCGTCGTACTCGTCGGTAACGCTGATAATCGGCGCTGCGCCCGCGGCGTTTTCCAAAATCTTGTCGACGGCCAACTCCGGATCGGGATACAGCATGAAGATCTGGCCAAAATGACCGCGAGTGTGCCTCAGCAGCTCCATGCGGTCCTTCTTAGGACCCGAAAGCGTCTGCTCGTGCCGGTGCACCACTCCGGCGGAATAGTCTTCCACACCTCCTAAACCGATAAAGCCCTTGCGTTCGAGGACATCGCCCGTGTCCGGCACTTTGAATCTTTGAAAGTAGGCGTACAGGCTCGGAACGCCCTCGCGTTCCAAAATGCCATTGGCGATCCATTCGTCAAGCAGACCGGCCGCTCGGGTGTAAACGTTGTCGCGCTCAGAATCGGTAGGCGATTTTTGGCCCAAGATGATGCGAACCAGGTTGTAAGGGCTAAGGCTCAAGTAACGAGCCTGCATGGCCGGGGAAATCTTATCGTACGGCTGGGTGAGCAGGTTCGCGGCCGGGCCAGCTTTGGCGCTGTAGCGGTAGGGTTGAAAGGGAAAGATGCGTGCCAACTGACAGGATAACAGACGTCAAACTTCTCGTGACCGCCGTAAAAACGCAAACCTCGGTTGTTATATGACTAGATCGACGATGCCGGAAAAGTCATGAGCAGCGATTCTCTCCCTTTCGCGATTCCCGCATCGCGCCTCTCAACCCGTGCCGCAGAGGCCACCACTCTGTTTCACGAATTGCGTAAGCCGTTGCTGCGATATTTAGCGTGCCTGGGCCTTTCACCGGACGACGCGCAGGATGTGGTGCAGGACGCATTTCTTGGGCTGCATCAACACCTGGAGTCCGGCGGGTCGCAGGAAAACATTCGGAGTTGGGTGTTTCGCGTGGCGCACAATCAGGCGAGAAACCGGCAGAAAACCTACGAGCGGCGTTTTGCGGCATCGCTGGATCAGGAAATCCAGCCAAGGTCGCAGGATTCGACGCCGGAGCAGGTGGTCCTCAAAAAAGAAAAACTTCGGCGCTTGGCGAGTGCCCTTCAAGGGCTGACAGAGGCCGAGCGCGCCTGCCTGTTGCTGCGGGCCCAAGGGCTGCGCTATCGGGAGATCGGCGAAGTATTGGGCCTGGCCACTTCCACGGTTGGGGAAAGAGTGGACCGGGCCGTAAAAAAATTAGCGGAGAAGTGCAATGTGTGAATTTTCCGGAAAACTAGTCGCCTGGCTCGACCATGAGATCGATCACCAGGAAGCGGCGGCTTTTAAGCAGCATCTTGAGAACTGCCTGGACTGCCGGAAGTCATTGGCGGTTTATACGGATCTCAACGCACGATTAGCGGACTATTGCGACGCCGTTTTCGCAGGCGCATCCAAACAACGGCGAGCCTGGTGGCCAATGGCGGGCAGCGCTATTGGAGCCGTCGCTGCGGCGGCCTTGCTGGTCTTCCTGATACCGCGCGCCGCTACCAATCGCATTCCGCCTCAGCCCGCGCCCAGTGTTCAAGCACCGGTCATGGCGAGGCAAACATCGCCGGTTCCGGTTCAGACCATCCGCAGGCGGCGCACGCGCCGGGTGATTCGGACGCAGAGTGCGGAATGGCAGCCCCCCGCGACGGATATCCAGATCGCCATTCCGGCCGAAGCGATCTTTCCGCCGGGCGCGCTTCCCGAAGGATTTCAGTTCATCGCGGATCTTAGTATTGCCGCGGACGGATCGCCGCAAGGCCTCCGAATCATACCGTAGTAAGTTAGAAGGAGAGTCGCTATGAAATCGATCGTCATTATTGTCCTCGCCGGCGCGTCCGCCGCGCTCGCTCAAACCGACACCAAGCCGCCGCTCCCGCCCATGCCGATCCAGATCGCAGGCATGGTGGCATCGAAGAATACGGTGCAAGGCGCGCCCTATTCGGCCACTATGGTGAATGAATCCATTCAGACGCTGGCGGATGGCAATCGAATCGTTCAAAGCACTACCGGAAGCACGGCGCGTGATTCTCAGGGCCGTACCCGCCAGGACATGCCATTGCCGCCTATCGGCAATCTGTCGCCTGCGAATGCACCGCACATGGTGCTTATCCAGGATCCGGCAGCTGAGACGACCTATTCGCTCAATTTGACCGATAAGACCGCGCACAAGATGGGACTGCCTCCAACGCCTCCGGCGCCTGGAACCGCGATTGCGAGCGTCAGAATGCTGGCGACCACCGGAGCTTCGGGCACCATGTCGGCGGCCATAGCCGGGCCAGGGCCAGTTATGATGACCGCTCCAGTGGGGGTTGCGGTTGCCGGCATGGAGAGAACCTTCTTTCTGAGCAAGAGCGACGCAGGGGAAACCAAGACCGAGGACCTCGGTTCCGAGACCATGGAGGGCGTCACGGTCCAAGGAGTCCGCACCACGCGAACCATACCGGCGGGCGAAATCGGCAACGATAAGGCCATCGATATAGTCACCGAAGTTTGGACGTCGCCGGACTTGAAGACGGTGGTCTATAGCAAGCGCTCAGACCCGCGCATGGGCGATCAAACCTTCCGTCTGACGAACATTGTTCGCGCCGAACCGGATGCTTCGCTGTTCACAGTCCCGGCGGATTTTAAGATCCTCGATAGCAATCAGCCGGGGCAGAACACGATCTTCTACCGCTCCCCTCAGTAGGCTGATGCCGGGGTCTTACGAAGCGCCGCGGCTAGAACATGGTTCGCGAGTAAACGCCGTTGCGCGAGTCCGAAGAAGTGATGTAGCACTCGGCCGCGTAGGTGAACTCTCCGGGCTTCAAAATGGCTTGAAAATCCTGCGCACGGGCGGAAGGGTCGTCCGCCCAATTTCGAACCTCGCCGGTAGTTAAATCGATACTCGCCGGAGTGCCGAAGGAACTGGGGCGCAGAGCCGGATTCCCGATGACATAGCGCTGGATCACAACCGCAAGTCCTTTATTGCGGCAGGGTGCCGGCGCCGGGGAGGCGCAATCGGAATCGCGCACCAAACGGATTTTGCTCAGGATTAAGACGCCCTGCCCACCCGGAATATTCATGCCCAACCCATCGGCTACCTGCATCGCGATGCTTTGATTCACGCTTTTCGAAAAATCCATGCCCTGCGCGTACATGCTGGCAAGATCGTGAGTGATCTGTTTGGCATGATCGTTCTGGCTGGCATTGCTGTTGACTAATAGGACGCCGATGGAGAGTGGGACCAGAAAGATCGCTCCCAGCGCGTACATCGCAATCGAGTTTGCCCGAAACTGAATGGAGCGCCGTTGCATGAGGGACATCCATTACAGTAGTGGAGGCCGTGATCCGTTTCTAGAAGGCGTTCCGGTGGATTTTTGGAAGAATGTGACTTAGTACTTCCCAGGTTGTTAGTTTCGACAATACCCTGAAGCCGGTAGGAAGCCCAGCGGAGTATGCTGGTTTGAGGATAGAACATGAACTTCCGCATGGCGTCGATGGCAGCGCTGGCCCTGCTTTGTTTTGGCCAGGAAACGGCGGATCCCTGGCCGCCGCGCGATCTGTTGCAGCCAGCAACGCTGGCACAAGCCCTTCGCTCCGCCAAGCCTCCCGTCGTCTTGTCGGTCGGTTTTGAGGTCCTCTATCGGAGTAAGCACATCCTGCGCGCCATTGATGCCGGGCCCGCTTCGAAGCCAGAAGGGATCGAAGCGCTCAAGAAGGCCACCGCGGCTCTTCCCAAAAATACGGACATCGTCATCTATTGCGGCTGCTGCCCAATGGATAAGTGCCCCAATATCCGGCCGGCGTATCGGGCGCTTAAGGAACTCGGGTTCACCAACGTTCGCGTACTCAGCATCCCCACCAATATGCACGACGACTGGTATAGCAAAGACCGTCCGGCGGAAACCGGCGGCGGCCGCTAAAAGAACCGGGCTTTCGAATCCGGGTGGACCTGCTTTGAGGCGCCGAGCTTCTAAGAGCCCCAGCGTTTTAACCGATAAGTTGAATGACGCAATGGGAACGGCAATCAACGCAGGCCGCCGCTCTCTCGAGCAGATCCTCGAAGACCACGCTCTATGGGCCGAGGGAGGATCCAACGGGAAGCGGTGCATCCTGCAAAGAGAAACATTAAATGAAGCGCAGTTGCGCGATGCTAATCTGCGCGAGGTAGTTCTGCGGGGGACCACGTTGTTGGACGCGGAGCTTTCCGGCGCGAACCTGAGCGGGTCGATTTTGGAGGAAGCTGATTTTGGAAGGACGACGCTCACCGGCGCCGACCTGAGCGGCGCCCAGATATCGGAATGCCAGTTCGCATTCAGTTGGATGGCCGAAGTCATTTTGGCCGATGCCAAGCTCCGGAACAGCGTCTTCCGCAAAGCGAATTTGCGCGATGCGCGACTGCAAAGCGCCGTGATTGAAAGCTGCAAATTCGGAGGAGCGATTTTGAACAATGCCTCCCTCCATCATGCCCAGATAGGCGCCTGCGATTTTTCAGAAGGCGAATTCACGGGAGCGCAATTTGTTCGCGCTCATCTTCAAACCTGCCGGTTTGTTGCGGCCAATGGAGCGGGGGCGAATTTCAGCAACTGTGGTCTGAAATCATGCGACCTTGCCAAGGCCGATCTTCGCGGTGCGAAATTCGTGGCCACGGACTTCGCGGGATCGCAGCTCGATCGCGCCGACTTGAGCTATGCGGATTTTCGGGACGCCCGGCTGAACGGAATCATGCTTTGCAGGGCGGATTTGATCGGATCGAACCTGCGAGACGCGAACGTGTTCGCCGCCGACTTGCGCGGCGCAAACCTAACCAACGCCCGCGGGTTAACGAGCCAGCAGCTTTGCCAGGCGCGAACCGACGAAACCACCATTCTGCCGAATGGCTCTCGCGGGCCCTACCATCGCTTTTCCGGAGCCGAACGGCCCGCGGCGCCTTAGAGACCTTCTCGAGCGCCGGCGTTTGCCGCAGCCCCGAGAGACGGTGATTCGCCAAATACGGCAGCACGCCGCTCACGGCCGAGTCCAGCTACCAGCGCCGCGAGCGCGAATACAGTGACCGCGGTGAGCGCCATCGCCGCGCCGTAGCTAACTCTCTTGGCGAAGGTCGCTTCCAAATAGGCGGCGGAACTGGCCAGGAGCACACCACATTGATATGCAAAGCCGGGCATGAATCCGCGCAGGGAATCGGGCGCCAGTTCGGCGAGATGGGCCGGGATCACGCCCCAGGCTCCTTGCACCATGAACTGCATCAAGAACGCGCCGAGCACTAAAAGCGCGACGGTGGGCGAGTAGGTCCAAAGCGGGACTATCAGGATTCCGATTAGAAGCGCCACGACGATGGCGCGGCGTCGCCCGAAGCGGTCCGAGAAGTGGCCGACCACCATGCCTCCAATGATGGCGCCGATCATAGAAATGCCGGTGATCAGCGAACGCATGGAGGGTCCCAGGTGCCATTGGCGCTCGAGGAACGTCGGATACATATCCTGCGTGCCATGCGAAGTGAAATTCATCATGGTCATGAGCAGAACTAAGTACATGAAGAGCTTCCAGTTTCCCGCCAGCGCGCGCCCGAGGCCGCTCCAGCTTTCCTCCCTGCTTTTCTGCCAGACTTCGGACTCCTTGACGCGGAAGAGGATAAATATGGCCAACAGAGACGGAAGGCCTCCGAGGAAAAATAGCGGCCGCCAGCCCCAGCGTTCGAACAGGAAAAAGTAGCAAATTGCAGCGAGCAGGTACCCGGTGGCGTATCCGGACTGGAGCAAGCCGGACATCACGCCGCGCAACCTTCGCGGAACCTTTTCCAACGCAAGTGAAGCACCGACGCCCCACACACCGCCCATCCCAATGCCGAACAGCGCGCGGAGAATCAGGAACATGGTGAAATTGGGGGCCAGACCCGTGAGAAACTGCATTGCGGAATAAAACACCAGGTCGAGCATCAGCGGCAGCTTGCGGCCATAACGGTCCGCCATCAAACCGAAAAGGAAAGCGCCCACGGGACGGAACGCCAGAGTTAGGGTGAGGGAAAGTGCGATCGAGGCGTCCGACTTGCCGAACTCCTTGCCGATCGCTGTCAGGCAAAAGACGACCAGGAAGAAATCGAAGGCGTCCAGCGTCCAACCCAGAAAGGAAGCGGCGACAGCCGCGCCATGGTCGGAGGTGGGCGTGGCCGAGGGAATTACAAAGCTGACCTCGCTCGACTCGGGTTTCCGCACGGAGGTCTAGTATAGCAGGATGCGCTTCGAACCACTTCGCGAAGTCTCGAATGGTATTCTCGAAGAGGAGAGACCGGATGACGGGGCGCAGGGCAGCATGCGTGATAGGGTGCGGAATCGTATTTCTCGGTGCTCTATATGCATTCCAGCGACCGTTTCATCAGTATCCTGGCGTCGAATATTACTCCTTCGAGCTGACACCGGATTGGCAGGTAAAAGGCGAGTGGACCTTTGCGCGTCTCATGTTTCCACCCGGCCCCAATGACGGGTATCGCGGCCGGTTTGATGGAGACTTTCGGCAGGGAATGTCCCTATGGACGCAAGATTATCCACGAGCCGATCGTCATTTCTCGGAGGCGGTCCGGCGGTTGACGCGCCTGCAGACGCGCTCGGTGGAGCAACCGATAAATGTGGAAGATGGCGACGAGGTCTTCAATTTTCCGTGGCTGTACGCGGTTCAGGTGGGTGAGTGGGGTTTGACGGAAGCCGAAGCCAAGGTGATGCGGGAATACCTGCTGCGCGGAGGTTTCTTCATGGCCGACGATTTCCACGGGGCCTATGAATGGGAAATGTTTGAGAAGAGAATCCGCTACGTTTTCCCGGACCGGCCCATCCAGGACATTCCCGACGACGACCCGATCTTCCATACTGTTTTCGATTTGAACGACCGGTTTCAGGTCCCCGGGGCCGCGCATTTGCGGCTCGGCTATAAGCGGCCGGATTACGCACAGTCCAGCACCGATGGGATAGGCGCGCATTGGCGCGGCATCTATGATGACAAGGGCCGCGTGATGATCGCGATTTCCTACAATTCCGATCTGGGCGATGCGTGGGAGTGGGCTGACTCACCCGAATACCCTGAAAAGTTTTCCGGCCTGGCAATCCGCGTCGGCGTGAACTACATTCTTTACGCCATGACGCACTGAGTGCGGTCATTAAGACTTCGCCAGTTCATCCTGACGGGCGCGCATCTGCGCTTGGGCTTCGCGATGAATCTCGCCCATCTTGGCGCCGCTGGCAACCGCTACGACGAACCCGACGATCAGCAACGGCAAGGTGATCAGCCCCCAGAGAATGAGCGTGAAGCGTCTGGCCATTCCGCGCGGAACGCCGAACAACGTGAGCCCCAGTGTCGAGATCAGTTGAAATAACCCGATGTTGCCGGGAGCCTGGGGCACTACGGCCGTCAAGCGCAGCAGCACGGTGAGAGTAGCCGCCTGCGCCCAGGTGGCCGATTCCAGGCCATAGGCTTGCATAACAGCGTATGTGGGAACCACTTGTAGAAGGAAGAAAGGAATGCTGGCAAAAAAGGAATAGTAGAGGAATCGGGAATGCCCGATGCGATGGAGGTCTTCGATGAGGACGTGTGCCCAGGCGAACATGCGCGCGTCCAAAATCATATCGAGAGTTTGCTCGCGCCAGAACATGGCGGCGGCCAGCAGAGCTCCGCAAACGATCAGCAAAATCGTCAGCGCGATGGCGCCATCGGAAACCAGGCCTACGGCACGATTCTGACCAAACGTCAGCGGGAAATGCCGCAAGTAACGCAGTGAAACGAACAACCCCGCGATCAGCAATATTCCGTCGAAGATCCGTTCGATCAGGGCGGATGCCAGCGTGACGGAGAAGGGGATGTCGGTCCAGCGCGCCTGCAGGAAGCAGCGGATCAGCTCGCCGGCGCGCAACGGCAGCACTTCGTTCGCGAACAGGCCCACGAAAATGGAGCGTGTCGAAGTCCAGACGGGAGCAGCCGCAACGGGCTGAAGCAACAGGCTCCAGCGCCAGCCTTGAACGACATAGGCCAAAATGTCGAACACCGCCGCGACCGCCATCCAGCGCCAGTCCAGATCGCGGATGTCTTCCCCCATCTCCGACCAACTCACTCCATGCAGGGCCCAGCCGAGACAGGCGAGTGAAACCAGGATTGTAATGATCGTGAAGACCCGGGTTCTCAGCCGGACTTCGGGAGGGGCAGCGGACATATCACCCAATCACCATGATAACTGTCTCGTCCTGCAATTCGGTTACCGCAAATAGAACAGGCTCAAGCGAGGCAGCCCGGCGGCGGCGAGCACTTGCCGTTCCAGGTATTGTTTTTCCAGCATTGCGAGCTGCTCGGCGGTCATTTTGCCGCGATAGGGACGTATTTGGAGATCGAGCTCGCGACGCGCCTGCAATAAATGCTCATTGGTCTGCCGCGCACGTGCAATCGCGATCATCTTTTCTTCGAGCGTGGTGAGCCGGCGTTCCATTTCCTCGAGATCTCCATACAGCGCATCGGCGCCAGCGGCCAGCTCAGCCAGTGCCGAGGCGATCTCGTCGAACCCAGTCTGCTTATTTATCTCCGTAATATTCGCATGCAGATAGTTCTTCAATTCCTCGAGACTGAACGGCGCCGCGGAATTCCTCCGGGCTGCGGCAGCGCCCGCGACTCCGGCCATTGCTTGGGCTTCCAGCAAAACGGCTTGTGCGCAATATGCCAGCGAATTTACCATTTGTATCCGGCTCTTCTTAGAGCGCCATTTTTCGAAGGCTGCATCAATGCCACGCAGGACGGCGTTCAATGGGATACCGGCGTTCTTCCAGGTTTCCACCAGCGCCCAATCCACCGGAGACATGAGAAACAGGCCAGTAGCGCGCGCCTTCTGGAAGTGTTCCTCCGCTTCGGTGAAGTAGTTGAAGTAATTGGAAGGCCAGGCTACTTCTTCTGGTTCCGCCGCCATATGATTTCCAGGCCTTCCAGCGTCAGATCTTCGTTGATCTCCTGAATGCTCCGCGACGCGCGCGCAATCCAGCGCGCCTGCCCGCCCGTGGCCACCACCTTGGTTTGCGGGCCCAGTTCGCCGATCACCCGCTCCACAATGCCATCGATCAGTCCGGCGAAGCCATAATAAAGTCCGGACTGGATGCTGGCTTCCGTGCTCTTGCCGATCAGCCGCTCCGGTTGTCCTAAGCCGACCATCGGAAGGCGCGCCGTCTTGGCGAACAGGCCCGTGATCGACATGCCGATGCCTGGACAAATCATGCCTCCCAAGTACTCAGCATTGGCCGACACAACGTCGAAGTTAATGGTTGTGCCGAGATCGACCACCAGCGACGGCCCGCCGTAGCGGTGAAACGCAGCCACACCGTTTACCACGCGGTCCGCGCCCACTTCTTTCGGATTGTCGTAGAGAACTTTCAATCCGATGTCGGTTTCGGGAGTGACGAACAGCGGGACGCTATGAAAGTAACGTTCGGCCATGGCGGCCAGCGGCGCGTCCAGAGTAGGCACCACACTGGCGATGATGATCCCATCCACGCGCGCCAGATCGAGCGAGGAGAGCGCAAACAGATTGCGCATCAAAACGCCCCACTCATCGGCGGTTTGGTCGTGAATGGTTCGAAGACGCCAGCGGCCGATCAACTTCTGGGCCTCGAAGCCTCCGATGGTGATGTTGCTATTGCCTGCGTCCAGAGCTAGGAGCATGGGCGGACTCCTCCTGCCACGATTACCTTCTGTTCGCCGTTGTCGCCTTGAAGAATCAAGAAGCCCGATTCGTTGAGGCCAGCGGTAGTGCCTCTTAGGATCGACTCACCGAGGTCGACCTGCACCCGGCGGCCGTAGACGAAGCTCGACGCGCGCGAGAACATCCGGAGAATTGGCTCGCGGCCCTCGGTTTCGAGCAGGCTGCAAAAACTTTCTACGTTCGTTACAAGGTCCACCAGCAGCCGCTCGCGCGACTGCATCTGGCCGCTGGCGATGCGGAGCGAGGTAGCCAGATGCTCTAGATCCGTGGGAAACCCGGTGTGATTCACGTTAATGCCGATTCCGGCAACAACGGCCGATCCTTCGAGCTGCGTAAGAATGCCGGCGCATTTTTTGCCGTTGATTAAGACATCGTTCGGCCATTTCAGATCGCAAGCCAGGCCGGTTGCCTTCAAGATCGCTTCGATGGTTGCCAGGCCGAGCGCCAGCGTGGTTACCGGCAGCGTAGTCGCGGAAAATGAATGCCGCAAAACGATGGAGACGTAGAGGCCCGTTCCCGGTTCGGAGTGCCAGTTGCGGCCGAGGCGGCCTTGACCGGCGGTTTGCTCATCTGCTCCAACAACAGTTCCCGACTCGCAGCCTTCAGAAGCCAGCCGCAGGGCTTCGGTCATCGTGGAACTAATGGTCGCATGCCAATCGATGCGCCGGTCCTGCGATTGCGAGCGCACCCAATCGAAATCGAATGTCACGATTCGAGCTCCAGACGAAAATGGATATCGACCGCGCGGACGGAATGAGTGAGCGCGCCGACCGAGACAAAATCAGCGCCGGATTCGGCGTACGCACGCACAGTTTCGAGCGTCACGCCGCCTGAGATTTCGACTGTGGCGCGGTGATTGATGTAACGGACCCACTCTTTGGCGTCGGCTGGGCTGAGATTGTCGAGCAGCAGCATTTTAGCGCCGCAAGTGAGCGCTTCGTCGAGCTCGGCGCGCGTGCGGACTTCGATCTCGACTGGGACGCTCGCATTTTGAGTAGCGGCCAATGCGGCGCGAATGCCACCTGCCGCAGTGATGTGATTGTTCTTGATCAGAATCGCGTCAAACAGGCCGATCCGGTGATTGGTAGCGCCACCGGCGCGAACCGCGGCTTTCTCAAGTTCCCGTAGGCCCGGAATGGTCTTGCGGGTGTCGAGAATGCGGCAGCCAGTGCCAGCGACGCGCTCCACGAACTTGCGCGCCAAGGTGGCGACTCCGCTCAAGTGTTGCAGGAAATTGAGTGCGACACGCTCGCGAGTAAGCAGCGTGCGCGCGCTGCCGCGAACCTCCGCGATTTGATCGCCGGGCTTTAGCGAGGCGCCGCTTTTGACCTTGAGGTCGACTTCCTTATAAAAGAGCGGCAGGAGCTCGACTCCGGCGGCCACGATCGGCTCGCGAACAATGAAGCTGCCATGCGCCTGGCGGTCGGCGGGGACGCAGAGTTCCGTAGTCAGGTCTCCCGAACCGATGTCTTCCTGGAGAGCGCTCTCCACGAGCTCGGCAGCGGTCATTGCAACTTTTCGAGGCGCGCGGTGTACTCGGCCCGTTTCGCCCGCAGAGATTCGATGACGTGGGAGGGTGCGCCCGCCAGGAACTTTTGGTTGTCTAGCTGCCGGTCAATATTGCCGATGAGCTTGCTCAACTGCTCCTTTTCTTTCGCATCCCGCTGCTGCTGAACTTCGGCATCCGCTTGCGGAACGTGCAACAAAAGATCGAATTGAGGCGTGGAGCGAACGGCGCCTACAAGCTGGGTTGGAACCTCGGTGCGAACGTCCAACTTCACTTTTGCGAGTTTTTCGATTACCGGAACATCGACGCTGCGAGCGCCATTGCGGCAATAAAGCAGGCCGTCGAGAACGCGGTTGCTATCCACGCCGTTATCGGCCTTCAGTTTTCGAGCAGCCGTGATCATCTCTTGCAGCAGCGTCATTTCATGTTCGGCAGCTTCATCGACGCGCCCCGCCTGCGGGTACTGCGCCAGAGCAATCGATTCGGTCTGTCCAAACCGGTGCCAGAGCTCCTCGGTGATAAAGGGCATGATCGGATGCTGCAAACGCAGATACGCGCCGAAAACACTCAGCAAATTGCGCCAGTCGTCGGTGAGTCCGGAATTCGCACTCAGGCGTAGTTTCTTGATTTCCAGGTACCAGTCGCAAAAGTCGTGCCAGAAGAACTGCCATAGCGCCTCGGCGACCTCGTGATAGCGATGCTGCTCAAGGTCGCGATTTACGGATTCCGCCGTGCGGCTCAGGCGGCTGAAAATCCAACGGTCCTCCAGATTGACGGCCTCGCCCGGCTCTGGGATCGAAGGCTCGACTCCGGAGCTAGCGGCGTTCATGAAAATCAGGCGCGCGGCATTCCACAGCTTATTGGCGAACTGGCGCGCCGCGTTAATGCGGTCTTCGTTATAGGTGATGTCGGTGCCGGGTGCAGCGGCCATCAGCAACCAGAGCCGCGATGCGTCGGTGCCGAAGCGCTCGTTGATGTCGAGCGGATCCACCACGTTGCCTTTGGTCTTGGACATCTTCTTGCGTTCGGGATCGCGCACCAGCCCGTGCATGTGCACCTGGCGGAAGGGCACGTCGCCCATGAGCTCGAGGCCCATCATCATCATGCGAGCCACCCAGAAAAACAGGATGTCAAAACCCGTGATCATCAAGCTGGTGGGATAGTAAGTTCTGAGGTCCAGCGTGTCATCGGGCCAGCCGAGCGTTGAAAAGGGCCATAAACTGGAGCTGAACCAGGTGTCGAGCACGTCGGGATCCTGCTCTAATTTTTCCGATCCGCAATGCGCGCAGATCTTCGGTGCTTCGCGGGCGACGGTGATTTGCCGGCAACTGCCGCAGTGCCATGCCGGAATGCGATGCCCCCACCACAGCTGGCGTGAGATGCACCAATCGCGGATGTTTTCCATCCAATTGAAGAAGGTTTTGTTCCAGTTATCCGGAATGAACACGATGCGCTCGTCGTTCACCGCGGCCATGGCTTTTTCAGCGAGTGGCTTCGTTTTCACAAACCACTGCGTCGAGACGAGCGGTTCTACGACGGTTCCGCAGCGGTCGCATTTGCTGATGGCGAGCGCATACGGCTCGATTTTTTCCAGTAACCCGAGCTTTTCCAGATCGGCTACCACGCGCTTTCTCGCCTCGAATCGATCCAGTCCCGCGTAGGCGCCCGCGTCAGCCGTCATGTGCGCGTCTTCATCGATCACTTTCACGTGCGGCAAATTGTGGCGCTTGCCGGCCTCCAGATCGTTGGGGTCGTGCGCGGGAGTGACCTTCACCACGCCGGTACCGAATTCCGGGTCGGCCACCTCATCAAAGATTATCGGGATCTCGCGATTCATCAGCGGCAGGATCGCGGTCGTTCCAGCGAGGTCTTGATAACGAGGATCGCGCGGATTCACGGCCACGGCCGTATCGCCCAACATGGTCTCAGGGCGCGTGGTGGCGACAATCAGATAGCGCGTGCCGTCCTTCACCGGATAACGAATGTGCCACAGGCTGCCCTGCGTGTCTTCGTGCTTGACCTCTAAGTCAGACAACGCGGTGGAACAGCGCGGGCACCAGTTCACCATGTAAGTGCCGCGATAAATGAGCCCGCGCTCATGCAGGCGGACGAAAGCTTCGGTTACCGCGCGCGATAGCTCGGGGCTCAGCGTAAATCGTTCACGGCTCCAGTCGCAGCTGTCACCGATGCGCTTCATCTGTTCGGTGATGCGGTGGCCGTACTTCTCTTTCCACTCCCATACGCGCCGGACGAACTCTTCACGGCCAAGCTGTTTGCGGGTGATTCCCTCGGCCGCGAGACTACGCTCCACCAGCATCTGGGTGGCGATTCCCGCGTGATCCGTGCCCGGCAAGAATAGCGTGTTGTCGCCGCGCATCCGATGCCAGCGAGTAGCCGTATCGATGACGGTATGGTCCAGCATATGGCCGATGTGCAGCGATCCGGTCACGTTCGGCGGGGGAACCACGAGTGAGAACCGCTGGCCAGGGCGGCTCGCGTCAGCGTGGAAGATACCGGTTTCCACCCACCACTGGGCCCAGCGAGGCTCGAAACGTTGCGGCTCGTATGCTTTGTCCAAATCCATGGGAAGTACCAGTTTAGCAATTGCCCCATTGACAGCCATTGCGCGGCTTGATGTAATGAGGAAGAAGCCAGCCCGCCCGCCTTGCTCCTCAGTAGCTCAACGGTAGAGCATTCGGCTGTTAACCGAAGGGTTGTAGGTTCGAATCCTACCTGAGGAGCCAAACTTCCCATAGACTTACAGGGAAAATCAATTCGCCGATTTTATGTTTCGAGCGGGAGTGTGGGGAGTTTTGTGGGGATTATGGTTCACCATGGTGAATAGCGCTACACAAACTTTGGGCGGGATTCCACGCGCAATTCTGACGAATCGCTTTCAGACGTTGCGAAGCGACGCTCAACCTGAGCAACGAAGAACGATAGCGTAAATCATCGCCCCTACCGCCACTACCGCCTCTGGATCTCGGTAATACATTGTCGGTTCAAAGGGTTGTACGGCTGCTTATTAGTGGCGGTTGATGGCTTACCGTTCCCGATCTGCCGTTCTCGGTTCGACAACCGCCACTAGCGCGGGAACATCAAAGGCGACCGCGCTCTTCTAAATTCCACAACAGCCGGTTGGCCCGGCGTGCTCGAATTGCATCAAGCCAATCTTAAGGTAGCGGTCCCCCCGAGACGCTGTACTTCGCTTCACTCCTAGTACAATCCACTTCCGTAGATACGCCTGCTGTGTTTCGTTCAAACGCGTTGGTCGCTTCGAGAGTCTTACGCTATTGCATCCCCCGCGTGCCTCTCCTGCAATATTTGCAACGATTTTTCCGCTAGCAGTGCTGAGTACCGGAGAGCAACGATTAACTCCTTGTAGCACAATGCTTTACATGGAACCGGCCCATCTCTATAATCGAGCTACGGGCAGGGAGATTTTAGTGAATATCAATATCCAGATCGAACAATGGCCGATTGAACGGCTGCGAGCACGCACTACCAACCCGCGAACGCATAGTGATCGTCAAGTTGTCCAACTTTCTGCCTCGATTCTGGAGTTTGGTTGGACCAATCCTATCTTGGTCGGCGCTGATGGGGACATCATCGCGGGTCATGCCCGCCTTCAGGCTGCTCAGAAGCTGGAGATGAGAGAGGTGCCCGTCATTGTATTGGGCCATCTTTCCGAGGCACAACGACGGGCTCTGGTTATCGCGGACAACCAGCTTGCGCTCAACGCCGGTTGGGACGAGCATCTTCTGCGATTAGAGCTTGCGGCCTTGCAGGAAGAGGACTTCAACGTAGAGCTTATCGGCTTTGAAGACGAAGAACTGAGGCGCTTACTTGCCGCGCAGGACGCTTCGCAGGGCGATGAAGACGCGGTAGCGGAGATCCCGGAGACTCCCGTAACCCGCCTGGGAGATGTTTGGCTGTTGGGCGGACTGAAGAGAGGGCCTCAGCACAGAATAATATGCGCCGACTCGACCGCCGGCGATAGCGTGTTGCGTCTCCTTGAAGGTCAGAAGCCGCCGTTGATCATGGTGACAGATCCGCCGTACGGAGTCGATCTAGATCCTGAATGGCGGGAAGAGGCGGGACTCAATCCTAGGACTCGACAGGGCGGCAAGGTCTCGAACGATGATCGGGTAGACTTCCGCGGCATACCAGCTATTCCCAGGTGATGTGGCCTATGTCTGGCATGCGGGCATTCATGCGGCCGAGGTGGCGGTTGGCATACACGCTTGCGGATTCCAGATCCGGGCCCAGCTCATCTGGCGGAAGCAGCACTTCGCAATTAGCCGCGGTGCCTACCACTGGCAACATGAGCCCTGCTGGTACGCAGTGCGCACGGGGCAGACCGCTCATTGGCGAGGCGATCGGACGCAGTCCACAGTGTGGGACGTCACCAACCTGAACCCTTTCGGCGGGGATGCTGGCGAAGCGGAAAACGAGATCACCGGCCACGGCGCCCAGAAGCCCGTCGAGATCATGCGTCGGCCAATTCTCAACCACACGGTGCCTACCGAAGGTGTTTACGATCCATTCTTGGGATCAGGCAGTACACTCTTAGCGGCCGAAAGCACGGGGCGCGTTTGTTATGGAATCGATCTGGATACTGGATACGTTGATAGTGCCGTCCTCAGGTGGCAGAAATTTACCGGCCAGAAAGCCACTCTGGAAGGCGATGGGCGCACCTTCGACGAGATCACGCGAGAGCGAAAGCAGGAGGTGGCGTGAAGTTGTCAACACAGGATGAGCAGGGAACGATATGACTGTTTGTCCGAGCGCTTGAAAAAGCTTGAAGCGAGAATCGGATCGCCGAGGTACGTCGATTTCGGCGACGTTTACCAAGCGGCGCTGAAGAAGCTATGCCGTTCCGACCGGGAACTTGTGGCAGAGGTAATGGCACATGGGGCAGACAGCCGCAACGAGCCGCATCAAACCGCCTGGGCGCGGCTGGACCATGCCTTGGTAGAAGCTGCCGCTGAACTGAATGCTCCATTTTTCCTGACCGCCAACGAGATGATGTTTTGACTTGTGCTCGCGCTGTTGGATTGGTCGGCGGAACTGCGTCTGCGGCTTCACGACAAAGAAGAGAAGGCCGCCGAGACAAAAGCCTGGCGGCGGGAAAGAACAAGTTTTGAAGGACTCAGGCTTCGACGGAATAGCTGCGCTCGCCATCGTCGCCCTTGGTCGACGTGACGGTCAGGCCCATCTTCTTGCCCACCGTCCCGGAGAGGAAGCCGCGTACAGAATGGGGTTGCCAGTTGGTGGCTTTCATGAGTTCCTTCATTGTGGCCCCGCCCGGCCGTTTCAGCAGGTCGAGGATCTGAGCCGTCTTGCTGCCGTCGCGGGCGGCGTTCGCTTTCTTAGCGCCTTTGGGCGCCTCCTTGGCGGAGGTACCCTTCTTGGGCGACTTCGCTTTCTTGGGCGCAACGTGGGCGCGACGTGCGCCGACACGGGCCTTTTTCGTCGCCTTCGAGCGCTCGACCGGGCCTGGGGCTTGGGCTTTCTCGTTTGCTTCTGTAGTCGATGTGGTCATTTTGCGTTCTCCTTGTGCAGTGATTACCGCGGTCACGACATCCATCGCTCCGTTCGAGACGGAATGCAACTGAATTCAGCGGAAATCCCCCGAGGCGATGGAATGGCGATGCCGGCCTCATAAATAGCTAATGGCAGGACTGAGCAGCAAACTCGGGCCCTCGGGGGTCGGGCAAATCCGGCCGATGAGGGTCAGGTGAAAACCGGCCAACGGAGGATGCACTCAGGACATTGAAACGGGCGCGGGGGACGATCCTCCGCAACGTGAGCAATGTCTTGAGCGACGAGAAAAAGAAACAGGTTATCGC
>Ga0182024_10003855_pt1 | contig 35148 bp, 34 predicted proteins | sample P32metaG_FD_120480 | JGI IMG/M metagenome (GOLD analysis project Ga0182024, IMG submission 120480) | Permafrost microbial communities from Stordalen Mire, Sweden - P3-2 metaG (Illumina Assembly) | ecosystem: Environmental > Terrestrial > Soil > Wetlands > Permafrost | place: Sweden: Stordalen...
CCCGACGCCCCGAAAGCCAAGGCGGCGACAAGTCCGTTGCCGGTCGAGAACCCGCCGGCGGCGATGACGGCCACCTTGTCCCCCACCGCCTCCACCACCTGAGGAAGCAACAAGGTGGTGGGGACGGGCCCGGTATGGCCTCCGCCCTCGGCCCCCTGGGCGATGACACCGTGGACCCCCCACTCGGCCACCTTCTCGGCGTGACGGCGGGCACCGACGGTCGGGATCACCACGATCCCTTCCCCGGCCAGACGGGTGACGAGATCGGGGCGGGGCGCCTGGGCGAAGCTCGCCACCGGCACGCCCGACTCGACCAGCAGTGCAACGCGCTGCTCGACATCGGGAGCGTCGGTCCGCAGGTTGACGCCGAAGGGGTTCTGCGTCCGCGTCCGCACTTCGGCGATGGCGGCGGCCAGCTCGTCGAGGGTCATGGTGGCCGAGGCCAGGATGCCGAGGCCGCCGGCGTTGGCGGTGGCGGCCACCAGGCGGGGACCGGCCACCCACCCCATGCCGGTCTGGACGACCGGGTAGCGGACCCCGACCAGATCGCACAGCCTGGTCCGCAACGCCGGGTGCGGCTCGGGGAGCGACGGGGAGGCCGCTGGCGCTGCGTCGGTCTCGCCCGCCGCCTCTGTCACGCCGGCAGTTCCTTGTCCCGTAGCCGTTGGGGGTCGAGGACCTCGCGGATCAGCTCGAGCTCGTCGGCGTCGGGGAGGCGGGAGGTCGAGACCTCGTCGGGTATGACGAGCTCGAAGCCGGTGGCGGCCACGACGTCGCTCATGTCGACGCCCGGGTGCACCGACCGCAGTCGCATGGCGTGGTCGGGTGTGTCGAAGTCGAACACTCCGAGGTTGGAGATGACGACACGGATCTCGTGGAAGCGTTCGGCCGCCGGCCCGGCCGCCCGGGCCCGGTCGTAGCCGACGCCCCCGACCATGTCGACGTGCTCGACGAAGCTCCGGGTGGAGTGGCCGGGGACCCAGTAGCTCGTCGTGTGGTTGATCGTGTTGCCCGGAGCACCCCGCACCCCGATGAGCTGGGTCTTCGGTCGGGCCCAGTCGCCGATGCAGCTGATGTTCTGATTGCCGAACCGGTCCACCTGGGTGGCCATCATCATCACGTGGCGCCGGCCCGACCACACCACGTCGAAGATGCGCCGGTAGGGCATCCACGCCTCGAGGACGAACTCGGACCGGGCCGCCGACACCGACGGTGTGTTGGCCATGAGCGCCGCTTCGCCGTCGGTGAGCACCAGATCGAGCTCGAAGGTGAGCCGGGCCAGGCGCGCCCCGATGGAGGGGATGATGCCGAAAGGACTGGCGATGATCTCGCCGTCACCGCGCCAGGCGTCGGCACAGGCGACGGCCACCACTTCGGCCCGCGTCACTTCGGTCATGGCCTCGGTCACGGTGCCGCCTGGGCCGACTGCGACTTCGCTGCCGCTGCCGCCTGGCGCACCGCCGCCTGGTACCCGGCTTCGTCCACCTGGAGGTAACGCTCGGAGAAGGACTTCCAGGCATCGGGATCGGCACCGGATCCGGCGTACTGCTTCTGGAAGGCCTCGTCGCGGTCGTAGTCGGGGGGGCAGGACGTGAAATGGGCGCCGCCGGGGACCTCGGCCACGGCGTCGGTGAGAAGTCGGCTGATGGTGACCGTCTGGATGGGGCCCTCGTCGAGCAGCGCCCCGGGAGCGACCACCTTCTCGGCCGTGACGTAGCGGCGGGTGGCGGCGCCCAGGAACAGCTCGTCGAAGAAGGGGTCGGGGCCGAGGATCTGACCGTTGCCGTTGGTGTCGGCCCGGTTCAGGTGCACGAAGGCGGCGTCGAGCGCCAGTGCCGGCATGGCCACGAGTTCTTCACCGTCGGCGTAGGGGGAGGTCACGGTGCGCAGCTCGGGGTTGACCCGCAGGACATCGGACCCGAGGCCGGCGCGCGTGGGGAGAAAGGGAAGGCGCTGGGACGCGGCCAGGAGCCCCAGATAGAACATGCCCTCGTCGACCTCCATGGCCTCGATGCTGCCCGACTGGCGGGCGGCCCGGAAGTGGGGGTCGAGGGCGATGGAGTCGAGGGTGACGAACCCGTAGACGACTTTCTTCACGAGACCCGAGGCGCACAAGACACCCACGTCCGGTCCTCCGTAGGAGACGACGGTCAGATCGCCGATCCCGGCCCGCACGATGGCGCGGACGGCGGCCATGGGCTTGCGCCGCGAGCCCCAGCCGCCGAAGCCGACAGTCATCCCCGGTCGCAACTCGGCCACCATGTCGTCGACGGCGGTGCGCTTATCGCCCACAGTTATCTCCCATGGGCCCGTCTATCTCCCATGGACCGGTCGCCGCCATGAGACCGTCTCCGGTCGAGACGCTTCATTTCGAGACGTTCGGATCGCGCTTCTCGACGAAAGCGGCGCGCTGTTCGTCGGCCACACCGGAGACGTGGAGCTCGTAGGTGAAGCCCTGCTCGAAGCGGTAGGACCGCTTCACGTCGACCGGATCGATTCCGTTGAGCGATTCCTTGGCCCGGCGGATGATGGTGGGGCTCTTGGCGGCGATGACGGCGGCCACCTCGTAGGCGGCGGCGACCAACTGGTCTCGCGGCACCACCCGCAGCACGGATCCGAATTCGTGGAGCTCGGCGGCGGTGGCCGTGGTGGCCGTGTAGACCATCTGGCGCATCTTGTGCTGGGGCACGAGACGGGCCAGGTGGGTGGCGGCGCCGAGTGCACCGCGGTCGACCTCGGGCAGACCGAAGGTGGCGTCGTCGGAGGCGACGATGATGTCGGCGTTGCCGCAGACCCCTATCCCGCCTCCCAGGCAGAAGCCGTGGACGGCGGCGATGACGGGGACCTCGCAGTCGTAGACGGCGGCGAGGCCGCCGCGCAGCCGCGGTTGACGCCGACGAGGGCGGCGTCGCCGACGGCCTGGATCTCCTTGATGTCGACGCCGGCGCAAAAGCCGCGACCTTCGGCCCGCAGCACGACGACCCGCACATCGGGGATCCGACCGGCCGCCAGCACGGCATCGGCCAGAGCGAACCACCCGGCCACGTCGAGGGCATTGACCGGCGGTGCGTCGATCACGACCTCGGCCGTTCCCGGCATGCGCTCATGCGTCTCGATGCTCATGGATGGCTCCGAATCTGATGCCGCGTCAGGAAGCGACAGCAGGATAGGCCAGGGGGCCGCCCTTCGGTAGTTTGTGCGCCCTGGCTAAGGAGGCACTCGTGACCGAGGCAAATCCCCTCGACTACACCGGCAAGGTGGTCGTGGTGACCGGTGGTGGGCGCGGCGTGGGGCGCGGCATCACCGACGCGTTCCTGGCCGCCGGGGCCGACGTCGTCATCTGTGGCCGCACCAAACCGTCGGCCGGTGACATGCCGGCCCACGACGGACGCCGGGCCGTCTTCGTGGCCTGCGACGTCCGCGACGCCGAGCAGGCGACGGAGGTGGTGTCGAAGACGACCGAACGCTTCGGCCGGCTCGACGTGCTCGTGAACAACGCCGGGGGCTCACCGTCGGTGCCGGCGGCCGACGCCTCGGCCCGGTTCATCTCCCAGGTCATCGCCCTCAACCTGGTCGCCCCCTTCTACTGCGCCCAGGCGGCCAACAGGGTCATGCGGGACCAGGCCGGGGGGGGCTCGATCGTGAACATCGCCAGCGTCTCCGGGCGCCGTCCGTCGCCGGGGACCGCCCCCTATGGCGCCGCCAAGGCGGGGCTCATCAATCTGACCCGCAGCCTGGCCATGGAATGGGCACCGGCTGTCCGGGTCAACTGCGTCGTGGCCGGGATGATCGCCACCGAAGCGGCCGACGACCACTACGGGGGACCGGAAGGCCTGCGGGCGGTGGCGGCCACGGTGCCTCTCGGGCGCCTGGGCACGCCGGCCGACGTCGCCGGGGTCTGTCTGTTCCTGGCCTCCCCCCTCGCCTCCTACCTGTCGGGGGCGGCCGTCGAGGCCGACGGGGGCGGGGAGTGGCCGCCCTTCCTGGCGGCGGTGGACTCCACCGTGAGTGATGGCCCGGGACCCCGCCCCGGCGCGTGAACACCGGCGAGGGTCGAGACCCGGTGAGAAGGCCCGGTGAGAAACAAGGTGCAGACGGGCGGCCCGACGTGCTCTGATAGCGCCTCGTGAAACTCGCCGTCCCCACAGAGACCCGTGCCGGTGAACGGCGGGTGGCCATGATCCCCGACGTCGCCGGCCGGCTGACCGGGACCGGTGTGGAGGTGGCCGTCCAGGCCGGGGCGGGGGCCGAAGCCCACTTCACCGACGCCGCCTACGCCGAGAAGGGGGCCACGGTCGTCGGATCGGTGGCCGAGCTCATGACCGGGGCCCAGATGATGGCCAAGGTCCAGGCCCCGACACCGCCGGAGGTGGACACGGCACCCGAGGGCATCACGGTGGTGAGCTTCCTGGCCCCGGCGGCCCAGCTCGACACGGTGAAGGCCCTGGTCCAGAAGAAGGCCACGGCATTCAGCCTCGATCTGCTCCCCCGCATCAGCCGGGCCCAGTCGATGGACGCGCTGTCGTCGCAGTCGACGGTCTCGGGCTATCTGGCCGCCCTGGCCGCCGCCGAACGGCTGCCCAAGTTCTTCCCCATGTTCATGACGGCCGCCGGCACGGTCCCGCCGGCCAAGGTCCTCGTCCTCGGGGCGGGAGTGGCCGGGCTGCAGACGATCGCCACCGCCCGGCGACTCGGGGCCCAGGTCCGGGCCTATGACGTCCGGGCGGCGGCCAAGGAGGAGGTCATGTCGCTCGGGGCCACCTTCGTCGAGCTCGGCCTCGAGTCCCAGGAGGGCTCGGGCGGCTACGCCCGCGAGCAGTCCGAGGACTTCCTGGCCAAACAACGCGAGTTGATCGGCAACGAGGTGGCGGCCTCCGACGTCGTGATCACCACCGCGGCCGTGCCGGGGCGCCAAGCCCCCATCCTCGTCACCACGCAGATGGTGGAGCGGATGGCCGAAGGTTCGGTCATCGTCGACCTGGCCGCCGATTCGGGCGGCAACTGCGAGCTGTCGGAACCGGGCCAGGACATCGTGCATCACGGTGTGGTCGTGGCCGGGCTGTCCAACCCAGCGTCGGCCATGCCCACCCACGCCAGCTTCCTCTATTCCCGCAACGTCTTGAACTTCCTGACCCTCGTCATCACCGACGGCGAGCTCACGCCCGACTTCGACGACGAGATCGTGGCCGGCTGTTGCGTGGTGCGGGCCGGGGAGATCGTCCACGGACCGACCCGTGACCTCGTCGTTGGAAAGGGGACGTCGTAATGGTGATCGTCGGCGCTCCGGGACTGATGAGTTTTATCACCGTCTTCGTCCTGGCCGCCTTCGTCGGCTACGAAGTGGTCTCGAAGGTCCCGAGCATTCTCCACACCCCGCTCATGTCGGGCTCGAACGCCATCCACGGGATCATCCTGGTCGGCACCATGCTCATCCTGGGCCAGGCCCACGGAGCCGCCCAGGAGACCCTCGGGTTCCTGGCCGTCGTCCTCGCCACGTTGAACGTCGTCGGCGGTTTCGTGGTCACCGACCGGATGCTCCACATGTTCAAGCCGCGCAGTGATCCGAAGCCTGCGTCCACCCCATCAACGACGCCGACCGGCGACGACGGTTCTGGATCAGGGTCCTCAGGTTCGCCCTCATGAACAGGGTTCCCTCATGAACAGGGTTCCCTCATGAACAGGGTTCCCTCATGAGCAGGGCGACGGCCACCGATCTCGTCTACCTGATCGCCATCGTCGGCTTCATCTTCGCCCTCATCGGGCTGAGCTCACCGAAGCACGCGCGGATCGGCAACCTGGCCGGGGCGACGGGGATGCTCATCGCCGTGGCATGGACGTTCTCCCTGCCGACGGTCTACGGGCAGACCCGGAACCTCGTGCTCATCATCATCGCCGTGGTCATCGGGACGGCCATCGGTGTGCCGGCGGCGCGCAACGTGAAGATGACGGCCATGCCGCAGATGGTGGCCATCTTCAACGGCGTCGGCGGTGGGGCCGCGGCTTTGGTGTCGGTGACCGAGTTCATCTCGCTGCCGGGCAAGTCCATCGCCATCTACAAGATCTGCGAGATCCTCTTCGGCGTCCTCGTCGGTTCGGTGTCCTTCGCCGGCAGCGGCGTGGCCTTCGCCAAGCTCCAGGAGCTCATGACGGGGCGGCCCATCACCTACCCGGGCCAGCAACCCATCAACGCCGGGGTGGGCCTGGCCATCGTGGCCGTGCTCATCGCCACCGTCCTGACGGCCAACACGGCGCTGCTGGTCGTGGTCGTCATCCTGTCGCTCGCCATCGGGATCATCTTCGTGCTCCCCATCGGCGGGGCCGATGTCCCCGTGCTCATCTCGTTGCTCAACTCCTTCACCGGCCTGGCCGTGGCCGCGTCGGGCTTCACCCTCGATAGCAACCTGCTCATCGTGGCCGGGACACTGGTGGGGGCCTCGGGCATCCTGCTCACGCGGATGATGAGCCATGCCATGGGCCGGTCGATTGGCAACATCCTCTTCAGCGCCTTCGGCTCGGTCATCACGGCCACGGGCGCCGACGGGGGTCCCGACGGGCGGACGGTGCGGACAGGGACGGCCGACGACATCGCCGTCCTGCTGGCCTACGCCCGCAAGGTGGCCATCATCCCCGGCTACGGCTTGGCCGTGGCCCAGGCCCAACATGTGGTCCGGGAACTGGCCGACACCCTGGCCGCGCGCGGCGTCGAGGTCTATTACGCCATCCACCCGGTGGCCGGCCGCATGCCCGGTCACATGAACGTGCTTCTGGCCGAGGCCAATGTCCCCTACGACCAGTTGGTCGAGATGGACGACGCCAACCCCGAGATGGCGACCACCGACGTGGCGCTCGTGGTGGGGGCCAACGACACGGTGAACCCGGCGGCCAAGAACACGCCGGGCAGCCCCATCTACGGCATGCCCATCATCAACGCCGATCAGGCCACCAACATCGTGTTCCTGAAGCGGTCGATGCGACCGGGCTTCGCCGGTATCGACAACGAGCTTCTCTACGACCCGAAAACGACGATGCTCTTCGGCGACGCCAAGGACACTCTGTCCGCCCTTGTCGCCGCCGTTCGCGCCGTCTGATCCGCCGTGTGAGCGTGATCCGCCCTACGAGACGGTGACGGCGCGGTTCTGGGTCAGAGCCGAGGGGCCGCCGTCGGCCAGATGGGCGAAGACGAGAAAACCCTGGCTGGTCTGGCGGGCGGAGGAGACGATGACATCGACGTGGTCGCGGCCGACGAGATGGGAGGCGTCGTTCACGACGACCATGTCGCCCTCGGGGAGATAGCCGACGGCCTGGCGCGGCTGGCGGCCGGCCTTCACGAGATCGATGACGAGACGCTCACCGGGCGGGTGGTCGGGGGCGAGCTCGGACATGAGGCGGCGGAGATCGACGGCGTCGATGCCTTCGGAGGCCGCCTTCTCGGCCAGATCGGCGGAGCAGGTGGCCAGGCGGACGTGCATGCGGTGGGCGACGGCCAGGGCGCGATCACCGGCGTCGTCGAGCTCGGGAACCTCGTCGTCGCTCATGCGCACGTTCACGCCGCTGGCCCTCAGCGAATCGATGGCCTCGAGTCCACGGCGGGCCCGACGTGACGACACGGGATCGGGGCTCTCGGCCAGGGCCCGGACCTCGTCGACGACGAAGCGGGGGACGACGATCCCGCCGGCCAGAAGACCGGAGCGGCCGAGGACGAGGAGATGGCGGTCCATGACGGCCGAGCTGTCGATCAGGAGGGCGCTCGGAGGCGGGGGGTCGTCGGGCCGCTCGACGAGATGGGAGAAGCCGGCGGCCCTGATGATCTCGCGGCCCTTGGTCACGCCCAGCCGGATGCCGGCGGCACAGAGGACCCAGGCCAGGGCGGCCACCGCCGGGTAGTCCACGCTCGAGTGGACGAGGGCGACCAGGGGGAGCCCGGCCACCAGGCCGGTCAGGAGGCCGGTGGTCCCGACCACCGATCCGGCGAAAACCTCGCTGGCGGGCATGGACCGCAGCTCGTGGACGGCGCCGTGGACCCCTCGATCGAGGAAGCGGCCGACGATCCCACCGGCCAGATAGGTGACGAGGGCACCCAGGGTGATCCCGATCAGGGGGGCGGTGGTATTGCGGCCCATGTGGTCGCCGATGGCGAGACCACCGATGACGCCGGCGATCACGAGGAAGAGGCGGAAGACCTCGACGAACACGACGTCGCCCACGCGCCGGGGTTGGACGTCCTGGCCAGGGATCTTTTCGATGCGAAACAGGTCCCAGACCCGGTACTTCGGGTGCCCGTCGGCGGGGGCGCCACCGGAGGGGCCGGTGGGGCCGCCACGGTCGCTGAAAGAGCCGCCGGGAGCGCCGTCGAGGGGGCTGGAGCGGTCGGAGCCCGACGCATGCTCGAGAGTCACTCGGAATTCATCGACCGTTGCGGGCACGCGCTGAAGGTCAGAGCCAGAAATGCCGACACCATTTCTGGCAATTCACAGTCCGCCCTTGTCAGCACCGGCCCGAACCACGACACTTGGAGCCTTTCAGGAGCAGTCCCGGCCCGGATTTCCCCCCACCGCTACCCCCGATCCGTTCCCCCCGACCATCGACGCACGAGCCGACCGAGAACCATGACCCGACGCAGGCGAATGACGACCCGGCCCGTGCTGCTGCGCGGCCTGGAAGTGCTGACGTCGACCGATCGCGGCGACGTCCTGCTTCCGGGTCTGACCATCAGCGCCACAGCCGAGACCGTCACGGTGTCGGGCCCGGCCGAGCAGGTCCTGCGGTCGTGGTCGTGGTCGGAGGTGACCGAGCTCAGCGCCGACGGGCACAAAGCGGGAGCGGATGGACGGCCCCGTCAGATGCTCGAGCTCGAGGCCAACAGCCGGCGCCACCGGTTTCTGGTGGCCGTCGCCGATCTCTCGGTGTTCCTGGCCGCCACGGCCGGGTGGCGCTATCAATCGGATTCGCTGATCCGGGGGGCCCTGGTCGACGGCTCGGGGACGGCGGCGGCGACGCCACGCGCGGCACGACGGGCCACGCAGCGGACATCACGACGCACGGCTCATCAGGCCGCCCATCAGGCCGCCCATCGGACCAGGAAGGCGCGGGGACTGAACGGCTTCGTGCGGGTGAAGCGTCCGCTGCACGCGCGGTTGTTGCGGGTGCGTCCGGTTCCGGCCTGCATCGGGGCGGTGGCGCTCATCGCCGGTGGAGCCAGCTTCGGGGCCATCGGGACGGGCGGGGCGCAGGCAGCCAACCGGGCCGGCGCCGGGGCCGGTGGCGGGGTGTCGATCATGTCGAGAATGGCGCGGGAGTACGCCTCGCGCATGACGGCGGACGACCTACCGGCGGCCACGACACCACCGGCTCCGGCCCCGCCGTCGTTGGCGGGATCCCCGGCGCTGCAGTCGCACGAGATCTTCGGCTTCGCGCCGTACTGGACGTTGCCACAGTCCTCGGGCTTCGATGTGTCGGACCTGACGACGATCGCCTACTTCAGCGTCGGGGTGAACGGGGACGGGTCGATCCAGAACTCGGGGCCGGGATGGACGGGCTACGAGAGCCAAGACCTGGCCAACCTCGTCACCCGGGCCCATGCGGCCGGAGCGCGGGTGGTCCTCACGGTGACGTGTTTCGGACAGAGCGCACTCAACCAGCTGACGTCGGACCCGACAGCGCCGGGGCGGCTGTCGACGAGCCTCGTGCAGCTCGTCTCGGCCAAGAACCTGGACGGGGTGAACGTCGACTTCGAAGGCGAGGGCAGCGGGGACCAGGCCGGCCTCGACTCGCTCATGGCCCAGGTGTCGGCGGCGCTGCGGGCGGCCGACTCGCACTGGCAGGTGACGATGGACACCTACGGGTCCTCGGCCGGTGATCCGGGCGGGTTCTACGACATCGCCGGGCTGGCTCCGAGCGTCGACGCCTTCTTCGTCATGGCCTACGACATGAACGGGACGTCGCCGTCACCGACGGCCGCCCTCACGGGCTCGGGCTTCACCGACCTCGACGCCCTGCAGGAGTACACGGCCGTGGTGCCCGCCTCGAAGGTCATCCTCGGTGTGCCCTACTACGGCTATGACTGGCCGACGACGGGCCCCGGTCTCGGGGCCGCCGCCACGGGTCCGAAGACACCGCTCAGCTACGGGCAGATCGCGGCGGCCAATCACCCGGTGTACTGGGATGCGGCCACCCAGACGGCCTGGACGTCGTACCAGGTGGGCAGCCAGTGGCATCAGACCTGGTTCGACGACCCGACCTCGCTGGCGCTCAAGGCGCAGCTGGCCGGGACCTTTCACATCGCCGGCCTCGGGGTGTGGGCGCTCGGGATGGACGGCAACACCCCCTCCATGCTGGCCGCCCTGCGCGGCAACGCGCCGGTGGTGAAGAACCTCCTCCCCGGTCCCGGGGTGACCAGGCCGACCACCCCGGGGGCCACGAGCACGACCACGACGACGACGGCGTCGGGACCGGCCTACGCCTTTGCCGGCGTCTGGAACGAGTCCTCGGTCAGCCTGGATCCGGTGGCCCTCGCCTCTCTGCCCGACGACGGTGAGGGTGAGCAGGCCGGGGTCCTGAGCGACTTCGCCACGAACGATCCGGCCGACGCCTGCCTGACATCGGGCGGGGCTCTCGATGTGAGCGAGCTGGTGGGGGAGCCGGGCGTCTTCCTGGTCACGGCCGAGACACCGCAGGACTGTGTCAATGGCACCTGGACCTTCGCCCCCGACGGCGGTGGTGCGAGCACCACCACGACGACGTCGACGACGAGCCCGACCACGACCACCACGACGACGTCCACGAGCCCGACCACGACCACGACCGGTCCCTAGGTCTTGGACGTCATTTTGACAGAGACGTTTGACGGCGATAAGTAGGAACATCAGCACTCAAAGTGCCCCTCCAATCCTCCGGAGGTCCCGGCATCCGACGAGCGGAAGACCCAGCAGGGTGAGAGCGGGCACCGGCCGTCAGGCGGGGACCGTCCGGTCGGGTCTGGCCGGCCTCGTGGAGATGGCCGTGACGGTGACGGCCACGGTGGCGGTGGTGGCCACGGTGGCGGTGGTGGCCACGGTGGCGCTGACCGGACCGGGGGTGGCCTCGGCCGCCTACGGCGGCCAGGGGATCATGGCCTTCGGCGACGCCCCCTCGGAGGGAAGCCCGGGCGGGGTCCTCGGATCGGTCATGACGGGCATGGCGGCCACGCCGAGCGGGCAGGGCTACTGGCTCGTCGGGGCCGACGGCGGGGTCTTCTCCTACGGCGACGCTCCCTACGAGGGATCGCTCGGGGCCGACCGGTTGACGGGCCCCATCGTGGGCATGGCGTCGTCGCATGACGGCCTCGGGTACTGGCTGGTCGGACTGGATGGCGGGGTCTTCGCCTTCGGTGACGCGCCCTATCTCGGCTCCATGGGGGGCACGCGCCTGGCGCAGCCGATCGTGGGGATGGCGGCTACACCCGACGGCCAGGGCTACTGGCTGGTGGCGGCCGACGGGGGGATCTTCGCCTTCGGCGACGCCGGCTTCTGGGGTTCGATGGGTGGGAAGCACCTGAACGCGCCGGTCAGCGGCATGGCGGCGACCCCGAGCGGTGACGGCTACTGGCTGGTGGCGGGCGACGGGGGGATCTTCGCCTTCGGCGACGCCGGCTTCTGGGGTTCGACCGGCGGGCGGAGGATCCCCGACTCCATCGTGGGGATGGCCGCCACCCCGAACGGCGGGGGCTACTGGTTGGCCGGCTGGGACGGCATCATCTACTACTTCGGAAACGCCGGACGGTTCGGGGGGACGGCCGCCACCAAGCCCCTCTCCCCCGTCACCGCCATCACCGCCACCGACGACGGCGGGGGCTACTGGTTGCTCGAACCCGACGACTGGAACTACTCCTTCTCGGGCCCCTCGCCCTATGTGCTCGGGGCGTCGTCGGCCATCACCGCCCTGGCCGCCGGTCAGGTGCGGGGCGACCCCGACATCGGTCAGGGCTCCTTCTGCAATCCCTACGGTCCCTGCGAGGCCTGGTGCGCGCTGTTCGCCACCTGGGTGTGGCGTTCAGCCGGGGTCCCCGTTCCTTCGTATCCGTTCACGGGAAGCATCTTCGACTGGGCCGGGTCCCACTCGCGGCTGTTGCCCTCGTCGGCCCTGCCGGCGCCGGGCGACGCCGTCCTCTACGGCACCGGGCCCCAGACCGTGGCCACCTCGGTCCACACCGGCATCGTGGCCCAGGTGTGGCCGGACGGGGCCATCGTCACCGTCGAGGGCGACGCCGGACCGGCACCCACCGGTCAATTGTCGGTGATCGTGAACGGCCCCTTCCTGCCCGCCGACTCGGGCGCCGAGAACGGCTTCCCCGTCTACGCCTTCGCCCAGCCCTGAGCGGGTTCCCGTGGCCGGCGGCGATAGACCTCCGAGGGCACTGAGTCGCCCCCGCGCTCAGACCGGTGCGAGGATGGCAGGCATGGCGACCAGGGGAGGCTGACGTGACGACGCATCAGACGCAGTCGGTGGACACCATCGATCTGTCGGACCTGGAGTTCTGGGCCGCACCGTGGGCCGACCGGGAGGCGGCGTTCAAGACCCTCCGGGAAAAGCGGCCGATCGCCTTCTTCGAGGAACCGGAGATGGACGAGTCCATGCCGTTTCCGCAGGGTCCGGGCTACTACGCCATCACCCGGTACCACGACATCGTGGAGATGAGCCGGCACCCGGAGCTGTTCTGTTCGGGGCATTCAGCGACGTCCATCTTCGACATGCCCCAGGAATTCCTCGAGTTCTTCGGGTCGATGATCAACATGGACGACCCCCGCCACGCCCGGCTGCGACGGATCGTGTCCGCTGCCTTCAATCCCCGGATGGTGAGCTCGGTGGAGCAGAGCATCCAGGCGGTGGCCGACTCGATCATCGACAAGGTCCGGGAAGCGGGCGAGTGCGACTTCGTCACCCAGGTCTCGTCGCGGCTTCCGCTCCAGGTCATCTGCGACATGATGGGGATTCCCGAGAGCGACTACGACGCCGTCTTCCACGCCTCGAACGTCATCTTGTCCATGGGGGACGTCGAGTACATCCCCGAGGGGGCGGACCCGGTCGTCACCCTGCTGAACGCCGGGGCCGAGCTGGCCGCGCTCATGGAGGGACTGGCCGCCTTCCGGGTCGACAACCCCACCGACGACCTCACCTCGGAGCTGCTGCACGCCAACGTCGACGGCGAGTCGCTCACCCACGCCGAGTTGTCGTCGTTCTTCATCCTCCTGCTGGTGGCCGGGAACGAGACGACCCGCAACGCCATCAGCCACGGCCTGTGGGCCCTGACCGAGCATCCCGATCAGCGGGCCGCCTGGATGGCCGACGTCGACGGGGTCACCCCCACGGCGGTCGACGAGATCGTGCTCTGGGCCACCCCGGTGACCTTCATGCGCCGGACGGTCACCGGGCCGACGACGTTGTCCGGTCACGACTTCAAGGAGGGTGACAAGTGCATCCTCTTCTACAACTCGGCCAACCGCGACGAGGAGATCTTCGAGAACCCCGACCGGTTCGATGTGTTGAGGACGCCCAACCCGCACATCGGCTTCGGCGCCCCGGGACCCCATTTCTGCCTCGGTGCCCATCTGGCCCGGCGCGAGATCACGGTGATGTACAAGGAGCTCTTCAAGCACCTGCCCGACATCCGGGCCGCGGCCGAACCGGACCGGCTGCTGTCCAGCTTCATCAACGGGATCAAGCACTTGCCCTGCACCTTCTCCCCCGGCGGCGTGTGAGGACGCATGAGTGATCCAGTGAGAGCACCGGTGAGTGATGAGGAGTCCGCGGCGCCGGTCGGATCACCGGCCAACGCGCGGATGGGACACGGGATCAAGCAGCGCGACATCATCAAGATGTCCGATGACGAGGTGGATGCCTTTCTCCACGAGCGGCGACCGATGTCGCTGTGCACGATCAACCACGACGGATCGATCCATGCCGTGGCCATGTGGTACGGGTTCTTGGAGGGTGCCATCGCCTTCGAGACGAAAGCCAAATCCCAGAAGGTCCAGAACCTGCGGCGCGACCCGCGGATCACGGTCCTCGTCGAAGACGGCGACTACTACGAGGATCTGCGGGGGGTGGAGCTCGTGGGGTCGGCCGAGATCGTGGAGGATCCGGAGCGGATGTGGGTCCTCGGTGTCGATCTCTTCGAGCGGTACTACGGGACCTACAGCGACGACCTGAAGCCCTTCGTCGAGACGATGCTGAACAAGCGCGTGGTCATAAAGGTGAACGTGAGCCGAGTGGTGACCTGGGACCACGGCAAGCTCGGCCTGGGCTCGACCCGTCCGGCGCAGTAAAGCAGGGCGGAGACGACAGCGTCACGAGTGAAGGGCCGATAGAACGGGCGAACGGGCCGGGGCGACGACCCTGCAGAGCAAGACCGGTGGGCGTCCTCGGCGTCGGACTGGCGCCTGGTCGAGCGTCGCCGGGTGGGTCAAGGCCAAGGACCCCGAGTTCCTGGTGATCAAACGGTCGGTCCGGGCCGCGGTCGTGATCCCCGCCACTTTCGGCCTGACCCATCTGCTTTTCTCCAACCCGCAGGTCAGCCTCTTCGCCGCGTTTGGTTCTTTCGCCCTTTTGCTCCTGGTGGACTTCCCGGGTCGGCCACGGCTCCGTCTTGTCTCTTACAGCGCCCTCTTTGTCGTGGGAAGTGGCTTGGTGGCCCTGGGGACGGTCGTCTCCGCGCAGAAGGTGGCAGCGGTGGCGGCCATGGCGGTGGTGGCATTCATCGTCCTCTTCGCCGGCATCGTGTCGCCCCAAGCGGCGACGGCGACGACGGCGGCACTGCTGATCTTCGTGCTTCCGGTGGCCGTGGCCCAGCCGGCGGCCGCCGTCGGCCCCCGGCTGGTGGGCTGGGCCTTCGCCGGGGCCTTCAGCATCCCCGCCTGCCTGATGATCTGGCCCACCCCGTGGCACGACAGCCTCCGCCGACGCCTGTCGGCCACCATGTCGGCCGTCGGCCGGCTGGCGGCCGCTCATGCCGAGGGCCGGCGCGACCGAGGGGCCAGGGCGACGATGACATCGGAGCTGTCGCTGTTGCGGACGCAGTTCGCCGGGACCCCGTATCCACCGGTCGGATCCGCTGGAGGTGCGGTGGCCCTGGCCGAGCTGGTCGGTCGCGTCGAATGGGTGGCCGCCAACGCGGCCCTGGTGCGAGACGAGATGCCGTCTCTCGACTCCTCACCGGTGAGGGCTATCACCGCCGCGGTGGCCGAGACGCTCGGTCTGGCGGCGGCGCTCACCTGCGACGGCGACGCCCACCCGGTCAACGATGCGCCGTCGGTCCGGGCCGTCGAGGATTCGACACGACGATTGGACGACGTGATCGCCACCGAGCTCGACGCCGAGGTATCGACACTGATCGACGCCGAATCCGGGAGCACAGCGGCGGCGGCCGAGAGCGGACCTCGACCGGAAACGACGGCCCCGGCGGCCGGGATCGCCTCCGCTCTCGATCCGACCTTCCACGTGAGGGCCCTCGGTATCGCCACGTCCATCGTGGCTGACGCCGCCCTCGAAGCGGCCGGAGCCAAGACCGTCGGTGATCGGATGCTCGGAGGGGCCGGAGAAGAGTCTTCGCAACTGTTCTGGCCGCGGCTGCTCTCCTATCTCACATTCCGGTCGGTGTGGTTCCGCAACACGGTGCGAGGGGCGGCGGCTCTCGCCCTGGCCGTCGCCGTGGTGGAGATCAGCGGTGTCGAGCACGGCTTCTGGGTGGTGCTCGGGACTCTCTCGGTGCTGCGGTCCAATGCCGTGGGCACGGGCTCGACGGCTCTGCGGGCCGTGGCGGGAACGGCCGTGGGTTTCGTGGTGGGCTCGGCCATCATGATCGGCGTCTCCGGTCACCTGGTGCTGTTGTGGGTGCTTCTCCCGTTGGCCTTGTTGGTGTCGGGGGCGGCCCCATCCATGATCTCGTTCGCCGCCGGGCAGGCCGGGTTCACGGTGGTCGTCGTCATCCTGTTCAACATCATCGACCCGACGGGCTGGACGGTCGGCCTGACCAGGATCGAGGACGTGGCCATCGGCTGCGGCGTGAGCGTCGTGGTCGGGGTGTTGTTCTGGCCCCGGGGTGCCACCGCCGCGCTCGGACGGGCCCTGTCCGATGCCTTCGTCATGAACTCGAGCTACCTGGCCGATGCCGTGAACCGGCTGACGATCAGTAGCCATATGGTGGACATCAGGCCGGCACAGCGCGCCGCGCACAGCGCGTATCTCCGCCTCGACGACGCCTTCCGTCAGCTTCTGGTCGAGCGGGGGGCGAAGGTGGTGCCGGTCGAGACGGTGGCCACCCTCTTTACCGGGTCCAACCGGATCCGACTGGCGGCCTACACGCTGGCCACCCTGCCGGCGTCACCCTTGGAACCGGGCCGGCCCGAGCTGGAATCGGTCGCCGTGGCCGGGGCGGTCCTGCGCGATTCGTATGCGTCGAGTCACCGCTGGTACGAAGAGTTCGCCGAGATGCTGGCAGACCGACGCGGCGCGCTCGATCCGCCACCGACCTACGACGAGACACTGCACGACGTGTTGCGAGAAGCGTTCGACGACGCCCGGGCGATGGGTCGCGGTGACCGGTTGCGGACCACCCTGCAGATGCTCTGGGCCGATCAGCTCCTCGAGAGCCAACGCCAGGTGCAGATCGACCTGGCCCGCTCGGCCAACTTGTTCGCCGGCCGGAGTGAAGGGCCGCAGCGCAGAGCCGAGAACGAGATCGGGTAGAGAGGACGGCATGCCAGCCCACAAGATGACCGAGGACGAGGCGTGGTCGTTCCTCGGGTCGGTGCCGCCGCACACGGGCAAGCTGGCCACGGTACGGGCCGACGGAAGCCCGCATGTGGCGCCCGTCTGGTTCGCCGTCGACGGCCGGGAGATCCTCTTCAACACGGGCGCGCAGACGGTGAAGGGCAAGGCGCTGCGGCGCGACCGGCGGGTGGCGCTGTGCGTCGACGACGAACGGCCGCCCTTCTCGTTCGTCATCGTGGAAGGGACGGTCGAGCTCGTCGAGGACGTCGGCGAGCTGCGACGGTGGGCCGGGATCATCGGTGGCCGCTACATGGGCGAGGACCGGGCCGACGTCTACGGGGAACGCAACGCGGTGCCCGGAGAGCTGCTCGTTCGGCTGCATCCGACCCGGATCACGGCCGAGGCCGACCTCGCCGACTAGCTGAAACACGTTTCACTTTGGCTGCTACTGTCTCGGCTGGCCCGGCGGCCGACAAGGGGAGCGACGATGATTCTGGACCGTTTTCGTCTCACGGATCAGGTGGCGGTGATCACCGGGGCCGGACGTGGGATCGGGGCGGGCACGGCTCTGGCCCTGGCCGAGGCCGGGTGTGACGTCGTCATCTCGGCCCGGACCGAGGACCAGCTGGCCGAGGTGGCCGGCCGGATCGAAGCGGCCGGGCGGCGGGTCCTCGTGGTCCAGGCCGACCTGAACGACCTCGAGGCCGTGGCCGCGCTGGCCCCGGCGGCCTACGAGGAATTCGGCCGGCTCGACATCGTGGTGAACAACGTGGGCGGGACCATGCCGAGGGGATTCCTGGACACGTCGCCCCGCTTTCTCGAGCAGGCCTTCCACTTCAACGTGGCCACGGCCCACGCTCTCACCCGGGCCGCCGTTCCGCTCATGCTCGAGGGCGACGGTGGCTCGGTGGTCAACATCTCTTCGGCCATGGGGCGGACACAGGCCCGAGGTTTCGTCGCCTACGGGACGGCCAAGGCGGCGCTGGCCCACTACACCCGGCTGGCGGCCACCGATCTCTCTCCGCGGATCCGGGTCAACGCTATCGCCGTGGGTTCGGTGGCCACCTCGGCCCTCGAGGTCGTGCTCACGAACGACAACCTGCGGACGACCATGGAGAAGGAAACACCGCTGCGGCGGATCGGAGAGCCCGAGGACATCGCCGCCGCCATCGTCTACCTGTGCTCGCCGGCCGGCGGCTACGTGACGGGGAAGGTCGTCGAAGTCGACGGTGGCCTCGACCACCCCAATCTTGATATGGGGATGCCCGATCTGTAACCGGCCAGCGGCCAAGTCGGTGAGTGAATGTGACCCGGTGATGCAGGGCGAAGGGGGATCCGATGAGTCAGCGAGTGGTGGTGTGGGGGACGGGGAACGTCGGTCGGCACGCGCTGGTCGGGATCGACGCCCGGCCCGACCTGGAGCTGGTCGGGGTGTGGGTGTCGAGTGAGGCGAAGGCCGGACGCGATGCCGGCGAGCTGGCCGGGCTCGACCGGAAGCTGGGGGTGGCGGCAACGCATGATGTCGATGCCATCCTGGCCCTGGCACCGGACTGCATCGTGCACACGGCCATGGCCGACAACCGGTTGAAGGAGGCCATCGACGACATCAGCCATCTCCTGGCCGCCGGCATCAACGTCGTCTCCAGCGGGCCGGTGTTCCTCCAGTATCCCGAGGGCACCGTTCCCGACTCCATGATCGAGCCCCTCCGCTCGGCGGCGGCCGCCGGCGGGGTGTCGTTGTGGGTGAACGGTATCGACCCGGGCTTCGCCAACGACTGGCTGCCGCTCGTGCTCACGAGCGTGTGCGAACGGATCGACGAGATCCGCTGCTTCGAGATCCTCAATTACGCCACCTATGACCAGGCCATGGTGATCTTCGACATCATGGGCTTCGGGCGACCGCTCGACGACATCCCCATGCTGTTGCAGCCGACGGTCCTGACCATGGCGTGGGGCAGCGTGGTCCGGCAGCTGGCGGCCGGCATCGGGGTGGAGCTCGACTCGGTGGAGGAGCATTACGTCCGGTTGCCCGCTCCGGAGACATTCACCATCGCCTCGGGCACCATCGAGAAGGGAACGGCGGCAGCTCTGCGGTTCGAGGTGCGGGGCATGCGGGCGGGCAAGGCGGTGGTCGTGCTCGAGCACGTCACCCGGCTGCGCGACGACATCGCACCGGACTGGCCCCAGCCCCTGGGCCAGGGCGGCTACCGCGTCACCATCACGGGGGAACCCAACTACACCCTCGACCTCCAGATGCTCGGGAGCGACGGCGACCACAACACGGCGGGCCTGAAGGCCACGGCCATGCGACTGGTGAACGCCGTGCCGGCCGTCATTGCGGCAGAGCCGGGACTCCTCACCGCCCTCGACCTGCCCCTCGTCACCGGGCGGGGCCTGGCCGGCTGATCGGGCCCCTCCCGTCGGGAGCGGTCAGTCGTCAGTGGCTGCTTCGAACTCAACCTCGGGAAGAGCAAAGCACGAGACTCCCATCTCCCGTGTGGAGAGGAACAACTCGGACTCGATGTCATCGGAGTCGATGACATCGTCATCGACCGTTGTCCTCATCTTCTGACGGGTGATCATCGAAGACACCTCCACTCGTGCGGGTAGAAAAACGTAACGACCCTTTCGAGGCGCGTGTCTCCATCAGTATGCGCTTCTGCACCGAGAAACGGCTACCGGTGGGTAACTAACCGCCGGTGGCGGAGAAGTGCTGGTAATCGGGGCTGCCGGTCCACCGACCACCCCACTGCCATCCGACCGAGGCGAAGGCGGCGACGAGTTCGCCCCCGGCATAGGCCATGCCGGGCCGGATGTCGGACCGGTCAGAGAATGCGGCACCGGCGGGGGGCTGCCACCGGGCGTCCTCGTAGTAGGGGTTTTCCACCGTGTTCACGTCGATGGCTTCCCCGTAGGCGTGCACCGACCATTGGGGCGGCCCCGGAGCCACGGCGTAGCGACAGTTGAAGCCGGAAGTGTTGTCGGCCGCCATCGACGCCGGGTCACTGCCGCCGTAGACGTCGACCGGCACCATCTGGTGGATGGGGAACCGCTCGGCATACAACATGGCGAAGACGCGGAGCACGGCGCCGGTGACAGAGGTCGCCACCACCATCGTGCCCACGTGGGGCTGGTTGTCGAAACCCCAGTAGCTCATGTGGAGGAGACTCAAGTCCTGGGGGCCGACCGGGCACCCGGCGTGCCACGACCGGGACACGTCGGCGGCCGTGACGGGCGATACGGTACCGGCGAAGACCGGGATCGTCGTTGTGGTCGGACTTGGTGTCGTGGTCGGTACGGCGGTTGTCGTTGTGGTGGGGTGGGCGGCGGAGCTGGCGGCGCCCTCGGACCCGGGCCGGTGCGAGTCACCAGAGGGGGGTGTCGATGGGCCCGGCGCTGTCGTCGCACTGCACGATGCCAGAGCACCGATCACGGACAGGAGGGCGACCGGCACCATGGTCGATCGTGACCGGCGGAGACGTCGGGGGCGTAGCACTGACAACGACGCTACCGAAACATACCGACCTTGGCCGTTCAGACAGATTTAGATTTGTCGCCGCCGGCGACGCCGACGGTTGCAGGAGCGCGGCAGCGACAGAACTGACACCCGTGTCGGTGGTGTTGCGATGTGGTGCTCGGGGACTCGAGGGACCTGTTCACAGTCATAGCCACTTCGGCGGCCACTCTCACCGGCCTGTTGTTCGTGGCCATGTCGGTGTCGAATAGCCGCTCCCGATCTCATCCGCCCGTCATCCGTGAGTTCAGGGCCGCTGCTTCGCTCCTGGCTTTCACCAACGCCTTCACCGTGTCGCTCTTCGGTCTCGTGCCCGGAACCAACATCGGCTATCCGGCCGCCATCCTCGGCGTGATCGGCATCCTGTTCACGGCCGCCGGAGTACGCACCACCCTCACCCTCCCTGCACTACGGCCGCAACGTCGCCCCCAGCTCTACCTGATCATCATTCTTCTGGTGGCCTTCGGCTTCGAGCTCGCTCTCGGAATCGAGCTGGTGGTCAATCCCCATCGGAGTTCGCTGTTGGCCCAGATCGGGAACGTCCTCATCGCCTCACTCCTCATCGGGATCGCCCGGGCCTGGGAGCTCGTCGGCGACTGGGACACCGGAATCACTTCGTCGATCGCCCTCCTCAGAGGCCACAAATCCGCCCTGCAAGGTGACATGCATCGGAAACTCTCAGAGACGGGTGAGACCGAAGAAGCTGACGGCTCTCAGCACGACCCCTGACGTGAGGGGGCCGGCTGGTCGTTCTGGCCCATGCGCCCGGTCTGTCGCCCCCTCACGATGATCAACGCGTCTCAGCGCCTTCGGGTCGCCTGTGCAGGGGGACCCGTCGTGCCGTCAGCGTGAAGGCCTGAATCACGGTGTACCTCGTCCGGACTTGTCCGAAGGTGGCCGTGATCTTCAGGTGGTAGACGCCAGTTGTTGTGGGCTCGCCCGAGATGACGGCCGTACCGCTACCGTGGTGGACGAACGTGACGTGCACCGGCAGTGTGCCTTTCTCGGTGATGGACGGCGTCGGCGTCCCGACCGTGGTCACCGTGAAGGAGAAGGGAGCTCCGACGGTGGCGGCGGCATGGTTCGGGCTGGTGATGGCCGGTGGACGAAGCACGGGCTCGACGGCGCCAATGTCGCATTTGGTGCCTTGCGGGCGCGCTACACCGCGCTGGTCGGTGCCGGGGCACAGGATGGTGCCGTTCTCCTTGGTACCGAGCGGAATCCGGTTGAGCGCCGGACTGCCTATCGCCGGGGCCTGCGTCTCGGTCGGGCCACCGTTGTTCTGCAAGGGACCGAGCTCAGGGTTCACCCCCGACTGGCCGTGATTGGTCGCCGTGAATCCGCACGAGCCATCGTCGTCGAGGTTCCAACGTCCGATGACGGCGCCACTGCAGTCGTGTCCTGACGTGCTGTCGGCCACGATGGTGGCCAACAGCGCCGTCAGAGTGGAGACGCTGTAGATCCCACCGCCGTTTTGCATGGCGGTGTTGCCGGACACGGTGCTGTTGACGACGGTCACAGCTCCATGGAAGCCGTTCCAGATTCCGCCACCGTCTCCCCCGGCACTGTTGCCCGACACCGTGCTGTCGGTCACCGACAGATCTCCGTTCAGGTAGTTCCAGATCCCGCCTCCGTCTTGGGCGGCAGTGTTGCCCGACACCGTGCTGTCGGTGATGGTCATGGCGCCGTACATGTAGTTCCAGATCCCGCCTCCGTCTTGGGTGGCGGTGTTGCCCGAGACAGTGCTGTCGGTGATGGTCACGGTGGAGGGGTAGCCACCTGAGATCCCGCCACCGACTTGGGCACTGTTGCCGGACACCGTGCTGTCGGCCATCGTCAGGGTGCCGTATTTTCCGACGTCTATCCCGCCCGACCCCGTGTTGTCCGAGAATGTGCTGCCGGTGACGGTCACGTCTCCACCCAGAGCGGTGGTGATCCCACCCGCATTGCCGGAGAACGTGCTGTCGGTGACGGTCACGTCGGCGCTGCCCGCCTGGCAGCCGCAGATGTCGATTCCGACCCCGCTGTTAGCGGAGAACGTGCTGTCGGTGACGCTCAGATTTCCGCCCTGCCGATCTTCGATGCCGGGTCCGCTGTTGTGGAGGAATGTGGTGTCGCTCACGCTCAGGGTTCCCCCCTGCAGGTCCTCGATTCCCCCACCATCGCTCGAACCGCCACCGTTTCCCTCTTCGATCGTGAGTCCGTTGACGGCTCCGGTGACGCCGGACTCGACGACGAAGACGCTGCCGGCGTTGTTGCCGCTCACGGCGAGGTTGTTGGCGCCGGGTCCCTCGATGGTCAGGCTGGCGGTGATGTCCACGGCGCTGCTGAGAACGATGGGCGAACTGGGCGGACAGGACACCGAGAAAGAAATGGTGTCGCCGGAGGCGGCACTCCCTACGACCGCCGGCAACGAGCCGGGGCCGGTGCCGGAGCAGGTGGTCACGGTGTCGGCGGCAGCGCCGGCAACGGCGATCGGGAGCCCGGCGACCGAAAAGGTGACGACGGTGATCACGAAGCTGGCGACGACAAGCCGGGGGATGGCCATGTTGACAGTGTGACTCGGCCGGCGCCGTGACAAAAGGGGCAGCCCTGCCATCGTTGAGGCTCCCGGCCCGAGCCAGCCTGGCCCGGGACAACATTGGCCATGGGCGCGACTTCAGATGCCCGTCACGATGCCTCACCGGGTCAGGCATTTGTACGCCCTCGACTGACTCGGCGATTCGCGTGGCGGATCATGGCGCCTACCGGGCCACGACCATTTGTGTCGCCTTCACAGCTGCGACCGGTTCGATCGGTCTCACTTGGCCGAGTCGTTCGGTCCTCAGTTGGTAGGACCGTCATTCCACCGCTTCACTGCCCTCACCGAGAACATGAGCGGTAGGTTCGGTATCCCGGCGGGGAGGACAAAGGAACGGTCGTCTCTCTCTTCGAGGAAGGGCCAACGGCGGAACAGCGTGAAAGCCTGCTCGTGGAGGAACTCGATCCGCAGACCGGCGTCGATCAGAGCGGTGATGACGGCGCCGAGCGTATGTTGCCACTGGTAGCTGGCGTTGTGGCTCGTGACGGCATCGAAGTCTGCGTAGGTACCCGAGCTGTCGTCGAAGGTGGGGGCAGGATCGAAATACGAGAACTCCAGCTCGAGGCTCTCCCAGGCGAACACGTTTCCTGCCGGATGGAATTCGCTCAGGTAGAAGGTGCCGCCCGGGGCGAGGAGGGTCGCACAGACGTCGGCCCAGCGACGGATGTCGGGAAGCCAGCCGATCGCACCCTTCCCGGTATACACGACATCGAACTGCCGACCGTCGAGGGCCGAGACGGCGTCGTACAGATCGGCCTGGACGAACTCGGCGTCGATGCCGGTGTCCCTCGCCAGGGCGGTGGCCGCCGCCACGGCCGGGCCCGAGAAGTCGAGCCCGGTGACCCGGGCGCCCAGACGGCCCCACGACAGCGTGTCGAGACCGAAGTGACACTGGAGATGCAGCAGGGTCCGGCCGTCCACATCGCCGAGCTCGTCGATCTCGAACTCTCTGACGGTCAGCCGTTGGGCTCGTGAGCGGAACTCCTCCACGGCGTAGAAGTCGCCGGCGACATGGATGGGGACGCGCTCGTCCCACATGGCCCGGTTGGCCTCCATCCGTTCGAGATCGTCGGCGGCGGCACCGTTACCGGGGTCGTGGGGCATATTGAGCACAGTAGGACCGCCGCCTTCTCGTCGCCGGCATCTCGGGCTTACTGTTGGGGGCCGTGACGGCCGATCCTCTCCCGGCGCTCTTCGTCGGCCACGGCAATCCAATGAACGCGCTCGAACACAACGCCTACACCGACGGCTGGCGGGAGCTCGGCGTTGCCTTACCGCGCCCACGGGCCGTGCTCTGCATCTCGGCCCATTGGTACGTGCGGTCCACCATGGTCACGGCTATGGCCGACCCCCGGACGATCCACGACTTCGGCGGGTTTCCCCCCGAACTGTTCGAGGTGCAGTATCCCGCTCCCGGCTCCCCCGCCCTGGCCGGCGAGATCCGCCACCTGTTGTCCCCTCTCGACGTCGGCCTTGATCAGACCTGGGGTCTCGACCACGGGACGTGGTCGGTTCTCGTCCACTTGTTCCCCGAGGCCGACGTGCCCGTCGTCCAGCTGTCCATCGACCGGGCCCGGCCGGCGTCGTTCCACTACCAGCTGGGCGCGGCCCTGAGCCCGCTGTCGTCTGACGGCGTGCTCGTGATCGGGTCGGGAAACGTCGTCCACAATCTCGAGACCTATGCCTGGGGCGGCCATCCGGCCCACGCCTTCGAATGGGCCTTGCGTTTCGACGACGAGGTCCGTCGCCTCCTCGACGCCGGCGACCACGAACCGCTCGTCAACTACGAGCAGCTGGGCCCCGACGCCCGCTTGGCCGTTCCCACCCCCGATCACTTCCTCCCCCTGCTCTATGTCATCGCCGCTGGTCGGGAACGAACCGTGTCCTACCCGGTGCAGGGAATCGAGGGCGGGTCCATCTCCATGCTGTCCGTCCGCCTCGGCTGACCTCGTCGACCGGGGCCGATCTCTCAGAAAGACGGCCCCGTCAAGGCCCCCCGACCCTCAGGTAGGACCGGGCTCCTTCCGGTGGCGCTACCTTTTGACAACGCCGGGGGCCATGATGCACGCCCGGCCCATGGTCGGACCCGCCCGTGCCCGCAAGGAGACCTCATGCCCGTCCCGCTCGACGAGTACCCCGTGCACCAGGCGCCGCTGTCCATGGCGCATATGGCGACGAGCGACCGCAACGCCTATGACCGCTGCTATCTGAACGCCCACGACCGGACCGGGGAGATCTTCCTCGTCTCTGGTCTCGGCGTCTATCCCAATCTCGGGGGCATCGACGCCTACGCCACCGTACGGCACGGCGACCGTCAACTGTCAGTCCGGATGTCCGACGCGCTGGGCGACGACCGGACCGTGCAGAAGGTGGGTCCCTACTCGATCGAGGTCCTCGATCCCCTGCAACGACTGCACGTGGTATGCGACCATGACACCCTCGGCTTCGATCTGACCTGGACGGGGTCCTTCCCCGTCGTCGACGAACCGTCCCACATCATGCGCACGGGTGGTCGCGTCATCCTCGACGCCCAGCGCTTCGCCCAGGTGGGAACGTGGTCGGGGACGCTGCGGATCGAAGGCGACGAGATCGCCGTCTCCGACGACCGGTGGCTCGGAACCCGGGACCGGTCGTGGGGCATCCGCCCCGTGGGCGAACCCGAACCGGCCGGCCGAGCGGCGGCCGAGCCCGCCGAGGACTTCGGGTTCTGGTGGGTCTACGCCCCCCTGCGCTTCGAGGAGTTCGCCTTGATCATCATCGCCCAGGAGCGCGGCGACGGGACGCGGATCCTGAACGAGGCGACGCGCGTCTGGCCGGCCGCATCAGGGCGGCCGTCCGAGCAGCTCGGCTGGCCGCGCTTCGAGATCCGCTACCGCCCCGGCACACGGCACCCCGAGGGGGCCGTCATCCACCTGACCGAGCGGGGCGGTCAACCGGTGACAGTGGAGATCGACACCCTCGGTTTCGTGGCCCTCAACTGCGGCGCCGGCTACGGCGGAGACCCCGACTGGGGTCACGGCCAATGGCGCGGACGCGGCTGGGTCGAGGCTCTCGATCTCGACATGAACGACCCCGCCGTGGCCGGCCGGGTGCCGTTCAGTGTCGTCGACCACGTGGCCCGGGCCGTCTGCGACGGAGCCGAAGGCTGGGGCATGTTCGAACACGGGACCTTCGGCCGCCACGACCCGTCGGGCTTCGCCGACTTCGGGTCGGTGGCACCGTGACCGACGAACCGACCGAGCCCAACCAGCGACCGACGACGTCCACCCGCGATCGCGACGAGTTGCACGGGCGCCTGGTGACCTGGCTGGCGGGCAAGGTGGACCGTCCCCACGTCTCGGAGCTGGTGGTACCGGAGTCCAACGGCATGTCGAGCGAGACGCTTCTCTTCGAGGCGACGTGGCACGAGAACGGCACCGAGCGGACAGAGGCCTGTGCGGCCCGTCTCCGTCCCGACCCCGCCAACGTGCCCGTCTTCCCCGTCTACGACCTCGAGCGCCAGTTCCGCGTGATGGGCCTGGTGGCCGAGCACTCCTCGGTCCCCGTTCCGCGCACTCTCTGGTTCGAACCCGACGAATCCCACATCGGATCGCCGTTCTTCGTCATGGAACGCGTCGACGGCATCGTCCCCCCCGACATCATGCCCTACCCGTTCGGTTCGTGGCTGTCCGAAGCGGCCCCGGCCGACCAGGAGCGGCTGCAGACCTCGTCGGTCCGGGTGTTGGCCGAGCTGCACGACATGGACGTGACCCCTCAAGATCTCGCCTTCTTGGAGCTCGATCGTCCCGGCGACAGCGCCATGCGCCGGCACGTGGCCGACACGGCTGCCTTCTACGAATGGGTGGCTGGCGAGGGAGCCCGATCGCCGCTCATCGAGCGCACCTTCACCTGGCTCGATGACCACTGGCCCACCGACGAGGGTGAGACCGTCATCTCCTGGGGCGACTCCCGCATCGGCAACATGATGTTCCGGGACTTCGAGCCGGTGGCCGTGCTCGACTGGGAGATGGCGGCGGTTGGTCCCCGTGAGGTCGACCTGGCCTGGATGATCTTCCTCCACCGTTTTCTCGACGACCTCGCCGTGCAGTTGGGCCTGCCCGGGATGCCCCATTTCATGCGCCTCGACGACGTGGCCGCCGCCTACGAATCCTTCACCGGCCATACGCCGAGGGACCTCGAGTTCTACACCGTCTACGCGTCGCTCCGGCATGCCATCGTCATGTCCAGGGTGGCCCGCCGCTCGATCCTCTTCGGCGAGATGGAGATGCCTCCTGACCCTGACGACCTGATCATGCACCGGGCCACTCTGGAGCAGATGCTCGACGGCACCTACGGGAGCGGCACATGACGAACCCCATCGGTCCCCTTCTGGCTGCCGACGAGGGCTTCAGCCACCAGATCGCCGACACCTTCGCCGTGACGGGATCAAGCGACCCGTCGTGGACTGAGAAGGTCTGCGCCATGGCCGCGGCCAAGGACGGCAGCATCCAGCTCGGCTTCGGACTGGGGAAGTACACCAACCGCAATGTCATGGACGGCTACGCCGGGATCTCGCGCGGTGTCGAACAGATGACGGTCCGAGCCAGCCGGCGCCTGGCGTCAGATCCGGAGGCGACCGTCATCGGTCCCATCCACTACCAGGTGGACGTCCCGCTCAAGACGGTGACCTTCGCACTCGACGCCAACGCCACGCAGCCGGTGGCCTTCGAGTGGCAGTTCGACGCCATCGTGCCGCCGTTCATGGAGGACCGGAGCCACATGCGCAGCGGCTACCGGGTGGCCACCGACCTCGTCCGCTATCACCAGATCGGGCTGGCCCGGGGCTGGGTCGAGGTCGACGGGGAGCGCACCGAGTTTTCACCCGAGACATGGGTGTCGACCCGCGACCACTCATGGGGAGTGCGTTACGACGTCGGGCTCCCGCCGCAGGACCTGGAACCGGGCGACCCCCTGGCCGGGATGTCGTTCCGGATGATCTGGAGCCCCATCGCCATGGAGCGTCCCGACGGTTCGCGCTACGGGCTGTTTCTCCACTACCAAATTTTCCAGGGACCGGGATTCGTCCACAAGCATGTGGTGACGGGCGGGGTCGAATCGCCCGACGGCGTCCAGGTGCCCTTCGTCGACATCGAACCCGAGTTGACCTTCGACCCCGCCACCCGCCGGCTGCGCGGGGGACGGATCCACGCAACCACGGCTGACGGATCGGTGCGCACCCTCGGCGTCGAGGTGGTCTCCGACACCGGCTTCCATCTGGGGGCCGGGCTCTACTTCGGCTTCGACGGCCACCACCACGGCGAATGGCGCGGCGACCTCGTCGTCGACGGCGAGCACATCGCCGACTGCACCGAACCGGCCACGGCCCGGCGACTGCACCAGATCCGCGACACCGTCATCCACGTCACCGACCCGACCGATGGTGGGGAGGGATGGGGGAACTGTCAGCCCATCATCACCGGGGGCGACGACGCGCTCGGACTCTCGGTCGACGACTCCTTCATGTAGCAGCCATCTCCGAAACAGGATGCTCAGGTTTGCTCGTGACCGCCGACATTGCCGGGTGGTAGTTGCCCCAGTGGACGACGGTTGTCGTCGGGTACGGCGTGATGCCCGGTTGGGTTTCCGTCGTCGACGACGACGTCACCGTGGTGGCAGTCGTGCTGGTCGTGTCCACCGGAGCCGACGTGCCGGCGCCATCCCCGGTTCCCGATCTGATGCCCGATCGGCCCGCGTCACAAGCCGCTGTCATCAGGGCCACGAAGAGAACCGCCACCACCGTCAGGCCCGCACCGCCGCGGGGCATACCGGCTCCCTTCAGGAAGCCAGCTCGTCCTTCATGAACTGACCGTCCTTCATGACGGCCAGGATCCGTGTCCGATCGGCCAGGACCGCGATGTCGGCGATCGGATCACCGTCGACGACGAGAAGGTCGGCCAACTTGCCGGCGCTGACACCCCCGAGTTCGTCACCCCGGCCCATGAGCGCGGCCCCGTTGACCGTGGCCCACCGCACCACATCGAGCGGGGCCATCCCGGCCACCTTGACATAGAATTCGAGCTCTTCCCCGTAGATCCCGTGCGGAAACCCGGCGGCACCGTAGTCGTCGCCGAGAACGAGCTTGACCCCGGCGTCGTGCGCCATCGGGAGGACGGCGAGGGCGGAGTCGAGCTCCTCCTGCATAGCCTCGGCCATGGCCGGGCTCTGACCCTTGAGCAGTTCGGCATACTTGAACAGAAAGAACATGCTCGGCACCACGAACGTCCCGGCGGCGACGATCCGGTCGATGCATTCACCGTCCATCCCGTCTCCGTGATCGATGACGTCCATCCCGAGCTCGACGGCCATGAGGATGGCTTCGCGGTTGGCGATGTGACCGCGGATCTTGGCCCCCCGCAGGTGCGCCGCCTCGATGGCCGCTCCCATCTCCTCGGCCGTCATCTCGATCCGTTCCGGCGCCCGGGGGACACCGTGACCGCCGGTGACGAACATCTTGATGATCCGCGCTCCCTCTTTGATCTCCTCCCGCACCGCCTTGCGGAACTCGTCCGGCCCATCGCACAGGTGCAACGCCCCCGGTTCACCCACACGCCAGTACCACGGCGCATAGTCGTTGGCATGACCGGTCGTGCTCAGGTCGCGACTACCGGGCACGAACCGGGGCCCGGCGATGGCCCCCTCCTTGATGGCCTGGACCATGGAGCCGTCGATACCGAAGGGCGCCCCCGCGCTCACCGCCGACGTGAACCCGCTCATGAGCACCTTCTCGAGGTTCTTGACGGCCCGCACGGCCTGGAGGGCGGGCGCCTCCGACAGCCCGAACGGCCCCGGCAGAAGCCCGAGCTCGTGGTACGTGGCGTGGAAATGACACGTCACCATGCCCGGCATGAGCGTCCGCCCACCGAGGTCGACGACCCTGTCCTCGGGCCCGAGATCCACCGGGTCCCTTTCACTCACCGACGTGATCCGGTTGTCGTCCACCACCACCGTCAAACCGCCACGCGGCAGATGCTCACCATCGAGCACCGTGGCCTCCCGGAACACGACCCGCCCCATCGTCCTAGCCCCCGACCCGACGGACCGGATCGGTCCCGTCCCAGTCCGCCGACGCCACCCGGATGGCATCGAAGAACCCGCCGAACTCGACCGTCTCGATGAGCTCCGAGCACGTCCCCCCGTGGGTCTCCGTGTCGAAGCAAGAGAATTTAGGTCTAGACCTGGGGCTATTGCTGGTCATGTCTATTCTCAGTAGACTTCCAGGCACGGATTCTAGACGCGACATCGGGGGGACAAGATGGGACGCACTAAGGGGCAGATGGGGACGAAGACGCTGGTCAGACCTGGTGTCTGGCGTCTGCGGGCGGTGTCGGGCTACCGGGAGGTCGACGGCCGGAAGATCCCGGTCCAGACGTCCCTGACCTTCAAGGGCTCTGAGTCGGCGGCATCGGCGCGCCTGGCTGCCTTCGTGGAGCAGGAGAAGGGGCACACACCGGAAGGGAAGCTCACGGTCGGCCAGTGGTGCGACCAGTGGCTTGAGCACATCCGCAACCACCCGGACTACTCCCCCACGACCGTGCAAGGCCATGAGTCAACCATACGGAAGATCAAGGCCACCGGCATCGCCAACGTTCGCCTGCTCAACGTCACGAAGAAGGACGTCACCGACATGCTGGACGAGATGAGCGACCGGGGACTCAAGAGCGGCACCCTGCTCAACTACAAGCACATCCTCTCCGGTGCTCTCCAGTGGGCGGTGGACCAGGGTCACATCCCGGCCAACCCGGCCCGGCTGGTAGAGGTCAGGGTGAAGCGTCAGCCGGTCGAGGCTCCGACCAACAAGCAACTGGCGCGGTTGATCGCAGAGGCCACGAAGGTTGACGCCACGGGAGACGCCATCCGTCCACCCGAGATGGCCCACATCATCAAGATGGGCGCCTACCTCGGTTGCCGTCGTGGCGAGTTGTGTGCCTTGCAGTGGAAGGACTGGGACCGTGAGGGTAACCGGCTACGGATTGATGCCAGCGCCTACAACGTCCAGGGTGGCGGCGGCGGCACGAAGTCTCCGAAGAACGGTTACCGGCGGTGGGTTTCGATCAGTGAGAAGGTCCAGGCGATCCTCTGGGAGCGGCTTACGACCATCGAGTTCCTGGTCGATCAAGGGATGTGGGGACTCACACGGGACGACATTGATGAGTGCTACATCTTCTCGGGTTACCGCACCGGTCCCCGTACCCCGATGCTTCCCACCTACGTCACGCGGTCGTTCATCAAAATCCGGCGAGCGGCGGGACTCCCGGAGAGCATCCGCTTCCACGATCTGCGCCACTGGTCAGCCTCCACGGCCATCGCGGCTGGTGAGTCGTTCACGGCCGTGAGCAAGCGGCTAGGCCACTCTCAAGTGTCGACCACCATGAACATCTACTCGCATGTCGTGAAGGGTCAGGACGAAGCCATCGCCAAGGGCCTAGAGGACGCTGTCTGAGTCGTTCTCTCAGTGGCCGTGTACGCGTGTTCCAGGCATCAGGCGCCCTGCGTACCTCATCGGCGGTAGAGCCGCTCCTGGAGGGCTCCAGGGTAGTGTGCGGGTACTCCTGCTACTGCTTCGGTGCCGATGGTTTCCCGGTGGTGCGGGTTCCAAGTAACCGGGTGGACAAAGAAGTTGGCGGACCTCATGGGTCCCATCCTCGGAGGGCATAACCTGTCTCTGACAGGAGGACTGACGTGGACAGCATCATCGGAGGCGGGCTTCTACTCTTCACCGTTCTCTTCATCATCACGATGTTCCGCAAGCCCTGGGGACGCAACCACGGCAACATGCGACAAGGGATCAACGATGATCCCCGTGCGCCCTACGGAGAGACAGCCCGACGCATGGACGAACGCCGGAAGGGCTACTGGTAAATCTACGGGTGGCCGACGACTACCAGGACTACGGCTGGGAGGCTCACCTACAGGAGTGGGAAGAGCTATCCGGCTGGCTGCTCCAATCCCTTGGAGACTTCTTCATCGCCTACGGGGAACTTGAGCGTGCTCACACGGCGTTGGTGGCGTCGTTGGTCGGACCCGAGATGGCCGACGAACTGAGGCAGATCAAGCGGCAGCGGAACATCCTCGCTCACGACCTCACCGGGCAAACGGAGGACCACAACGACCACCCGGCGCTACACGCAGGTTCACGACGCATCACGGTCGAGGAACTGGCTGCCTTGGTCGCGAAGTGTGGAGAGCTTCGGGATCGACTGACGGCCTTGCGCCAGGATCATCCCCTAGGTTGATGGGGGCTCCGATGCTTCTGGGACTGCCTTGCTGTCGAGAAACTCAATCCACTCAGCGCGGTCATCGTCGGATGCGATCTCCAAGGCGAAGAAACAGAAGGATGGCGGTCCCGCCGAGATGACCAAGCCGCTCTCTCCACTCGCGCCGTAGCTCGCCATGCTGGTCCACTCAAGGTCTACTGACGCTGTGCCGTTCATGGAAATGGCAGAGAGCCCGACGTCATTTGCATAGACGATTCCCTCGCACTGCTGTGCGTTCTCCAAGGGTCCTGTGTCCCACTGCCCATGAGTCACGAAGTCACACGCGTCGTATAGATCCATCAAACGGTCAAGCATGAAGACTGAGGCTTTGCCTGTGTGGAAGGTGAACTTCTCTTGTTCTGTGGTCACAATCTCCATCCGGGCGGTGAGCGCCCGCTTCCGTTTCACCTTCGACTGCTCGACTTGTTCGTATTCGATGACAGTCGGTTCCTGCTCGCCTTGAGCCATGAAGAAGAGTCGTCGGTCTGTCAGGACGAGATACCCTTCGCCAAAGGGACGGGCGTGAGCCTTGAGTTCCTTGCAGTAAGCCTCCACGTCCCACGCGACCGTCTCGGTGGCATCAAGCATGTTGGCAACGCTCCTACGGCGTGCCAACTTCTCTTGGTACTTAGGGTGCCGTGGATCAAGGTCCGCGGCCACGCGATCAGTCACGGGGAACAGGTTACTGTGCCTTGTGCGATCCGGGTTCCTTGGTACCTGATAGCCGGTAGAAGGCTTAGGGGGCACTGAGGGTACCTACACGGGTTCGCCTAGATCTCAGACAAGAGAGAAGAAGTGGCTGAGGACATCGGAGCAAGAATTGGTGACGGACGCAAGCCGTTCACGACACAGGGCGAATGGTGGATACCTGAGAGCGATATCAAGGTAGGCGGCACACTGAGTTATGCCGATGGTCGAATCAGACTGTCACTGGTTGGCCTGCTTGAAGAAACACCTGATCCGTTCTCCGACGAGCCGATCCCCGTTGTATTCGGGATGACCTCGGACGGGATCGAAGTCACCTTGTGCGACTGTCGATATCTTGATTGGCAATCCGCTGAGACTCACGGGAAGTCTGACCTCTTGGTTGGAACGATCTTCATCGGCGCTCATCTTCCGCAGGGAGTCGATTCCAAGTTTGAACAGGTCGGCTATTCCTTCAGCGGCCTCACTGCATGGGCGACGCTTGGCGCTGTTGCCGATCACGAGGTCCAGGACGGCAGGATGGTCCTGAAGCCCACGCAGGGGCACGGAGTTGAAGCGGCGATACCGGTCGGACAAGTCGTTTTGAACTTCGGCCTGATGGAGACAGGCACAACCAGGTACGTGCATCTTGATCGCACGAGTTCCGCTCTGATGATGCTGAGGACTCCGATGACGGGGGACGAGATCTTCTCAGCGGTCACGCGACCACTCCAGCAGTTCTTGACCTTCGTCTGCGACAAGCCCGCCTACTTGCTGGATCTGACTTACCGATCCTCAGAATTCAAGCGGACCAGCTTTGGAAACAGTTGGCCTCAACTCATCACCTGCATTCATTCGGGCGACGTGGCCCATGGAGACGAAGAGGTAAGAGAATACGAAATGCTGCTTCCGCTCAGCGCCATCCGCGACACGGCGGCAGAGATCCTTGAAAGATGGTTTGAGATCTGGTCGCAGGTTAGCCTCGCGATGGATCTGTTGTTCGGCACATTATTGGGTCCCCAGACCTACACGGAGACTCGCTTCCTGCTGCTTGCTCAGGCTGCCGAGACTTACGCTGGTCTTCGATTCCCTGATGCACAGAGGATGAACCTCGACCAGAAGGCAAGACGAGCCCGTGTCCTTGATGCAATCAAATTGGACCCGGCTGACCACGCCTGGCTCAAAGAAGCACTGAGCTATGTCCATGAGCCAACATTCGCTGAGAAGCTGCATTATTTGGTCAGATACGCTGGTTACGAGGTCCACGAAAAGATCCGCCCTGGCTTTGAAGAGTCAGTGAAGCACACGCGTAACTTCTTCACCCACTACGACCCGAAGGTGAAGACGAAGGCCGTCACAGAACTTCCTGACCTGTACCGCCTTGCCGAAGAGGTGATCGTCCTTCTTCAGTTCTGTCTGATGCACGATCTTGGCTTTGAGTCCAACCAGGCATGGCTGGAGTTCCGCAAGACCTTTCGCGGCCGCGCCCTTCCTGATCAACCCGTGACTCCCGACTTCAACTTGTGGCCTCCAATCGTTGAGGAAGAAGCAGTCCCAGGGAACGAGACGAAAGATATGGTCAGCCTTCCCCCTGGAGAACTTCTCGATGGAGATCAAGACACGACGGAAGGTCCTGAGGACGATTTGCCCGTAGACTCAGCAGACATCGTTCCGGTGGTCGGTACCGACGAGGCAATCGCGGAGCAAGTCACGCAACCGTTGTGGAGACGTCTGCTACGACGCTCGCGTCGCTGACAAGGACCTTGTCGCGAGTCCTACTTCTTGAACTTTGGCTTCTTGCGAGGCTTGGGTGGCTTGGGATGGTTCTTGCGAGACACCTATCGAGCCGCACCAGTAGGACCGGGTGATCCCTGCGAGCCGGTGTTGCCGGTCGAGCCGGTGATGCCGGTCGGACCGACCTTCCCGGTCGATGGGCCCGCGGGGCTGGCACCCGTGGCACCGGTCGAGCCGGTGTATTGAATGGCGGCGAGGATAGGACCGGTGGCACCGGCTGGAGGTCCGGTGACGCCGGTCGCTATGACTCCCGCGGTCAGGAGCATCCCGAAGAAGCCTTCGGAGTAGCTGCCATCCTCGCTCTGCGCCAAGCTGACGCCTGTCCGCGATTTTTGAATCTCCCCAGATGTGATCACCGAAACTCCCCACCCTTGAGCGTCGGGTTGGGCCTGAGGGTCCACCCACACGAGTTGGGCCCCTTCGAGGCTGGCGGTTCCTACGCCATCCAGCCCGAAGGGACCCGCCCGTCATGCTCACACAAGGGGAAGACGTGGAAGCACATGCGTTGCGAGAGCGGGGCTGGTCGATCTCGGCCATCG